>Ga0302321_100002686_pt1 | contig 15290 bp, 11 predicted proteins | sample Fen_T0_1_FD_202505 | JGI IMG/M metagenome (GOLD analysis project Ga0302321, IMG submission 202505) | Peat permafrost microbial communities from Stordalen Mire near Abisko, Sweden - Fen_T0_1 | ecosystem: Environmental > Terrestrial > Soil > Wetlands > Permafrost | place: Sweden: Abisko...
GGATTCACTTCAATCTTGTTATGTTCGGCTTCATCCCACTCAGGCATTTTATTGATAATAATGGAATCGCGATGCCAGTCTAAATTGCTGAATACTTCTTCTTTCTCCATCAAAAGATCATCATCTAAATGCGTATACGAAGCTTTGTTTAGTACAAAACTGATGACAATAAACACGATTGCCGTTGTAGCTGCAACGGCAATCGTGTTGAATAATGCTATTCTATGTTTAAATTTAAGATTCATTCTTCTGTATCGATTGTGTAACCTACACCTCTCACAGTGGTTATTAGTGAAGGTTTACCCGGTTCGTCTAATTTTTTACGCAGTGCATTTATATAAACATCAATAACTGAGTTATCGTAGTCGAAATGGATGTCCCATACTTTTTCAATGATGCGGGTTCGTCTGCATACTTTTCCCTTATTACGCAAAAAGTATTCGAGTAAGGCAAATTCTTTTTGAGTGAGACTGATCGTTTTTCCATTCTTGGTAACAGAATGTTTTTCAATGTTTAGTTGAATGTCTTCAGCACTAAAAATCACCATTTCATTCTCTTTTGTGCGTAATAATACACGAATGCGAGCAAGCAATTCTTCGAACGAAAACGGTTTGCGTATATAATCATTAGCACCTGTTTCCAACCCAAAAACAGCATCGTCTACGGTGTCTTTAGCTGTGAGAAAAATAATAGGCACTGTTTTATTTTCCTTTCTGATACTTCTGCAAATTTCAATTCCACTCATTCCGGGCAACATCCAGTCAAGCAATATCACATCATACTCATCAATAAAATCTAATGCAAGTTGTAATCCTTTTTTTCCATTATCCGCTACATCAACAGCAAAGCCCTCCTCTTTCAATCCTTCGCAAATAAAGTTAGCTATAGCAGCTTCATCTTCTACAATCAGTAATCTCATGTTCGATATGTTATTAGATTAATTAGGCAAATCAGGAGTTGCATACATACACATTCTATTTATAATGAGTTGTTTCCCGTAGGGAATACATATCAATAGAAAATGAAAACAGATACAACCAATTCCCCGTAGGGGATAAACAAGGTAAAATGTGAATGTCCTACGGACAATAAATATGCATGTCTGTTTATTCTATGGATATATAAGTCCTACGGACTATTTTTTTTCAACTACTAATTCTCATTAATTATGCAAAGATAATCATTCACTTTATTCTTCCGGCGATGAATTATTTAATTCAGGTAAAGTCAGTTCAACTCCTGCTCCGTGAGAATACACTAATTGTCCGCCCAAATAAGCTGTTCGTGTAACAGATCCTATCAATACAGTAAACAAAAGAATACCAAGCCATTTTGTCCATGCCCTGTTATACTTGAAAAAATAAAGCACAACTCTAAACAGTGCTGTAACAATAGAAAGCCAAAGCGTTAACGTGGCGGCAGCCTCATGCAATTCTATGGGTTGTTTCAGTGGACCCTCTTCTATACCTTCGCCCGCATAACCTCCGCTGATATACGCTACAATGGCTCCTAATGCACCAAGAAGTAAAAGAAAAAAGGCCATATTTTTAAAAAAATCTTTTTTGCTAATTAATGCTAGTACTTCCGATAAAAAGCCCACCATAAGGAGTGCAATGGGGAAGTGAATAACCATGGCATGGATGTGAGTTGCTGAGATCATATTGTTTTCTTTTTTAGTATGATACAAAGATAACTTGTTGATTATTTATAATACCTATTGTTATGCTTAAAATTCGCTTAAGATACATAGGCTTCATCACAATGATCCAGCCTATTGAGAATAAAAGTGTTCGTCAGTAGACCGAAAAGCGTTTTTGAGTCTTCATCTGATGCTCAATTAATAGTGAGGTAGATATAGCATCGGCTGAGTTTCAGAAAGGAAATTCAGCCGATTTGTTTTTTTATGTTGTATACCAACTTTAGCTCTAAAAATAGTTGTTTGTCTGATAAAATGGACCTTCCACACGCGTGGAAGGTCTGTCAAGCAAAAAAACAGAGCTTCCACACGTGTGGACGGTTCGTCAAGTGACAAAACAGAGCTTCCACACGCGTGGATGATCCGTCAAGTAAAAAAACAGAGCTTCCACACGCGTGGACGGTCTGTCCTGTCGCGGGACGCTACTTTCACGCGTGTGGATGGTCTGTCCCGTGACGGGACGCTGCTCTCATGCACACTTTGACCCTGAATCAGCACCTATACTGTCGATTCGGCAGGAGGGAGGTTGATTTATTATGTTTTGTGAGATGTTCTAAGGTGAAAAACAACATCGCTTTTCAAAATTCTAATTATAGTGCAAAGATAGAGCGTGTGTTAGCGGCTGGTGGTTTTATTTCGTGTTGATTTCTTCTAATACTTCTTCCTCTTCTGTTTCTAGAACTTCGGATTCTATTAGTTGATGTTTTTCCCATTCAAGCTCTTTTTGTTTGTCATTTGAGATAGCTTGTTCGATAGCCAATGTTTCTCTATATTGTCTTGCTTCAGCTGTCATTGTCCATTTAGCATTAATGTTTAGGCTGTCAATTTCAGCCTTTATATCTGCAAGAGTTACTTTGAAAAATTCTTTTCTTGGGTTCACTTTATTCATTTGAAGTCGTAGGAATTTCTTGTGTAATTCTCTCTCAAGTCCAGGTGCGTTTTCGCTGAAAATCATTGTATGAACATCAAACCCAAATGGAACACTGGCATCTCCTAATTCTCGAACTCTATCAAGCGGTTCAAGCCGTCTTGTCATTCCAATTTTATAAACATTCTCTCCAAATGAGCCAATGTTTGAAATTACATAAACATTACCTGATTTCGTCTGTTGCGCCATCGAAATTGCGCGTTGATTTTTATCTTCAGCAATTTTCAATTTGTCTTCAAGTTCTCGTAATTTATCTTCATATTTAGATTTCTGTTCTTCGCTAGCTTGAGCAACTTCTTTTTGTGCTTTGTCAATTAATTTTTTTAATGTTTCTTCTTCTTTCTGAGCGTCTTTGATTGCTTTTTCAAATTCTCTGCGTGCTTTTTCTTCTTCTCTGATTTGCTCCTTGATTCTGCGCTGTTCTTCTTGTTCGTCCCATTTCAATTCCTGTGTAATTACCGCCCATTTTAATTCATCTATTCTCGCATTTAAATACTCTTGGGTTATAACAGCATTACGAAATGCTTTACCGTTGTTATTGACAACTTGGTAAGAATCTTTAATTTTCTGTTCTAATGTTCCATAATTATCTTTCTTTACTTTAGAAAGAATTGAATCAACTTTGCCATTAAAAGCGTCAAGAATAAAATTTATAGCTGTTTCTCTCCTATATGCTTCAACATAATCACATTTAGCGGAAGTACCATTTTTAATCATTAATCGTGTCTTCTCTCTTGCGAATTTCAATTTCTCACCACCTTCTGTATGCCCAAATTCTTCTGCTAAATCGTCAAGTAAACTAAAAGTCGGTATTAGATACCTGTCACCATAACCTTCAATGATATTCTTCATTGCTTTTGCCGTTTTCTCAAGTTCTGTTGCATTTTGCATTGCTTTGTAAGCATCCCCAGCAATTTCTTGTGCTTTCTTGTCTGCTTGCTCAATAATTATTTTGGCCTCTTTGGTCGCATTATCTAATTGATTTGTCGCATTTTGTTTTATAGTTGTCGCATCAATATTGGCTTGGACTTTAATGCTGTTTGCAGAAATGGAAGCTTCTTCTAATTCTTTTTGAGCTTCTGCTTTTAACTCGTCAGCTTCAATTATCGCATTTTCAAGTTCCTGATTTGCACTTTCAAGAATTTCTTTAGCATTATCCTTTGCCTCAGTCAAAATCTCGTTTGCTTTTAATTCAGTGTCAACCACACCTTGATACTTGCTAAGTGCTTTATTTTTTTCTTCAAGGTCAGAAATCTGCACACTTAGATTTTCTTTCTTAGAAGTCAGGTCGTTTATTGTTGCTTGGAGTTTCTTTCGATTTATCAACCAAAGAATAGCTAAAACGATAATTGCGATAATTAGAATAATTGTCATAATTTACTTCGTTTGATTAAATGTATATTGTATATTTTTATTTTTTTTTACCATAGTAGCTAACTCGTATATATGCGCATTAGAGTTGTATATATTTCTACTTTATAGCCAATTGATGTGCTTTTTGCACTCCAAAAATACAAACTCTTTTTAACGCCACCAACAGTAATTCTGATTATTTTTACATAAATTAAAATGTCATTTATAGATGCGGTTTTCGTTGAATAAAAGAACCACCTCTACTGTGCAGTGAGGTGGTTCTTCGTTGTAAATATCTATGCCCTTCCAACTCAATTCTACACCTTTCCAACTTCGTCCCCAATCAGGAGTATTTAATTATGCATAATGCATTATGAACTATGCATTATGCATTATGAATTGATTTCAGCCTCTGGTAAACACCATTTTGTTCTCGCTCGACAGTTTTTCGCTATACCAGTATCCTTCATACGAAAAGCCCCGGAGATCTTCGGTGTTTTCTATTCGGTTATCAATTACGTATCGGGCCATAAGTCCGCGTGCTTTTTTAGTGTACATTACTATCGGTTTATAGACGTCGTCTTTGTTTTCAAGAAACTCGAAATCAATAACCTCAGCTTTCAAAGTGTTACGGTTGATGGATTTAAAGTACTCGCCCGAAGCCAGGTTAAGCACCGTCTTGGGTTTGCCGCTTGCATTCACAGCTTTGTTGAGCCACGCGGTTAGCTTATCACCCCAAAATGCGTATATGTCTTTAGCTGTGTCCACTTGCAGTTTTGTGCTTATTTCCAGTCGATAGGGCTGTATTAAATCCAGCGGTCGGAGTGCGCCGTACAAACCGGACAGAATGCACAGATGCGATTGGGTGTATTCAAAGTCGTCGTTGCTGAAGCTTTTTGCATCCAGTCCGTGAAACACCTCTCCGTTGAAAACCAATACGGCTTGCTTGGCATTGTCGGGTGTAAAGGGTTTCTTCCAGTTGAAATACCTGTCAGCATTGAGTTGTCCCAGATTGGCATTTATGCTTAGTAGCTTTGAAAGTTCGTAGGCCGATAGTTGTCTGATTTCATGTACCAGTTTTTCGGCTTCTTTCAAAAACGTGGGTTGTGTGTGCGTGTTTATCAGTTGCTGTGGAGCAAAATTTTGTATTTTGGCAGGGGAGAGGACGATGATCATAATTTACAATTCATAATTTGTAATGCATAATTTATAATCCGTATTTGGAGAAAATGCATTTGTTTAGTGAATGCAAAAATACACTTTTGTTGCGAGAAATAGATGATTATTGGGGGCAATAAAAAACGGACTCACCAATTTGGCAAGTCCGTTTTAATAGTGCATTTATCTATTTTATTAGATTTTTTCTTGTTCCAACATTAATGTTCTTGTTGGTAGGTCACATACTTCGGTTGGACCGTAGTATTGAATAGGCCCCGGATAGATATAGCTTATTTTGTCATCAGCCCAGTCTTCACGTACCGATTTGAAGAATTGGAAAGGAGCTCCGTCCAAACGAACCAATGCTTTTTGAATTACAGGTTTCATAGCACCGTGGCGTTTTTCCATGTTCATCATAGTAGTAATTGGCACACCACCGGCAATCCATTCGGCTGCAGGAGCGGTCAAGTTACGTACAGACGACATATAGCCTGTTTTACCTTCCGAAATCAAAACAGAAGCTGTATATCCTAATGAATAAGTATAATCAGCATCGAAGTTTGATGGAATGGCACAACGTCCTTCGTAACCGAAGAAGTGGTTGATAGCGGAGAATTTACCTTTGTATTTGCCTTCAGCTTTTAATTGAGCTAAACGTTTAGCTACCATCTCGATCAACAATTTTTCTGTTTCAATCAATGATACTTGTACGTTTCCGTGTGGATCGCGATCCATAGTCAATTGTTTAGCAATACCTTTTGGTAAGCTGCGGTATATGTCAGAGCTAACCGGCGATAACATACCTTTTACGTATTGACGTTTTTCTTCGTCGGTGCTTAATGCCACGAAGTCATCGTTGTGAGCCAATAAGTCGTTCAATTCAGAGATTAATGTTTTCATTGCAGGAATGAATTCGATTAATCCTTCTGGAATCAAAATAGTACCGAAGTCCAATCCGTGGTTAGCACGGTTTACGATTACTTTTACAATATCGTCAACCACACCGTTAAGCGTCATGTTATTTGCTTCCACTTCTTCCGATACAATACAAATGTTTGGTTGGCTTTGCAAAGCACATTCCAGTGTAATGTGTGAAGCCGAACGACCCATAAGTCGGATAAAGTGCCAGTATTTTTTTGCTGAGTTAGCGTCACGTTGAATGTTACCAATCAATTCAGAGTATACTTTACATGCAGTGTCAAAACCAAATGAAGTTTCGATCATTTCGTTTTTCAAGTCACCATCAATTGTTTTTGGGCAACCAATCACCTGAATACCTGTCTTTTTTTGAAGGTAGTATTCGGCCAATACACAAGCGTTGGTGTTTGAATCGTCACCACCGATAACAACAACAGCGTTGATACCAAGTTTTTTACAGATTTCAGCACCATCTTCGTATTGTGCTTCCTCTTCCAGTTTTGTACGACCAGAACCAATAATATCGAAACCACCGGTGTTGCGGTATTCTTTTACCACTTCTTCGGTCAGTTCAATGTATTTATGTTCTACTAAACCACTTGGACCTCCAAGGAAACCATACAATTTATTGTTAGGATTCAATGCTTTTAATCCATCGAATATACCTGAAATAACATTGTGTCCGCCCGGAGCCTGACCGCCCGATAGAATTACACCAACGCCAATTACCGGATTTACTTTCTTTTCGCCGGCTTCAAAAGTAATAATAGGCATTCCGTAAGTGTTAGGGAATAGCTTTTTGATTTCAGCCTGATCAGCGATCGATTCGGTAGCAGCACCTTCTTTTAATACAACATTGCCACGCAAAGCAGCTGGCAACTTTGGTTGGTAACTTGCCCTTGCAATTTGTAAAGGGCTTTTAGTCATTGATTTCATATAAATTATAATAGTTTGATGTTTTATTTCCTATGCGTATGCAAAACGCTCGCAAATTTAGCTCTTTTTTTTGGAAAATGCAAGATTCTGTGTCCTTACTTAAAAATAGGTGCTGACTGTCAAATTGTATCGTTTTTCAGGAAATAATTACGAAAACGAAGTTCAATAGTTGGGTTTTATATTGAATTAGCATTGGGAATGTTTCGTATTGTAGAGTTTTTCTGTTTAGTTTGTTCAATAAAAATGTTATCTTGTTTCTTTCTTGTAGTGATGCAGTAAATACTCGTAAATTATTACTACCTTTGTGCCCGAATTAAAAACAACTATACGTTGTGAGTAAATGTCCGATTTACACTGCCTTAACCTTTGGCAGTTCGCTAATCTGAGGGTGCACGTTTAAATAAATAAATGAAATCCTTACTTGGTTTTTGATTTTTGAGGTGTTTTTATTAACTCCTACTACCAATCAAATACAAACTCTAAATCTCTTTTTTTGTAGATTTATGGAGTTTATCGCCGGATTACTACTCGAAACGTGTACTAAAACAAACAAAATGACATTTAGAGAATTAAATTTGAAAGAAGAGATTCTATCGGCTATCGAAGAACTCGGCTACGAGAATCCTATGCCCGTACAGGAACTATCTATTCCTTTTATGCTTGAAAAGACTGCTGATTTAGTAGCACTTGCACAAACAGGAACAGGTAAAACGGCGGCTTTCGGGCTTCCTGTATTAAACTTGATTAATGCCCAAACTAAACAAGTACAGGCATTAGTTCTATCACCTACTCGTGAACTTTGTATCCAAATTGCCAACGACCTTAAGGGTTATTCTAAAAACATCCGCGGATTAAAAGTCGTAGCTGTTTATGGTGGTGAAGATATTCGCGTACAACTTCGTCAATTGGATACTGCTCCACAAATCATCGTGGCTACTCCTGGTCGTTTGATCGACTTGATCGAACGTGGAAAAGTGGAACTTGGAGCAGTTGACTTCCTTGTATTGGACGAGGCTGACGAAATGCTTAACATGGGTTTCAAAGAAGATATTGAAACTATCCTTGAACGCACTCCCGATTCACGACGCACTATGCTTTTCTCGGCTACTATGCCTAAAGAAATTGCCAATATTGCGAAACGGTACATGAAAAACTACGAAGAAATTACCGTAGGAACTAAAAATGCAGGATCGGAAAATGTAGAACACGTATATTATGTGTCGCAAGCCAAACAACGCTATTTGGTGTTGAAACGTATTGTGGATTTAAATCCTGATATTTACGGTATCGTTTTCTGTCGTACCCGTATGGAAACCAAAGAGGTGGCTGATAAATTGATGCACGACGGTTACAATGCCGATGCGCTTCATGGTGACCTTTCGCAAGCACAACGTGACACGGTAATGCAAAAATTCCGTAACCGTAACATTCAATTGTTGGTAGCTACCGATGTGGCTGCACGTGGTTTGGACGTTAGCGATTTGACTCACGTTATCAATTACAACTTGCCTGATGATGTTGAAATTTACACTCACCGTAGTGGTCGTACCGGACGTGCCAATAAAAAAGGTATTGCTGTAACGATTATCCACTCAAAAGAGCGTTTCAAAATTAAAGATATTGAACGCATGTTGCGTAAAACATTTACACAGGAACAAATTCCTAACGGATTGGAAGTGTGTAAAAAACAATTGTTTCACCTTATCGACCGCATGGAAAATGTAGAGGTAAGCGAAGAACAAATTGAAACCTACATGCCTCAAATCATGACACAGTTGGAATACCTTAGCAAAGAAGAATTGCTAAAACGTTTCGTGTCATTGGAATTCAACCGATTCTTGAGCTATTACAAAAACACCGAAGATTTGAACTTGCCTGAACGTAGCGAACGTGGTGAGCGAGGAGAAAGAGGTGAACGTGGAGAGCGTGGTCCTAAACCGGGCGGACGTGTACGTTTGAAAATGAATGTTGGAGAGCGCGAAGGTGTTGATGCAAAACGTTTGTTAGGCATTATCAACGATGTGACTAACGACAAATCAATCAATATTGGTGCTATTGAAGTAACCAACAAATTTACTTTCTTTGATGTATTCCCAGATCAATTGGATCAAGTGATGACTGCATTTGCAGGTCAAACAGATGTTATTGTATCAGAAGCAAAAAGCAGCAAAGGATTTGAAGATCGCAAATCGGATTATCGTCCACGCAGTGGCGGTAGCTCAGATCGCAGAAGCAGTGGTGGTTCAGGTGGTGGATATCGCGGTGGTGACCGTGGTGGAGATCGCGGAGCTAGCAGCCGTCCTGCAGCAAGTGCTGGTGGTGGCGACAAACCTTGGCGTAATCGCGAACTAAGCGACAGAAGCAGCCGCCCTTCGGGTGGTAGTGATCGTCGTAGCAGCGGTGGTTCAAGTTCAGGTTCTGGATACAAAAAAAGATACTAAGATATAAAAGTCTTTTTTGAGATATAAAAAACGGATGATTCGTAACGAGTCATCCGTTTTTTTGTGCCTTATTCTGTCGGTTTGCTCATTGGCCATTTTCGCCTTATGTTTATTCTAAGATTGGAATAAGGTCTAATGAATGAAAAATAACAGTTAAAGTTATTGAATCTCGTTTTCATAAATGCAAAATAAATATTCCATACTTATTGTACTTTGTACGGTAAGAAATGATAAGTTGCTCAATCATCAATCCTTTCATAATAAGTATATTTAGTGAAATTGAGTAGAAAACACATATTGTATTATGTACAATATATGTTTGTTGCTTATTGTATATTATACACAATTCAATTATCTGTAAATGTGTTTTATAACATAGGAATTGTGATGTGATATTTCAAATAAAGAATCTATTTTTGTCAAAGTAATAAATCAATAAGTAATTATGTCCAACTCAAACTTATATAATCCACATATCTCGGTCGATTGCGTTGTGTTTGGTTTTGATGGCGAGAAATTGAAAGTGCTGCTGATTGAACGGAGCTTCGATGAGCAAAATGAATTATACAATGATAAGAAACTTCCCGGAAGTATTATCCTGAATGATGAGGATTTGGATGAGGCTGCTTCGCGTGTCTTAAACGAACTAACGGGATTGAAAAATATTTACCTGAGCCAGTTCAGGAGTTTCGGAAGTCCTAACCGAATGAATGATCCACGCGATGTGTTGTGGTTGGAACGAACCACCCAATTAAAGATTGGTCGTATTGTTACTGTGGCATATGTTGCTTTAATAAAGATTGATCGTAAAATTGTTTTTAATGCAGATGATTACTCTGCCAATTGGTGCGATGTAAATGAAATCAAGAGTATGTCGTTGGCATTTGACCATATTCAGATTATCGAAAAAGGATTGGAACATATTCGTCATCAACTGGATGTAGAACCTCATTTGTTGTTCGAATTATTACCGAAGAAATTCACCATTTCTCAACTTCGAATTTTACACGATGTAGTTCATCAAACGCGCTCCGATGTTCGTAATTTTCAGAAGAAAGTAGCTCAAATGCCGTATTTGCTAATGCTCGACGAAGTGGAAGAGGGTGTGCCTCACAGAGCTGCAAGGCTATATAAATATAAAAAGTGACCCCAAACCCCTAAAGGGGCTTAAAGATTGGGGCTTTGTATAAAAGAAAACAAATATACTAACTAAAACTTCCCCCTTCAGGGGGACAAGAGGGGGTCTTATGTACTTATTAGGTTATGATTTAGGTAGTTCGTCGGTAAAGGCGAGCTTGGTAAATGCCTCAACAGGTGAATGTGTTTCAAGCGCATTTTTCCCGAAAAAGGAAATGGAGATTAAGTCGGTAAAGGCCGGTTGGGCAGAGCAGGACACCGAAGCATGGTGGATAAATCTGAAATTGGCTACAGAAGCTGTACTGTCTGAGTTTGGAACCGATTCGTCTGCTATCAAAGCCATTGGTATTTCGTACCAAATGCACGGTTTAGTGTTGGTTGACGAAAATCAAAATGCCATCCGCGATTCAATTATTTGGTGTGACAGTCGTGCTGTACCTTACGGACAAAAAGCGTTTGAAGAAATTGGAGGTGAAAAATGTTTATCGCACCTGTTGAATTCACCGGGCAATTTTACTTTGTCGAAAATGGCCTGGGTAAAAGAAAACGAACCAGAGAACTTTGCAAAAGCAAAATATTATATGCTACCGGGCGATTACCTGGCAATGCGCATGACCGGAAAGGCTTGTACTACTGCTTCGGGTTTATCGGAAGGTATTTCGTGGGATTTTCAGGAAAAGGCGCCTGCCAAATTGCTTTTCGATTACTACGGTTTTGATATGAACCTAATACCGGAAATTGTACCAACTTTCGGACAACAAGGAACTTTGAAGGCAGATATCGCAGCCGAACTGGGTTTGACCGAAGGAACTCCGGTAACGTACCGTGCCGGTGACCAACCAAACAATGCTTTGTCGCTTAACGTATTGAATCCTGGTGAAATTGCTGCTACAGGCGGTACTTCGGGTGTGGTATACGGTGTAAACGATGATGCCAAATACGATCCACAGTCGCGTGTAAATTCATTTGCACACGTAAATCATACTGCCGAAGCAACGCGTGTAGGTGTTTTGCTTTGCATCAACGGAACAGCTATTTTGAATACATGGATTAAAAATAATGTTGCTCCCGAAGGAATCAGTTATGCCGAAATGAATGAATTGGCAGCTCAAATTCCGGTAGGAAGCGAAGGCGTAAGCATTATTCCTTTTGGAAACGGGGCAGAACGTGTTCTTGGAAATCAGGAACCTAATTGCTCTATTCATGGTATCAATTTCAACCGTCACACCAAAGCGCATTTAGCGCGTGCAGCACACGAAGGTATTGCTTTCTCGTTCAAATACGGCATGGACATCATGAACCAAATGGGTATTGAAACCAAAACCATTCGTGCGGGTCACGCCAATTTATTCTTAAGTCCTATTTTCCGTCAAACTCTGGCAAATATCACCGGTGCAACTATAGAGTTGTATAATACCGATGGCTCGGTAGGTGCAGCCCGTGGTGCAGGAATAGGAGCGGGGATCTACAAAGATGCCGAAGAGGCTTTCTCTACTTTAAAGAAAATTATAGTAGTAAGACCAGAACAGGCAGATGTGGCAGCAAGCCTCGAAGCTTACGATAAATGGGTGAAATTCATTTAATGAAATGACCCCAAACCCCTAAAGGGGCTTAAAGACCAAGTCTATAATACAATAAAATAAACAATCAATTAATACTAACATCTCTTCCTCCCCTTTAGGGGTTGGGGGTTTTAATCAAACTATTATGAGTGCAAAACAGTATTTCCCAGCAGTGGGTAAAATCAAATTCGAAGGAAAAGAAAGTAAAAACCCTTTAGCATTCCGTTATTACGATGCTAAAAAAGTGGTTTATGGTAAAACCATGGAAGAATGGTTTAAATTCTCTATGGCTTGGTGGCATACATTGTGTGCAGAAGGTGGCGATCCATTTGGTGGTGGAACACAAGTTCACCCATGGGTAGGTGCTGCTGATGCTTTGCAAGCTGCTAAAGATAAAATGGATGCAGGTTTTGAATTTATGGAAAAAATTGGTATCGAATACTATTGCTTCCACGATTTAGATTTAATCAGCGAAGGTTCTTCTATCGAAGAATATGAAGCTAACCTGAAAGCTATCGTTGCTTACGCAAAAGAAAAACAAGCTGCTACAGGTATCAAACTTATGTGGGGTACTGCTAATGTATTCTCTCATGCCCGCTATATGAACGGAGCAAGCACCAATCCTGATTTTGATGCTGCTGCACGTGCAATGGTTCAAATTAAAAATGCAATTGATGCTACTATTGACTTAGGTGGTAAAGCGTATGTATTCTGGGGAGGTCGCGAAGGTTACATGTCGTTGTTGAACACCAACATGAAACGCGAAAAACAACACATGGGTACTATGTTGCAAATGGCTCGTGATTATGCACGTGCTAAAGGTTTCAAAGGCGTGTTTCTTATCGAACCAAAACCAATGGAACCAATGAAACACCAATACGATGTGGATACCGAAACAGTAATCGGTTTCTTGAAAGAATTCGGTTTGGAAAATGATTTCAAAATCAACATTGAAGTAAACCACGCTACTTTGGCTGGTCATACTTTCGAACACGAATTGCAATGTGCAGTTGATAACGGTATGTTGGGTGCTATTGATGCTAACCGCGGTGATGTTCAAAACGGTTGGGATACTGACCAATTCCCGGTTGATGTATTCGAATTGACACAAGCTATGTTGGTGGTACTACAAGGTGGTGGTATGCAAGGTGGTGGTACTAACTTCGATGCTAAAATCCGTCGTAACTCTACCGATAACGAAGATTTATTCATCGCTCACATTGGTGCCATGGATGTTATGGCTCGTTCATTAGAAGCAGCAGCTGCTATTTTGGAACAATCTCCTTACAAAAAAATGGTTTCTGACCGTTATGCTTCTTACGATGCAGGTAAAGGTAAAGAGTTCGAAGAAGGCAAATTATCTTTCGAAGATGTTTATGCTTATGCAAAAGCTCAGGGTGAACCAAAACAACTTAGCGGAAAACAAGAGCTTTACGAAGCAATTGTAAATATGTATATTTAAAAAAAGTAAACAAGTAGATAGTAAACGAGTACACATTTTTGTATACTCGTTTACTTGTTTTCGTTAAATCAAAAATACTTGATGAGTAGGAATAAATAAGTTGTGTACTTGTTTACTTGTATACTCGTCTACTAAAAAAATAATCATGAACACAGAAAAAGGAAGTAAATTATATATCTTCGGCATTACTTTGGTAGCAACTCTTGGCGGGTTGCTTTTTGGCTATGATACAGCCGTTATCTCGGGTGCAGTAGATTCTCTGAAAACAGTTTTTCATTTGAATGAGGCCACCTATGGTTCTTTGGCTACATTCTACCATGGAGCTACCGTTTCGAGTGCGCTTATCGGCTGTATTCTGGGTAGTGCCATCTCAGGAGTTTTTGCAGAAAAGTTAGGACGTAAGAATTCTTTACTTTTGGCAGCTATCATGTTTTTTGTTTCAGCTTGTGGTGCCGCTTATCCAGAGTTCTTTTTCTTTACCAAAGGCGAAGGATCAGTTCAGGTGCTAATAGCATTTAACATCTATCGTATTATTGGTGGTGTCGGTGTAGGCTTGGCTTCAGCTATTTGCCCTATGTATATTGCCGAAATTGCTCCTGCCGAAATTCGTGGAAAATTGGTTTCATGGAATCAGTTTGCTATTATTTTCGGTATGTTGATTGTTTATTTTGTAAACTATTTCATTACCAAAGGCGAACCTCAAACATGGATTGATGCCGAAGGATGGCGTTATATGTTTGCTTCTAATGCTGTGCCTGCAGCTATTTTTGGTGTTTTGTTGTTCTTTGTTCCCGAAACTCCTCGTCACCTGGCGTTGATTGGTCAGGAACAAAAAGCATTGCATATCCTTGGTAAAATCAATGGATCAAACAAAGCCAAAGAAATTCTTCAGGATATTAAAGAGTCTGCACACGAAACAGTGGAAAAAGTATTGGCTTACGGCTGGAAAGTGTTGGTTATTGGTATTCTTCTTTCTGTATTCCAACAAGCGGTGGGTATCAACGTGGTGCTTTACTACGCGCCAACCATTTTCAAAGGACTTGGATTTGGTAACGATGCAGCCATGTACCAAACCGTTATCATGGGCTTTATCAACATTATCTTTACCCTGGTGGCTATCTTCACTGTTGATAAATTCGGACGCAAGCCTTTGTTGATTATCGGTTCGGTAGGTATGGCTATCGGTATGTTTGCCATTGGATTGTTGGCACACTTGCAAATTATCGGTATGAGTACGTTGGTATTTATTGTTATCTATTCGGCTTCGTTTATGATGTCGTGGGGACCAATCTGTTGGGTGCTTATCTCAGAAATTTTCCCGAACACTATTCGTGGAAAAGCCATTGCTATTGCCGTTGCCGCACAATGGATTTCTAACTTTATCGTATCAGCTACCTTCCCATCGTTAGAAGCGTTCAGCATTACCTTTACTTACGTTCTTTACGGTGTAATGTCGGTTCTTTCAGCTCTGTTTGTTTGGAAAATGGTTCCCGAAACCAAAGGAAAAACATTGGAAGATATGAATCACTTGTGGAAAAAATAAATGACCCCGATCCCCTAAAGGGGACTAATAAATCGCCCCGAAGCTCAGAGAAGAGTTTCGGGGCGATTTTGTTTTATGTTCGGGTCTCGCGACTTTCATTTCCAATCTGGGTCTCGGGTGGTTCTGGGAGGCGGGTTTTTATTTAAAAAACAGTAA
>Ga0302321_100002687_pt1 | contig 15287 bp, 13 predicted proteins | sample Fen_T0_1_FD_202505 | JGI IMG/M metagenome (GOLD analysis project Ga0302321, IMG submission 202505) | Peat permafrost microbial communities from Stordalen Mire near Abisko, Sweden - Fen_T0_1 | ecosystem: Environmental > Terrestrial > Soil > Wetlands > Permafrost | place: Sweden: Abisko...
CCAGATCGCCAGCGACGGCGCCTCGGCCGCCGGCACCCACCGCATCGCGTCGTGCTCCTGGGATAAGCGCGGGGCAGCGTCCGCCCGGACCCGCACGGCGAAGATCGCGCTCACGACGACGGCATCGGAGCCCTCGTCGGAGAAGGGGGCGGCCTGGTCCAGGTCGAAGAACGTCTCCACGGCGGTGGCTCCCAGGCCCGTCTCCTCCTCCACCTCGCGGAGGGCGGCGGCCGGCACCCGCTCGCCCGCCTCCACGCCACCGGTCACGCACTGCCAGAGCCCGGGGAAGATCCGGTGCGATGCGCGGCGGATGAGGAGAATCTCCAGCCGGTCGGCGTCGTCGCGCACATCGGACGGATCTGACGGCGGCGCCACCCGGAAGACCCAGCACTCGACGAGGTCGGGGCGGACGCTCAATGCCGGCGACCTCAGGGGAGCAGCTGCCGCAGGGCGAACAGCACGTTGGCGGGGCGCTCGGCCAGCCGGCGCATGTACCACCGGTACCACGCCGCGCCGTAGGCGATGAGGGTCTGGACCTTGTAGCCGGAGCGGGCCAGGCGACGCTGCTCCTTCGCCCGGATCCCGTACAGCATCTGGACCTCGTAGCTGTGCTTCGCCACGCCGGCGGCCGCCGCGTGCACCGCGATCTGCTCGATCAGCGCCACGTCGTGCGTCCCGAGCCCCACGCGCATCGGCCGGGTCCGGCTCTCGCGGAGCATCGTCACCGCGATGCCGAGGTAGTTGGCGTCGACCTCCTTCCTCGACCTGAAGGCGACCGACCTCGGCTCATCGTAGGCGCCCTTGACCAGGCGGATGGCCGGACCCAGCGGCAGCAGCCGCTCCACGTCCTTCGCGGTTCGGCGGAGGTACGCCTGGAGACAGATGCCGGTGTTCGCGTGCGAGGCGCGGAGGCGCTGGTAGAGGTCCAGCGTCCGGTCCACGTAGGCGCTGCCCTCCATGTCGATCCAGAGGTACGAGCCCTGCGCCTCGGCCGCGGCCGCGAGCACCCGCAGGTGCCCGAAACAGGCGTCCTCGTCGACATCCAGGCCGAGCTGCGTGGGCTTGACGCTGATCTCGCCGTCGATCTCCGCCGCCTGGATCCTCCCCAGGAGCTCCAGGTAGTGATCGGCCACCGCCTGGGCGCCGCCCGCATCCGTGATGGCCTCGCCCAGCTTCGTGTAGAGCGTCCCGATCCCCAGCACCTGGAGGTCGACGGCGGCGCCGAGGGCATCCTCGATCTCATCGCCCGGCATGAACCGGCGGACGCTCTTCTGCATGAATGGCAGCTTCGGGAGCCGTTCGCCGAGCCACGGATTGCGGGCACACCAGAGCAGGAGCTTCCGGAGCAGGCTGTTCACTCAGAGCCTCACAGGCGCTCGAAGCGCTCCACGGGAACGACGAACACGGTGGCGCCACCCACCTCCACCTCGAGCGGGTACGGCATGAAGAACTCGCCCGGCTCCATGATCGGCGGCATCGGATTCACGATCTGGGTGCGCGCGTGACAGGCCTCGCGGACGATGCCCATCACCTCGTCCACCTCGTCGTCCTCCACGCCCAGCATGACCGTGGCGTTGGACTGCTTGAGGAATCCGCCCGAGCTGTGGAGCCGGGTCGCCCGGAACTCGCGCTCGAGCAGAGCGTTGACGAGGGCGCCTGCGTCTTCGTTGTGCACGATGGCCACGACGAGCTTCACGTGGCGGAGGATAGCCCACCGCCGCCTGTCTGGATGCGGCCGTTTGCCGAACCCCCGACAACTGCCGGTGTACGATCCACTTCGCCCTTCTCGGGTGCGCTGTGTGCGCACGGCCGACCTCGCGGCCGGGCCCGAGCCGGCTGCACGCGGAGGCACTCGTGTCCGATTCCACCGACCCGTCCAACGGCCCCCTTGCTGTCCTCTCGGCCGGCGCCGCTGCGCTGGCGCGGGCCGCGGACCTGGACACCGCCCTGGCTGTGATCGTCGAGGCCGGCGCGACCGCCGTCGGGGCCTCGCAAGCCGCGGTCTTCGGACAGGACCCGGAGCGCGCCGAGCTCGAGCTGCTCGAGACCCTCGGCATGGACGACGCCGCCGTCGCGGCGCTCGAAGCCGCCGTCGCCGGAGACCCGGGACACCCGATCCGTCGCGCCGCGCTGGACCGCACGGGCTCGCTCGGCCGTGGGGACCTGGCGCCCGACGGAGGGGCGATGACGGTCGCGGACCTGCCCCTCGTCGTAGCGCGTGGCGACGGCACCGAGCACGGCGTTGGCGTCGTGTCGTTCGGCTGGCCGGGATACCACAGCGTGAGCACCGCCGAGGAGACGCTGCTTGTCGGCACCGCGGACCTCGTCGCGGCGGCGATCACTGCCTTCCGGACCGCCTCCATGGTGTCCGAACGCGCGGAATGGCTGGAGCGGATCTCGCACACGGACTCGCTCACTGGCCTCTCGAACTCGCGCACGCTCGCCCGGGTCCTGGAGCTCGAGGTAGCCCGGGCCCAGCGGCAGGGAAGCGGGGTGTCCGTGGCCGTCTTCGACATCGACGGCTTCACCGCGCTCAACGAAGCCGCGGGCCCCCGTGCCGGCGACAAGGTCCTGCGCCAGGTGGCGGTGATCCTCGCGGAGAGCGTCCGGCTGGTCGACACGATCGCGCGCACAGGAGCGGACGAGTTCGTGCTCGTCGCACCCGGCTCGGCAGGCGTGACCGTCGCGCGAAGGGTGCTGGACGGCATCGCCGGCCTCGAGACCGTCGAAGGTCAGAGCGTGACGGTCAGCGCGGGCGTCGCACGCTTCCCGCAGGACGGGGATGACGCGGAAGCGGTGCTGGCCGCGGCGCGGGCCGCGCTCCGGGCCACGAGCGAGCCGTCCGCGATCGGCGAGGCGGCCGGGTAGCTCCGGGCCGGGCAGCTCCGGGCCCTGGTCGCGGCGCGGCGGCCCGGGAGCCCCGGCTACCGGTCGTCGGGCCCCTCGGAGCGGGGCAGGCGGTCCGCCACGCGATCGAGCGCCGCCACCGCCCCCGCCAGCACGGCCGCCTCGTCGCCGGTCGCGTCCACGATGCTGTAGCGGCCCGGCTCGGCCGCGGCGAGACCGAGGAATGCCGCGCGCACCCGCTCGTGGTAGGCCAGGTCCTGGTAGGCCTCGAAGCGCGTGACCTCGTCCGCCTTGCGACTGAGCCCGGCCTCCACCGGGAGATCCAGCAGGATCGTCAGGTCCGGCACGAGGCCACCGGTGGCGAAGTGCTGGACCGCGCGCAGCTCGTCGATCGGAACCCCTGAACCCGAGCCCTGGTAGGCGAGCGACGAGTCCGCGTAGCGATCGCACAGGACGACGGCGCCGCGCTCCAGGGCGGGCAGGATGACCTCGTCCACGTGCTGGGCGCGCGAGGCGGCGAAGAGCAGGGCGTCCGCGCGGCCCGTCCGGTCGATCTTCGGCTCGGTGTCCAGCACCAGGCGGCGGACCTGCTCCCCGAGGGGCGTCGAGCCGGGCTCGCGCGTGGTGACCACGTCGCAGCCGCGCGCCCGGAGCACCTCGGCGAGTCGAGGCATCAGGCTGGACTTGCCTGACCCGTCCGGGCCCTCGAGGGTGATGAAGACGCCCAGCGGGGCGTGAGAGGTGGACACGGTCCGAGTGTAGGCGATGGGATCCTGACCTCGGGCTGCGCACGAGGCCAACGGGCGTCCGTGTCGCCGGTGAGGCGACGAACGTCCCCAATCGGGGACCGAAGAAGCCCGCCGTCGCCGTTCGCGCTCCGATGCATCGACCAACAGGCGACACGCTCACGGCTACGCCATTCGCCCTAACGCCAATCACGGCCCCAGGCGCTACCCTCGGATGCACATGCGAGATCTGACGAGCCGTGCCCTCGACACGGCCACTGCCCTCGGCGCCACGTACGCGGACGTGCGCGTGGTCCGGCGGCTCGAGGAGTCGATCAACATCAAGTCCACGCGCGTGGAGGGTGTCCAGTCCGGCGAGAGCGAGGGCTTCGGCGTCCGCGTCCTCGTGGACGGCGCCTGGGGGTTCGCGGCAAGCCACGAGCTGAACGCGACCGAGGCGGACCGCGTCGCCGCAAGGGCCGTCCGGATTGCGAAGGCCAGCGCCACCGCCCTGCGCAACCCCGTCATCCTCGACGACCGCCCACCCGCACAGGGCCGCTTCGAGACCCCCGTGACCGAGGACCCGTTCGCCGTCCCGCTGGAGCGCAAGATCGCGGATCTCCTCGCCGCCGACCGCGCGATGAACGCCGTCAAGGGTGTCGCCTGGACGGAATCGCTGTACGCCGCCCAGCGGGAATGGAAGACCTTTGCCGCCTCCGACGGCAGCTACACGGAGCAGGTGATCACCCACGTGGGCGGCGGCCTGGAGGCCAACGCGATCGAGGGCGACGAGCACCAGCGCCGGAGCTGGCCGGACAACGGCGGCGCCTGGGCCTCCGCCGGCTACGAGTGGATCCGTGGCCTGGACCTGGAGGGCAACGCCGAGCGAACGGCGGCAGAGGCCATGGAGCTGCTGACGGCCCCGCCCCTGCCCGCCGGGACGCGGACCATCCTGCTTCACCCCAGCCAGCTGTACATGCAGGTCCACGAGAGCTGCGGCCACCCGACGGAGCTCGACCGGGCGTTCGGCAGCGAGGCCAGCTTTGCCGGCACCAGCTTCCTGACCCCGGACATGCTCGGCGGCTTCCGATACGGCTCGGACCTGTGCGACATCGTGGCGGACGCCACGGTCCCCGGTGGCCTCGGCAGCTTCGGCTGGGACGACGAGGGAGTGGCCGCCCAGCAGGTCCACCTCGTGAGAGAGGGCATGTTCGTCGGCTATCTCAGCTCCCGAGAGACCGCACCCCGCATCGGGCGCCGGAGCGGCGGGGCGATGCGCGCGGACGGCTGGAACAGGATCCCGTTGATCCGGATGACGAACGTGAACCTGCTGCCGAAGCCGGGCATGAGCTTCGAGGACATCATTGCCGACACGGACGACGGCCTCCTGTTCGAGACGAACCGCAGCTGGTCCATCGACGACCGGCGCCTCAACTTCCAGTTCTCGACGGAGATCTGCCGCGAGGTGAAGGGCGGCAAGGTGGGCCGGCTGTTCCGCAACGGGACCTACACCGGCATCACATACGAGTTGTGGCGCTCGATGGACGCGGTTGGCGACGCCTCGTCCTGGCGGATGTGGGGCACGCCGAACTGCGGCAAGGGCGAGCCGGGCCAGATCGGCCACGTGGGCCACGGCGTCTCGGGCGCCCGGTTCCGCAACGTGCGCGTGGGGGTGGTGGCATGAGCGGGCGTGACGGGATCGGCGCGGACCCGGCGCTCGCCCTGCGGCTCGCCGAGGAGGTCGTCCGGATGTCCGAGGCGGCGGGTGCCACCGAAGCCGAGGCGCTCGTCGTCAGCGGCGAGTCGTCGCTCACCCGCTTCGCCAACAGCGAGATCCACCAGAACGTCTCCAGCGCCGAGATCCTCGTCAACCTGCGGTTCGTCCGGGGCCGGCGGGTGGGCGTCGCCTCCACCGGCCGCACGGATGGCGAGGGCGTGCGGGCCCTGGTCGAGCGCGCTGCGGCCATATCGGCGAACGTCGGGGAGCTTGAGGACTGGGCGGGACTGCCCGGGGCGGACGGCGTGGAGCCCCTGGACATCGCCTGGTCCGACGGGACGGCGAACGCCAGTCCCGAGCTGCGGGCGGACGGGGCGAAGGCCGTGATCGCCGCGGCCGATGCGGTCGGCGTGACCGCGTTCGGCTCGTTCTCCACGGACGCGGAGGCCATCGCGGTCGCCAACTCGAAGGGGATCCGGGCCGCAGAGCGCCGGACGACGTCGCAGCTCCTGACCGTCGCCATGGGCCCGGATGACGGGACCGGCTACGCGGAAGAGTGCTCGATCGACGCGACGACGATCGACGCGACGACGATCGGCCGGGAGTCCGCCGAGCGGGCCCGCGCGAGCGCCAACCCCGTCTCCATCGACCCCGGCGACTACCCGGTCGTCCTGCACCACTATGCCGTCGTGGACCTGCTGGACATGCTCGGGTACCTCGGCTTCTCGGCTCTCGCCGTCCAGGAGGATCGCTCCTTCTGGGAGGCCGGGCGCCGCGTGGGCTCGCCCCTCGTCACCATCACGGACGACGGCCGCGACTCCGCCGGCCTCCCGATGGGCTTCGACGCCGAGGGCGTCCCCAAGCAGCGGCTGGCGCTCCTGGACGCCGGCGTCTGCCGGGACCTCGCCTACGACCAGCAGACCGGCGCGCGTGCCGGGCACCCATCCACCGGCCACGGCCTGCCCGCCCCGAACCCGTACGGCCCGTTCCCCACCAACATGGTCATGAACGCGGGCGGTGCCTCCATGGAGGAGCTGGTCGGCGGCATCGACCGCGGGCTGCTCGTCACCCGCTTCCACTACACGAACCCGGTTCACTCCAAGAAGGTGCTCATCACGGGCATGACCCGCGACGGGACCTTCCTGGTGGAGGGCGGCAGGATCGTGGGGCCGGTGCGGAACCTGCGCTTCACGATGTCGTACCTGGACGCGCTGGCCAACGTGGAGGCCGTGAGCCGCGACCGGCGGTGCATCCGCGGGTTCCTCGGCGGGAGCGTGGTTCCGGCGCTGCGGCTCAGCTCGTTCTCGTTCACCGGCGCCACGGCGGCCGGGTAGGGCGGGCGATGGGGATCGGCGACCGCCGGGCATCGGACCTCACGGTCTACGCGGAGCAGGACGGCTCCATCTCGGTGGACGTCGGCCAGCGGTTCGTGGCAGTTGACGGAGACGAGTTGGAGCGGATCCTGGACCGCCTGGCCTCGGATGGCGGCACGCTGCGCCTGCTGGGCGGGACGGGTCGCGCGGACGATGGCGACGAGTCACCGGGCCTCGAGAGCGATCCTGCGATGGGCGCGGCCGGTTACGTGCTGGCACTGGCCCACGCGCGCGGGCTGACGGTGGTCCGAGAGGAATAGCCGCGCGGAGGAACGCCGACGGCCGGCCGATGCTTCGACCGGCCGGTCGCGACGAGGGATGAGGGTTGTGCCCGACACGGCTACCCGGAGGTGATCGGGGAGGCGCTGGGCGCGGCGTCGTTGCCGCCCGGGCCGCCCATGCCGCCGTGACCACCGCGGCCACCGGAGAACGTCCCGTTGACCTGGTCGGTCGCCCGCTGGGCGACCTCGGCCTTCCGGGCGTCGGCCTGGGCCTGGGTGATGGTCTCGGCCTTGACCTGTGCGGCGAGCTCGTCGAGCCCGTCGTGGACGAGGGCGTCGATCACCACCCGGGTGTCGACGTTGTGGGCCTTCGCGACCGCGGCGACCGTCTGGCCGCCGGCGAGCGCGGTGTTGAGATCGGCCTCGGAGATGCCGATCGCCTTGGCGACGACCGAGGTGTCGCTGACGGTCTCGTTGGGGTTGAAGCCGCCCGGGCCGCCCATGCCGCCGTGGCCACCGCGGCCACCGCCGTTGGTCGGTGGCTCGCCCGTGGGCGTCGGAACGGTCGTGGCGGTCGGGCTGGGCGATGCGGCCTGGGCCGACAGCGGCCCGACGATGGCCGCGACGGCGATGCCACCGGCGACGATCGAGCCGAACGCGGCGGCCTTCATCCCCCGGCCGCGGGCCTGGGACGACCCGGCCGGCGGGTTGAGGCCGAGGGCGCGTCATCGAGCGGCTCGCCCTCGGGCGGCATCGGAGCGAAATCCTGGTACATGGTGTACCTCTGCTGGGACGCATGCGGTCCCGTGTGGCTCGGTCCGCCGTATGCGGTCCGTGCCGGGAATCTGCGACCCCGCTTCTTTCGATTCGGTGACGCTCTCCTTACCAGGCGACGAGCTTCCAGATCTCGGGCTCCAGCTCACCCGGCCGACCGCCAACGTCTGCGAACAGGGCGACCGCCCGCTTCAGGTGCGCCATCGCCTCGTCCGGGCGGCCCGCCGCGTACAGCTGGTCGGCAAGGTTGTTCTCGACCGCAGCCTCGAGGTGCGCCTCGCCCGTCCGGCGGCACGCCTCCAAGGCCTCCTCGAGCAGCGCGATGGCTTCGTCGCGGTTCCCCGCGGCCGCCTCGACGAGGGCGAGGGCGTTGCGGGCCGCGATCGCCGCGCCGGGGTCCGGGTCCCCACCGGTGCTCGCAAGGCTCCTCGTCAACGCGTCGCGGGCTCCCGGGAGGTCGCCCCGCGCTCGCGCAACGAGTCCCAGCAGTCGACACGCGGCCCCGATCGCCCGGGCGTCGCCGTCGGCCGTGCCGACCTCGAGCGCGCGGAGCCCGAGCGCCTCGGCACGGTCGAGCTCGCCGGCCCGGATGGCAACCACGCTCCGCTCGGCCAGGATGCGGCCGAGGAGACCCGCGTCGCGCTCCGGGGCGGGCATCCGGTCCAGCGCATCCAGGGCTCCGTCGAGATGACTCGCCGCCGTCGCGGCATCGCCGCGACGCGCGTGCACGCGGCCCAGCCGGAGCTCGATCGCCGGCAGGTCCCGGTCGGCGGTCACGGCAGCAGCCGCCTCGAGCGCCGCGACGGCGCCCGCGTAGTCGCCCAGGACAGTTCGAAGCTCCCCGATCGCTGTCTGCAGCCCCGCGACCCCAGGGTGCCCGAGGGCGAGCGCCGTCGCGAAGTGGTCGAGAGCCTCGTGGTTCGCGAACACGGCCCGGGCACGCATGCCCGCCTCGCGGAACGCCTCGGCGGCCTCGGTCTCACGGCCGGCCGCGCGCTCATGGCCCGCGATCTGGGCGAGCCGGCCCGGATCCTCCCGCCCGTCCGACAGGGCTCGGAGCACCTCAGCGACGCGCCTGTGCAGGAGCCGGCGCCGTCCGAGGCTCGTCGCCTCGTAGGCCGCATCCCGCAAGCGCGCATGCCCGAAGTCGAAGGCCGTGTCATGGGCGCCACTGCCTGTCTCCCGGACGATCCCCCGCCGCAGGAGCTCCTCGAGAGCGGTGATCGTCTCCTCCTCGGAGCGCCCGCTGGCGCCGCGAACGGTCGTCAGGTCGAACGACCGCCCGATGACGGCTCCGGCCGCGAGCACCTGCCCAGCGGTCTCGCTGACGCTGCCGAGTCGTTCGCGCATGAGCGCCCGGACGCTCCGAAGCTGGCCATCGGCCGTCGCCGCGGGGCCCGCCGCCAGCGACTCGACCACGATCAGGGGGAGCCCCTCGGACTCGTCGACGAGGTCCGCCACCTCGTAGCGGGGCATGCCGAGTCCGGCAGCCGCCGTCGCCAGGCGCCCGACGTCCGCGGGCTCGAGCCGGCGGAGCCCGACCGTGGCGACGTCCGGCAGGCCCTCGACGGACCCGACGAACGCCTCCCCCCGGTCGTCGAGGTCCTCGGGCCGCCAGGTGAGCAGGAGGAGCACCGGCCGGCCGGTGAGGCGGCGGGCGAGGAACAGGAGGGCCTCGCGCGACGCGTCGTCCGCCCACTGCACGTCCTCGACGACGAGCAGCCCGGGCACCGGACCGGCGACCAGCGCCATGAGGGTCGCCGCGACCGCGTCCAGGAGCCGCGCCCGGGCGGCGGGCTGGTCGTCCGCTCGAGTGGCGGCTGTATCGGCGCCCTGGTCCTCCGCGACGGATGCCGGCAGCACCATGAGCCGTTCGATCTCGCGGCGCGTTGCCGCGCTCAGGGCTCCCAGCCTCGCGACCGCTCCGGGGGCGAGGCTGCCTGCGCGCAGGAGCTCGACGATGGGGCCGTAGGCGATGGAGCCCTCGGCCGGGAACGCCCGCGAGGCGAGGACCCGCCCGCCGGCCGCGGCAACCGCCGCCACGAGTGACTCCGCCAGCCGCGACTTGCCGATCCCCGCCTCACCGGCCAGCACAGCGAGACGGCCGTCAACGGTGGCCGCCGCGTGGGCCGAGCGGAGGGCATCGAGCTCCGCGTCCCGACCTACGAGCGGCAGCCGAGCGGGGGCGGCTGCGGGGACCGGCGACGACGCGACCGGTGCCTCGACTCTCACGACTGCGGGGGCGCGGGCGTCCCGAACTGCTTCGTACAGCTCCGTCGTCTCGGCGAGGGGTGCGACCCCGAGCTCACGCTCGAGGATCGCGACGCCGGCGCGGTACTGGCGGATCGCACCCGCGCGGTCGCCCGTCCGCGCAAGCAGCGCCATGAGCCGCTGGCGCGCGGGCTCGTCCAGCGGGTCGAGGTCGACCAGGCGTGACGCCGCGGCGATTGCCCCCGCCAGGTCTCCCGTCGCCTCGGCTTCGACGGATAGCCGCCCCAGGACGTCCGCGACGGTCCGCTCGACCGCGACCGCCCGCGTTGCGCGCCAGTCGTCAAAGTCCGGGCTGTCACGCAACGAGAAGCCGGCGAGGAACGGCCCACGTGCGGCCGCGGCCGCCGAGCGCAGTTGTCCGAGGCCTCCGGACGCAACGGCCACCTCGATGGCGATGAGATCGACCCACGTCACGCCGCGGTCGAGGGTCACGGCAGAGCGATCGACGCCCACCCAGCGGCCCCCGAGCGCCGCCCGCAGGACGGACAGCGTCCGGCGGAGCGCGCCCCGTGCGGATTCGTCGTCCGACTCGGGCCACAGCATGGCGGCCAGCTCGTCCCTGGCGAACGGCCGGCCCTCGACCGCGAGCAGCGCCAGGATCGCGAGCGCCTTGCGCGTGTCGACCACCAGCGGCGCGCCGTCGACGCGGACCTCGAGCGGGCCAAGGACGCGGATCTCCAGGCCGGGCTGGGGCATGGTCGGCGGGGACGACGGCGACATCGCACGTAACGGTACCGCTTTGGGCGCAAATCCCGTAACGTTCCGCGAACGTCGTCCCCTCATCGTCCGGTGCCATGACCGCGTCCCGAAGCCGTCTGGTCGTCAACACCCTGCGCGTCTCACCCGGTGCCCACGGGGTCTCCGCATGAGCGCCGCTCCGGCGAGCCGGTCTCAGGCCCGGATGACGGAGTGGCGCGCGGCCATCGTCTGGCTCGTGGCCGCCTCCGGCATCGTGGCGATCGCCCTCGGCCAGGTCCTCGCACGCTCCTCCGTGTCGGCCAGCGTGAGGCCGGCGCGGTGACGAGCCGATGAGCACGGTCCAGCCACGGCGACGCGGCCGCCCGCGTCTGCGTGGCATCCGGGTCCGGGCGCTCGCCTTTGTCGTCCTGTTCGCGATCGGGCTGGGCTTCCTGTTCGACGAGCTTCCGTTCTACGTCCCGTGGGCCGCCGTCGGCACCATGCTCACGATCCGGCGTCCCGCCAACGTCATCGGCCTCCTCCTCATCGCGGCCGGATGGGCATACGGCCTCGCCGCGCGGCCCATCGACGATCCACTGGCCCGGCTCGCGGCCGGCGCCGGCACCCCGATCGACGCCGCCCTGATCTTCAGCAACATGACGACCGGGATCCTGGCGTACGTGGTGCTGTTCGCGGTGACCGCGACCTTCCCGAGCGGTCGCCTGCCGCGAGGTCGATGGGGCGTGGCAGCTCGCCTCGCCATCCTCGTTGGAGCCCTCATCGCGGCGTCGTCCGTGCTGCCGTCCAGCTTCGACGTGGCCGACTCCCACAACGCGATCGTCCACCTCGCAAATCCGCTGGGCGGGTTCGTTGCAGCGACCGCCGTCCTCACGGCCACGGCTGGGGCGGCATACACGGCCATGGCTCTGATCCTTGTCGCAGGCGTCGTCTCGATGTTCGTCCGGCTGCGCCACGCGAGCGGCCTCGAGCGTCTCCAGCTCCGCTGGGTCGTCATGGCCTTCGCCGCCCTCGTCGGTGCGCTCCTGCTGGCGTTCTCCAGCCTCGTCCTGGGGATGCTCGGCATCTCGCTCAACAGTGACATCCTGTGGGTCCCGGCCTTGCTCGCCTACCCGCTGCCGCCGATCGCGATCGGCATCGCCATCCTCCGCTACCGGCTGTACGAGATCGACCGGATCGTGTCGCGCACGATCTCGTGGGCGCTCGTCACTGGGCTGCTGGCTGGCGTGCTCCTGGTGGGGGTCGCGGCAATCCAGGCCCTCCTCGCCCCGCTGACGCAGGAGAACACGATCGCCGTGGCGGCGTCGACCCTCGCTGTCGCCGCCCTGTTCCAGCCCGTTCGTCGGCGTGTGCAGCGGGCCGTGGACCGCCGGTTCCACCGCTCGCGGTACGACGCCGAGCGAACGCTCCATGCCTTCGCCGGCCACCTCCGGGACGAGGTGGACCTGGCGCGCCTCAACGATGCCGTGGTCGTCACGGCCAACGACGCCGTGCGCCCTTCGTCGTCCGGCCTCTGGCTGCGGGAGGGCTCGCGGTGACGTCACAGGACGGATGGTGCCGGCCATGACTGGCCTCGGGCCCACGGCGGCGGATGGCGCGAGGTCCCGGGTGCGCTCCCCGCGGCTGCCCTACCTGTTCGTCGCGGTCTCGATCCTGCTGACCGCACTCGGTGCGGCGCTGGCGGTCGCGAACGGGGACCCTCTCATTGGTGGCTTCAACGCGGACATGATCATCGTCGGCACCGTGTATGCCGCGGTAGGCGGACTGCTGGCGACGCGCGTCCCGGACAACCGCCTCGGCCCGATCTTCCTCGCGGCGGCCTGGCTGTTCGCGATGACGTTCGTGCTCGATGAGTACACCGTGTATGGCGCCATCACCGCACCGGGGTCGCTTCCGGCCGCGGGCCTCGCGGCCTGGGCCGGCCAGTGGCTCTGGATCCCCGCCAACTCCCTCCTGCTCTGCGCCGTCCCGCTCCTGTTCCCCGACGGCCACCTGCCGTCGCCGCGCTGGCGACCGGTCGCCGTCCTCGTCTCGATCGGCGTCGCGTTCGAGGTCGCCACGGCCGCGATCGCCTTGTGGCCACTTGTGGACGACCCCGCGGGCGCCACGATCGCGGATCCGTCCACCGTCCCCGGCGTCATCGGCTGGCTCGCATCGATCGGACAGATCACGCTCTTCATCATCGCCCCGATCGTCGCCCTCTCCGCTGTCGTCATCCGGTACGGGCGCTCGCGCGGGGCAGTCCGCCAGCAGATGCGCTGGTTCACCGCTGCAGTCGTCGTCCTCGTGGTCACCGTCATCGGCGACGAGCTGGCCGGGCAGGTCGTGCCCGGAGCCCAGGGCCTCGTCAGCGCCGTCGGCTTCCTACTGCTCCCGATCGCGCTGGGCATGGCCGTCCTCCGGTACCGCCTGTGGGACCTGGACCGGCTCGTGAGCCGGACCGTGGGCTGGGCGATCGTGACGGGTCTGCTGCTGGCGGTGTTCGCGGGCGCGGTGGTGCTGCTCCAGGCGGTGCTCGCACCCTTCACCCAGGAGAACACCCTCGCCGTGGCGGCGTCGACCCTGGTCGCGTTCGCGCTGTTCCAACCACTGCGGCGTCGGGTGCAGCGCGCCGTGGACCGCCGGTTCGACCGGGCCCGGTACGACGGGCAACGGACGGTGGACGCGTTCGCGGAGCGGCTCCGCAACGACGTCGATCTCGTCTCCCTGCGGTCCTCCCTCGCCGCCACGGCGGACCAGGCGGTGCGGCCTTCTGGAACGGGCTTGTGGCTGCGGGAGGGATTGCGGTGAGAGGCGCGGTTCGTGGCGCACCGGCGGGGAGCGAAACGCCCGCAGCGCCGCCGCGCCCACTCGGCCTGGCCGGGCGACTCCTCGTCGGCGTAGGTGTCCTCGCCGGAATGATCGTCGGTGCGCCGAGCGGGTTCGGCGTGTTCTGGTTCGTGCCCTACGCCGGCGTCGGCGCGTTGCTGGCCATCCGCCGGCCGCGGACGTCGATCGGCTGGATCCTGCTCGGGATCGGGTGGTGCCTGGCGATGGCGACGATCACTGTGGATGCGACCGTGAAGGGATTCGCAGAGGGCTCCGTAGACCCGATCACCGCCGGCCTGGCCGTCATCACTTCCATTGCGGGGACGACCGGGTTCGTCCTGTTCGGCCTGCTCGCGATCGTCTTCCCGTCTGGGCATATGCCGTCCGGACGCTGGCGCGGTCCGGCCCAGCTTGCCGTCGCAGTCGCGTGTGCGACGCTGGCGCTGAGCGTGGTGATGCCGTTCATCAGCGTGAACGTCTGGGGTGCGCCGACGAGCGTTCCGGTCCGGAACCCTGCGGCGCTCCTGCCCGATCTCGCGATCTGGCAGGTGATCACCCCGGACGACGTGATCGTGCCGGTCATCGTCCTGCTGGTCGCATCGGCCATCAGCGTCGTCGTCCGGTTCCGGCGGGCCACCGGCGTCGAGCGGCAGCAGCTCCGGTGGTTCACGGCCGCTCTCGCGTTCGTCGTGCTCGCCGTCATGGCCGGGTTCGGGATCGCGACCGTCGTGCCCGGGGCGATGGAGAGCGGCCTCGCGTGGCTCGGCGCCGTGGTGGCGTTCCCGTGCGTCGCCATCGCCGTGGGGATCGCCGTCCTCCGGTACCGCCTCTACGAGATCGACCGGATCATCAGCCGAACGATCGGCTGGGCGATCGTGACCGGCGTGCTCGTGTTCGTGTTCGCGGCGGGCGTCGTGCTGCTCCAGGCCGTGCTCGCCCCGTTCACGAACGAGAACACGCTCGCGGTGGCCGGCTCGACCCTCGTCGCCTTCGCCCTGTTCCAGCCGCTACGGCGGCGGGTCCAGGCGTCCGTGGACCGCCGGTTCGATCGCGCGCGCTACGACGGGCAGCGCGTCGTGGACGCCTTCGCCGAACGCCTGCGATCGGATGTCGATCTCGCTTCCCTGCGCTCCTCGCTGGCCGCCACCGCGGACCAGGCCGTGCGGCCGGCGAGCACGTCCGTCTGGCTAACCACGAGGGGGACCCGATGACCGATCCGCGCTCGAGCGCCCGAAACGGTGGGCGGGTGACCGGCTGGCGGGCGGCACTCGTCTGGCTCGTCGTCGGCGGGATGGTCGCGCTGTCGACCGCGTGTGCCCTGCTCATACCCGAGCAGGAGGCAATGCCCACGTGGGCGCTCATCGTCTTCACCGTGATGGCGGCCTCGCTCGGCTTCGTCGGGGCGCTCGTCGTGACGCGGCAGCCGCGCAACGCGGTGGGCTGGATCCTGTGGGCCTCGTCCGTCGCCGTGGCGGCGTCGACCGTCGCGGGAGCGTATTCCAACCTGACCGTCACTCTCGAGGGTCCGGTCACGCCCGGCACCGCGTTCATCGCCTGGGTGTCGCAGGTCGGCCTGACGCCCGCGATCACCGGGATCATCATCTTCATCCCGCTGCTGTTCCCGGACGGTCGTGTTCTGAGCCGGCGGTGGCGCTGGGTCGCCGTCTATGGGGCGACTGTGATCGGGCTCGTCCTCGCGGCGAACATGTTCGCGCCAGGGCCCCTGGGCGACTACCCGACGATCGACAACCCGTTCGGGCTCCCGGCGATCGTGTCCGCGGGCCAGCTCTTCGAGTTCGCCAAGGGACCCGGCGTGATGATCGCAGCGGTACTCGCGATCGCGTCGTCGGTCGCG
>Ga0302321_100002688_pt1 | contig 15287 bp, 16 predicted proteins | sample Fen_T0_1_FD_202505 | JGI IMG/M metagenome (GOLD analysis project Ga0302321, IMG submission 202505) | Peat permafrost microbial communities from Stordalen Mire near Abisko, Sweden - Fen_T0_1 | ecosystem: Environmental > Terrestrial > Soil > Wetlands > Permafrost | place: Sweden: Abisko...
CGCAAGCGCCTCTCCGCCTGAGCGCCGGCCCTGCTGTGGAGCGCCGGTACCGCCTGTCTCGGTCGAAGGACTTCGATGCGGTCTACCGGCAGGGACGGTCGGTCTCGACCCGTTACTTGACCCTGCATTGGTTCCCACGCGAAGACGATCCGGCCGGCGAGCCCCGGCTGGGCCTCGCCGTGCCGAAGTCGGTGGGCAACGCGGTCGTCCGGAACCGCCTCAAGCGGCAGCTGCGCGAGACGTGGCAAGAGCTCGTGGCCGAGGTTCCCGCGGGTCGCGACTACGTCCTCGCAGCCCGCTCCGGTGTGGCCGAGCCCGCCGACACTCGCGGCCACGACTGGCTTGTCGAGCAGGTGACCGAGGTTCTCGGGAAGGCTGCCGCATGAGCCGCCTCGGGATCGGCCTCGTCTATGCGTGGCGTTACTCGTTCGGCCTCTTCACACCGCAGGGGACGTGCAAGTACCACCCCAGCTGCTCCCAGTACGCGATCGACTCGCTCCGCGCCCACGGCCTCCTCAAGGGCGGAGTGTTCGCCTGCTGGCGGCTCCTGCGCTGCAACCCATGGAGCCACGGCGGCGTCGACAGGGCCGAGGACGCGCGCTTCGGCCGCCGCCGCGAGCATCGTCACGAATCGGAGCATCCGGCATGAGCCTGGTCCTGCAGACCGTGCTCGGCTTCAGCAATCCGCTGAAGCCGCTCGAGCACCTCCTCCAGCACGTCCTGATCTGGCTCCATGTGCACGGCGGCCTCAGCTGGGCGTGGTCGATCGTGGCGCTGACCGTGATGGTGCGCATCCTGCTCGTCCCGGTCACGGTGAAGCAGATCCACTCGATGCAGAACCTGCAGGCGCATGCGCCGGAGATGAAGGCGATCCAGCAGAAGTGGAAGCACGACAAGCAGCGGCAGAACGAAGAGCTGATGAAGTTCTACAAGGAGAACAAGATCAATCCGGCCGCCTCGTGCCTGCCGATCGTCCTCCAGATCCCGATCTTCATTTCCCTGTTCTACGTGCTGCGGCACTTCGACCAGAACGTGCTGCCCAACTACGGCGGCTCGGTCGACTGGCTCGGGCTCGTCGACATCACGCAGCCGGTCAAGGACGGCTGGGGGCCGCTGCTGCTCGTGATCTACGTGGCGAGCCAGCTGTCGTCCTCCTACTTCATGTCGACGACGATGCAGGGCGCCCAACGCGTGCTGCTGATGGTGCTGCCCATCGTCTTCGTGCCGTTCATCCTCAAGTTCCCTGCCGGCCTGATGCTCTACTGGCTCACAACCAACCTCTGGACGACGGGCCAGGGCCTCGTCACCCGCCGGTTGATGCCGAAGCCGGCTCCGCCGGAGAAGCGCAGCTCCCGCAGTCCGGCAAAGGACGAGCCCGAGCCCGCGGTCGCCTCGGGCAACGGCACCCCTGCGCCATCCTCGAAGCCGCAGTCCCCCGCTCGGAAGCCCGTCGCCGGACCTCCGCGCCGGGTGAAGCGCAAGCGCGGCGGCGGAGGCACCAAGCGGTGAGCGAGATCACCGTCGAGGCCACCGGGGAGACGGTGGGCGAGGCGAAATGGAGCGCGTTGCGCGAGCTCGAGCGCCGCATCCCCGGCCTCGACCGCGATGCCGTCCGGTTCCAGGTCGTCAGCGAGGGCGAGCGCGGGCTCCTCGGCGTCGGCTTCACGCCCGCGCTCGTCGTCGCGAGTGCCGACGCCGCCGACCTGCCCGCCGCCTCCACGGGCGCCCATCCGGACGACTCGTCGCAGGCCGCCCTCGTGCGTGAGCTGCTCGCGCGCACCGTTGCGGCCACGGGCGTCCCGGCCTCGATCCTGATCGACGAGACGGGCGAGGAGCTCGTCGCCACGCTCGCCGGCCCCGATCTCGGCGTGCTGATCGGCCGCCACGGCCAGACGATCGACGCTCTCCAGTACCTCGCAAACGCGATCGGGCACCGCGCCGAGGGAGACGATCGACGCCGTGTCGTCGTCGACGCCGCCGGCTACCGGGCACGCCGCGCGGCGACGCTCGAGTCGACCGCCCGCCGCGCTGCCGAGCAGGCCGCAGGGACAGGCGCCCGGGTGGAGCTGGAGCCGATGACGGCGGTCGAACGGCGGATCGTGCACGAGCTGCTGAAGGACGACCCCGAGGTCGAGACCGGGAGCGAGGGCGCGGAGCCGAACCGGTTCGTCGTCGTCCTCCCGCGCCGCTCCGCCGACTGATCCAGGCCGTGCCGGCGCCCCTGCTCGAGCGGTGGCTCGCGGCGGTTGTCGCGACGCCGGGCCTCACCGCCATCCGCGACCTCGCAACCGCGCGCGCCGTGCTCCTCGACGACGCGCTCCGCGGCGTCGGCCTCGTCTCCTCGTCGCCAGGCCCGGTCGTGGACGTCGGCTCAGGAGGAGGCACGCCGGGGATCCCGCTCGCAGCGACGCTACCGGATCGCCACGTGACGCTGCTCGAGGCCGAGCGCCGCAAGTGCCGCTTCCTCGAGACGTGGGCCGCGGAGCTGCCGAACCTGTCGGTCACCTGGGGCCGGGCCGAGGAGCAGGAGCCGGGGACGTTCGGCGTCGCGGTGGCGAAGGCGCTCGCCCATCCCCCGACGGCGGCCGAGTGGTGCCTGCCGCTCGTGTGCGAGGGTGGGCTCGTCGTGCTGTGGGTCGGGGAGTCGGCGGAGCCCGACCGCGTGGCGATCGTCGCCGAGCGCCTCGGAGGCACGATCGAGCCCGCGCCCGACGGTCTCCTCGCGATCCGGAAGACGGGCCTGACCCCACCCGGGTTCCCGCGCCGCACCGGGGTGGCGAAGAAGCGCCCTCTGGCCTGAGCTGTGTCGCCGGGGCGTCCCGCCGCCGCGTGTGGCCCAAGAGCTTGCCACTCTCTTTGGCGTGACGCCCGGCCAGCCCGCGTCCGCCCTCCCGGCTAGCCTGAGATCGTGCCCGCGCGTGTCTATGCAGTCGCGAACCAGAAGGGCGGGGTCGGCAAGACGACGACGGCCGTGAACCTCGCAGCCTGCCTCGCAGAGGCGGGCGAGCGCTGCCTGCTCGTCGACCTCGACCCCCAGGGCAATGCGACCTCTGGCCTCGGCCGCCGCGCCAACGGCGTCTCCACGCACGACCTCCTCGACGGCGTCCCGCTCTCGCAACTTGCGAAACCGACGGACTTCCCGAATCTCGATCTCGTCGCCGCGAAGCCGGAGCTCGCGGCTGCCGCCGTGCAGCTGTCGGCGATCGAGGGCGGCGAGCGATACCTCGCCGACGCGCTCGTGTCGCCGGAGACGGACCCCTACGGATTCGTCTTCCTCGACTGCCCTCCCGCCTTCGGTGCGCTGACCGTCAACGCGCTCGCGGCAGCGGACCGCGTGATCGTGCCCGTCCAGGCGGAGTACTACGCGCTCGAGGGCCTCTCGCAGCTGCTCGGCTCGATCAACCTGATCAAGGCGCGCCTCAACCCACGGCTGGCCGTCGCTGGGATCCTGCTGACGATGGTGGACGGCCGCACGCGCCTCGCGGCCCAGGTGGAGCAGGAGCTCCGCCGCCACTTCGGCACGCTCGTCTTCACGACCTCCGTGCCCCGCTCGGTCCGCCTCGCCGAGGCGCCGAGCCACGGGCTCCCCGCAATCGCCTACGACCGCCGCTCATCCGGCGCCGAGGCCTACTGGAAGGTGGCGATGGAACTTGTCGAGCGTCAATGACTCACCCCGCCGCGGCCTCGGCCGCGGCCTCGAGGTGCTGATCGGCGGAGCCGGCGAATCCGAGCTCCTGCACCTGCCGGTGGAATCGGTGCACGCGAACCCGCGCCAGCCCCGGCGCCGCTTCGAGCCCGAGGCGACCACGGGCCTCGCGGCGTCGATTCGCCACCAGGGCGTCCTGCAGCCGGTCGTCGTGCGCCCGCGGCCCGACGGCGGCTACGAGCTAATTGCGGGCGAGCGGCGCTGGCGCGCCGCGCGCGAGGCGGGCGTGCCGACGATCCCGGCCGTCGTGCGTCATGCGGACGACCGCGACACGCTTCTCCTCGGCCTCGTCGAGAACGTCGCCCGCGAGAACCTCTCCCCCGTCGAGGAAGCGCGCGCCTACGCCTCGCTGATCGACGAGTTCGAGCTCTCCCTCGGCGACGTGGCCGATCGGGTCGGCCGCTCGAAGCCCTCCGTCTCGAACCGGGTGCGACTGCTCGAGCTCCCCGAGGACGTGCTCTGGATGCTCGCGCGCGGCGACCTGACCGAGGGCCACGCCCGCGCCGTGCTCGCGCTCCCGGACGACGATGCACGGCGACGTCTCGCCAAGCGGATCGCGAACGAGGGCATGACCGTGCGGGCAGCCGAGAAGGCGGCCCGGGACGGCGGCGCCCGCCGGCGCCGCACGACGACGACCGTCGATCCCGCCCTCGCCGAGCGAGCGCGCACCGCGTCGCAGCGCCTCACCGGCCTGCCGACCCGTGTCAGCGGTGGCAAGCTCGAGCTCCACTTCGGCGATGACACCGGCCTGGCCGAGCTCGTCGAGGTGCTCGAAGGGCTCCTCTAGGACGTCGGCGCGCGGCTCTCAGCACCGGTCTGCGGGAGAGCATGGGCGATCCTGGATTCGAACCAGGGACCTCCGCCTTATCAGAGCGGCGCTCTAACCAACTGAGCTAATCGCCCGCAGGGAGGACGAGTGTACCGAACGGGCTGAGGGGCAGTGACGTGCTGCAGCCGACCTCACCCCGGCGAGGGATACGCCCACGGCGGCCGACGGCCGACGTTGTCCACCATGGCGGCGAACCGGACCCTGGCCGGCCTGCTGGCGCTCGGCACCCTCGGGCTGGCGCCGGTGGGAGAGGCCCTCGTGCTCACGCATACGGCGGGGGCACTCGGGCTCATCCTCCTCGTCTGCGGTGCCGCCCTCGGCCTCGCCGGCTGGGTCGCGCTCGGCGCGCCCCGCACGCGGCGCGACATTTCCGTGTGACAGGGGCCCGCCCCGGATACACTGGGTGGGCCAGATGCGCGAGATGACCGTCTACGGGGTGAGCTTCGATCTCGTCGGGAAGCAGCCGATCGTGCTGCTGAAGACGCAGGATGGAAACACGTTCCTCCCGATCTGGATCGGGCATCCTGAGGCTGCGGCGATCCTGATGAACCTCCAGGGCACCGAGCCGCCGCGCCCGATGACGCACGACCTCGCGACGTCGATCATCGCCTCGCTCGACGCCGAGATCCGCCAGGTGACGGTGACCGAGCTGCGCGACAGCACGTTCTACGCGCTGATCACGATCGTCCGGAACGGGACCGAGATCGAGCTCGATGCTCGCACGTCCGATGCGATCGCGCTCGCGCTCCGCACCGACGCAAAGATCTTCGCCGCCGACGACGTGATCGACGAGTCCGGCGTCGAGTTCGAGGGGGACGAGGAGGAGGCCTCCCGTCGGCTCACCGGCCAGGAGTCGCTCGCCGACCTCGACCCCGACGAGTTCCGCCGCTTCCTCGACACGGTCTCGCCTGACGAGTTCGCAGCAGAGCCCGGCGAAGAGGAGGAGTAGGCGGCTACGCGCCGAGCTCGTTCTTCGTCAGGTCGAGCAGGTCGGTGACCAAGCGGTCGAGCCCCTCGGGTGACAGGGGACCCGGATTCGTGGCGGCCAGGTGCTCACGCAGGCGCCGCTCTCGATCCGGGTCGACGGTGGCGTAGCCGAGGGCGTCCTTCAGCTGCCACAGCTCGGTCACGAGCGCGATCCTCCGGTTCACGGCTGCGACGATCGTCTCGTCGTTGGCCGTGATCTCGCGCCGGATCTCGTCGAAGCGGTCCTTCACGTCGTCAGCGCAGCCACGAGGGCTGCTCCGTTGAAGAGCCCGTGGACGATCATGCCGGGGTAGACGCTCCCGGTCTGCCAGCGCAGCCAGCCGAGCGTGATACCGAAGATCGCGAGGACGGGCAGACCGAGCACGAGGCCATGGGCGAGCCCAAAGGCTACCCCGGTGGCGAGGACGGCGGGCCAGGGACCGACAAACGGCGCGAGCAGCCCGAAGCCGAGCCCCCGGTAGAGCAGCTCCTCCACGAGCGGCGCAGCGATCGTTACGACCGCCGCGTTGGCGATGAACGGCGCTGCCCGGCTCGAGTCCCAGGCCTTCGGCACGAGCCCCTGCTCACCGCCGGCATCGAGGAACTGGCTCAGGACAGCGGCCGACACGATGATCACGACCAGCGCGCCGCCCGCGAGGCCGACCGCGCGCAGCCGCCTCTCGGGAACCTGGAGCGCGAGGAGCTGCCGGTCGAGGCCGTGTGCGATCGCGAGGATGAGGATGAGCATGACGCCGTACTGGACGATCGCCCCGATGAAGGTCGACCAGAGGTAGAGCACGTCATCCGAGGGCTCGCCTCCGGCGAGGCGGCCGAGGTAGGCGACCGCCGCGAGCCCGCCTGCGAGCGCGAACCACGCAGCGAGCCTGCCGGGCCACCGGCGGTCGGGGATTGCCGGAGCGCCGCTCACGCCCGCCTGCGGGCGGTTGACTCGTTCACGCGACCCAGTACCACAGTGCCCATCTGACCACATAGACGCACAGCCACGCGCCGAGCACTGTCGCGATCACGATCGTTGTCCTGCGGGTGCGCGCAACGGTGGCGAGCGCCATGAAGGCCGGGAAGACGACGACCGCGAACCGCTGGATCGACCACAGCGGCACCTTGTCAGAGACGAAGGAGAGCGGCAACGCCACGCTCGTGAGCGTGTAGAGACCATACGGCGCCCCGAGCCGCCGCCAGGCGACCACGCCCAGCACGAGGAGCGCGACCGCGACCGCGACGTCGAGCACCTCGTGATGCTGGACCCCTGCCGCGAGCCCTCCCAGCGGCCCCGCCGGCGAGAGCCGCCGCTCCCACACGACCCTCTGCGCGTCGAGGAACGCGAGCGGGCGGCCGATCCACACGGCGAGCAGAGCGGGGTAGAGCGCGAAGAGAAGCGGTGCGATTGCGACGCCCGCGAGTGCCCGCACCCGCTGCGGCTGCCGCCACGCGAAGACGACGAGCGCGGGCAGGAGCGCCACGCCCGCCGAGCGGGTCAGGAGCGCGAGCCCTGCTGCCGCACCCGCGCCGGCCATGCGACCGCGCTCGGCGAGCACGAACGAGAGCACCGCGAGCAGCAGGAAGAGCGACTCGCTGTAAACGGCCCCGAAGAACAGCGACGTCGGCGCCACGGCGAGAAAGAGCACCGTCCGGCGGGCGGCCTCCGCGCCGAGCCGGTCGACGGCGAGCCGGTGGAGGAGCGCGAACGCCGTCGTGCCGGCTGCCAGCGAGAGCAGGACGCCGGCAAGGAGGTCGTGGCCGAGCAGGGCCTGGCCGCCGCCCGCGACGAGCAGCGGGTACAGCGGGAAGAAGGCGGGCGTGCTCGAGGGCCAGGAGTACCCGTGGGCGGCGATCCGCAGGTACCAGTCGCTGTCCCAACGGGCCCAGACGTCGACGGCCACGCCGAGGTCGTGGAGCCGCTGGCTGTCCCACTCCCCCCGGCGGGCGTTGAGGGAGCCGTCGAAGACCACGACGACGACGACCGCGAGTAGCCACAGGGCGGCGCGGCTCCAGAGGAACAGCCGGATCGCGGGCGCTGCGCTGCGCAGGTGGTCCGGCACGACGGGGACTGTAGACGGTGTCGTCGACGATCCACCGGAAGGGTGAGAGGCCCCTGCCCGCGGACATCGAATTCCGCCCCACCACGGCTACCATCGCACCATGAGCGCGCCACGCCGCCGACCCCAGCGGGCGCCCGAGCTCGAGATCCCACGGCGCCGCCGCCGCCGCCGGCACAGGCGGCGGCGGCCCCTGCTGATCGTGCTGTTGATTCTGGCGCTGCTCCTCGTCGGGGCGACGGTGGCCGGAGGGGGAGGCGTCTACGCGTTCGGCTCTTCCTGTGACCTCGCGTCGCTGCACGAGGTGCGGATCGGGCAGAACTCGTTCGTCTACGCCGCCGACGGCTCCCTGCTCGGCGCCATCCCGGCCGAGCGCAACCGCCAGGTGGTGCGGCTCGCGAAGGTCAGCCCCTGGATGCCGAAGGCGACGATCGCGATCGAGGACCGCCGCTTCTACTCCCACGGCGGCATCGATCCGCAGGGCATCGCACGCGCCGTGGTCGCGGACATCCGGGCCCGCAGGGTCGTCCAGGGAGGATCCACGATCACCCAGCAGCTCGTGCGGAACCTCTACATCTCGAACGAGCAGACGGTGCAGCGCAAGCTCAAGGAGGCCTGCCTGGCGATCAAGCTCAACGACGCCTGGTCGAAGCAGCGGATCCTGCAGGCGTACCTGAACCAGGTGTACTACGGCAACCTCGCCTACGGGATCGAGGCGGCCTCGCAGACGTACTTCTCCAAGCCCGCGAGCGCGCTGAACCTGCGCGAGGCGGCGCTGCTCGCAGGGCTCACCCAGGCTCCGTCGGCGTACAACCCGTTCGTCGACACGGGGAAGGCCCTCGCGCGGCGTGACGCGGTGCTGCGCGCGATGCGCGACCAGGGCGTGATCACCCAGGAGCAGTACGAGTGGGCCGTCTCGGCGCGGAGCCTACAGCTCAGGCCCGGCCGGCTCTACAAGGAGATCCGCGAGCCGTACTTCTTCGGCTACGTGCGCGACCAGCTCGTGCGGCGCTACGGCGCCGAGACCGTCCGCTCGGGCGGCCTCAGCGTCTACACGACGATCCTGCCGCGGTGGCAGCGCGCCGCCCAGGAGGCGATCCGGGGGACGCTCAGCTACCCCGACGACCCCGCCGCCGCCGTGATCTCGATCGATCCCTCGAACGGCGCCATCCGGGCGATGACCGCCGTCGTGCCCGGCCGCAGCAACAACCAGTTCAACCTGCTCTCTCAGGCCCGCCGCCAGCCGGGGTCGACGTTCAAGACGTTCGTGCTCGCGGCCGCGATCGACAAGGGCATCGACCCTGACACGAGCTCCTACGTCTCGGCGCCGTTCACCTACCGTCCGACGGCCGCCGGGAGCTGTGAGGACGGCTCCTGGTGGTGCGTGCACACGTACGACTCGAGCTACGGCGGCTGGACGACCATCTCGCGTGCGACGTTGCGCTCCGACAATGCCGTGTACGCCCAGCTGACGCTCGACGTAGGCCCGGACAAGGTCGGCGAGATGGCCCGGAAGCTCGGCGTGCGCTCGCCGCTCGAGATCGGCGGTCACTACGTTCCCGCGATGGGCCTCGGGTCGGTCGCGGTGTCGCCGCTCGACATGGCCTCCGCCTATGCGACGCTCGCGGCCGGTGGCGTCTACTCGGAGCCCACGGCGATCCGCAAGGTCGTGCTCCCGAACGGCAAGGAGGACACGAAGGCGGGCTGGGGCCGCCCGAAGCGGACGCGCGTGATCCCCGACGGGGTCGCGTGGAAGGTGACGCAGATCCTCCAGGACAACGTCCGCTACGGCACCGGCACGAGGGCGTATTTCGGGCGTCCCGCCGCCGGCAAGACGGGCACGACCGACAAGCACGCCGACGCCTGGTTCGTCGGCTACACACCGGATCTCGCGACCGCCGTCTGGATGGGCTACCAGGCCGGTGAGATCCCCATGGAGAGCGTCCACGGCATCGCCGTCTCCGGCGGGAGCTTCCCGGCGGAGATCTGGCGGCTGATGATGGAGCAGACGATCGGCCTGCGCCCGGTGAGGGACTTTCCCGACCCCACCGCGTACCCGGTCTACCAGACCTTCCGCCGCGGCCCGCTCGCGCTCAGCTATGACCCCTACTACGTCGCGCCCACGACCACGGACACGACGGCGACGACCACCGCGCCCGCGAAGACGACGCCCGCACCGGCGGCCGCGAAGCCGGCGCCCGCCGCGGGCACGACGACCCCGACGCCCACGCAGCCGTGACTCGAAGCGGCGCAGTTCCGGCGGGTGCGCTCGTTCTCGCACTCGTCGCCTCCGCGTGCGCGCTCGCGTGGCAGCCCGACTCCCCCCTCGTCCCGCTCGACGGCGGCAACGTGCCGGGGACGGCCCCGCTCTTCCTGGTGCTCCTGATCGCGGCGTTCGCCGCGTACCTCGCCGGCCTGCTCCTGATCCGCCGCAGCGCACCGTCTGGGCGGGCCGTCGTGGTGCTCGCCGCAGCCATCCAGCTCGTCCCGCTGGCTGCGCCGCTCCTGCTCTCCACTGATGCGTGGACGTACTGGTCATACGGGTGGATCGGCTCGAGCGGTGGCGGCAACCCCTACGTGGACACGCCGGAGAGGTTTCCCGCCAACCCGGCTCTCCCGTACATGGGCACGGACTGGCTCGACACGACGAGCGTCTACGGTCCCGCCTTCACGATCGCGTCGGAGCCGGTCGCGGCCGTCTCCGGCGACTCGGAATGGGTGGCGGCCTGGACCTACAAGACGATCGCCGCGGCGGCCGCGGTCGCGGCGGCGTTGCTCGCGGGGCGCCTGGCGACGCGGCGTCGGGCTCTCGCGGTCGCGTTCGTGGGCTGGAACCCCATCCTCGCCGTCCATCTCGCCGGCGGCGGCCACAACGACGCGTGGGTCGGTGCTCTCCTCGTCGCCGCCCTGGCGCTCGCAGCCTCCCGGCGCCTGCAGGGCGCCGGGGCCCTGTGGGCGCTCGCCATCTTCGTGAAGTGGGTCCCGCTCCTCTTTCTCGCGCTCCGGGCCGTGGAAGACCGGGCAAGGCGACGCCGCACCGGCTACCGCGGCCTGCTCGTGGCGGCAGGTGCGGTCGTGCTTGCCGCCACGCTCCTCTACGGCGGCTCCTGGCTCGGCGCGATCATGCCGCTGGCGCGCAACGCATCGCTCGAGACGAGCTACGCGATCCCCCACCGGCTCGAGCAGCTCGGCGTGCCGGAGACGCTCGCGGTCGGCCTGTCGGCGCTCGCGCTCGTCGCCGGCTTCGCGTGGCTGGCGCGGCAGGCGGCGCACGACCGCGCACGCCTCGGCCTCGCTGCGTGTCTCGTCCTCCTGACCACGCCGTACCTGGCCGTCTGGTACCTCGCGTGGGCTGTGCCTCTCGCAGCGGCTGAGGAGGACCCGGTGGCCATGGTCGGCTGTCTCGCGCTCTGCGCGTACCTGCTGCCGCAGGCGATCCCCACCTGAGGCGCTGCTAGCGGCGCAGCACGACGACGCCGTCCGCCTGCCGCACGACGCGCCAGCGAGGGTCCTGGCGGAAGCGTGCGTAGGCGGCGGCGAACTTCCGGCCCCGTGCGTCGTCGAGATAGCTCGGGCTCCGCAGGTCGACCGCCACCCAGCGGGCCTCGCGCAGCACCGGGAAGCTGAAGATGCGCCGCCGCGCGGAGAGGTGGGCGCCGAGCGTGTTGGTGGCGCTCACGGCGGCGTCGGGTGGGATCACGCGCAGGACCCGGGCGGCCGCCCGGTCGTGCGCGCTGACGACGCCGTCGCGGGCTGCGAGATCCGATCCGAAGGGAACGTGGCGCCACACCGGCAGCGGCCCGAGCAGGACCCCGGCGAGGAGCGCGACGACGACGAGCGTCCGGCCGAGGAGGGCCCATGCGGCGGGCCGGCGGCGTCGGATCCGGGCCGCCGCGAGCACCGCTCCCGCCACGAGCCCGGGGATCGCCCCGGCCGTGTAGTGGAAGTGAATCGACGTCTGCGTGCGTGTGCTCGAGAGGAGGTTGAGGAGCAGCTCCGGGAGAGCGCTCAGGGCCACGAGCGGAGAGAGCAACGGCAGCCAGGCGAGCGGCCAGAGGAGGTCGACGAGGTACGCCAGGTCGCGGTGCCGGGTCAGCGCCTCTGCGATGCGGCCGGGATGCGTCAGGGCCGTCTTCGCGATCCCGCCGGGCGAGCCGCCGACGGCGGCGTAGCGCCCCTGGAACGGCGATCCTCCTCCGGGCGTGAAGTGCGGCACGACAATCGCGGTGGCGACGACGGCGACGAGGACCCCGACGGCGACGATCACCGCTCCGGCCCGCCGCCGGCCGTGGCCGAAGGCGTGCCAGACCCCGAGCATCGCCACCACGAGCCCGATCTGCTCCTTCGTCAGGCAGGCGGCGCCGGCGCAGAGCGCGAACGGGAGCAGCCGGTCCTCGTCGAGGAACCAGATCGCGGCGAGCAGGAGCGGGGTCGCGAGCGCGACCGGGTGGAAGTCGTCGACGACGAGCCACTGCGTCGGCGGATAGAGCAGGTAGACGAGCGCGAACGCGAGCCCCGACCCCTCGCCGCCGAGGTGCTTGCGCGCGAGCAGGAAGACCGGGACCGCGCCGAGCGCGACGCCCGCGGCCTGTGTCACGAGCAGGAGGTCGGGGCTCGGCCACACGAGCCAGAGCGGCGCGAGCAGCGCCACGAGAGGGTCGAAGTGGGCGCCGAGCCGCGAGATCTGCTGCCCCTGCAGGTCGGTCACCTCGAGGAAGCGCCCGTGCGCGGTCGACCACACGGCCTGGGTGAGGTTCCCGACGTCGAAGCGGCCGGTCGAGAAGGCCCGCTGCTGCAGCACCGAGAGCGCCGACATGCCTGCCGCGAACGCGCCGATCGCGATCCAGAGCAGTGCGCGAGGGCGCGTCACGAAGCCGCGAGGGCCCGCTCGAGCAGCGCCCGCCAGCGCCCGCCGAGCACCTCCTCGCTCGCCCGCGCCTCGTAGGTGGCCCGCCCGGCCGCGCCGATCGCCGCCACGAGGCCGGGCTCTTCCGCCAGCCGCCGGATCGCACGCGCGAGCGCCTCGGGGTCGCCCGGCGGTACGAGGAGCGCGTCGGCGCCGTCGGTCAGTAGCTCGCGAGCGGCAGTGGTGTCCGCCGTGACGAGCGGTGTGCCGCAGGCAAGCGCCTGGAAGGCCTTGTTCGGGATCACGCGCCCCGCCTTGGCGCCTGTCCCGAAGATCCCGAGCGCGCACCCGGCCGCCTGGATCTCGCCGGGCAGGTCGTCGTATTCGACCCACGGCACCCACTCGACGTTCCCGGAGCGCCCGGCGAGGAGCGGCTCGAGCTGTCCGCTGCCGACCACCCGAAACGGGATCTCGGGCAGGAGCGCCGCAGCGGCGAGGATCGTCTCCAGGCCGTGGAGCGGGATCAGCTTGCCGACGAAGAGGGCGTGAAAGGGCCGCTCCGGCTGCCAGCCCGGTCGGAAGAGCCGGTCCTCGGCGCCGACGAAGCAGACCTCCAGCCGGTCCTGCCGCAGGCCGAACTCCTCCTGGAAGAACGCCGCGTGAGCGTCCGTGTCCGCCACGACGACGTCCGCGCGCCGGAAGGCGCGCCGGTCGGCAAGGTGTACGACGCCTGCTCCGGGAGAGCCGCGCCGGAACCGCCCGCGGTCGTCGACGAGCGTGTCGTAGAGCGAGACGAGAGGGTTGAAGATGACGGGCCGCCCGCGGGCGACGCGCTTCGCTGCCGGGAGGTCGAAGTGGCCCGGATAGCCGACGATCAGCGCGTCGGCCGCGCGCTCGGCTTCGCGCGAGCGCCGCAGGCTCCGCTCCGCCTCGGCGACCCGCAGGATCTGCCTCGGGCCGACGGACCAGTTGTGGCGGCGCTCCCAGACCGGCCGATGCTGCTCCCCCACCTCGACGCCGGCGCCCCTGAGGGCGGAGATCACCTGCGCGTTGCGCGGGTAGGCGCGGTCGTAGGTGCCGAAGTAGAGGACGCGCACTAGCGCAGCACTTCGTCCACGAGCCGCGCGGCGCGGTCGGTGCCGCCGGTGCGCTCCTCGTGGTGGCTCGTGATCAGCTCGGAGAGGAGGCCGAGCGAGAGCAGCTGGATTCCCACCACGACGAGGAGGACACCGAGCTGGAGCAGCGGCCGCTGACCGATCGCGTGGCCCGCGAGCTTGACGACCGTGAGGTAGACGAGGATGGCGCTGCCGAGCAGGCTGAAGAGGAGCCCCAGGCCGCCGAAGAGGTGGAGCGGCCTTTGGCGGTAGCGGCCCATGAACGTCACCGTGAGCAGGTCGAGGAAGCCGCGCACGTAGCGCTCGACGCCGTAGTTCGAGCGGCCGTGCTCGCGGGGGCGGTGATTCACCGGCAGCTCCGTGACGCGGTAGCCGCGGTAGTGCGCGAGCACGGGGATGTAGCGGTGCAATTCCCCGTACAGCTGCATGCCCTCGACCACCTCGGCGCGGTACGCCTTGAGGCCGCAGTTCATGTCGTGGAGGTGGACGCCCGAGACCGTGCCCGCGACGGTGTTGAAGAGCTTCGACGGGATGCGGCGGGTGATCGGGTCGCGGCGCTTCGTCTTCCAGCCGGAGACGAGGTCGAATCCCTCGTCGAGCTTCGCGAGCAGCCGCGGGATCTCCGCCGGGTCGTCCTGGAGGTCGCCGTCGATCGTGACGACGATGTCCCCAGCGGCCTCGCCGAAGCCGGCGTCGAGCGCGGCCGCCTTGCCGAAGTTCCGCCGCAGCCGCACGACGCGGACGTTGTCGTGGGCGTCGTGGAGGCGGGTGAGGGCGGCGAACGTCCCGTCGGCGGAGCCGTCGTCCACGAACACCGCCTCCCAGGCGCGACCGTCCCCCGCGAACGCGGAGGCGAGCTCGTCGTAGAGCAGCGCCACGCTGCGCTCCTCGTTGTGGACGGGAATGACGACGGAGATCACGCCGCGAGGGTACCCCGTCCGCCTGGTGTAGCGTGAGGTCGTGAGCGATCTGATCGCCGTTCCCGACGCCCTCGCAGCCGTGCTCCGCCGGGCCTATGCGTTGCCCGTCGAGGAGACCGAGCTCGAGTCGGCGGCAGGACGCGTCCTCGCCGGGCCCGTCCGCTCGCCGATCGACCTGCCTCCGTTCCCGAGCTCGTCGATGGACGGCTACGCCGTCAGGGCCGCAGACGCGCCCGGCCCGCTGCGTGTGGTCGGCAAGGTGGCGGCGGGCCGGCCGGAGACCCGTTCGGTTGCGCAGGGCGAGGCAATCGACATCTCCACCGGCGGGGTCGTGCCGGACGGAGCCGACGCGGTCGTCCCGGTCGAGAGGGTCAGCGTGCGCGGCGGCGAGATCGTGGTGGAGGGTTCCGTCGCCCAGGGAGACAACATTCGCCGCCCTGGCGGAGACGTGACTGCTGGGGCGACCGTGCTCGAGCCGGGCGCTCTCCTGACGCCGGCACGGCTCGCGGCGCTCGCGGCCTGCGGTGTCGAGCGGGTCCCGACCTGCCGGACGCCCTACGTCGCCGTCCTCGCGACGGGATCGGAGCTCCGCCGGCCGGGTGAGACGCTCGAGGCAGGTCAGATCTACGAGTCGAACGGGATCATGATCGGGGCTGTGCTGACGGAGAGCGGCGCCCAGGTCGAGCGCCTGGCGGCCGTCGAGGACACCGAGGAGGCGCTCGAGCGCGCGCTCACGCAGGCCCTCGAGGCGGACGTGGTCGTCACGTCTGGTGGCGTCTCCGTGGGCCCGCACGACCTCGTCCGGCGTGTGGCGGCCCGTCTCGGCGTCGAGCAGGTGTTCTGGGGTG
>Ga0302321_100002690_pt1 | contig 15278 bp, 14 predicted proteins | sample Fen_T0_1_FD_202505 | JGI IMG/M metagenome (GOLD analysis project Ga0302321, IMG submission 202505) | Peat permafrost microbial communities from Stordalen Mire near Abisko, Sweden - Fen_T0_1 | ecosystem: Environmental > Terrestrial > Soil > Wetlands > Permafrost | place: Sweden: Abisko...
ATCCCGAGTGCCGCTCGACGCAGCGACTGGTGCGCGGTTCAGACGGCAAGCTGCAGGTAGAGATCTTTGCGCCGATCGACGAGAAGTGCCCTCAGTGCGGCCAGCCTCTCGCGCGGCGGCGCGGCCGCTTTGGGGTCTTCGTCGCTTGCGGCACGTATCCGACCTGCAAGTTCATCAAGAAGAACGAGGTGAAGGAGATCGGCGTCGTCTGCCCCGACTGCGGCCAGGGCCAGCTTGTGGAACGCAAGGGCCGTTGGGGGCGTTCGTTCTTCGGCTGCCGCCGTTACCCCGAGTGCCGCTTTGCCTCGCAGCACCTGCCTGTGGCAGAGGTGTGCCCGGACTGCGGACGCGCCTACCTGCTCCAGAAGGAGACGCGCAAGCAGGGGAAGACCATCTACTGCGGGAACGAGGCCTGTCACTACGAGCGCGCCGTCGAGTCCTGATCGTCGTGCTCGGGAGAATATCTCCGGCGACTGGCTGCATGAGGACGACGCGGTGAAAGCAAGCGTTACGGTTGTCGGCGGTGGCCTGGCGGGCAGCGAGGCCGCCTGGCAGCTCGCGCGCAGGGGCGTCGACGTCGAGCTGATCGAGATGCGGCCGGTGCGCACGACGCCCGCACATACGACCGACCGCCTGGCCGAGTTGGTCTGCTCGAACAGCCTGCGCGGCAACGCGCCAGACCAGGCTGCGGGCCTGCTCAAGGAGGAGATGCGCCGGCTCGGCTCACTCATCCTCAGGGTCGCCGACGAAACGCGTGTCCCGGCAGGCAGCGCGCTCGCTGTGGACCGCCAGCTCTTTGCCGAGCGCGTCACGCACGCGCTCGGCGCCTCGGCACACGTACGTATCGAGCGCCGCGAGGTCGCGCGACTGCCCGAAACGCCGGTCGCGATCGTGGCGACCGGCCCACTGACGTCGCCTGCGCTAGCGGACGAGATCGCGGCCTTTCTCGGGACAGAACATCTTCACTTCTACGACGCCATCAGCCCGATCGTCGAGGCCGAATCCATCGACCTGGCGCGGGCCTTCCGCGGCTCGCGCTACGGCAAAGGCGGCGCCGATTACCTCAATTGCGCGCTGACACCAGATGAATACCGCCACTTCTTCGAGGCACTTGTGACGGCCGAGCGTGCGACGCCGCACGCGTTCGAGCGCGAGACGTTCTTCGAGGGCTGCCTGCCGGTGGAGGTCATCGCTGGACGCGGTCCGGAGACGCTGCTCTTCGGGCCGCTCAAGCCTGTCGGACTGGTCGACCCGCGCAGCGGCCAGCGGCCCTTTGCCGTGGTGCAGCTGCGCCAGGATAACCTCGCGGCCAGTCACTATTCGCTGGTCGGTTTCCAGACGCATCTCAAATGGGGCGAGCAACAGCGGGTCTTTCGCCTCATCCCTGGTCTCGAGCAGGCCGAATTTGTGCGTTTCGGCACGATCCACCGCAACACGTACATCAATGCCCCCACCGTGCTCGAACCCACCTTTGAAACACGCCGGCGCCCTGGCCTCTTTTTCGCCGGGCAGGTGTCTGGCGTCGAGGGTTACGTCGAATCAGCGGCGTCTGGCCTGGTCGCCGGGATCTGCGCGGCGCACCGCGCGCTCGGCCTGGCGCGACCCGAGCTCCCAAGCGAGAGCGCCCTGGGATCCCTGGGCCGATACGTGGCACGTAGCGAGGCGCGAGACTATCAGCCCACGAACTTCGCCTTCGGCCTGCTCCCCGAGCTGACCCCTCCGGTGCGCAACCGGTTGCGCCGGCGCGCGCTCCTGACGGAGCGAGCGCTCGAGAGCATCGATCGTTTCGCGGGGGAGCACTCTCCGGCCGAAGACGGCAGCGTGATTGCGACGCAGCCAGATCTCGCGACAGCGATCCCGGAGTAGCGTGGCCATGGAAGAGGCGATTGCCGCGTTTCTGCGCTATCTCGACCGCGAGCGCAATGCCTCCCCCCACACGCGGCGCGCCTACGGGCAGGACTTGGAGCAGTTCAGCGCGCATGCGCGGACTGAGCTCGGCCGCGACGCGCGCGTCACAGAGATCGACCACTTGCTGGTGCGCTCGTATCTCGCAGGCCTGCACCGTCAAGGCCTGAGCAAGTCGTCTGCGGCGCGTAAGCTTGCCAGCCTGCGCGCTTTCTTTCGCTATCTGTGTCGCGAAGGGATCGTAGAGCGCAATCCGGCTCGCGCATTGCTCTCGCCGCGGGTGGCGCGTCGCATACCCACGCACCTGAGCGAGGCGGACGTTGCGCAGATCGTCGACTTCACGCCGGAGCGGGAGAGCGATTGGCGGACGCGCGCGATCCTCGAGCTGCTCTACGGCGCGGGTCTGCGCTGCGGCGAGCTCGTCGCGCTCGACACCGACGACCTGGACGCGGCCACACGCCTCGTCCGCGTTCGCGGCAAAGGTGATAAAGAACGTATCGTGCCCTACGGCTCGCATGCCCAGGAGGCGATCACCGCCTACCTTCGCTGGCGCGCCGCACAGAGCCCGCCGTCAGAGGCGTTACTGGTCAATGCGCGGGGAGGGCGACTCAGCGATCGCAGCGTGCGCACCCTCCTGCGCCTGCGGATCCTCTCGGTGGCCACGACGCTCAAGGTCACACCCCACACTCTTCGCCATGCTTTCGCCACCCACCTGCTCGAGCGTGGCGCCGATCTTCGAGCGATACAGGAATTGCTCGGCCACGCCAGCCTTTCGACCACCCAGCGCTACACCCACGTCAACGCCCGGCACTTGCTGAGCGTCTATGTGAAGAGCCATCCTCGGGCCTGAGCCAGACTGCGACTCACGCCACGCCTGTTGCGTCTTAAACTACGGGTATGGGTCCGCTTGACGAAGAACTCGTGGCTGCGTTCCAGGGCGGGGATGTCGCGGCCTTCGATACGCTCGTGCACCGCTGGGAGCGCAAGATCCAGGGGGCGATTTACCGCATCCTGCGTTCGGATGACGAGGCCCGTGATCTCTGCCAGGAGACGTTTCTCAAAGCCTTCCGTGGCCTGGGCAACTTTAGGGGCCAGGCGCAGTTCTCGTCGTGGTTGTACCAGATTGCCTTGAATCTCTGCCGAGACCGCATGCGGCGGCGCAAGACGCGCACCTGGGTCAGCCTGGACGAGATGGGCGATGCTGCGCCGGCCGATCGAGGTGCCAGCGTGCTGGAGCTGGTCGAGAATCGAGACCTTTCGCGCCGTGTGGCTGCCGCGATTTCTGCGCTTCCCGACGAGCAGCGCGAGGCCATCATTCTGAAAGAGTACGAAGGACGCACGTTTCCCGAGATCGCCGAGATACTGGACGTGCCGGTGTCCACCGTGAAGACGCGGCTCTATCGCGGTCTCGACCAGCTACGCCGCCGACTCGAGCAGCAAGGCGTTCGCGGAAGCTCAGGCGCGGCCGCTGCGGCCCCATGAGCGTCGGAGATGGATATGGAATGCGAATCCGTTCGTGATCAGATGCTCGACGTTCTGTACGGCGAGGCGGATGCCGATTCCGCCGCGGGTTTTGAGCGTCATCTCGCTGTCTGTGCTGGCTGTCGTGACGAGCTCACTGGCCTGCGGGACCTGCGCGTCAGGCTCCAAGGGTGGAAGCTGCCGCACCAGCGCCGTAGCGTGAGGCGGTTCGCCCCACCGCGCTACTTCTGGGCCGCGGCAGCAGCTGCGCTGCTGCTCTTGGCCGCGGGCGGCGCGCTTGCGCTCGCGGGCTTCGAGATGCGCGTGACGCGCGGCCCGGTCGTCGTCCAACTGGGCGGCGCCGGTCATGCTGCAAGCGCTGCGCCGGCCTCGACTGACCAGCAGCCTGTGACTGTGGCGAGCAGCGCGGCGCCGGCGGTCGATACGGCAGGTCTCCAGGAGGACGTCGTGCTGCAGCGCGTGTCAGAGATGATCCGGCAAAGCGAGGCGCGCCAGCAACTCGCGTTGCGGGCCAGTCTGACGGACGTTGAGGACCGCACGTCGCGTCAGCGACGCTATGATTTGGCGCGGATTGGCGCGGGCCTTTCCTACATCGACGGTAGGACAGGGCAACACATGGCGCGGACGACCGAGCTCATGGGTTATGTGCTCCAGGCGTCGAACAAGAGGGAGCCGTGAGTCTCCGCTACCTGGCGAAGTCGCTCGTCCTCTGGCTGCTGGCTAGCGGAAGCGCGACGCTTCTCGCGCAAGAAGGCCCGATCGACGTGCGGCGAGAAATCGACCGCTTGGCCTATCAGATTGACGAATCGGTGCGCCAGGTCTGCCGTCCGAGTCCCCTCAATCTCTTTGGTCCGGCCCAGCTCGTGCGCGGGTACCGCATCCCCGGTGTGGGTGTCGTATTTGTCGTGCCGCCGCGCAGCCTGCCGAGCACCCGCGCGGCACGCGCGCGCGGCGGGTCAACCAATCGACAAGTCCAGCGCGCGGCGGCCTCCGCCCCGGCGTCACGCGAGGCGCACGCGCCGCCGCTGCTGCGGCGGCCTCCGGCGGGAGCCCGCATGACTGGTGCAGACCAAGCGGAGCTGGCTTTGCGAGCCTTCGAAGAGCAAGTGCGCTCTATGGACGAAGCGTCTGCGCGCATGCATCAGGGTGTACAGCAGGCAATGGCGGAGATGATGCGTGACGTCCAGCGCACAAACCCGCGTGGCGATCGCGGGCACGCGACGGCCGATGATCAGCGCGAGGCTTTCCCACCGCTGCTGCTGCTGCCACCCTGGAGCGAGTCGTGGGGCTCCGAAGCGCCCTCCGATCCGCGTTCGACGGACGAGGTCTTGCGCGACGTGCAGACGGCGCTGGCAAACACCCTGACGGCCGGCGCGCTCGCGGGCCTGCCTCCGGACGAGGCGCTGGTCGTAACGGTGGAGTTCTTCGCCGAGGACAGCCTCGACCCCGCGGCGCGCCCGACCGCCACGCTCGTCGAACGCCTGAAGGTGCGCGACGTCGATGCGCATGCGCAAGGCACGCTGTCCAAGGAAGAGCTCATCAAGCGAGTCGAGACGTCGCAGTTCTAGCCGAATAGGCTAGACTCGCGACAGCCTCTCAAAGGAGGCGGGACGCGACACGCTTGACGCCACCTCATGAATTGGCCGCGGCCAGCGCTGGCGTTGCTCACCCACAGCGGCTGCGCATCAGCCTGCGCGGGGCCGTGCAGGGCGTCGGCTACCGGCCCCTGATCTACCGTCTCGCGACGTCCCTTGGCCTTGCGGGTGGGGTCCGCAACGACGCGACCGGGCTGGTCGTGGAGGTCGAGGGCCCAGCCGACTTGATCGAGCGCTTCGGCGAGGCCCTGCGCCAGGAGCCGCCGGCGGCAGCCGTAGTTTCCGGCCGTCTGGAAGAGCGGCTGCCCGCTGAGGGCGTCACGGGTTTTCAGATCTGGCCGAGCAGCAGCAGCGGACGCCGCACGACACTCGTGCTGCCAGACCTGGCGACCTGCACCGCGTGCCGCGCGGAGATCTTCGACCCGGCCGACCGACGTTACCGCTATCCCTTCACCAACTGCACGCAGTGCGGGCCGCGCTTCAGTATCGTGCTGTCGATCCCGTACGACCGCGCGACGACGACGATGCAGCGCTTCAACATGTGTCGCCCCTGTGCGGAGGAGTACGCCGATCCGGGTGATCGTCGCTTTCATGCCCAGCCGACCGCTTGCCCGACCTGTGGGCCACAGCTGGCCCTGTGGGACTCGCAAGGGCGCTGCCAGGCTGAGCGCGATGAGGCCCTGCAGCAGGCAGCCTCCGCTGTGCGCGCCGGACAGATCCTGGCCCTCAAGGGCCTGGGCGGCTTTCAACTCGTGGTGGACGCGCGCAGCGACGAAGCGCTGCAGCGGCTGCGGCACGCGAAGGCGCGCGAGGAAAAACCGTTCGCACTGATGGCTCCGAACCTGGATTGGGTACGCGCGGCCGCTCGACTCTCGTTGCTCGAGGAGCGTTTGCTGAGCTCTCCGCAAGCGCCCATCGTCCTGGTCGAGCGGCGCGAGAACAGAGCAGACGTGGCCTCGTCCGTGGCTCCCGACAACCCGAACCTCGGCGTGATGCTGCCGTACACGCCGTTGCACCACCTGCTCCTGGCCGAGCTGGCCTTCCCGGTTGTGGCCACCAGCGGCAACCGCACGGACGAACCCATTTGCACGGACGAACACGAGGCCCTGCGACGACTACGAGGGCTGGCCGATGTCTTCCTCGTTCACGACCGACCCATCGCGCGCCCGATCGACGATTCGGTCGTACGGGCGATCCTCGGAGAAGAGCAGGTTCTGCGCCGCGCGCGCGGCTATGCCCCGCTGCCGATCGCGCTGTCAACGCCGGCTGCCTCGGTACTGGCAGTCGGGGCGCACCTAAAATCGGCCGTGGCCCTGACCCTCGACGCAAACGCCTTCATCAGTGCGCACGTCGGTGATCTCGAGACCCTGGAGGCGGCCCAAGGCCATCAGAGAGCCTGTGAAGACCTGCCTCGTTTGTACGCATGCACGCCAGTGGCCACGGCGTGCGACTCGCACCCGGACTATGCCTCGACTCATCTCGCCGCACGTCTGGGACGTCCCACCATCGCGGTCCAGCACCACCACGCGCACGTCGCCGCGTGTATGGCGGAGAACGGCACCTGCGAGCGCGTGCTCGGTGTCTGCTGGGATGGGACTGGCTATGGCACGGACGGGACGATTTGGGGCGGCGAGTTTCTGCTCGCGGAGGCGGCGTCCTTCGAGCGTTTCGCGCATCTGCGCACGTTCGCGTTGCCGGGCGGTGACGCTGCCGTGCGCGAGCCGCGCCGCGCCGCGCTGGGGCTGCTGCACGGCCTTTGGGGCGACGCGCTGTGGCAGCGCGAAGACCTCGCTCCTGTGCGCGCGTTTGAACCAGGGGCGCGCCGCGTCCTGACCTCGATGCTCGCGTCCGGGATCAACTGTCCGCGCACTTCCAGCGCCGGCCGCCTCTTCGACGCGGTGGCGTCGCTGCTCGGCCTGCGCCAGGTCACTCGTTTCGAGGGCCAGGCCGCGATGGAGCTCGAGTTCGCCTTGGCCGGCGTTCACACCGATGAACGGTATCCCTTCGAGATCACAAGATCAGGGGACGGCGCGCCCTGGATCGTCGACTGGGCCGCGCCTGTCGAAGCCCTCGTCGAGGACGCGCGGCGTGGCGTATCCCTCGGCTTTCTTTCGGCGCGATTCCACAATACGCTAGTGGAGATGATTGTCGCGATCGCCGAGCGCGCCGGCGAGCAGCGCGTGGCCCTCACAGGCGGCTGCTTTCAGAATCGGTACCTCACCGAGCGCGCCGTGAGCCGTCTCGAAGCCGCGGGCTTCCGACCGCTGCGTCACCGACTGGTACCCCCCAACGACGGCGGCATCGCCCTGGGGCAAGCGGTGGTGGCGTCCGCGCGGCTGCAGGAGGTCTGAGCCGATGTGTCTGGCGGTGCCCGGACGGATCCTGAGCGTCGCAGGTGACGACCTCGCACGCACAGGAGAGGTCGACTTCGCGGGCGTTGTCAAGCAGGTCAGCCTGGCCTACGTTCCGGAGGCGCAGGTCGGCAACTACGTGCTCGTCCATGTCGGCGTGGCACTCAACACCGTCGACGAATCCGAGGCCGAGCGCACGCTCCAGTACCTGCGACAGATCGGAGAACTGGCCGAGCTGGAGCGGCCCCCCCTCCCGTGAAGTTCGTCGACGAGTACCGCGATCCCGCGAGCGTGCGACGCCTTGCGGCAGCGATCGGCCGTGCCGCTCGTCGGCCGTGGACGATCATGGAGGTTTGCGGCGGCCAGACTCATGCCATCGTGCGTTTCGGGCTCGACCAGCTACTGCCCGACACGCTGACCCTGGTGCACGGCCCTGGCTGTCCGGTCTGTGTGACCGCGGTCGAGACGCTGGACAAGGCGATGGCCATCGCCGCCCGACGCAACGTGATCTTCTGCTCCTACGGCGACATGCTGCGCGTGCCAGGGTCGCGCGAGGATCTACAGCGCGTCAAGGCCGCGGGAGGCGACGTGCGCGTGGTCTACTCACCGCTGGACGCCGTGCGCCTGGCTCAAGCACACCCTGACCGAGAGGTGGTCTTCATGGCCGTTGGCTTTGAGACCACGGCGCCGGCGCACGCTATGGCGGTGCGTCGAGCGGCCGACGAGAAACTCACCAACTTCTCGCTGCTGGTCTCGCACGTGCTCGTCCCACCGGCGATGCAGGCAATTCTGAGCGCGGCGGGATGCCGCGTGCAAGGGTTTCTCGCCGCTGGCCACGTGTGCACCGTGATGGGCGTTGCCGAGTATGAACCTCTGGTGCGACGCCACCACGTGCCGATCGTCGTCACCGGTTTTGAGCCCGTGGACCTACTCGAGGGTGTTCATCGTTGTGTTCTTCAGCTCGAGCAGGGACGGGCCGAGGTCGAGAACGCGTACGCGCGCGCGGTGCGCGCCGACGGCAATCCGACCGCCCGTGCGCTCGTGAACGAGGTCTTCACCGTTGTACCGCGCAAATGGCGCGGCCTCGGCGAAATTCCAGCGAGCGGACTGGGCCTGGCGCCCGCATATGCGGGCTTTGACGCGGAGCGTCGTTTTGACGTCGGCACGATCTCCACTCAGGAATCCGCCGAATGCCAAAGCGGCCTAGTGCTGCAAGGGCGCAAGAAGCCCCATGAGTGTCCTGCCTTTGGCACGCGTTGCACGCCAGAGCATCCGCTCGGCGCGACGATGGTCTCTGCGGAAGGCGCCTGCGCTGCGTACTATCGCTACCGCCGGCCGCTCGCTGCGGAACGCGAGGTTCTGCGTGCCTGAGCGCAGCGACGACGAGCTCTCGCTCGCCTGTCCAGCACCGCTGATCGGCACCGAGCGCGTCCTGCTCGCGCACGGCGGCGGTGGACTACTCACGCACCGTCTGATCGAGCAGGTGTTGGCGCCGCCCCTTAGTAGTACCGCGCTCGACGCGCGCCACGACGGCGGCCTAATCGCCCTGGCGTTCGGTGTCCGTCTGGCGATGACAACCGACTCGTACGTCGTGCGACCGCTCTTCTTTCCCGGTGGCGACATAGGCTCGCTGGCGATCAACGGCACGGTGAACGATCTCGCCATGTGCGGTGCGCGGCCGCTTGGATTGTCGGTCGGGCTGATCCTCGAAGAGGGGTTCGCCGTCGAAGACCTGCGCCGTATCGTCGCGTCGATGGCGCGCAGCGCGCGAGCCATACCGGTCGACGTAGTGACCGGCGATACCAAGGTTGTCGAGCGCGGAAAGGGCGATGGCATCTTCATCAATAGCGCTGGCATTGGCCTTGTGCGCGAGGGCGTCGACATCAGACCCAGTCAGGTGCGCCCTGGAGACGCCGTGCTGCTCTCGGGTGACTTGGGGCGGCACGGCATCGCGGTGCTCGCTGCCCGCGAAGGCCTGAGCTTCGAAACGACCATCGAGAGCGACTGCGCACCGCTCCTGGCCCCGGTCTCGGCCCTGCTCGACGCAGGCCTGAAGATTCACTGCCTGCGCGACCTCACCCGCGGCGGCCTGGCCACCGCTCTGGTGGAGATCGCCGAGTCGGCGAGCGTGTCGATCGAAATCGACGAGGGCCGCGTTCCTGTCTGTGAGGACGTCGGCGGGGCCTGTGAGCTGCTCGGCTTTGACCCACTTTACCTGGCCAACGAAGGTCGTTTCGTCGCCTTTCTGCCAGCGGACGAGGCCGGCCGGGCAGTCGAGGTGTTGCGCCTACTTGACCCCGCAATGCCGGCGGTACACATCGGCGATGTTGGCTCCCCGAGCGAGCCACCGGTCGTGATGCGAACGCGCTATGGGGGCCGTCGCGTCGTTGACATGCTTAGCGGCGAGCAGCTCCCACGCATCTGCTAGGGTGTTGCTAGCGGCCCCTGGACGGGGCGACCCGCATGTCCGAGAATAGGTGCCATCCCGTCGGGCCACCGAAGGCCTTTGGCGAGAACGGAGTGTGAATGAGCAAAGAGGACCTAATAGAGCTGCAAGGAGTTGTCGCCGAGGTGTTGGCTGGGGGGAACTACCGGATCAAGTGTGGGGAAAACCACGAAGTCCTGGCGCGCCTCAACGGCAAGATGCGCCAGCATCGCATCCGCGTCATCAGCGGCGACCGCGTGACCGTCGGCGTCTCCCCTTACGACCTGAAGCGCGGCCTTATCACGTACCGCGCCCGCTAGCGGCGCTCTAGGGCCGTGCGCCGTCGGCAGGGCGCCCACGCGCAGGACCGCCCAAGACGCGACATATAATTGACGAGCGAGCCGCTGCCGAGAGGAGCCATCGCTGGACTCGCTGATCACGATCCCACGCGCCGTTGCTCCGTCGGTCGTCTTTCTGCGTTGCACGATTCCGGCGGACCACCCCTCCTGCGAGATTTTGGGGGAGGAGCGACTGGGAACGGGTGTGGCCATTGAGAGTCGACGCGTTCTCACGGCCCACTACCTCGTGATCGGCGCAGAACGCATCGAGGTCGTGGATAGCGGCGGTCGCACGCACACGGTGCGCAAGGTGCACCTCGATCACGAGACCGGTCTGGCCTTGCTCACGCTCGATGGGGCAGAGCTGCACGGGACCACTTTGGGCACGGGCGACGAGGCTGTTCCGGGCGCGCCCGTGTTCCTGGTCGCCAGCACGAGCGAGCGCGGACGGAAAGGCGCGACAGGTCTGATCACATGCGTGGGGCCCTTCGAAACCTACTGGGAGTACATGCTCGACCAGGCCATCTTGACGACGTGCGTCAACCCGGGGCTGGCCGGGGCACCGCTCTTCGACCTGGCCGGACGAATGATTGGCCTGGTCACTCTGGGTTTGCTGGCGGTCGGTCGGGCCAGTGTGGCTGTGCCGATCGGGCTTTACTGGCGCCATCGCGAGGAGCTCGAGGGCTTGGCACCCCCGCGGCCAGCGCGTGCCTGGTTGGGCGTCTATCTGCAGGCCGTGGGTGATGGCACCATTGTGGCGGGTGTGGTCACGGACGGTCCTGCGGATCAATCCGGTCTCCAGCAGGGCGATTTGATGCTCAGCGTCGACCACGAAGACACCTCGTCTCTGCGCTCGGCCTACGTGTCGATCCAGAAGCGCAGCCCCGGGGAGCGCCTCGAGCTGAGGGTCATGCGGGCTTCGACGATTCTGTCGCTGGCCGTGCTGGCAGGCAGTCGCGCGGAGTTCTACGCGTGAGCAGGGTGTTGCACGCCGCAAGGGCACGGCACGGCGTGGAACCGAGCAGGGGACGACGAGCATGGCGATTCTGAAAGTGGCACGCATGGGGCACCCGATCCTGCGCAGCACGGCTCCGCCGCTGACGCGCAGCCAGATTCGGTCCGCGGAGGTGCAGCGTTTGATTGACGACATGATCGAAACCATGCACGAGTACGAAGGCGTCGGGCTGGCCGCGCCGCAGGTTCACGTGTCCTCGCGTGTGACCGTGATCGAGGTGCCAGCCGCACCTGAGGCCGGCCGCGAAGCACTGGCCTTGACGGTGCTCGTCAACCCGGTGGTGACTCTGCTCAGCGATGAGCGCGTGCTCGGCTGGGAGGGCTGTCTCTCGTTGCCGGACCTGCGTGGCTTTGTCCCGCGCGCGCCGCGCGTGCACGTGGAGGCGCTCGATCGTCAAGCGCGACCGCTCATCTTTGAAGCGCAGGACTTCTCCGCGCGCGTCATCCAGCACGAGTGCGATCATCTCGACGGCATCCTATACATCGACCGCATGCAGGATCTCAGGACCTTGGCGTTCATCGCCGAATGCGAGCGATTCCAGGGCCCTGAGGCCGCGTCGGCCGAAGAGTGAGAGCGCTGCATGGGCGAGGGTGAGCTGCGCAAGGTGACGACCGGGCCGCCGCAGGTGACGCTACGCAGCGCCACGCCGCAGTCCTACGCCGACGCGATAGCCGCCGCGCGGTCTTGTTACTCTCCCCGCGTGATCGCCGCCGCCGAGGTGACGGAGGCGCAGCGCGGCAGCATCGGTCCGCTGACATTCAATGCCGGCCACCACACGGTGTTCCAGCACGCCCACTTTGAGTTCGGGCTGGAGAACGTCAGTCGCCAGTTCGTATGGTCCTTCCTGCACGCCCATCCCTTCTACAACTCGGAGCAGTCCAGCCAACGCTTCGTTCGGCTCGACGAGATTCGGGCGTTCGTGCCTCAAGCGCTCGATGAGCGCACCCGCCCGATCTACGAGCAGGCGCTGGTGGACGCCTGGCGCGCCTATTCCGAGTTGGCCGAGATCCTGCGTGACGACACGCAGCGCATCATCGGCGAGATTCGTCACCTGGGCCCGAGCGCTTCGGACGCGCGTCGCCGTCGTGTGGCGCGGGAAGCCGACAAGAAGGCGATCGAGACTGCGCGCTACGTTATTCCGATCGCCGCCTTCACGTCGATGGTTCACACGGTGTCCGGCATCGTCCTCCACCGGCTGCACCGCATGCAGCGTAGCGGTGACACGCCGCTGGAGAGCGCGCTGGTCGTCGAGGCCATGGTCGCGCACGTGCGAGCCCTTGACCCGGACTTCTTCGAGCGCATCGGTGCGTCGCCGCTGGACGAGGCGCAGCTCCTCGAGGCGCAGTTCCCGCGGCTGCGAGCAGGCGCTGAGGCCGCCTCACGACAGCTCGACCAACGTTTGGGCGAGCGCTCGGCATTGCTCGTCGACTTTACGCCTGAGGCCGAGACGATCGTGGCCGAAGCCGTGCGCGCAGTGCTGGGCGTCACAGCAGATCAGATTCCCGACGACCTGGCGCTCGCGCGCCTGCTCGACCCAACGTCCAACCGCTACCGGCTCGACTCGCTCCAGCTGGCTGTGCATTCGCCCGTGATGCGAGCGCTTCACCATGCGCACTACACCTTCTTGAAGCGCCTCTCGCACACGGCGGACAGCCAGGACCAGCGGCATCGCATGGTGCCGGCGTCAAGACCGCTGCTGACGCTGACAGACACGCTGCGACCGGACTGCGTGCTGCCGCCTTTGATCGCCGCCAACACTCGCGCGCGCGAGATCTTCGTGCGCGCCATGGAAGGGGCCTGGGCGGCCAAGAACCGATTGCTCGACATGGGAGTCCCGCTCGCGGACGCGCTCTATGTGCTGCCGAACGCAAAGGCCCTGCGCTTCTACGAGAGCGGCAGCCTCCTGTACCTGGCCCACAAATGGGTCCAGCGCACGTGTCTCAACGCCCAAGAGGAGATCTATCGCGCGTCGATGGAAGAGCTGGAGCAGGTGCGGGCGATCCATCCGCGCCTGACGGCTTTCATGGGGCCGCCGTGTGTCCTGCGCGCTGGCCGCGCCACGCCAGTCTGCAGCGAAGGCGCGCACTTCTGCGGCATCCCTGTGTGGCGGACGTTTCCTGACGTGACGCGTCGAATCTGAGGTGCGGCTCAGGCCCGTGCGCGGGTGCCGGCGGCCGCCCTGGGTCGTTTGGCCGCTGGCGTCCTTCGGTTGAGCACCCGATCGAGCTGGCGCAGGGCCTGGCGGATACGCTGCTCGTTCTCGACCAGGGCTAGCCGCACGTAGCCTTCGCCGCCGTCGCCGAAGGCGGCCCCAGGCGTCATCGCGACCTCAGCCTCGTCGACCAGGGCCATGCACAGGGCCTCGCTGCGGCCGCCAAAACGCGCCAGGTGCTCCGGTTTGATGCGCGCCCACACGAACATGGAGGCCCGCGGCGTCTCGACGTCCCAACCCAGCTTGCGCAGACCCGCGACAAGGACGTCGCGGCGTTTCTGGTAGATCTTGGCTTGACGACGGACGAAGTCGTCACCGTCGCGCATGGCGATGATGGCGGCGATCTGGATCGCCTGGAACATGCCGTAGTCGTAGTAGCCCTTGATAGTGGCCAGCGCCTTGACCATCTCGGCGTTGCCGCAACAGAAGCCCACGCGCCAGCCGGCCATGTTGTAGGGCTTGCTGAGAGTCGTGAACTCGACGCCGAACTCCTTGGCACCGTCGGCCTGAAGGAAGCTGGGCGCTTGGTAGCCGTTGAAGCACGTGTCGCCATAGGCCAGGTCGTGCACGATCATGATCTGGTGTCGTTCGGCCATGCGCACGACCGCGTCGAAGAAAGTGGGCTCCACTGTGATCGCAGCCGGATTGTGCGGGTAGTTGAGAATGACCATCTTCGGCTTGGGCACCACCGTGTCGAGCGCACGCTCGATGCGGTCCAAGAACGCCTTGTCATTGCCGAGCGGGACCGAGACTGCATTGGCACCGGCCAGAACGACGGCGTAGGTGTGGATCTGGAAGGCGGGATCGCCGACGATCGCGGTGTCACCTGGGCCGAGCAGGGCCAGGCACAGGTGGCTGAAGCCCTCCTTTGAGCCGATGGTGGCAATGACTTCGGTTCCGGGATCCAGCTCGACGTTCCAGCGTCGCTTGTACTTGAAGGCCATCTCACGCCGCAGGTTGAACACGCCGGCCGAGACCGAGTAGCGACTGTTGCGCGTGTCGCGCGCAGCCTCACGCAGCTTGTCGACGACCGCAGCTGGCGGCGGATCGGTCGGGTTGCCCATGTTCATGTCGATCACGTCCGCGCCGGTACGACGTCGCTCGTAGATGAGCTGCTTGAGCTTCCCCAGCATGTACGGCGGCAGGCGTTCGATGCGGTTGGCGACGTCGATCTTCATAGCACCTCGTGACCGCTACGGGCGGCTGACCCAGCGCGCGTCTCAGCCGCGTACGCTGGCAGAGCGAACACTATAGCGGAGGTTCAGACGCATCCGTTAGGCCAGCCAGATGGCGGGCCAGAGTTCCCCGCCAGGCCGAGTAGAAACGGAATTGCGCCACATTGTCGAGAAAGGCCAGAGGTCGTCGTCGTTCCTCTGCCACGCTCCGCTTCATCGCCAGCGCATCCGCGAGGGACGTGTGATGGAGAGAGTCACTCGCGCCGAGCGCCGGCGCCTCCCGGACAAAGTCGCGATCGATCTCGGCAGCCCCTGCCAGGGCGGCGATTGCGGCACGCAGGCGCAGAAGCGTTGACTCCAGACGAACGCTCGTTTCCGTGAAAGCGAACGAGCTCGGGTCCAGTTCAAGTGGGCGTAGCGACGACTTCGCGTGCACGTGACACAGATCGCCTTCAGTAACACGGGACGCAGGGGCGCGCTTGAGGCTGCGCATCGAGTGTGTCTCCTCGCTCAAGGGCTCGCGGCGGATGGGCCCCCAGACGACCAGCAACACCTCGTCAGAAGCCAGCCTGCGAGTCCCGCCGCCAAGCTCGAGATTGAAGAGACCATTCGCAGGCTCACCAGCCGTCGCCAACAGCGGCCGTGAGGCTTCTCGCACAGCAGATTCCGACAGCGCGATTGTGCTCACTCCTTGCGCCGTCAGCCGAGCGACTTCTGCCCGAGCCTCTGTCGCGGGCAGGATGCGATGCAGTAGGTACCGCCGCCGCCGTCCCCGCGCCT
>Ga0302321_100002691_pt1 | contig 15276 bp, 16 predicted proteins | sample Fen_T0_1_FD_202505 | JGI IMG/M metagenome (GOLD analysis project Ga0302321, IMG submission 202505) | Peat permafrost microbial communities from Stordalen Mire near Abisko, Sweden - Fen_T0_1 | ecosystem: Environmental > Terrestrial > Soil > Wetlands > Permafrost | place: Sweden: Abisko...
TGAGATGCGCGAGGTAGTGAACCAGAGCGAGACCTCGGCGCGCGGCGTGGACGGCGAAACGTGCAAGGAGGTCATCGAAGCTCTTTCCTTTACGGTGGCGCTGTCGCTCGATCCGGAGGCGCACGCACCCGCCCCCCCGCCGGTAATGCATCCTCAACCGAAACCTGACGGGCCGTCCGTGGTCGTGCCGCCAGTGGTCGCGACGCCGGTAAGCGCGCCAGCTCCTCCGCCCGCCGCGGCGGCGCGATTCGAACTCGAGGTTGGCCTGAGCGTGCTTGGCACCGTGGTGGAGACCGCGGGCTTCGCCACCGGCGGCGCGTTGTCCGTCATGTTGCTGCGCCGAGCCAAGGCGAGTAGCAGCGGCGCTGTCCAGTTGTCGCTGCTGTTCGCGGGCACGGGCCTGCCGAGCGCGCCGGACGATCATCAGACTCGCTTCGGCGCGCTCACCCTGGACGGTTGCCCTTTTCGGCACCAGAGTGGAAACTGGGAGTTTGCACCGTGCGCGCTCGGCGCCCTCGGCTTCACGGAACTGACCGGTAGGGGCCTTGTTACCCCTGCGACCGTCAACCGGACCTGGTTCAGCGCTGGCATCGACCTGCAAGTGTTTTGGCTACTTGGCCGCGGGATGGTCTTCGAGAGCGCGTTCGGCGCTAGCGTGCCGCTCGTGCGACGCCGCTACTACACGAACTCGCCCGATCAAGTGGTCGCCTCGACGCCTGCGCTCTCGCCTCTGGTGCGGCTTGGCCTCGGCTATCGATTCTGAGGCAGCTGCCCGTCTGAGGCAGCTGCCCGTTGTTGCTGCAAAATGTCGAGCGGATCAGATCTCGTGATCGGATGCCGGGTTTGCGGGAATAGAGGTGACCCGCGTTTCTTGACTCGATGCCGATAAATGGTCGTTCTTGCCCTTACACCGGCGCTTCGGTTGCCAGCCTCCAGGACCACCGCTACCTTGAAGCTCGTGAGTCGGCCGAGTGAACGCGACACGCGCTTGCGGGCGATGGTGGACCGCTACCTCGACTTCGTCGCGCGCGTTTTGCGCAACGCCGGCACCCCCGAGGCGGAGCTGGATGATGACGTGCAGCGCACCTTCATTGCGGTCTCCAATCGTCTGGACGACGTTCGCCCAGACGCGGAAAAGAGCTTCTTGCTCCAGACCGCGTTGCGAATGGCTGCGCATGCACGGCGTACCTTGGCTCGTCGTCGCGAGGTGCATGATTCGGACGCGCAGTTACGCATCCAGGGTCCGCTGCAGCCAGAGCAGATGCTCGACCAAAAGCGCGCCCGTGAGCTACTCGACAACGTACTCGAAGAAATGGCGATCGAATTACGTACGGTATTCGTCTTGTACGAGCTCGAGGAGCTCAGCATGACTGAAATTGCAGCCACACTACGTATTCCTCAGGGCACCGTGGCCTCGCGCCTCCGTCGAGCCCGGGCGGATTTTCGCGACAGGGTGCGGGCGCTTTCAGGCTCGACGCATGCCGAGGTGGGCTCGTGACCGAACCCACTCGGCTGCTCACCCTGCCAGAGAGCGAGCTCGAACGGGCATTGCTGACGGCGGGCCGCTCATACACCGCGCCGGGTTCGATGCGCGCGAACACACTGTTGGCGCTCGGACTAACGGCGGCGGCGACCTCTACCGCTCCTTCCGCAAGCGTGGCGAGCCGCTCATTGACCAAGGCCGCCTTCTCGAAGGTGGCGATCACGATGTTGGTGATCGGCGCCGCGGCTCTCCCCATCTGGCTCTACCTGAGACATGCGGGCAGGTCGCCGGTTGCGCTCACGCCGCCTGCCAACACGGCTCGTGTTTCGCCAGCGCCGTCGGGAACGGTCGAGCCCGTGATGGACCCGCCGGGGAGTGTACCACCCGCGACGCAAGGCCCAAGCGTCGAGTCGCAGCCCTCGAGCCCCGCGCCGAGCGTTGGCATCCCGCGCGCCGAGCCCAGGCCTGCCTCGACGCCGCCGCTCGCCGCGGAACTCGCGGCGCTGGATGCGGCACGCACTTCGCTCAGCCATTCCGATCCCAGCGCGGCCCTCGTCGCGCTCGATGGCTACTCGCGTAACTTTCCGCGAGGCAGGCTGCGTCTCGAAGCCGAAGTATTGCGCATCGGGGCGCTCGCCAAGAGCGGCCAAACTGTGGCAGCGCGCAAGCGAGCAGAGGCGTTCTTGCGGATTCATCCCGACAGCGTGCTCGCCTCACGAGTGCGCAGCTACGCTGGACTATGAACGTTCCGCGCGCGCTGGGGCCCGCGCTGCTGTGCGCGACGCTCGCGAGCACGCTGAGCGGTTGTAGCGGCACACTCGACTCGCTGGGCACGAATTCGCGTTCGAACGGCGGAAGTGGGGGTGTGTCCTACAGCCTCGGGCGCGTTGCGCCCCCAGCCCAATATCCGAACGCCTTCGCCAATTTGCAGCCGCCCCCGAGCGAGACTGAGATCACGAACAAGCTCAAACTGGCGTTCGAACAGCTGTTCGAGCAAAGCATCCTGACGCAGGGCATCTACAATCCGCAGGCCGGCGATCAGGCGGTGGTTCAAGACATCCGGCACAACGATGTCCGCACCGAGGGCATCGGGCTCGCGATGCTGATCACGGTCGAACTCGGGCAGAGGGACTACTTCGATCCGCTGTGGCGCTTCTCCAAAGCGAATTTGCAGCTGAATTCAGGCGATGGGCAAGGCTATTTCAAATCGAACTGCGGTGAAGAAACGAAAGGTACGCCGTGCTTGGATTCCTACGGCATGCAGCAGTTCGTGCTCGCGCTGATGCTCGCCAATAGCCGCTGGGGGAGCACCACTGCGATGCCCTATGCGAGGGATGCACTGGATTTGCTCGACCTGCTGCAGAACGGAGTCGGCGGGACATTCGACGCCGAGACGCACTTGGTCCGTGAAGAGCCATCGCTCGACCCGGTGAACTACACCCGTTCTTCATTGGAGATGCCAGCTGCCTATTGGTATTGGGCGCAGGCCACCGGCAACCCCTTTTGGAAGGTCGCCGCCGATGCCGCGCGCAAAAATTTAGTCGCGGGCTCGGATGCCACCTCCACCGGCCTGTGGCCGATTCGCAGTAACTTCGATGGCACACCGGTGCCCGATTCGCTGACATTCACCGCTGAGACTTATCGCACTCACCTCAACTTGGCACTGGACGCACTCTGGGGTAACGCAAACGCGGACGAAGCGAGAGTGGCCGATCGCGTGCTCGGCTTCTTCGCGGGTATCGACAATTACGGACAGACGTTCACCACCGACGGCACACCGATCGACAGCAATCCAGCCCAGGCCCTGATCTCAGTCAACGGTGCGCTGACCGTCGCTGCACCAGCAAGCACTGACCGCGCTGCTTTCGTCAAGGCGGTCTGGGCGCAGCAAATACCGAGCGGTGACAACCGGTACTACGACGGGCTCATGTACATGATGAGCTTGCTCATCATGAGCGGACGCATGCAGGTGCAGCCGCCATCGCAGCTGTTTTGAAGCAGAGCGTGAGCGCCCCCTGCGCGGGTCACAAAATTTCGTTCGAGCGTCCATAATCAGCCAGCGCAAGCGAATCTTGCGTCGCGGCTGGAACCAAGCTCAATCGGCAATGGCGCCGCCTTCCGGGACTCACAAGCAATCACTGCGCTGAAGTAGCCATGCCTGACTGGAGTCAGTCGGCTCGCAGGTCGTAATTTGCGCGCTATCCGCGGTCGCACTCAGGCAGCTTTGCACGTGGTGCTGCGGGCGAAGCTCGGACGCGAACGTGTCACGGGCGCGCACTTCGAAGCGTTGATTGTCGAAGCCGGTCGCGCTGTAAGTGATCACCGGAGTGCCGTCCCGAGTGGCCGCCATTTGGACGTCGAGCACGAAGCCGGACAACAGATTCTGAATCGAGAACACGTTGGGGGTGGCGGTCGCCGTGAGCTGCCAGGAGCGCGCCGGGAGCCGGCAATCAGCCGCGAAATCCAGCAGAAAACCAGGACTTCCGAAGACCAACGTGGGCGCGCCCTGGCCCAGACAGAGACCATTGGCGCGTGAGCGCAGCACGTAGCTTCCGGCTCCGACGATCGAACATGGCCCCGCGTCAGCCGCCGCTCCACCCGCCGCCGCTCCACCCGCCGCCGCTCCACCCGCCGCCGCTCCAGCCGCCGTTGCTCCAGCCGCCGTTGCTACATCGCCAGCCGCCCCTCCCCCGCCCGCCGCCGCCTCGGGCGCACCACCGGCTGCGTCCGCCACGTCAGCCGCGTAGACCACGTCGAGTGGCGTGGTTGTACACGCGGTAGAGAGCGCCAAGGCGCCCAGCAGACATGCGATACGAGGACACATTTCCCTTGCTGCGCGATCGAATTATCGGAGTGCGGTTGGTAGTTGGTACAAGATACCACGAAGTCAGGCAGATGATGTATGGTCCATAGGTGGCGCGTTACACGTCTTCGAAGCCCGCGAGCCACGAGGTCGAAGAAGACCTGCACCAAGCGATCGCCAACAACGAGGGTGACTGGCAGCGGCGCGCTTTCGACGAGTACCACCGGCTCGTACACGGGTTGCTCTCCAAGACGCTCGGTCCGCGCTCGGAAGTCGCCGACCTCACGGGCGACGTGTTCGTGATTTTTTTCGCCAACGCGCAGCGCATTCGCGTGGCCTCGGCAGTGCGCAGCTACCTGGTTTCGATCACCATGAATGTGGCTCGCCGTGAGCTTCGAGCGCGCCGCCGTCGGTCACTCCTCCACACCCTGATCGGCTGGCCTCGCGACGCCGAGCGCGAAGCCTCACCCGACGACCCCAAAGCGAAAGCGGCGTTGCTGCAGCTCGGCCGCATCGTCGATGAACTGAGCCCGGACGAGCGGGCCGCGTTCGTATTGCATTCTCTCGAGAACATGCCGGTGGCGGAAATTGCGAGCGCGTTGGGCGTCTCCGAGTCCACCGCCAAGCGTCGAGTGCGGCGCGCCAACGAACACATCCTGAAGCGGGTGCGGCGCAATGCTCTGCTGGCCGATTACCTCGTCGCGCGTTCGGGGCCTGCCAATGCAGACTAAACGCCCACCGCCGACCGAGCAGCAGGTCACTGAAGCCTTTCGCGCGTTGGCCAACGAGCATGCGCTCGAACGCGAACCATTCGACAAACGTCGGGCGTGGCATGCGTTACAGTACGCGCAGCGCACGACCGGAGCGGCACGCAGTGCCCGCATGCGCTGGGCGCTGGCGCTCGGCGTGTTTGCACTCGGCATTGCCGTGGGCGCGCCAGCCTGGCAAGCGTGGGCCATGCTGCGCTACGAGGCGCATGGTCTTTCGACCGAAGGCAGCATCCTGAGCGCTCGCGATACGCCCGCGGATTTGTCGTTCTCCGACGGGAGTCGCATGACGGTCAGTCCGCATTCGACGCTGAGCGTCGATTTGCTCGGCAAACGTGCCGCGCTGACGCGGCTCTTCGACGGCCGATTGCACGTCGCGGTGCACCACGAACCCGACACGAACTATCGCTTTTTGGCCGGTCCCTACGAGGTGCAGGTGGTCGGCACCGAGTTCGATCTAGAGTGGCACGCGCAAGGCAATGGCCTGACGTTGATCATGCAGAGCGGCGAAGTCCGAGTTTTCGGCGACGGCGGCCGGCGCCAAGTCCGCGCCGGCCAGACGCTGCATTTGCCGACCAACGCGGAGCCGTTGCGCGAGGCAGCGCTCAACGCAGCTAGCCCAACGCCCCCGTCGTTGGCGTCCGCGGCTGCGGACATTCGGGCCGTGAGAAAGGAGGCGAGTGCTCCCCTGAAGCCGAGCGCCATGATCGCGCGGGCAACCGAAGCCGATTGGGGCGCGCTGCTCAATGCCGGTCAATTTGCGACCATCATGCGCGATGCCGACGCCCGGGGCGGCGAGCGTTTGCTCGAGTCGGCTTCTGCAAACGATCTAAGAGTGCTGGCCTTGGCGGCGCGTTACACGGGGCGACGAGCGTTTTCGCTTCGCGCTTGGCAGGCCCTGCGCGCGCGCTACGTAGCGGACGCGCAGAATCAGGGTGCGGCGTTCTTTCTGGCGCGCGGCCATGAAGAGCAGGGTGAGGTCGCGGAAGCGATGCGTTGGCTCGCACGCTACTTGGCGGAATCTCCGTCTGGCGCGTACGCCAGCGAGGCGCTCGGGCGCCGGTTGGTTTTGCTCTCGAAGGCGGGTCAAAAAACCGACGCAGTGAGCGCCGCGCACGCATACCTCGAGCGCTATCCGCGAGGCGCGTACGCGAAGTCTGCGCAGCTCGTCCTCCAATCGGAGTAACCGATATGCTCGGGGCCCGGCACGGCTGGTGCGCGACCGCGAGTCTGCTCGCCCAATTTGCATTTGCCGCCACCGGTCGTGGCAGTGAGTTACCGAGCACGGTGATCGTCTCGTCGAACGCATCGGATGCGCGCCTGGCGCGCGCGCTGGTGTTGATACGCGGCGAGCTTTCGGCCCTCGGGCTCGATGTGCAGGTGCGTGTCGCGGATGCAGTGGAATTCCCTTCACCGACGTTCGAAACCACGAACGAGCACTTGACCCTGGACGTCAAAGAGGGCGCGATCGTCGTGCGCGTGTTTGCGGCCGGGGCCTCGGTGCCCCTGCTCGAAAGCGTGGACCCCGACGGGCCTGACGTGACTGCCGAAGTGATCGCCGTGCGCGCCGTGGAGGCACTGCGCGCGGCACGGCTACTCCCGTCCCAGGCTGAGCGCGCAGCTGCACCGAAACCGCCGGCCGAGCTGCCGCCGGTCGAGCTGCCGCCGGCCGAGCTGCCGTCGGTCGAGCATCGACCTGCGCCAATGGCGCCGCAGATGGCGATCCTTCAGCTCTCGCTCGGTCCGACCTTCGTGCAAAGTCCGCATGGCGTGCCGCAGCTCAGCGCCCACGCAGCAGTGCTGGTCGGTTCGCGCTGGGGCTTCGTCGCGCTTGGTGCCGAAGGCTCAGTCTCAGAGCTCGCCTTCGAGCGCAAGGCGGGCTCTGCGCAGGTTTCTCGTCGCACGTTATTCTTACAGCTGGGGGCGCGCGTTCGTTTGCGCAGTGCCTGGGAGGTGAGTGCGCGGGGCGGCGTCAGCTACCTGCGTTACACGGCTAAGGGCGCAGCAGCGCCGGGCTATTTGCAGCGAGATCTCGAGCACGGTACCGGCGCATTTTTGCTCTCGTTCCGCGGCGCCTACTACTTCGTGCGCGCCTTCGGCCTATATCTCGACGTGAGCGGTCTCGTCGCTTTCGACGCCGCGCGCGTGCAGTTGGCCGATCAGGACGTGGTGAGCCTCGATCGCCCCTCCGTTGCAATCGGAGCCGGTGTACTGCTGGGCGCTTTCTGACTGGCGGCAAACCGCAACGCCTAACACAACTTGCTCAGTTCTTCAGCAGGAGCAGATCACGATCGGCGTGGGCGGACACGAGTCACTGAGAGAGCCGGCGAAACCGGGCGCCTGCTGCCTCGACAATCGGAGGTGACGCGGGACGGTTGGGTTCACTGCACAGCCACAACTCAGCAGCTGCTGTCAGCTTTCGATCTCGCGACGAAACTGACCAAGTAGTACTAAAAGCGGGTCCGCTGCCGCTGCTAGACTGAGTCCGCGTTTGCTGGGCTAGGATGACGACCCCATGAACCCATCGTCGACGATTGTCGCTCGTTCACTACTAGCCGTAACACTTTCCTGCCTCGCCTGGGCTTGCAACACCGATCCCGCCAAAGGAAAAACGCAGGCAACCGTAACCAGCGCGACGGCGCCCGTGACCGTCGCGGCACCGGCGGCGGGCGCGGTCAGCTATGCCTTCAGCAATGACGGTTCGACACTGCAGTTCGTCGGCGCGAAAGTCAGCGCCAAGCACGAAGGGTCGTTCAAAGCTTTTCGTGGCACGATTAGCGTGGTCGGGGCCGATCCAACCAAGAGTAATGTGAACGCGGAAATCGACATCGCCTCGTTGTCCGTCGATCCGGCCAAGCTTGCGGGCCACTTGAAGTCTCCCGACTTCTTCAATGCCGAGAAATTCCCGAAAGGCAAATTCGCATCTACCGCTATCAAGGCGGGCGGTGAAAACGGCGCAACCCACACGGTCAGCGGCAACCTCGAGCTCCACGGCGTGACCCGAGGCATCACCTTTCCTGCCAAGATCAAGATCGAAGCAGAGGAGGTGTCGGTGGATGCCGAATTTGCCATCAACCGCAAAGACTTTTCGATCGTTTACCCTGGCATGCCCGACGATTTGATCAAGGACGATGTATTGATCAAGCTCGCCCTCCACGCAAAGAAAACGCCCTGAGAGATTCCATGTCGCGCCAGTCGTTGGTCTCGCTCGCTAGTGCAATGCTCCTTTCGGCCGCGTGCTCCAGCAGCGCGCCCGACCCCATGGCGGAGTCGGGCGGCACGGCGGATGAGAACGCGGGCCGCTCGTCGGCAATTGCGGGGAGCGCGCAGCTGCCCACGGCCGGCGCCACCGCTAGTGCGGGAAGCTCTGCTGCGGGGGCAAACGGAGGCAACGGAGGAAGCGCCAGCCGCGGAGGGTCGGGCGCGCTCGGAGGCAGCGGTGCCGGTGCTGGTGCCAGTGCCGCCGGCGGAGCGAACGGCGGCGTCGGTGGCGGGGCGCATGCGGGCAGCGGCGGCGCAAGTGCTGGCAGCGGCGGCGCAAATGCTGGCACCGGCGGCGGTGCGGCTACCGGCGGCAGCGCTGGCGCTGCCGGTTCGGCCTGCCCGGGTTCGGGGCATATCACCTATACACTGGCAAAGTCCGCCTCGCCCAGCGCGACCGAGCAAGCGGCCTACGACCTGATCACGAAAGCAATGGACAGGGCGATTACCTACTACGATTGCTATACCAACATCACGAAGAAGGAGAGCGTAAGCTACGTGCCCTCGGTGGAGACTGCCGATGGCAACATCAATGGGTCCATTCGCTTCGGCATGAATACGACGTATATGGACTACCGCTCGGCGATCCACGAGATCGCCCACACGGTGGGCATCGGGCAAGCCTCCAATTGGGGATCGTTCGTTTCGGGCGGCCTGTTCACCGGTTCGCACGCCGCAGCCCAATTGAAAGCCATCAACGCGAAACTGGCGACGCCGCTGTACGCGGAAGTGCACGCGGACACGCAGCACTTCTGGCCCTATGGCATCAACCAACAGTCGGAAGTGAAAAGCGAAGCGGACCTGATTGCGCACTGCCAAATGGTCCTGGCAATTCGCGAGGATCTCGGGCTCTAATCTTCATTGCCGGGCCGTCTCTGGCCGGCCTCGTGCTAGAACCGACCGCGCGTGCTCACGCTGGACGATCTTCCCGGACCCTTCGTCACCGCGATTGCGGTAGCGCTCGGGCTGGCATTCGGAAGCTTCCTGAACGTCGTCATCTACCGCTTGCCGCGCGGCGAAAACCTTTCACACCCGCCCTCGCGCTGTCCCGGATGCGGCAAGTCGATTCGCATCTACGACAACATTCCTGTGCTCGGTTGGGTTTTGCTGCGCGGGCGCGCCCGTTGTTGCGGGATCCGCATTTCGGCGCGCTATCCGTTGATCGAGGCGTTGGGCGGCTTGTTCGCCTGGGCGATCGTGCGCACGGTCATCTTCGAGCTGCCCGGCGAAACGCCGTGGTGGAAGGTGGCGCTGTTGTTCTCGTTGTACCTGGCGCTGGCACTCGGACTGCTTGCCGCGGCCTTCATCGATCTCGATCACATGTACTTGCCAGACCCGATCACGCTCGGCGGCGCGCTCCTCGGGCTGGTCAGCGCGCCACTGCGTGGCGCTACGTTTCAGGGCGCGCTCTTGGGCGGCGCGCTCGGCTTTTTGCTGGTTTGGCTGCCCTTCGATTTCTTGTACGGCAAGCTGCGCGGCGTGCCGGGGATGGGACTCGGCGACGCCAAGCTAGTGATGCTGGCCGGCGCCTGGTTCGGCTGGCAAGGCGCAGTATTCGCGTTGCTCGGTGGCGCCGTGCAGGCCACGATCATCGCGCTCACCGTGTACTTGGCGCGCGGGCGCATCGATGAACCCGAGGCGGTCATCCAAGAGCGCAAGGAGTTGCAAGCGCTGCTCGCAAGCAGCACAGACGAGGCACGCGCGGAACTGGAGCGCGAGATTGCCCGCGATCCGCTGGCCTTCGAGCCCGAGGCGGGCCTGGCTAAGGCACGCCTCGCTTTCGGGCCATTCTTGGCTTTGGCGACGGTCGAGTACCTGCTTTTCGGAGACCTGATCGTGCAGGCGTTGTTTCCGTGAATTACGCGCGCCTGGTGAGCGCCGGGCTTTTGCTGCTCGCGCCAGCCTGCGGCGGCCCGAGGTTGGTGACCGTGGCGACCGGGCCGCAGCCTGCGCAGACCGCGCCGATCAAAGTCGACTACCCACCGCCGCCGGCCAAGATCGAGGAGATCCGGATCGCACACAGCTCCGGCGGCGCCTGCGTTTGGCGCGATGGCTACTGGGACTGGACCGGGGGGCGTTGGGAATGGCAAGACGGTCGCGCCGTGCTGCCCGCCAAAGGTTGCCTGTATGCCGAGGGAAAACTGCTCTGGACCGCGGATTCGCTCTCGTTTTACCGGCCTGCGTGGTACCCAGAGCCGGGCCCGAGTCCGACCCCGAAGACCTGCACCGAGGTCGCCTGCTTGCCCGCGGCCGGCGTGAACGAGAGCGTGCAGCCACGCTGAGATCTCCAAACGTGAAGTCAGGTGAACGTGAACGTGAACGAAAGCTCGCGAACGATCACCTTGCGCCGGAACGCACTTGTGCACGCGGGCTGCTGAGAGGCAACCCCAACGGACAAGAGAGGGGCGATCGACGCGCTTCGTGACCGCGAGGGGTTCCATCCAGCGCAGCACCTCACTGTCCATTGGTTCACGACTCGGTTCGAACTCGAGCTCCGTTGCTTGGACGCAAAAGGGGCTCGACCGGCGCGAAGAGATGCCAGAAAGAGATCGGCACGGCAGGCTCACGTTCGCGGAGGAAAAGGCGGGTTTTATCGTCGTCCATCTCCAACAAGTGCTAGAGGGGGGCTACAAAAAGCGAACCTCTGCCCCCTGCCGCGCTCGATAACCCAGTGACCGAACCGAACTCAGAGCCATGGTCGATCAAGCGCGTGCTCGCCTGGGCGACCGATGACTTCAAGCGTCGCGGCAACAAGAGCGCCCGGCTCGACGCCGAGCTGCTGCTCAGCGAAGCGCTCGGGTTCGATCGCATCAAGCTGATCGTCGAAGCGGAGCGGCCACTCGCCGACGACGAGCTCGGCCGTTACCGCGATCTGATCAAACGACGACGCGCCTCGGAACCGATCGCTTACATCTTGGGCAGGCGCGAGTTTTTCGCGCTGCCGATGCTGGTCGACCGGCGCGTGTTGATCCCGCGACCCGACACGGAGATTTTGGTGGAGACCGCGCTTCGGGGCACGCGCGAGCTCCACCTCTACGGCCGTATGCTGGATTTGTGCACGGGCTCGGGCTGCGTTGCTATCGCATTCGCCAAGGACCGTCCCACCTGGCGTGTGACTGCCGTCGATCTGTCCGCGGATGCGGCCGCCGTAGCGCGCGAGAACGTGCGCCGCGCGGGCGTCGTCCACAATGTCAGTGTGCTCGAGGGCGACCTATTCGCCGCGCTGCCGGAACGCGCAGTATTCGAACTCATCACCGCCAATCCGCCCTACATCCCGAGCGCAGAGATCGCAGAGCTGGCGGCGGATGTGCGCGATTTCGAACCCCGCTTGGCGCTCGACGGCGGAGCCGATGGTTTACACGTCACCCGTCGCTTAGTCGGTGAAGCGATGCGTTATTTGAGCCCCGGCGGTCTGCTCGCACTGGAAGGCGGCTTCGACCAGGCCCCTGCCGTCGAAGAACTCTTGGCGGCCAACGGCTTCAGTGAAATTGCGCGCAGCAAAGACCTAGCCGGCGTCGAACGCGTGGTCAGCGGCCGACGTTCGGCGTAACCCGGGGTGGGCGCGTGAAAAAGTGGACGCTGCTCGAGCAAGTCACGACGCCCGACGGTAGCCGCTTGTCGCTCGCGGAACACGACGGCACGTATGCGATCCGCGTCAACGGCCGTGAGCTGATGTCCAGCCGTCATTCGTTCTCGGAAGAGCGCCTGGGCGTGGTTGCGTGTCAGCCGCTTCGCACCCTGAAGGGCGCACGCGTGTTGATCGGCGGCCTCGGGTTGGGCTTCACGCTGCGCGCGGCGCTTTCGACTCTCGCCAGCGACGCACAGGTGGTCGTGGCTGAGCTACTTCCCGAAGTCGTGACTTGGAACCAGAACCCGGCGTATCCGCTTTCGTCCGAGGCCTTGGCGGATCCGCGCACACAAGTCGTGATTGGAGATGTGGCACGAGTGATAGAACACAGCGAAGCGCGCTTCGACGCCATCATGCTGGACGCGGACAATCAGACCACGAGCATGAACACTGCTGGCAACACGCGGCTCTACCAAGCTTCCGGACTTGCCGCCGTGCATCGCGCGCTGACGCCGGACGGGATTGCAGTCTATTGGTCGGCGGGTGAAGAGCCGGTTTTCGTCGATCGCTTCGGGAAGAGCGGTTTCGACGTCGAAGTGCAGCGCGTTCGCCGGCATCCGAGCTCCAAAGCCAGCCACTTCTTGCTGATCGGGCGGCGCGCCAAGAGCCGGTCCTAGAAGCTCGGACCTGCTTCAAGGCCCGCCCACGAACGTGAGGCGCGCCTCGACGGCCACGCTGTTCATGGTCAGGCTCTGGCTCCACCAATGCCAGTACTCGACGGCAGGACCGAAGGTGAATTTCCAGAAACGCACCGGCTCGTAGCCCGCGCCCACTCCCAGCACGCTCATCAGACCGCCGTCCGCTTCTTGGCGATTGTTACCGGTGATCTTCATGCCGCCCGCGCCGAAGTCACCCAGCAGCGACAGGTCGCGAAAAACACCGCCCTGATAAAACAGCGGATAGCCTTCGACGTGAAAGATGAACGCACTGCCCGCTGCAGAGGTTTCGCCGTGCTTCACGCCCATGCCAGCGAAGCCCAACCCGAACACCAGATAGTCCGTCAGCGCACCACCAAACCACAAACGGTTGACGCCGCCGAAGGCCCCGCCCGTGTTGCGCTTGTAGAGAGGGTCGCCGAGCTTCGCGAGCTCGTTGGGGTAGCCGTGGGCATTGCCTGCCGCCAAGCCCAGCGTGAGACCCGCGACGAAGCCCGACCGGCGGCTCGCCACCTGATTGTAATCGCCATCCCAGGCACCCTCCGAGGACTCGGCACGCACCAAGCTCGTGATCGAGCCGAGACCAAGGACACACAAAAGAGGCAAGCGCTTCATGGGCGTACCCGATCTCGAACACTCAGGCCTCGAGGTCAACCCCAGCCGTTCGGCCAGGCGCTACAAGCGCGATTTCGGGGGACCTGCTCCCAGAGCTGCCACCGGCTCAGCGCCGCCGCTTGGTAATCGCGCGCGCGAGTTCGAGGATTGCGGTCTGCAGCTCGGGCGGTGCACCCTCGACCAGACGTGCGGTTTCGATCGCAACCGGTCCGAGCTCCGCGACACCGCCCACGAGCTCCCCAGCGGGCACACCGAGGCCAACCGCGAGCGACATGACCGTACTCAGCGAGGGATCGCGGCGACCATTTTCGACGGTGCCGATATAGTTCGGGGTGAGACCGGATCGCTCCGCGAGTTGCTCGAGCGTGAGCCCGAGCGCGACGCGACGCCGGCGCACTTCCCTTCCGAAGATGCTTGGCAAGGGAAGGCGATTTCTTCTCACTCCGGGTGCAGACATGAACCACTGATGGTGTTGATATTCAACACGATGATATACTGATCGCCCAACGGCGCGAAGCGACGCTGTCGGCCGGCGTGTCGGATCGTCGTTCCATGATGACCAGATGGGCGCCGAATGGCACCGGACGGTGTCCAATGTCGCCTGCAAGCCGACTCAGGCCGCCCGGTCGGCTCCCAGCGCCAATCCGCAATTTATTCATCACACAACTCGACCGAGCGCCGACCGACTGAGGTGCATGCGGATCGAAACCAGCGAACCACGCGCCTTCCCCGCTCCGCGCCCGGCACCTGCGGCGCTGCCGAGCTCCTTCCACGCGCACGGCCCACGGCAGCGCTTGAGCGTGCCCGAAGCACGCACACTGCTCGGCAACGCCTGGACGGCAGTGATAGGTAATTTGCCAGAGCCGCACACCAGCGCGCTGCTCACCGCACATTGGGCGCTCGAAACCGATGCAGGGCGCTGCATGCCAGGGCACAACTTCGCCGGCATCAAGGCCGCGCCAGCGGCCGCCGGCCAAAGCTTTTCGACGATGGAGGGCCATGGCGCCACCCGGCACGAGATCAGCGCGCGCTTCCGTGCGTACGACAGCGCGGAAGCCGGCGCCCACGACTACGTGAGGCTCTTGGCGACGCGCTACCCCGACGCAGTCCGGGCCGCACGGGCAGGCGATAGCGCCGGCTTCGCGCGCGCCCTCGCGCACGGCGGTTACTTCACTGCCGCCCCCGAGACCTATGCAGCAGGCCTCGAACAGCGCCTCGCCGCGCTCGATTCGGGCGCGGTCCGCAACGCCCCTGCGCCGGCCGGCGCGCTGGCACGAGCCGCCCTGGACGGCCTGCTACACGCCTTTCGAGCGTCGCACGAAGACGCCTGAACGCGAGTCGGGCTGGCTCAGCTCGGGCAAAGCCCACAACGCATCACCTCCGCTGCGAATTCATGCTCCCGCTGCCGCTCCCCATCCGGACCCGCCGCTCCCGCTGCCCCGCCGCTCCCGCTCCCCATCCGGACCCGCTGCCCCGCTGCCCCGCCGCTCCCGCTGCCCCGCCGCTCCCGCTGCCCGTTTACACTCACTCACCGGCCCCATCTCCAATCACGACTGCCCGACCACCCATCGCCAGAGCACACGCGAAATTTGGCCAATTGCGTGAGGTTGTGGCAACCGCTTCGGTATGGCCCGGATGCTCGACCCGCTCTCAGTGCGCCGCGGACGCGGCATCGCATTGCCGTTCTTTCTACTCCTCAGCGCATGCGGCTCCCATCACGACGGGCCCAGCTTGTCCAAGGCGGCGCCCGAGGACGAGAGCATTCCCAACGTGCCCGAGCCCGCTGCCAGTGGCCCCAAGCTGGGTGCGGTCGCCAACATCACGCCGGTCTTGGAGCGCCCAGCGGTCGGCGCTCGCCAATTGGGCTACCTGCATGCCGGCTCGCGCGTGGCTCGCGCCCCGGAACCGTACTCGCGTCGCGGCTGCGGCGGCGGCTGGTACCCCGTGCGCCCGCGAGGCTTCGTCTGTGCCACTGAAAGCGCGACTGTCGACATGGCGCACCCCACGTTGGCGGCGATGGCACTCACGCCCACGTTGGACAAGCCCCTGCCCTACGCCTACGC
>Ga0302321_100002693_pt1 | contig 15267 bp, 14 predicted proteins | sample Fen_T0_1_FD_202505 | JGI IMG/M metagenome (GOLD analysis project Ga0302321, IMG submission 202505) | Peat permafrost microbial communities from Stordalen Mire near Abisko, Sweden - Fen_T0_1 | ecosystem: Environmental > Terrestrial > Soil > Wetlands > Permafrost | place: Sweden: Abisko...
GTGCAGCGGGGCTCTTGGGGAGCCACCCTGCGTCCCCCACCAACTTGGGTGGGGTAGATGGTTTAACAGGGTCGGCGAGACGGCGATTCTGGCAGCACGCTGATGGGCCTGTTTCTGCAGGGGCTTGCGAGTGTCGGGTCCATCGCGTGGGCAGCGGATCATATTGCAGAGATCACTCGTCGGCGCGCGGAGGCGACTTTTGACCGCCCGAGATGCTCTCTGGTGCCCTTTCTGGGGAGAGAGCGTCAGAGAGCGGTTAACAGATAGAGAGCCGCGGTTAACAGCGAGGCGGGATTGCAGGCGGCGGCGTTCGTATTTTGGACGATCCCATACGCCTGCTACAAGCTGCGCGGTTCAGGAGGGCGCGGTCGCCCTAGATGTCCCCTGCCACGGCCTACGTGGTCGCTGGCCGCTTGTGGCATTGAACACAAGTGCCTTGAAGCTCATCATCGGAACCTAATGGTTCAAGATCTTCCGATAGCTGAGGTGCAACGTCACGAGCCGACGTGTGCCTTCTACGCAGCGGAGGTCGGGGAGTTCATGGCAGCCACTCCCGATGCCATTGTCGGCGCCCTCACGACCCGGGCTGCACTCGAGTTCAGGGGAAATCAGCCGGAGCAGGCACAGGCGTGGCGCGATCAGGTGGAGTTGCTCCGCACCACATTCCGGCAACTGACCGGGGCCGGACGCTGGGGGCTGTTGCTGGAGTACCCGCTTCGGCGACTTAGTCGACGTCCAGATGCTGTTCTGTTGACCCCGGGTGTCGTGATCGTGATCGAGTTCAAGATGAATGCCTTCGCGCACACCGGCGATCACGCTCGGCAGGCAGAGGACTACGCGCTCTGCATTCGCGACTTCCATAGCGGTTCACGCGGGCAGGTGATCGTGCCAGTGGTATGCGCCGAGCGCGCCCCGACCAGCGAGGCGGTGGAGCCTACGGTCACCGACCGGGTGGCAGCCGTCCTACTAACCAATGGGAGCAATCTCACTCTTGCCCTGAGAATTGCCTCATCGCTCTCGAAATTGGCCGCCCCAGCCGTTTCCTGGCGCGAGTTCGACTCGGGCGCCTACAACCCGACACCGACCATCGTCGAAGCTGCGCGAGCGGTGTACGCGGGTCATACCATCCCAGAGATAGGCAGGACTGATGCCGAAGGCGTCGCCCTACAACGGACGGCGGACAGGCTTCGACACTGGGTCTCCGTGGCTCACTCGAAAAGCGAGCATCTCATCTGTCTAGTCTCCGGCACCCCTGGTGCCGGCAAGACTCTTCTCGGTCTGAATCTTGTCCTCGCAGATGGCGTCGGGCGCGTGGCTGGCGAGCCCGCGGTAATGCTGACCGGAAATCGCCCTCTCGTCCAAGTGTTGAAGGGAGCCCTCATTTCTGATGTGCGCTCGCGCTCGGCTGACGTAGGTGCCGCTCGCGCCGTTGAGGGCGCTCTTCAAACACTCCTCGGCTACCTAAAGGAGCATGCTCCAGAGAACGCTGCTCCGCCTCCTGAGCGGGTCGTTGTGTTCGATGAGGCTCAGCGCGCATGGGATGAGGAGACCGGACAGAAGCTGCTGCAGCGCCGGCGCTCGGAGCCGGAGCTGTTCCTCGATATCTTACGCCGCCTGCCATGGGCATGCCTGGTGTGCTTGGTCGGGCCAGGGCAGGAGATCAATCGAGGGGAAGGCGGCATGGCGTTGTGGGGTCTCGCCCTCGATCGGGAGTCCCAAGCGGGGCGTCCCTGGCACGTGGTGGCGTCTTCGCCGACTGACGTGGGATTGTTATCCCAGCAAACTGACGTGGATCCTGCTCTTCATCTCGCGAGCGGTCTGAGGGCGTATCGCAATGAACGATTTGGTGAGTGGGTGGACGCCCTGCTCGCGGGGAACATTGGCGGCGCGGCTTCGCTGGCGACGGCCATGTCTGGGCCTCCTGCGGTGCTGTCGCGAAGCCTTGCGAACATGAAGGACTGGCTTCGGCAACGGAGGCGTGGAGGAAGGAGGCCTGGGCTCGTGGTGAGCTCAGGGGCAGGCCGGCTGGTCGCGGAAGGATTGCCTCCTGCCCCGATGTCGAACGAGCTTAAGGACATCGAGAACTGGTTTCTTCGGAGCTGGCCCGACTTCAGAGGATCTGACTCGCTAGAGGTTCCCCTAAGCGAGTTTGGGTGCCAGGGGCTGGAACTCGACTACGTGGGGCTTTGCTGGGGCGGGGATTTGATCTGGTCATCAAACTCGTCATCGTGGATTCCCCGCCGGATGAGGGCCCCGAAGTGGCAGGCCATCCGCCGTCCGGAGAATGCGCGGTACCGCCTCAATACCTACCGCGTACTGCTTACGCGCGCACGAGAGGGGACGTGCATCTACGTTCCGCGAGGCGACGCCGGTGACCCGACCCGGGCTCCGATGGAGTTCAATTCGGTCGCGGCAACTCTTCAGGCCGCGGGTTGCGCGGTCGGGTTGGATGATGAGTGAACGGAGATCCCCTTCGTTCAAGGGACTGCACCCGGCCTCGGAGCGTGCGTCTGCAGCCGCGCGGGGGGCAAGCAAGAAAGCCGACACCCGCTGCGAGGTCGTTCTTCGCCGGGAACTCTTGCGTCGTGGGCTTCGGCCTCGGTGATCACCCAAAACCGGCCATCGATGATCACCTGAAAACCGGCCACCACGGAAGGGGCCGAGACGTTGACGCTGGAAGGGCCATGTGGTCCGACGGCGGGAATGGCCAACGTCTTGGGCGAAGAAAAACGAGAGCAGATACTGGCGCTTGGGCGACTGGGATGGTCGCTGCGGCGAATTGAACGCGAGATCCATGTCCGTCGAGAGACGGCGGGGCTGGCCGCCAGCCCACGCCAGAGTGAGAATTGGGATGGCCCGTATTTTGGCGCGGACTGGGGCTTCTCGACCGACCCCACCGTGCTCTTGAAGATGTGGGTTCATAACAAGCGGCTCCACATCGAGCATGAGGCTTACAAGGTGGGCTGCGACATCGTGGACACGCCGAAGCTGTTCGACACCGTTCCGGGCTCACGGAGGTATGTGGTCCGAGCAGACTGCGCTCGCCCCGAGACCATCCATCACGTTCAGCGGGCTGGCTTCCGCATCGAGGCTGCCACCAAGTGGCCCAAGTCGGTCGAGGATGGCATCACGCTTCTGCGGTCCTTCGAGAAGATCGTCATCCACCCTCGCTGCAAGAACATGATCCAAGAGGCTCGGCTCTACAGCTACAAGACTGACAAGCTGACCGGGGACGTGCTTCCCGACATCATCGACCGGCACAATCACTGCTGGGACGCTGCCCGCTACGGGTTGCTTCCGTTGATCCGTCGGCGTCCCACCGTGTTCCGGGGAGCTGTCGAAGCTCCGTGGCGATGGTGCTAGATCGAGAAACTCGAACTGAGGCGATCCCCGGAGAATTGGCCCGAGTGAACGGAGTCATCAGGGCTAGGACAATGTTGATTGCCGCTATTGATCGAAAGCGGCAATCCTGTGAGAGCAGATCTGCGAAATTCAGACGAATTTCAGCGATCTGTGCCACGGTGCGGAATTGCCGCTTTCCTCACGACGGGTTTCAGGGGACGGGAGGGCGTCTTCGGATCGTGAGCCAAGCCCTACGGACTTACTCGTAGAGTTCCGCGTCGGCGCAGACGTGGACGCCAGTGCAACTGCCGGGAATGAGCACCTTCCCGTCTGTCAACAACGTCGCTGCATGGTGCACTCTGGCCGCTGACATGCTGCCCGTCGCGGAAAATGTCCCAGTCATTGGATCATAGATCTCCGCGCTGGCAAGATACCCATTGTCGCCTTGTCCGCCAACGATGAGAACCATTCCGCTCTGCAGGAGCGTTGCCGTGTGGCTGCTCCTGCCTGACGCCATGCTGCCCGTCGTCACGAATGTTCCTGTCGCTGGATCGTATAGTTCTGCACTGCTGGACTGGTTCCCCCCTGCGATGAGGACCATTCCATTCTGCAATGGTGTTGCTGTGTGGAGAGATCGTGTCCTGGTCATGTTCCCGGTTGCCACGAATGTTCCAGTCGCCGGGTTGAATATCTCCGCATTCGGCCCTGAGTCTTCACCACCAGCGATGAGGACGGTCCCATTTTGCAACACAGTCGCTGTGTGGAAGGTCCGGAACGCGGCCATGCTGCCGGTGGCCGTGAAATTGCCGTTGTCTGGGTCGTACAGTTCTGCGCTGTTGCCGTCAACAAATCCCCCAGCTATGAGTACCTTTCCGCCCGGCAACGACGTTGCGGTGTGCCACAGTCGACCCGCGCCCATCTTGCCCGTGGTCCCGAATTTCCCCGATTCTGGGTCGTATAGTTCCGCACTCGAGAGGAAACCATTATCGCCGATGCCTCCGGCGACGAGTACCTTGCCATTCAACAATGATGTCGCCGTATGACTCTCCCTGGCTTCAAGCATGCTTCCTGTGCTTGCGAACGTTCCTGCTATCGAATCGTAGAGTTCTGCACTCGCTAGATTCCTTGCGAGATTGCCTGTGAAATCGGCGGTGTCCCAACCACCTGCGATGAGCACGCTTCCGTTCCACAGCAAGGACGCAGTCAGCCAGTCCCTTGGCTGTGCCATGCTCCCCGTCGGCACGAAGATACCTCCAGGTCTCGCTACAGCCCCAGTTGCGTCCAAGGCGCTGGCCGCCTCGGATGCACTGGCCCTCTCGGCGATTCCATCGCCTGCTGAGGCACCGTCTCTTCCGCCTCCTTCCGTTGTGGAAGACACATCACGTGCGTCGATGTTGTTCGTCGTTGAGATCGAATCGCCGTGGTCGGCTCTGCTTGCGTTAGTTTCGGTGGGACCGTCGCGTCCAACCAGAGCGGGGGCATCGTCGGACTGGCTGACGGCACCACCCGTTCCGCGCACGTCCAGGGCACACTTGGAGCAGAGCCCATCTGGTGCGGCATCCGGTGTGCTGGCAGGTTGAGTCCCAGGGGAGGTAGTCGAGGCGGTGATTCCTCCCGTGCTCGTGGTGGTTGGCGCGGAGGTATTGCCGCCAGTACCTGCGGAACCACCGCTGCCGATGAGAGGTGCATTCCCACCACTTGGACCGGCGTCGCGGACAGTCGAGACACTCAGTCCGCTGGAGTTACACGAACAGAACGCAAAAGAAAACGAGAGCACGATGCACAGCCTAGGCGCCATGCGGACGATGATGGCCCTGTTCGTGCTTTGGCGCAAACGGGCACGGGGAAGCGGTGGATAACGACCTGCCAAACCGAATGGATTTGTCAGTACGAGGTTAGCGAAGGCCAACTGCGGAAAGTGCCGGTCGGATGCAAGGCGTGCACACCGACGTTCAGCGAATGCCGCCTCTCGGCCCATAGGCCAAGGAGAACGAGCGACGTGACGGGATCGGTTCTGGTGGCATGGCGCTTGCTGTCAGAGTGGACTTACAGACCCCTCGACTCCAAGGAGAGCCACAATGACCTCCCAAATATCCAAACTAACATCAGTGCGGCTGAACGTCGTGGGGCTGCTTGTTTCTCTTGGTTCTGCCGCGATTCTTCCCTTCACAGGGTGTTCCTCTAGCCAACCACCGCGCGACACCAACTACGGTACTGACGTGGGCTTTGCCTACGTGCCGCCAAATGCTCCCGGCAGATCTTCGGCCGACGCAGCTTCGACTGATTGTGCACGCGGTTCGGATAGTGGCCTCGGTGACGCTCGGCCCGTACCCGAGGCGGGGAGTGACTCGGCGGACGTCCAGGGTTTGTATGGCGGTTCAGCCGCTGATGTTCGTTGGTCTTCGGATAGCGGCCCCATTGGATGGATGCCTTGCAACCCGACATGCTCGGGTGTGGCCTGCGGCGGCTCTGACGGGTGTGGCGGCACCTGCAGTATCGGCTGCGTTTGTATCCCGAGCTGCGCGGGAATCCTTTGTGGAGGTTCAGATGGCTGTGGCGGGGTCTGCACGTTCGGCTGCCTCTGTATCCCCAGCTGCGGACCACTAGACTGCGGCACATTTGATGGGTGTGGTGGGACTTGCACCTTTGGTTGCTTCTGCACACCCAGTTGTGGCCCCCTCGACTGTGGGACGCCCGACGGGTGCGGGGGAACGTGCAACAGCTGCTATTGCGCGCCGAGCTGTGGTGGTGGCGAATGCGGCACACCCGACGGGTGCGGTGGTACTTGCGACGACGGCTGCTTCTGCAGCCCCAGCTGTGGAGCATTCGATTGCGGGGCGTCCGATGGGTGCGGAGGGACCTGCGATGGCGGATGTTGGCTCTCGGATTAGGTCCCGCAAAAAGGGCGCTCGGGAGTTTGCCCCTGCGGTTAGGCAGCGGTCCGCAGGGCAGCTCGGTGACTCGCACGAAGCAGGTCCTCGTCGGCCCACCACACAAGCCAGACTCAGTCGGCCTGGAGCGCTTCGCAGGCTGCGGGCAGAAGCGCCTCGGCGCGCGCGCGCAGCGGAATGATGCCGGGCAGGACAGTGACTGTGGCTGGATCAACGGAAACGACGGGCCTGCCACGCTCGTGTGCGGCGCCAAGGATCATGTCGGTGACCCCAACCGAAAATGAGGTGCCAACGAAGAGTACGGCATCGCAATGTGCAGCGGCATCGAGCACGCGCGACCATTGGTAGTCGTCGTGGCTGTCGTAGAACTCATCGAACCACAGCACATGTTGCCGCATGACCGCCTGGCACTGCGGGCAACGAGGCAGCGTGGCAGGCGAGGGGGCGGCCAGGAATCCCTCCAGGTCGAAGTCGAATCGCGGCAAGGAACCGGCTGGCGCGCCATGGGGGCAACCCGGGCGAGGGCAGCGGACGCGATCGGCACGGCCATGTACCTCGATCAAATTGCGCGACCCGGCCTGGCGATGCAGGCCGTCGATGTTCTGGGTGATCAGCAGGAGTTCGCCACCCTGGCGTTCACAGAAGTTTTCCAGCGTGACCAAGGCAGTGTGGGCCGGATTTGGCTTCGCGCCGATGGTCTTCTCGAAGCGCGAGAGGTACCATCGCCAGGAACCCACCGGGTCTTGGGTGAAGTAGCGGAATGTGCCCAGCTCGGTGACGTCCTTCTTCCAGATGGCTCCAGGATCTTGACCACGAAAGGTGGGAATTCCACTGGCCAGGCTGATGCCCGCGCCACTAACAACCAAAATCTTCCCTTGTCCATGAGCCTTGAATAGACCCGTGATGGCGTCGAGATTGCTACTCATGGCTTGCTCGGGTTGGTTCCGGTCCCAGACACTGTCGCTGGTCGTAGTCGCAGGGCTTCCCGTTTGGCCTCGACCAGCGCCTCAATCGTCCGGGGTGCACACCCTTCCAGCCGGTTGTTGATGAAGACGTATGTGTACCGCGATGGCGTCAGTGCACCTTCGTCGATGATGGTGGCAGCAGCAGATCGAGCGTTCTCATCGGTCTTCTTGAGTCTGTCGAAGGGCTCGTAGTCTTGGATGGTGCGTTCGTAGGTCTTGCCGGGCGTGAGCAAGAACCTTGCAGCCACCAGCGTTGGATTGGTCCGGCTGCCGGCTAGATCAAGTTGCTCCGACACCGTCGGCATGTCCGTCCACGAGTTGTAGACGTGTGCCACCTGGTGGCGGGCAAGGCAGTCGAGGTACTCCGGCCCAAGCCAGATGTCGTTCCGCATTTCGATGCCGTAGGGCCAACTCTTGGGTAGCTTGCACAGGAATGCATCCAAGTCGGCGATGAATGCGCGCAGGTCCTGGTAGTCCGCACGATGGAAACGGGAGAACTCAAACATCAATATGCCGACCTGAGATCGAATCGCATCGCACGGCTCCAGGAATCGGCTGGCGAAGATATCCGCGTTCAAGAAGTTCTCGTTCACGGTCCCTTTGCGTGCGCCGAAGCGAGGCAGGTTGGGGAATCGCTTGACTGTGATGGCGTCGGTCACCTTGAAAGCGAACCGGAAATCCGATGGCACCTGTGCGGCCAAGCCCTGGAGATAGTCGCGGGCGGGGAAGGTGTAGTAGGCAGCATCGACACAGACGGTCTTGAAAACCTCGGCGTACTCAGCAAGGCAAGCCTGTTCGAAGCGGGACTTGGCGAATTTCCCTCGGTAGAGGTAGCGGGACTCGTCGTACACCGTGCCCACCCAGCCGGGGTACTTCCATGATGACGTTCCGATGAAGACGCCCTTGCTCGCCAGGTCGGCAAGCCGATCATGCATCTGCTTCCTGTCGAATAGTGTCGAGTCCACAGTTGAAGTCTACGACGCGCGCCTGCCCGCAGCGAGGCGATGCTCTGTCGGATCGTAGGGGCGCCTGGATGTCGATTTTTGCGCTTGAGGACGCGGCCACCGACCGCTAGCGCTTAGCCGCGGCTAAGTCGGATCGCAGTTCCTGCGCGTTCCTGCGGGGCCCGTAGCCGGGCGTATCGCGCTGGATGCGCCAGCTTTCGCTCAGGGGGCCCGCGTCCACGACGTCGAAACCAAATCGGTCGATGAGCGCGGCGACCTCGACCTTGGTCTTGGCATCGTTGCCCGCGATGACCAGTGCCCGTCGGCTTTTCGTGCCAGCGGGTAGGCCGTGCGTGGTCAGCTCGGCGGCATAGATGTGGTTGAATGCCTTGACCACCTTCGAGCTCGGCAGATGCGCCTGCAGCAGTTCCGAGGTGGTGGTCGATTCGCTGTCCAACTCGGGAATATTTCCGTCGCGCTGGGGATAGTAGTTGTTGGTGTCGATGACGATCTTGCCCGTCAAGGGCTCGACGGGAACCGTACGATAGTTCTTCAGCGGTATCGTTACGACCACGATGTCCCCGGCCTTGGCCGCCGCAAGCGGGGTGTCGGCGCGCGCCTTGGGACCCAACTCGGCTACGAGACCGGCCAGCGTCTCGGGCCCGCGCGAGTTGCTGATGACCACGTCGTAACCATTGGCTACCGCCAACCGCGCGACCTGACTTCCGATGTGCCCTGCTCCAATGATTCCGATGGTTGACATGGTCGTGATCGTAGCTCTCGGTTTGGGCGGTGCAAGCTGCCAGGTCGTCGTGGCCAGTTCTTGCTCAGCAGGGCAGCCCATCCACTGCGCGATGGAGATCTTCGTCGGTAGGGTGGGAGTAGACCGCAGTGGTCAAGATCGACTTGTGGCGGGCAAACCGCTGGGTGAGGCAAATGTCCTTGGTCCGGCGGTACACGGCCGAGCATGCCGAGTGCCGCAGAACGTGGAAACTGACGTGGCGGTCGAACCCCGCGCGTCGCTGCCAGACCGCGAATCCGTGGCGAAGCTGCCGGGTCGAAAGGCGCGTACCGCGGTTGCTGGCGAACAGCGGGGCGCCCGGCGCGAGGCTTTCGCGCTCCCAGGTCTTCCACCCCCAGAACTTCTCAAGCTTCGCCCGTAGCCCCTCGGGGACGATGACGTCTTGCTGGGCAGGGGCGTCGCTGCTGCGCTTGAACACGCGAAGGGCGATTCTCTTCCTCACCTTGCCATTCGGCTCGAAGACGTCGCCCACCTCGAGACCGGCGAGTTCGTGCTCCCGCAACCCCGTGGTCAGCGCCATGGAGTAGAGAACGTGGTCGCGGTACCCATCACGCCGCTCGCCGGTGACCAATAGAAGCTGGTGTTGCTCGCGCTCGGTAAGGGTGCGATGTGGCGTGGAGATGTTGCTGATGTAGAAGCCCATGATGGGTACATGAACGCGTGGAATCTGGCGCTAGGCAAGGTTGTCCAGCTTAACCTTTGATGTGCATTTGCACGGTCGAATTCAGGTCGCAATCGACTTGATGTCTTCGCCACACCACGGCTGTATGTGGTCATCGATCGGAACGAACCCGGTCGCAAACGCGGAGGCAGCGATGGCAAAGATTCTCGGCAGCACGACGACCTACCACGGCAGCGAGCACCCCTACCTGCGCGGCTACAAGGTTCGCATCGTGGCGGTCATGAAGCGGGCGGCGACGCCAGATCAGGACGACTCGTATCTGCGCGACGAGGACGAACTCGCACGCGCGGGTGGCCTCACCGCAGACGACCGCATTGAGGTTCAGCCCTGGTTGGCTGGCGAGCAGCGATGGAGCTTCGTGACGAGCGACCCGCGGGCCATCGACCTTGCCTGCTTCCGCGGGCTCACGAGATCCAATTAGAACGGAACCGCTGGCGTGGCTAATCCACGCCGGCTCAAACGCGAAGGGAGACAACATGAACACGAAGAAAGAGATCGCGAAGCTGGACAAGATGAAAGTGAACGAGCCTCAGGCAAAGTTCGCCGAGGTCATGGGTGAGAAGACTCGCAGCTCCAACAAGACGTTCCTGATTCGCAAGATCAGCGAGGCCTTGCAGGCCAAGTCGGGTGGCGAGTCGAGCAGCCCCGGCGCGAAGGCCGCCACAACGGTCGCCAGCAAGGCAGCTGGCTCGGGCCCGGAGAAGCTGACCAGGCTGGACATGGCCGAGCTTCAGGCGCGCTATCTTGAAGTAATCGGTCGCCCAACGAACTCGACGAACGAGGCCTACCTGATCTGGAAGATTCGCGAGGCCAAGAAGGGGCGAATCCCGGTCGGGCCTCGCAAGACCGCACACCGCGAGGGCGCGACTTTCAAGGTGCTGCCCATGCGTATGGAGACCACTGTCGTCGACAAGCTGGACGAGGCCTGGCGCTCTCGTGGCATCAAGAACCGCATGGAGTTCTTCCGCGGAGCGCTGGGCCACTACCTCAAGCACATCGGGGCCGATGACGTTGCGACTCTGCTTGTAGACGTTGCTGCCGCGTGAGCGGGAACTTCTCCCGATGGCGACGGAGGGGCAACCGAGAAGTACTCGGAACGTCAGGAACAAGCGTCTCCACCGTCGGGCAAATGGCGGCACGAAATGACGACCAGAGAAGGACAGCTGTCGCTCGTCACGAAGGGCTGGGCGGAACGTAGTACCTCTACTACCGGAAGGCCGCGTGAAACGGCGGCGATCGAGTATTGGCACTGGACGGCGTCGCAGTTGTGAACAAGAAGTGCAAGATGTCTCCACTCGCAGCCGGGCTCAGCCCGCCAGCGGTCTTCCCCAGGCCAGCCGTCCTTCCATGAATACGGCCGCAATCATTCTCGGATCCAGCGTCATGCGACGGCCGCGCTCGGGGGACAGCTCGTGTTCGGCGACGAGGTCTTGAACCCGACGGAAGGTGAGCAGGCCCTCGTGGATGCCCTCGAAGCGCATGCCGCCGAAGCCCACCCGAGCGGCGCCGCCTTCGTCCTGTGCAAGGACGATCTGATCGGTCGGGAGGGGTACGCTGCGACCATCGACAAACGTCACGAAGGTTCCGGGGGGCCCGTTCTGCACGACCGCCAGACCAGGCACATGAGGACGCTCCTTGTGGAGGTGGCTTCCGGGCACGAACTCAACGACGCAGAAGACGGGTTGCGGGGGCTCTGTGGTGCTCATCATGCGTTTTGGAGATGTCGATAAGGCGGGGCTGTCTGGATACGGGTATCGTCGAGCGCGCCGCCCATGGTGAGGTGATACACGACCTGAAAGCGATCGTCTTGGATGCCGAAGGTCCGATGGGTGAGGTCATCAAAGAAGCAGCCAATGCCAGTCGCGCGGATGCCGGCCGCCTCCGCCTCGAGGTACAGCTGCTGGCCTACCGCTCCGGCTTCCCAGTGCAGGCGTCGATAGAACCACGGACCAAGGGTTTCAATCGGGGCTCGAAAGTCAGCCAGCATGGCCGTCGCAAACACTCCGTCGGAGGCGATGTTCTGTCCGCAGCTCGTCTGCGCAGCAATCGGTCGGGCATCGCCAGCCTCCAGCAGGAAGAGCGGAAGAGAGGCCGGACATTCATCCGGCACGGCCCAACTGAAACCGGACGTCATCAGCGGCTGCAAGGTCTCCTTTCGCATTGGATCGCGCAGGAGAGCGTACAAGCCTGGGACAATGCCCACCACCCGATGCACAAACAACAACAAATCGATGCGGGGCCGCCAAGGCAACGTCGCAAATGGGATCCGTCCCTTGCCGGGCAACACCTTGAGCAGGATCTGGCAAAAAGCTTCGAGGGTGATACTGGTAGAGCCGTCGAGCGCCACCGCGCTCCTCCGTTGCTGAACGATGGGCCGCAGAGCCAGGCTTGAATCCCCGAGGGCAAGCAACGGGCTGCTTGCAGGCGAGGCATCCCAGAAGCCAGCACAAGGCGGTTCTGTCTTGCGCGTGGCCGCCGCCACATCGTCAATGACCGGCCAACTCTGGCGATGGTCGGCGCTGAGGCGGCTCGGAACCCCGAGCCACTCGGTGGGGCGGAGCGGCTCGCGCGTGACGTCGCCGATCGTGAACGCGCGTTGCTGGTCTATCGGAAAGACCGTTTCCCCCGACACGCCTTGTGGCACGTCTTGCGGCACGTCTTGCGGATAGACAGCCAGCAAACAGTCGGCGTGCTCGGCCTCGCTCCCGTTCTGACTATCGATCCCGAGAAGGCGCGCCAGCTCGATGTCGGTCACGCCTTCGAGCAGTCGCGTCTGCCAACCTAACCCTGCGGCGGCGACCGTGAGGGCGCCAATGGCGTGTCCGACGTCGTGGTTGCAATAACGAAAGGCCCGCTCACCGTACTTCCATGCCTCCCGCCAATGTATCGAGGTCAGTCCGACGAGCACGCCTCCTGAAGGTAACTGGCCAGCCAGAGCGGCCCAGGCCTGGTCGGACAGGTCTGCGCGTCTCTCAAGCGCGTGCTCGTAGGGCGCATAGTGATACACGGCTGCCTTCGCGTGAAGGCCCTCGATGGGCCCTGCGATGAGATAGCCCTCGGTCGGATGGAGATTGCCGCTCGACGGGTTGACCCGCAATGACCAGCGCGCCTCGCCGGACTCTTTCCAGGCCGAGAGCGCCAGAGAATCCTGCAAGAGCTGCGACACCGAGGAGCGACCGAGCCGTGCAGGCGGGATGCTTCCCGGAACGAACGCGGGCTGGTACCTCGGCTGGTCTCCGACCGGGACGAGATCCAGGGGCAGCCGCGGAGCGCCCTCGAAACGACGGAAGGGATTGGGTTGGGTCGCCCAATCCATGAAGGCCGGGGATCGGGCGAAGCGGCCAGGGTAGTGCTTCGTCCGTTCGTGGTAGGCAAACACCGGTGCCATCGGCGCAGCCGGCGTGTCAACGCGAGCCTGAGTCGGTGCCCGTGCCATGTTCCTCCGCAGCCTACCCTACTATCGACGACATGCCCGCGCGACGAGATGCCTGTTCACCGCAAAACGCGGTCCGAAGCCGAACCGACCCGAGTTTTCCCGAGGCCCTCGTGACGGTTCGGCTCGACAACAATGACCGGGCCAAGTCGCGCCACTCTATAACCGAGAGCGGGATCGAGATATCCTCCTACCTGAAGCACCTTCGCATGGCAGTGAATCGACAGAACGGGAGTGAGCATGTTCGAGTACCAAGCGACCACCAGGAACTAGGGTGGGAAGTGGGATGCGTCGCCCGGCACCGTACGGGTAGGTTTCGAAGTCGGGGGGCGGGGTGCCGGAGGCATTCGTTCATCCTGGCTGCCTCTCGGGCGCCCGACGGGTTCGGAACCGTATTGCACTTCGAGTTCGCTGGTGCGATCTGCGGCCAGCGCAACCACCGCAAGGACTTCCAGAACAGGTCAGCATGCTCAAACGACGCGGATGGTGCTGGGCATTTCCGCGCGGTGAGGAATAAACGGCGCGCCCCGAGAGTTGGATGGCCATGCATCGCATCGGCCCCCTGCGGCTCTCGGCTCTTTTGTTCGTGCTCTCGGCATGTCATGGCGGTCAGCTCCCAGCCACGACGCTGGCGACGGCCGTCGCCCCTCGCGAGATCCGACGCACGCTCCTCTCGCAGCAGGATGTGCCCGACCTGCCAGGCTGGGAAATCCGCACGTTCCTGGTCGAGTACCCGCCTGGCGCCACCGCGCCGCGACACGTGCACCCAGCGCTCGGCGTGGCCTACGTCCTCGAAGGGCGCTGCGAGTCGGCCTTCGAGGGCGAGTCGCCGACGATCACCGAGCAAGGGAGTGCGTTTGTGGAGAAGGAGGGGCCGGTCCACATCCTCTTTCGAAACCCCGACTTGAAGCATCCGCTTCGATTCCTCATCGCATACACGATCCGGAAGGGCGACCAGCCGATGCGGGTCTTGTAGCGGCGCAAACCCGGAAACCAAAGATCTCCAATCCGTCCACGAGTACGGTCACCATGTGCAGGACTTGATCGGGACCGAGCGGCACATGCGAGCCTTGCAGCAGGCGCATCCAAGTCAGAGAGGGCCGCTGTCCGTCAGCCTTGAGTTGCAACCGGACTGCTTCGCTGGCGTATGGCGCCACGCTGCCTACGATCAGGGCAAGGTCAATCGCACCGACATCGTCGCCGCCCTCGATGCCGCCGCTGCGGTCGGTGATGACCGGATACAGCGCGCGACCCGCGGTCGGCTCGAAGCAAACCTGCTACGGGCGAATCGAGCCTACCCAGCATCGACAATGGACACCAGACACAGCGGGCACGAGAACTGTGCAAACGGCGGGTAGCAGTACTTCACGCCTGCGGCGTTGCCGCATTGACACGCGGAGTAGCATGACCAGCCCTGGGGACACACGCCGTCACTTTCACAAGTGACAAGGGGTGCATGCGAACACTGCCCTACAATGCAAGTAAACCCATCGGGCCCACAATCAGAGTCGACGTGGCACGGAAGCTGATATCGAACCGAACATAGCTTGACGGTCACCTGCGCTACCGTGGGACAGAGTGGAAGGTTGCTGGGTATGTCCCCGGGCAAGGGGCCGCTACCCGCGTCTATACTCGGGTCGCGGCACATGGAGGCTATCTGGGAAACACAGCCCAGAAACGGGTTGCCACAGTCGGAGTCGACGGAACATGGCATGCCAACGTGGGCGGCGAATGTTCTGGGCGACGTTCATCAGGGCGCACTCGGGCGCAATCGTCGGGATTGGACTTCTTCACGGTCGAGGCGATGACTTGGCTCCGCGTAGTCGACGTCGGTATTGTCGGGAATATTTGCTGTGACAACCACACGTGGCTCGCGTAGTTTCCAAAGGGCGTCTCCCGTCGTCATCCACTCGGGTTCTCGAAGAAAGGCAAGTATGACTCGGAACGGAAAGAGCGTTTTCATGGTTGTATCCCTGCTCGGCGGACTGCTCGCGGCGACGTCTGCGCACGGTGCCGCGATGGCGAAGGTTGACCAGGCCACCTGGCAGCAGGGGGTTACTGGCCTGCCCACCTACGTGAACATGTATATCTGGGTGCCGGACGCACCGGCGGCTAAGCCGCCGATTGTCGTCGTGCCGCACCACTGTGGGGGATCGGCTAGCTCGACCGACAGTGAGAACGCGAGTCTCTACACCGTTGCCAGCAAGA
>Ga0302321_100002694_pt1 | contig 15265 bp, 13 predicted proteins | sample Fen_T0_1_FD_202505 | JGI IMG/M metagenome (GOLD analysis project Ga0302321, IMG submission 202505) | Peat permafrost microbial communities from Stordalen Mire near Abisko, Sweden - Fen_T0_1 | ecosystem: Environmental > Terrestrial > Soil > Wetlands > Permafrost | place: Sweden: Abisko...
CTGGCACCGCTCAAGTAATAGCCGTGCAGGTAGTTGTCGGCCTCGAAGTAGACGATGTATCCACCGGCAATCAGGGGCGTGAGTGAGTAGCTTCCGCCCGCGCCCGTGGTGGTGCTCTTCCACGTGACGGTGCTAAAGATGTACGCCTCGACGTACGCGCCCACGATGCCGACGCCGCCGCCAGTGACGGTGCCGGAGATTGTGTAGGAAGATGTGGCGGGCGCGGCGCCGGAGACGTTGGGCTGAACTGAGGTGGGGGTGCCGTTCTGCGGCGCGCCGGTTGGAGAAGGCGCCGTCGACGCGACGGTCGGGGTTGGCTCGGGAGTCGGAGCCACGGTTGGGGCGGGGCTCGGATCGGCGGTCGGATCGGGCGCCGGAACTACCGTCGGAGCGGCGCTGGAACCGGGAGTCGGATCGGTTGGTTCTGCGGCGAAAGCCGCCGAGCCGAGCCCGGCCGTCAACACGAAACTCAGCAGGAACGACGCGCCCAAGCGCGTGACACGAGACGATGTCATCTCTCTCCTCGCCCTCTGGGGCCGCGATGCACCCGCAGCGTTGCGGTAACCACGGTGACCGACATCGCCTGGACGCCAGTAGGGACGGTCTGCCGGCCCGACTCAGGTGGCGACGAGGATCCTTTCGATACGATAGTAGTTCGAATGGACTAGTCGAACATGTCTCGCAGCGGACACGTGGGACGTCTCTCCGCAGTCCATCAACCGGGCCGCCAACCCGCAAAGCCTGCCGCTTCCCTCAATCGGGCCGCAGGATCACCAGGGGTATCGAGCGTGCGGTCCGCTTCTGATACGCGTTGTAGCGGTCCTTGTTGGCGTCGTTGACCAACTGCCACAGGCGGTCGTATTCAGCATCGCCCTTGTTGACCGCCGCGGCGACGCACTCGATCCGCTTTCGGCGAACCTGGACTTCGACATGAGGATCGGCCAAGGCGTTGAAGTACCAGGCCGGCGAGTGTTCGCCGCCGAAGTTCGAGGCCACGAGCACGTAGTCGTCGCCATCGCCGGCATAGACGATCACGTTGGTCCGGGCGACGCCGCTCCGACGACCCTTCGTGCGCAAGATCAACGACGGCGCGCCACTCATGCCGTGGCCGACCCTACCGTCGGTCCGGACATAGACGAACCGATGAAATCGCACAAACCAGGCTTCGAGGCGGCGCATGAAACGCATAGCCCCAGCTTAGGGCGTGTCGTTCAGTTCGGCGACAAACGGGGCGGGGGCGCCACCGGCCGGACCTCGCGGCGCCCCCGGAGATCGTCAGTCGGCCGCGGCAGTGACCTTGCCCACACCCACGTCCACCCCGAGCCGCTCGAGGGCGCTCAGAACCGCCTTCATCGACGCAGTGGTGATGTTCGGGTCCATGCCGACGCCCCAGCGAACTTCGTCGCGGGAGCGAACCTCGACATAGGCGACGGCCGTGGCTTCCTCGCCGGCGCCCAGGGCGTGTTCGGCATAGTCGAGCACTTCCACTTCGATGGCCATGTCGCGGCGCAAAGCGTGGACCAATGCCGAGATCGGGCCGTTGCCCTCGCCGCTGATGGTGCTGGCCCGGTCGCCGGTGGCCATATGAGCCGTCACCGTGACGTGGTCGTCCTTCGACGATGTCTCGTATCCGGTGAGGCACGTCTTGGGTTCCGCCGGCAGGTACTCCTCGGCGAAGGCGTCCCACATCTCCTCGGCACTGATCTCCGTGCCGCTGCCTTCGGTTATGACCTTGATGCAGCGGCTGAACTCGATCTGGAGCCGGCGCGGCAGATCCATGCCGTGCTCGGTCTTCATGATGTACGCCACGCCGCCCTTGCCGGACTGGCTGTTGACCCGGATCACAGCCTCGTAGCTGCGGCCGACGTGCTTCGGATCGATCGGCAGATAGGGCACTTCCCAGGCTGGGTAATCCGGCGGCAGGCACTCCATGCCCTTCTTGATGGCGTCCTGATGCGAGCCGGAGAACGAGGTGTAGACCAGGTCGCCGACGTACGGATGACGCGGATCGACGGGCAGCCGGTTGCAGTGCTCGACGACGCGGCGCAGGGCATCGATGTCGGTGATGTCGAGCTTGGGATCGACGCCCTGGCTGGCCATGTTCATGGCCAGGTTGACGACGTCGACGTTGCCGGTCCGCTCACCGTTGCCGAAGAGCGTGCCCTCGACGCGGTCCGCGCCGGCCATCATGCCGAACTCGGCTGCCGCCACCGCAGTCCCCCGGTCGTTGTGCGGGTGCAGCGATAGCACGATGGAGTCGCGGCGCGGCACGTTGCGATGGAACCACTCGATGACGTCGCCGTAGATGTTCGGCGTGTACATCTCGACGGTCGCGGGCAGGTTGATGATCAGGGGCCGCCGTGGCGTGGGCTGGATCACGTCCATGACCGCGACGCAGATCTCCAGCGCGTAGTCGAGCTCGGTCCCGGTGAAGCTTTCGGGAGAGTACTCGTAGCGAATCTCCGTCCCCGGGACACGGGCTTCCTGCTCAAGGCAGATCTTGGCGGCCTCAACTGCGATCTTGGTGATGCCGGCCTTGTCCTGGCGAAAGACGACGCGCCGCTGGAGAACGGAGGTCGAGTTGTAGAAGTGGACGATCGCCCGCTTCGCGCCCTTCAGGCACTCATAGGTCCGCTCGATCAACTCGCGGCGGCACTGCGTCAGGACCTGGATCGTGACGTCGTCGGGGATCAGGTCGCCTTCGATCAGCTCGCGAATGAACTCGTAGTCGGGCTGGCTGGCCGACGGAAACCCGACTTCGATCTCCTTGAAGCCCATCGCGACCAGCGCCTTGAACATCTGCAGCTTGCGGGCCGGATCCATCGGGTCGATGAGGGCCTGGTTGCCGTCGCGCAGGTCCACGGAGCACCAGATCGGCGCTGCGGTGATCTCACGGTTGGGCCATTCGCGGTCGGAAAGGCGGAGCGGCAGGGGGCGGAAGGGAACGTACTTCTCGACCGGCATCGATTTGGGCTGGGCTGGTACGGGAGGCATTTCTGGTGTCCTTCTTTGTCTCTGCTGGGCTCCGCGATCAAGGCTGCGGATCTGGCGGGGATGTTTCGGGAAAACAAAAACCTCCTGCCAAGCGCAGGAGGTCAACGGCGAGCACCCAAACGGGGCTCGCCTCAGGTAAGGAGGAGGCTGCTGGAGAAGAAGTTCCTGGTCATCGTGCCGCGTAGTGTAGCCTGTGCCGCCTGTTCGGGTAAACCCGCAAAATGGATGAGGGGCAGGAGGGCCACGCCGTGGCACAGCAGACGAACCGGCGGCGGATCATCCGGTCGAGCCTGCGGGCCGCCTTCCGATCTCGGATGGACGTCCTGGCGGTCCTTCCCGGGCTGCTGGCGGTATGGGCGCTCGTCTCGACGATCATCCCGCCGAGGTCCGGACTCTCGGCAATGTTCCTCGTCTTCGAGCCCCTCCTCTTCATTCTGGCGATCGTGGTCCTGGCACCGGTGGCGCTGTGGCGACGGGCCCGGACCCTTGCCGCGGCGCTTGCCGTTGTCGTAATCCTCGGCGGCTGTCTGTTCGGGTCCGAGTGGATCTCGCTGCCGGGGAGTGGCGCCGGCCGGCACGACATCTCCGTCATGAGCTGGAACGTGCAGTTCGGAACGCGCTTGCCGGCGGATCAGGCAGCCCAGCTGCACGACGCCACGGCGGACATCGTGGCACTGCTGGAGGTGGAGCCCGACGCCTCGGCCGCCATAGACGCCGACCCGACCGTGGCCGCTCACTATCCATACCGCGCCATGGCGCCACGGGTCGGGCCGTGGGGGCTGGCGTTGCTGAGCCGCTACCTGATTTCCGATGTCGTCTCAACCGCGGACCCGGCATGCCTGGATCTCTACGTGGCAGCGCCGCAGGGCAAGATCCACGTGATCGTCGCCCACCCGAACCACGCGGACATCGGGACGCTCACCCGGTTGCGGCTCCCCGTCGGCTACGACCCATCGGCGCGCGACGGCGAGATTGCCGCCGTACGAGAGCGGATCGACGCGGCCCTCGGCGCCGGCGATCGCCTGCTCGTGCTGGGCGACTTCAACACCGCGCCTTCGGAGGCGGAGTACGGGGTCCTGGCCAGAGGCCTTCGCGACACTCACCGGGAAGTCGGCGAGGGACCCGGCTGGACGTGGCGTCCGAGCCGCATCGACTTCCTGCCATTCGGCTTCTTGCGCATCGACCTGCAGCTAACCGCAGGCGCCATCCGGCCGGCAACGACCTCGATCGACTGCTCGCTGCCCGGGGACCACTGCCGACTCTTCGGCGACTACGAGATCGATTCCTAGTCTTGCCGCCGGCTACCGCCGAGGCGTCCGAGGGATCCCACGTCCGTGTCGGACCTGAGTCGGGCTACTGCTTGGTCCAGGTCCCGCAGGCCTGGGACTGGAAGCCCTTGTCCGTGTCACGGATCACGACCGTGGCGGGGTTGGGCTCAACGAAGTTCTGGGTCGTCTCGTCCAACGTGCCGCCGAAGCCGGAGAGCCGAGCCCAGAAGCACTTATCCGATCCGGCACCCGAGCCGTCGCTCTTGTACGTCCCAGGGGTCACGTCGGTTGCGACGATGAAGGTCCCCGCCCCGAAGCTTGTCTTGCTCTTCGTGACCTGGGACAGGTCGCTCGTCCAGGTGCCGCAACCGTCGGTCTTGAAGGAGACGTCCGTCGCGAGAATCGTCACGACGGTCGGGGCGCCGACAATCGCGGACCCGAGATACTTCTGGCCGGCGCCATAGCGAGTCCAGTCGCACAGCAACGTGACGTTCGCGGCCCTGTACGTGCCCGGCTGGACGTCTTTGCCGACCTTGTAGGTCCCGTCGCCGAATGTGGCGGACGAGCCGGCGGTCGAGGTCGACTTGGTCGTTCCGGTCATGCTCGGGGCAGCCGTGACGGGCAATTTCACGACACTCGACGTCGCGGGCGTCGCGGCCGTCGCGGCCGTCGCGGGCGTCGGGTGCGTCGCCGGCGTCGCGGGCGTGGTGGGCGTCGCGGACGCCGAGCAGCCGCTCAACGCCGCGGCGAGGGCGAGCGCCGACAGCCCCTTGGGCAGGGCTACACGAAGCATGCCGAAGCGTCGGTTCGTTGGGTTCACAGGTGGCCCTCTCTAGGTTGGCGGCGCGAGTTCCCTCTCGTCTCACGCTCAGCAGGCCATAGGATACCCGGCCTCCAGAATGGCCGCGGCTCCGACGTGACCAGTCCGGCCAACTTCGCCGACTGGGTGTGTGGCGGGTGAGACTCGAACCTACGACATTGGCGGTCAACAGCCGCCGGCTCTACCAACTGAGCTACCCAGGAGCGGTGATCGTTGGGCGCTCGCCGTGACGATTGCTCGCGACCGATGGCGCCGACCAGCGCCGAATAGTGTCGGACGGCGTTGTTCCGCGCCGCGCACATATTGCCTGGCCGAAAAGTATTAGTCGTACGCTACATGTTCAACGGGCAACATTTTCGCAACGAGGCGCCGCCTATCCAATCGACGGCCACGCCGAACCTGCCCGACAAGGAGACACCGTGCGCCGTCGACTCCTGTTACCCGGCATCGCCCTCGCTCTGCCGCTGCTCTTCGCTCCTGCAGCGGCCGCAACCTCAGGCCAGACGCCAGACAGCCTGGGCGAGACGACCGGTTGGAACGTGGCCCTGAGCCCGACCAACCTTCTCGCCCAGACCTTCACCACGCCGAACAAGACCGAGCGGCTCGACTACATCCAGGTTCAATTCCACGCATCCACCAACGGCGCCACCGTCGAGACCTGGGTCAAGGCCGGTGGGCCGGGCACGTCGGGCATCAGCGGCACCGAAGTCACGGCCAACGTGCCCGCCGGTATCCAGGACGGCTGGGTCACCCTCACGCCGCCCACCGGGATCACGCTCTCGGCCCACACCAAGTACTCGGTCATGTTCCGCGTGACCGACGCGACCAACACAACAATCATCGCCGGCGAGACACACGCCGAGTACTACACCGGCGGCGCGGCATATGGCTACGACGGGTCGGCCTGGACCACTCCGGCTCCCGGCAACTCGCAGGATCTGGCCTTCCAGATCTTCATGTCGCCGCTGCCCGGAACTACGGACCAGCACCAGAACGTCCACTCCAAGTCGGTAGCCATCGCCGTGACGGCGCAGACTTTCAAGGCCGGTGTCTCCGGGACTCTCAGTGCCGTCTCTCTTTGGACCGGTGGCACGGACGGCACTCAGAGCGTCACGGTCGAGATCTGCTCCACGACGAACGGCATCGATTGCGCCGGGCCGGGACCCGGTGTCCAGCTCGCCCTCGCGGCCGGGGTTCTGGCCAGCGCCACGGTCGGAGTGAACGCCCCCGCCGGCCAGTGGTACGACTTCGCCTTCAGCCCGGCGCCGGCAATCGTCGCGGGAACCACCTACGCCATAGTGGTGGTCGGTGACGCCGGCTGGAGAGGCTCCGTCGCCAACTCCTATGGATCCGGTGTCGCCTACGGCAACGAAGCCGGATGGAGCACCCTGAACGGCTCCCCGGTCTCCGACCTCGCCTTCCAGACATTCGTGAAATCCAGCGTGAGATCCAACGGAGGCACTCCCCCGCCGACGAGCACTGCCGGCGTCGCCACGACGACCGACGGCCCGACTCCGCTGCCCCTGCTCCTCGCGCTGACGGCCGGCGTCTCGGTCGCTGCCATAGCTCTGGGGAAGCGCTACGGAATCGTCACTCGGCGCTAGTCGTCGCCGACCCCTCAATCGCGCAACTTCGAACGGCGCTCGGTCTTAGGGACCGGGCGTCGTTCCCTGTCCGGGTGCGTCGCCGACGAGACGCGCGGCGCGAACCAGGCCGCGGGCACGCGCATCCGCGGACCGACCACCTCTAAGGGAATTGGCTCCTGCGGTAGGACTCGAACCTACGACATGGCGGTTAACAGCCGCCCGCTCTACCAACTGAGCTACGCAGGAGCGGTGATCGTTGAGCGCTCGCCGTGACGATTGCTCGCGACCGATGGCGCCATCGCGACGCCGCGCGATAGATTAGCACGGCTCCACCGAAGGGTGAGCGTCCGATTTCGCGGGGCCGGATGCCCGACCTGCCCGCCTCAGGACTGGAGCGGGTCGTCAGGGCGCCAGATGTAGGTTGGATCCAGCTGGTGGCTGCCGAGGGCTACGGCCAGCTCGCCGCCGTGGTACGCCTCGTGCGTGAGCAAGCGCTGAAGGATCGACGTCCGCGAGTGAATCTGACGCACCGCTCCGTACGAGCGCTCGACCTTGTCGCCCATCATCTCTGGCGTCCAGCGGTCAAGGGCCCTGTCGATGATCGCGAACGTCGCCTCGAGCGCACCGATGACCTCAGCCGCGCTGCGCGGGTGATCGAGTTCGTCTTCCCAGCCAACGCCGTCGATTGCGCCGAAAGGCGTGGTCTCGGCGCCGGACTCGCCCAGGACGTGGCAGAGCCAATAGACCCGCGCGCCGGCAATGTGGCTGGCGATCGCCCAGACGGGCCAGTGATCCGGCGCGGCCCGCAGCGCCAACTGCTCGGGCGTCAGGTCCCGTATAGATTCGACGAGACGCCGCTCATACTGCGGCCAGCGGTCGTAAAAAAGCCGGATCGTCACCGCTCGATCGTCTTCGTTCGGCCGGTCGCCTTGCCGTAGGCCCACAGGTCGATCTCGGGAGGCACACAGCCGTGACTCGTCAAGGCGGTGCAAACCTGGCTCCGGTGATCCGTGCCGTGATGGATCGCCTGCGCCAGGCGCAGGCCGGCCGGCTGGTGGAACTCCCATCCATCTCCGCGCTCGACCAGATCGGCCTCCGGGTCCTGGTCGCCCGCCAGGAGGTCACGCCAGACAATGCCGTTGGCCGCGATGGACGCCCGCAGGTCGGCGAGGGGCACATCCAGCTTCTCGTCGATCGGCGCGGGCTGCTCGCGAAAGAACGAGAGATACCAGCCGTCGCTCGACACCAGGTGGGTGAGCGTCGCCATGATCGAGCCGTAGGTCCCGGGCGCTGGGGCCTGCAGCTGCTCCGGGGTCAGCACAGCGCAGGCGTCGATCAGTCGCTCCGTCGCCCAGATGTGGTGGGCGAACGCGTCGTCGAGGAAGGTTGGGTGTGTGCTCATGGGTGCCTCGGTCATAGAACAGGCTTCCACGGTTCGGTGCGCAGCGCTGCCGCGGCTACTTCTCGACGGGTAACTCGGGGCGATTCCCCCACTCTTCCCACGACCCGGCGTAGTTGCGCACCTCAGTGAGGCCGGCGATCTCGTGGAGCACGAACCAGACCAGAGCCGCCCGAACGCCACCCTGGCAGTACGTCGCCCGCAACTCCGCGGGGTCTACGCCGCCGCCACGGAGAATCGCGAGGGCATCGGGGGCGGTCCGAAGCCGGCCGTCCGGAGCTACGAACTCTGTAAAGACCCGATACAGCGCGCCCGGAATACGACCACCCCGCGCGGCCCGAACGTCCGTGCCCAGGTACTCATCGATGGAGCGCACATCGAGAATCCGCGTCGGCCTGCCGGGAGCGGCCGCTTCACTGCTCCACGCCAGCAGGTCGTCGGCGGTGGCGATCAGCGATTCGTCGAGTTCGCCCAGCGGTACGGTCGATTCGACCGGGACCGGCGCGGTTTCGTCGGTCGTCATCGGCCCGTCGTTCGCCGCCCAGGCAGTCAGACCGCCGTCGAGGACGTGGACTCGGTCGGATGGAAACCGGTATAGCCGGAGCAGCCAGTAGCCGCGAATAGCCAGGCGGTTCATGCCCGCCCCGTCATAGAAGACCACGCGATCCCCCGGCGCCACTCCCCAGGCCGCCAGCGAAGCCGCGACTTCCTCGCGCGTCGGCACGAGGTACATGCGCTTGACGCTGCCGGTCTCGGCGGGCCGGCCCGACTTGGCCAGATCGGTGTGGATGTCGGCGAATACCGCGCCGGGAATGTGCCCGCGCTCAAATTCGGCCCGGTCCGCGGCGACGTGGACAAGGTGCGTGGCCGGCGCGCCGGAACTGGCGCGATGCGTCTCCGTGGCGGGGCCCAAGCGCGAGATGACCCAGTCAGTTGTCACGAGCGGCTGCGGCTTTTCCACCACTGTCCTCCCAAATGTCGGTCCTCGGTACAAAGCCTAGCTCACTTTCCTCTACGGCTCGCGAGTCGAACCTGGCGACCGACCATCCGGTATTCGGCGCCCGGCGCGAAGCCTCGCATTCACCTGACGCACCACCAGACTCACTCCGCGTTCGTGGGTATGGCCTCAAACGCCAATTGGGACCATATTTGCGCCGTGAAACCACAGCACGGGGGAAACAGACGTGTTCGCGAAATCGTTTGGTAGAGCAGGTCTCATTGGAGCGGCACTGGCCGCGAGCCTCATCGTTGGGGCTTGCCAGGGCTCCACGGTCACACCCCAACCCACGCCCGCCCCGACGGACACAGCGACTCCGGCCCCGACGGACACACCGACTGCGGCGCCGACGGACACACCGGCACCCACTCCAGAGGTCACGGTCGCTCCGACCGATACGCCCGCTCCTCAGCCGACGGACACACCAAGCGCCACGCTCCCACCCGGCGTGGTGGCTTGCACCGGCAGCGCCTCCACCAAGCAAGCGTTCGCCAATCAGGTCTCGCACCTCAAGTTTGCCCTGTACTGCGCGGTCCTTCCCGCAGGCTGGTCGGTCGTGAACTTCGCCTGGGACTACAACGCCGGCGGTTTTCAGGTCCACTACCACAGCGGGTCCAAGACGCTCAACGTTTGGGAAGGCAACGTTTGCATGCTGAGTCCTAACCCCTGCACCGGGGTATGGGATCCAGACCTCGGGTCGCAGGCGTTCGGTACGCTGACCGGCGACCTGTCCGGATCGGCCGGACACTACTCAACCCTCGTCTACACCAGTAATCCCAAGGTTCTCTACTCTCTGACCGGCGACGGAATGACCGTAGCCCAGTTCAAGTCCTACTCGGCGGCGATGCACAAGTTCAGCTGACGCCACAACCCGCCGGGGCCACAACCCGCCGAGGCCACGACCCGCCGACGCCACACCAAAAAGAGCCCCTCGTTTCCGAGGGGCTCTTCCGTTTCTGCGACCTATTCCAGATAGTCCTTGAGCTTGCGGCTCCGGGACGGGTGGCGCAGCTTGCGCAACGCCTTGGCCTCGATCTGACGGATGCGTTCGCGGGTGACGTTGAACTCCTTGCCCACTTCCTCGAGAGTCCGGGCGCGGCCGTCCTCGAGCCCGAACCGCAACTGCAGAACGCGCCGTTCGCGCCCGGTCAGCGAGTCCAGCACCGCCTCGACCTGCTCCTTGAGGAGCTGGTGCGACGCCGCCTCGGCCGGAGCCAGGGCACCGCGATCCTCGATGAAGTCGCCCAGGTGCGAGTCCTCCTCCTCGCCGATCGGCGTCTCGAGGGAAACGGGCTCCTGGGAGACCTTGATGATCTCGCGAACCTTCTCGGGAGTGACGACCTGCTCCTGGCCCTTGGACATCGCCTCGGCGATCTCCTCGACCGTGGGTTCGCGGCCCAGCTCCTGAAGCAGCGTGCGCGAGACCCGGATCAGGCGGTTGATCGTCTCGACCATATGAACCGGAATGCGGATGGTTCGCGCCTGGTCGGCGATCGCACGAGTGATAGCCTGCCGGATCCACCACGTCGCGTACGTGGAGAACTTGTAGCCCTTCTCGTAGTCGAACTTCTCGACCGCGCGGATCAGGCCGATGTTGCCTTCCTGGATCAGGTCCAGGAAGGACATGCCGCGCCCGATGTACTTCTTCGCGATCGAGACGACGAGGCGCAGGTTGGCCGATGTCAGCTGCTCGCGGGCGTCGCGGCCGATCCGGACCAGCTCGCCCTTACGGTGCTTGAGTTTCGTTTCCGGCGGAACCTCGGGGTCGGTGCCAAGGCGCTTGAGGAATTCCGCGTCGCGGCCGGCCTCGATCCAGCGCTTGAGAGCCGGGTAGGCCACCTCATCGCGGGTCCAGTTGTAGATGGCCCGCAAGCCGATGTTGTCGCGCGAATCGAGGTCACCGTTGTGGACTGCAAGGTAGGCCCAGTCGAGCAGCTCGAGGTACGCCTCGGCCGTGAGTGAGTCGTTGTAGACCCCAACGAGGTGCCTGGCTTGCTTGAGCAGCTCCTTGGTGCCGTCGGTGGTGGCGTCCTTGCCGGCCTTGATCAGATGGAAGTCGGCCGTGGGGACCAGGAGATCGGCCGCCTCTTCGGCCATGACCGCGTCCGCGACCATGCGCGCCGCATCCGGGCCGAAGGGCAACTTGTAGTGGGGCTTGATGGTGCGGGTCTTCTTCTCCGTGTCGTGGTGGGTCCACTCGTGGAGCGAGATGATGCCCTTCCACGGCTCGTCCACCATCTGCTCACCGAGCTCGATCGCCTTCGCCAGGACGACCTCTTCCTCGGCCGTGAGAAGGGCGACCTTGCCGATCTCTTTGAGGTACATCCGGACCGGGTCGTCGATCCCGATCATGTCCGCGGACAGCGCTTCGAGCTCTTCGGCCGTGGGCTCGTCTACCGCGGCCGGGTCGAGCTTGACCGGAGCGTCGCCGGCCACGATCGGCCCGGCTATGGTGTCCTCGTCGGTGGCCTCGACCCCGTCCGCATCGTCGGCCGTGTCGGGTGCCGCCGGCTCGTCTTCGTCCAGATCGTCGTCGTCGCCCAGATCGTCCTCGGCGGAGCGGCGCGTTCGAACGCCGGCGAGCTTCGCTTCTTCGAGGTCGGCCTTGCGACGGCCCCCGCCGGCGAGCGCAACTTCGACGAGCTGCTTGTCTAGTGGGTCGGTCATCGGTGTCCTCCAGCGGATGAGAGAAGGCTCGTGTCGTGACGGCGCCTGCCGAGCGACTTCAGAGCCTCGTTCAGGTTGCGATTGGTATCGAGAAGCCGCGCTTTTGTGTCGTTGTCGCCGGCGGCCTCGGCTTCGATGATCTCGGTGGAGACGTAGTCCAGTTGCGCCTTGAGCCTGTCGGCCTCGAGGGCCAGCAGGCATTGATCGACTCCAATTCGGACACGGTCGCCGGCCAGATCGTTCGGATCGGGACCGCGTTCCGCGTACAGAGCGATTGCCAGACCGTGCAGTTCCGGCTCGAGCGAATCCAGGAAGCGCATTCGCTCGAAGCGGCCGGACCCTCCGGCCTCGCGGTCGCGCTCCCTGTCGGCGAGCATCGCCGCGAGCAGTTCCCGCGCCGGAGTGCTGGGCAGCTGGGCCCCCTCCGCCTTCAAGGTATCGGCGACTCTCTCCTGCTGTTCAGGGACGAGCAGAAGAAGCCGCAGCAGCTTGCGCTCGTCGAGGGAGACGGACTTCAGCTCGGACCTTGTGTCGATCGAGTCCGGGGCCGAAATAATCGCGTCGGCGGTAAAGCGGCTGGCTGTGCCGGGGCCGCCGGCACGACCGCCTCTGCCCGCTCCCGCGGCCGGCTCCGGCGCTCGCAGCGCCTCGAGCAGGACTCGCTCCTCGACACCCGTGCGGCGCGCCAGAACCTGCAGATAGCCGTCGCGAACGACAGGGTCGCGGATCTCGCGCAGGAGCGGGATCAGCGCCGCCACAACCTGGCGCTTGCCCTCCGGCCGGCGGACATCGAACGAGGTGGCGTAGTAGTCGATCAGGAACTCGATGATCGGCTGGGCCGTCCGGATCGCCTCCCGCCAGAGATCGGGCGTCTCGCGGACCACCTCGTCCGGGTCCTTGCCCTCGGGCAGGCGGGCGACGCGGACGCGCGTAATCTCGACTCCCGTTTCCTCTGCGGCCAGGGCGCCGATGAGACGGAACAGCTCCGCGCCGCCGATCGATCCGGCGTGCTGGCCGGCAGGGTCGACGTCATAAGCAAGCACGATCTCGCGGGCATAGCGGGCGATGACGGCAACCTGAGCCGGAGTGAGCGCGGTGCCGAGGCTCGCAACCACGTTCTCGAAGCCCGCCTGATGAGCCATCAGGGCGTCCGTGTAGCCCTCGACCAGGACCGCCTCGTCGCCGCGCCGCATTTCGCCGCGGGCACGCTCTATGAGATACAGCGTGCGGCTCTTGTCGAACAGCGGCGTCGCCGGGGAGTTGAGGTACTTGGGCGCGGCCGGGTCCGCGGCGTACTTGGTTCCGGGCAGGACGCGCCCGCCGATGCCCACGGCCGCACCCGAGGCGTCGCGGATCGGGAAGATCACCCGGCTGCGGAACTTGTCATACGAGCCGCGGCCGTTGGGCCGGGCCGTCGCCAGGCCGACCTCCGCCAGCTCCGCCACGGTCACGTTGCGCCGGGCACCGAGCATCTTGCTCATCTGGTCCCAGCCGTCCGGAGCCCAGCCGAGCTGGAACTTCGCGATCGTCTCGTCCGTGAAACCGCGGCCGTGCAAATACTCCAGGGCCGGCGCTCCCACCTTGGATTGCGTCAGGACGGCGTGGTAGAAAGCGATCGCGTTCTCGAGGACTTCGTGAAGGCGGGCTTTGCGGGCGTCCTCGCGGCTCGTGCGTTCGTCGATCTGGATGCCGGCGCGCTCGGCCAGACGCTTGAGCGCTTCGGGGAATGTCAGGCCGTCGCGGCGCATGACGAAGCTGAAGATGTCGCCGCCCTCGCCGCAGCCGAAGCAGTGCCAGCTGTCCCGTGCCGGAGTCACCACGAAGCTGGGGGTCTTCTCGCCGTGGAACGGGCAGAGCCCCTTGTAAGTAGTGCCGGCCTTGCGCAGCTGCACCTGCTCGCCGACGATCTCGAGGACCGACAGCTTGCTCTTGACTTCTGCGGCTACCCCTGACGCCAAATTCGATCTCCTGCCTATCAGACGCTTCGCGCGCCTGCGGCGTTCGCCCGTTCCCGACAGTTCGTCACGACCGAGCCGACCACCCGGAAACGGATAAGCGCCTGTCAAGACTTGACAGGCGTTCCTTGCGTGAATTCTACCCCAAAAGTCAATACCCCCCGGGGGTATTGACTTGTCAAGGGCCCGAGACTGGCGGTCCCTATCAGAGCCTGCCCGGGCGGTGTCTTCTGCCAACGGCTTCGAGGGTCCCGCCCTAAGGGATTGACCCGATCACCCGAAGCCTCGGTATGGACTCCGTGTTGGCCGTTCGCCCGTCGCCGTCTCTGCTGCAAGCGTTCGCTCCGGCACCGCGGAGCTCCGAGACGTCGGCCGTGGCCGCCGCGTTCGACGCGATCGCGAGCAAGGACCCGGTCAAAGAGCAGCAGGCGATCGCGCACCTCATGAGCCACATCGACGCCGAGTGCTTCATCTCGTTGCTCAAGGTCATGGATCCGCCGCCGGACGACGTCCGGGACAAGGCCGAATATCGACGCCGCTACGCGCTTCTCCGGCAGGCGTTGGAGCTCCCGACGCCATCACCGATTCCCCTGCCGATCACGGCGCCGCGCGACCCGCTCTGGTAGGGGTCCTCAGCAGGTGACGTGGAAGATGGCGTAGACGTCGTCCGCATCGAGGTCCGCGACCAGCTTGCACGCTTCCTCGGTCGGAAGTGCCTCGATCGCGATGCCCCGTCGGGCGGCTTCGTCGCGCACGTCGTCCCAGATCGGCAGCTCGCCGTGCGCGCCGGTGCCGATGATCAGCCTCTTGCCGCCCCAGGGAATCTCCTCGGCGGCGGTAAGCGGCGTGTGGCCCCACTTCCTGGGGTTGACCGCCTTGGACGGTCCCTTGTCGCGCTTGCGGATCTTGCCGCCGTCCACGACTACATCCTTGCGGTACGCCTGGCCGTCGATCTCGAGATGACCGAAGGAAACAAGCCTCGCCTTCACGGCTACACCGCCTCGACGGCAACGGCAGGTCCGGCATCCGACTCCGGCGTCGGCACCGCGGCCGCGCCTCCCCCGCCGGTCGCCAACATCGAGCCCAGGATCACGAGCCCGAGGCCGAGGATCATGGCCGCGGTGAGTGTCTCGCCCAGCACCACGACGCCGAGGAACGAAGCCACGGCCGGGTTCGCATAGGTGACTACCGTCGAGCGGACCGGGCCGACTTCGGCGATCAGCGCCGAGAACAGCACGAATGCGGCCGCGGTGCAGACGACTCCCAGAACCGCCACGGCCGCCAGGGCCCCGGCACTCGGCATGGCCGCCGGCCACTGGATCAAGGCGATCGGGGCGTAGGCAATGGCGCTCAGCGACATCGCCAGAGCCATGACGCCTACAGCGGGCAAGCCGCCGAGACGCCGGCCCAGGATCGCCGCTCCCAGCGCGTAACCGACCACGACCAACACCATCTGGGCTAGGGCCAGCGCGTCGGACACGCCGAGATCGAAGCCGACGATCGCCGCGACGCCGGCCAGACCAATCAGCAATCCGACCAGCCCACGCCGCGAAATCCGATCGCGGCCTCCGGTCGCGAG
>Ga0302321_100002695_pt1 | contig 15261 bp, 13 predicted proteins | sample Fen_T0_1_FD_202505 | JGI IMG/M metagenome (GOLD analysis project Ga0302321, IMG submission 202505) | Peat permafrost microbial communities from Stordalen Mire near Abisko, Sweden - Fen_T0_1 | ecosystem: Environmental > Terrestrial > Soil > Wetlands > Permafrost | place: Sweden: Abisko...
GGGCGCTGCCCGCCGACCCCGGCCGCCGACAGATCGTTACACGAGCGACACGCCTGAGACCTCAACCGGCGGCGTGCTGAGGGTCATCGACCGGACGCGGTCGGGCGTCTTTGCGGGCGCGGGGCGGTCACGCCGGGTGCCAGGCGGCGAGCGGTCAGCAGGAACGCGGTGTGACCGATCATCCGGTGCTCGGGGCGAACCGACAGCCCGACGAGGTGCCACGGGCGATGCAGGGTCTCCCACGCCGCGGGCTCGGTGAAGCCGCCGTGCTGCCGCAACTCCTCTGCGGCGCGGGAGAGCTGGGTGGTGGTCGCCACGTAAACGGTCAGCACCCCGCCGGGAACCAGCGCGGCGGCCACCGTGGTGAGCACCGACCAGGGTTCGAGCATGTCCAGGACGACCCGGTCCACCTGTCCGTCGTGATCAGCCAGGTCACCGACGGTCAATGACCAGTTCGGCGGCCGCCCGCCGAAGAACCGCTCGACGTTGCGCACGGCATGGTCGGCGTGATCCTGCCGGATCTCGTAGGAGGTCACCGTCCCGGCAGGTCCGACCGCGCGCAGCAGCGAACAGGTCAGCGCTCCCGAACCCGCGCCGGCTTCGAGAACGGTTGCGCCCGGGAAGATGTCACCCCAATGCACGATCTGGGCCGCGTCCTTGGGGTAGATGACGGCTGCACCCCGCGGCATCGACAGGACGTAGTCGGTCAGCAGCGGACGCAGGGCCAGGTACGGGGTACCCGCGGCGGAGGTGACCACGCTGCCCTCCGGTTGGCCGATCAGGTTGTCGTGCGGCAGGGCCCCGCGGTGCGTGTGGTAGGTGCCACCAGCCTCCAGGATCACGGTGTACTTGCGGCCCTTGGAGTCCGTCAGCTGCACCCGGTCGCCCGGCTCGAAGTCACCGCTCACGGCGCGGTCCGGCGGTGCCGACGCAGCCCGTGCGCCGCCCCGTCCGGAGGTGCCGGACCGGCGCGCTGCAGGGCGTCCGCCAGGTCCTGCCGCTGGATCACGCCGGCCGGCGACCCGGATTCGTCGACCAGCAGGAAGGCGGTCGCGGCGGTCGAGCGGATCCGTTCGGCAACGTCGGCCGGATCGTCGTCGGCCAGGAGGACGGCCTCCGGCGGAACGGGCCGCGCCACCAGGGACGCCGGCGACTGCGGCCGGTGCTGGGCCAACGCGGTGGCGGCCGGCACGTCGAGCAGACCCCGAGCGACACCCCCGGCCTCGATCAGGATCACGGCGTGCTGCCCGGCGGATTCCAGCGCCAGCCAGACGGGCGTCTCGGCCGGCAACCGGATCACCGGACGGGACAGCGACGCGATCCGGACGCCGACCGGCCAGGGTGGGCGGCGCCTGGGCGCGCGCTCCTGGGCCGCGCCGACCGCAACGAACGACGCCATGGCCACGCCGATACCCGCCGGGAGGGCACCCGCGGCACCGACGTCGATCAGCACGAGCACGGACCACAGCGCGAGGGCGGCGGCGATGACGAAGCCGCCGGCGACGGCCACCGTGGTACCGGCACGCCGGTTGCCGAAGACCTTCCACACCGCGGCTCGCAACACCCGCCCGCCGTCCATCGGCAGCGCCGGGAGCAGGTTGAACACCGCCACCACCGCGTTGGACAGCGCCAACAGCACCAGCAGCAACCAGCCGACGGTGTCCCCCGCCGTGCCCTGGACGGCCAGCCAGAACAGCCCGGCCAGCACCGCGCTCACCGCCGGCCCGGCGCCCGCGATGACCGCCTCGTCCCGCGGCGATCGTGGCGTGCTGGCCAGTTCCGAGACTCCGCCCAGCAGATAGAGCCGGACGCCGAGGACCTGGACACCGAGCAGCCGGGCGGCCAGGCAGTGGCCCAGTTCGTGCGCCAGCACGCTGGCCCCCAGCAGCACGCCCAATACCACGGAGACGGCCACGGCCAGCAGCGTGCCGGTGCCCGGCACGACCTGCGACACCACCGGGACGGCGAGGGCGGCGATCACCGCGACCGACAACACCCAGGACGGAGCGAGAACGATCGGGACGCCACCGATCGAACCGGCGGTCAGGCCGCCGGCACCGGCGCGCTGCATCGGCGGTCGCGTCGCGGGTCTCGTCGGCAGTCGCGATCGGCGCGGTTCGGGTGAGGGATCTGGCGCCACCATCGAAGGGTAGTGGGACGCCGAGCGCCGGCCCGCCCGGATGAGTGCCGACTCGCGCCGCCGAGTGCCGACTCGCGCCGCCGACCATGCGCGCACGCCGTGGCGCCGACCCATTGTCGGGGGTGTCCCCTACCGTCAGTCTGGTGAGCATCTCGACCGCCCCGCACCCACCCGTGGACTCGGCCAACGAGCTGGGCGGGCGGTCGAGGGCGCCCGATCCCGGGAACCAGGACGGCAATCCAGCGCCCACCCCAGGTCCGCGCCGGCCGTTGGCCCTGTCGCCGTCCCGGGCGAGCGACTTCAAGACCTGCCCGTTGCTCTACCGGTATCGCGCCATCGACCGGCTACCCGAGGCGCCGAGCTCGCCCGCGGCCCGTGGCACCCTCGTGCACAGCGCCCTGGAGCGGATGTTCGGCCGGCCGCCCGCGGAGCGAACACCGGAGCTGACCGCCGCCGAGGTGGCGCCGCTGTGGGAGCAGATGACGTCGGAGTTCCCCGAACTCGCCGAGCTGATCCCGGCCGATGACCTCCCGGCCTGGCTGAGGTCGGCCGAGGCGCTGGTCAGGACGTACTTCGCGCTGGAGGATCCGCGCCGGTTCTCCCCGGAGGCCTGTGAGCTGGCGGTCGAGATCGAGGTCGGTGACGGTGTGCTGCTGCGGGGGTTCATCGACCGGCTCGATGTGGCGGCGGGCGGAGCGCTACGAGTGGTCGACTACAAGACCGGCCGCTCGCCGGACCCGGATTTCGAGGCGAAGGCGCTGTACCAGCTGAAGTTCTATGCGTTGATGATCTACCGGTTGCGCGGCGTCGTCCCGGCCCAGCTGAAGCTGATCTACCTCGCCGACGCGCTCACGCTTGTCTACACCCCCACCGAGGACGAGCTGCGCACGTTCGAGCGCGGCGTCGTCGCCCTATGGCGGGCGATCAGTGGCGCAGTGCAGACCGGGCAATTCCCGCCGCGGCCGAGCCGGATGTGCGACTGGTGCTCCTACCAGGCGCTGTGCCCCCAGTTCGGTGGCACGCCGCCGGCGTATCCCGGCCCACCCGTCCCCGGGGCCAAGCCGGTTGACGAGGCGGAGCCGACCGCGATGCTGGGACGGGATAGCGGGGTGCCGTTGCCGCAACGCTAGAGGCGGCAGGACCGGATGTCGGAGGCAAGTATCGCCTTGGCGCCCAATTCGGACAGCGCATCCATCACGGGGTTGACCTCGTCCCGGCGAACCATCGCGCGGACGGCCACCCAGTCGGGGTCGGCGAGTGGCGCGACCGTGGGCGATTCCAGGCCGGGGGTGACGGCGGTCGCCCGCTGCAGCAGGTCAGCCGGGCAGTCGTAGTCGAGCATCAGGTACTGCTGCGCGATCACCACGCCCTGCAAACGGCTGGTCAGCTGCGTTGCCGGTGCCGACACGTGGTTGCCCAGCCGGGTGATCAGCACCGCCTCCGAGTCGCAGATCACGTCGCCGAAGGCGGCCAGATTGTGTTGGCGCAGTGAGCGACCGGACTCGACCACGTCGGCGATCGCGTCGGCCAGCCCCAACTGCACCGAGATCTCGACGGCGCCGTCCAACCGGATCACGGTCGCGGCCAGCCCGTGCGCGGCGAGGTCTGCCCGCACGAGGTTGGGATAGGAGGTGGCGACACGCAAACCGGCGAGATCGCTCACGTGCCAGTCGCGGTCCGCCGGGCCGGCGTACCGGAACGAGGAATACCCGAACCCCAGTCCGATCAGCTCGTCGACCGGTGCGCCGGAATCGGCCGCGAGGTCACGGCCGGTGATGCCCAGGTCCAGCTCGCCCGACCCGACATACACCGCGATGTCCTTGGGGCGCAGGAAGAAGAACTCCACGTCGTTGGCCGCGTCGATGACGGTCAGGTCGCGGGTTTCGTGCCGCTGCCGGTAGCCCGCTTCGCGCAGCATCTCGGCGGCCGGTTCGCTCAGCGTGCCCTTGTTCGGCACGGCAACTCTCAACATCGGGGATTCTCCTAGCGGTGGATGACGGTCGGGCGAACATCGGGGCGCGACGGTCCCCGCCGGTTGTCGGCGGGCGCGGGTCGCTACAGATGTCGATAGACCTGCTCCAGGGTGATCCCACGGCCGATCATGATCACTTGCGCTCGATACAGCAGCTGGGAGATCTCCAACGCGAGCGCGTCGTCCGCCTCGTGCTCGGCGGCCAGCCACACCTCGCCGGCCTCTTCGAGCAGTTTCTTGCCCTGCGCATGCACGCCGGCGTCCAGCGCCGCCACCGTGCCCGAATCGGGCGGACGGGTGCTGGCCCGATCGGCCAATTCGGCGTACAGGGACTCGAACGTCTTCACGGTCGGAGATTGTCGCAGAGTGCGCGGCAGGTTCCGGCCGCCGAGACCGCAGGAGCGACCGGCCCCGCTGGCGGCGCCGATCAGCATCGCCCGGTTGACGTGCCGCGGAGACCGGCGGACGTTTCCGCGATATCGACAAATCGGACATGCGCGCTGTCGGACGTTTCCGCGATGTGGACCAATCCGACGTCCCTTCGGGTCGGGCGTTTCCGCGATATCGACAAATCGGACATGCGGCGACCTGGTCCTTCCGGATGGCGAGGTGCAGCTCATCGGAACGCCGCATCGACAACGCCGTTGTTCGGCGTTGCAGAGTGCGGTCATCATTGCCAGCTGACGGAGCGCCACCGGCCCCACCGGGGCCGGTTCAGAACGCCGCGGGCCGCGTTCAGGGGGCCGACAGTGCCAGACCCACCCGGTTGGCACAGCGGCGCAGGACATCGACGGATTCGAGCAGGGCCCCTTGACGGGCCATCGGCGCCGAGACGGCGACGGCAGCGGCACCGTGCTCGGTACGGACCGCGGCGCTGACGCAGGTCACGCCGACCTGGTACTCGCCCGAGTCCACGGCCATGCCCGGATCGGCTGCCAGCAGGCGCCGGAGCACCGCCCGGTCGGTTACCGTGCGGGGGGTCAGGTCGGCCAGTTCGTGCCGGGAGAGGTAGTCGTCACGGAGATCCTCGGGTAGCACCGTCAGGATGGCCTTGCCCAACGCGGTGGCGTGCCCCGCCTGGTGCATCCCCACCCACAGATCGATGCGTGGGTGGGCCGCATTTTCGACGATGTCGACCAACTCGATCTCGCCGTCCCGGTACACCGCCAGGTAGCTGGCCCCGCCGAGTTCATCACTCAACGCAGTCAGGGACGCCCGGGTGCGCCAGGTCGGGGTGTCGGCGTGGCGACCCAACCCGACGACGCGGTCGCCAGGGACGTAGCCGCCGTCATGACGGGCGAGATATCCCTCGTGGACCAGGGTGCGGAGCAGGTGGTAGGTCGTCGGCAGGGCGAGCCCGGCCTCCCGGGCCAGGGCCTTCGCCGACACCGGACGGTCCCGTCGGCTGACCGAGTCCAGCAGGTGCAAGGCACGCTGGACCGAGGCGATCAGCGTCGGACCAGTCCTCGTCATCGGCCTTCCTCGGCATGTCCCCTTTGACATTGTGACACGCGGTTCCTGGTGGGCCGGCGGGCTGCCCTTGTCCGGCGGTCGCCGGCGGGCGCCCCGTGTCCGGCCGTGCCCGGCGTGTAGCCGTGCCGGTATGTGGTGTCCCCGGCAGGTGGGCGGCGCGCCACGGCGTCGCTCCGGTTGGCCTCAGTTGCCCTGGGCACCGCTGGCGGGACCTGCGCCAGGCTGCGGAATGGCGACCGGCCGGGGTCGCCCGTGCGGCAGGGCCGGGCCCTGACCTATCGTCGCCGGAGATGACGGAGATCTGGGGCGTCGATCCGCCTGACGAACCAGCGGCAACGCACGGGCTGCCGGCCGACGGAACGGGTGCCGAACCCGGCGGCCGGGGGCGCGACCAACCGGCCTGCTCACCGACCGGGCTGGCCACCGTGGGTGGGCGGGACGGCGGTGTGTCCGCGCGGCTGGCCCGGCGCAGCCGCGTCGCAGCGGTCACGATGCTGCTCGCGGCCGGCTCATGCCTCCTGGCGACGATGATCCGGGACTGGGACCCGACGTCGGCCGTACTGGCCGCCGTGGTGGTCGGCGGCATCATCGGCTTCCCACCGCTGTGGCGCCGCGGGGGGCTGTGGACCGCGGTGACCGATTCGATCCTTCCGCCCGGCAGCGGCTCGCCCGCGGTGACCGGCCAACCCCGGCCGCTGTCGCCGCGTCCGGCGGGCTCGCCGCTCCGCCGCCGGTTCAGTGCACTGGTAGTGCCCCTGCGTGCTCGGTCGGGTCCGACGCCCGGCAACGGCGCGCTGATCGTGCACGGGCGGGCCGACGCCGCTGCTCCGGCCGCGGACGAGCAGATACGGGTGCTGGCGATCGGCCCAGGACGCCCGCCGATCGTCGCCGGCACCCGCCTTCCAGCGAGCGGCCGGTTCCTGCTCCTGCGGGAGCGGGACGGGCTGGTCTTCGTGGCGACCACTCGGCTCACCGACATCTGGTAGACCTGCACCGCCATCTGGTAGCAGCGGCAGGGAGCGGCCGAGGAATTCGTCGCCGACGACCCGTTCGTCGTCACCGGCCTGGTGGCCCGGTGGACGATCCGCGCCGGGAACGACTTCTTCAGCTGACCAATGCCGTTGCGCCCGTTGAATTCCGCGACACCTGCACCGGCGTCACTGCCCGTCGGCCGAACGCTCCCGCTTGTCGGCCGTCAGAAGTAGTCGAGGATGGCCGGGCGCGGCCCGGCCATCGCCGCGTCCAGCAGCCAGTGGTCCGCCGCCGATCCCCCGCCGATCATTCCGGCCCGCTGCAGCTCGGCGCAGGTGACCCCGCCGGCGATCAGCAGGGACAGCCCGGCAACAGCCAGAGTGACCCCGGCCCCCGATCCAGCTTCCAGCCGGCCATCACCGCCCGCCAGCACCAGACGATGCCGCCCGCTGTTCCAGGGGCAGACGGGATCGTCCACCGTGAGCTCGACCGTCCCCGAGAGTCCGCGCGGCCATCCGCGCTGGGCGACCGCACCGGGCAGATCGACCACCCGCAGCAGGTACTGCCGGACATCGCAGACCGACCAACCGGCTCCCGGGATCACCCAGTGGATCGGGTCGCTGCCGGAGGTCCGCAGCCGCACCATCGGAGTGACCGCGCCGAACGAGCCGGCCAGCGCCAACAGCGCGGTCAGAGCGTCCCTGTTCACCGCCAGCAGATCGCCGGCCGAGAGAGTGGCGCCAGCGCCGGTCCCCTCGCCGCGGTGCCAGCTGAGGTAACCGTCCACGGAACCGCCGGCCCCGACCGCCAGGCTGATCCCGTCGAAGGAGGCGAGCAGATCGGCGTCGGTCGCGGTGAAACACGGGCCCGTCCGGGTGAGCAGGCACGACCCTTCCGCCGCCACCTGCGCGTACACGGCCCTGATGGCCGGCGCATCGACCGTTGCTGCCCGGCGCAACCCGACCGTGGGCGGGACGCGGAGCCCGGCCAACGCCGACCCGGGCAGCTCGCCGATCACCAGTTCCGCGACCTGTTCGTAGCCGAGTGAGCGGTACAACCCCGGGGCTGTCCGGAACAGCGTCGAGATCACTGCGCCGCTGTCGCGAGCCCGCGTCATGGTGTCGGCCATCAGCCGCCGAGCGAGCCCGGTGCCGCGGTACTCCGGCGCGACCGCCACCCCGGCGATGCCCGCGGTGCTGACCGGCCGCCCGCCGATCATGCTGGTGTACTCGCGGGCCACGGTCTTGGCGGCCAGGGTCGCGCCGTCGAACAGGCCCCACCGGTGGGTTCCCGGCCCGAGCGTGAAGGCCGCCCGGTCACCCATCGGGACACCGAAGGCCTCCCGACTCATCCGCAACGAGGCGTCGGCGTCATCCGAGGTCAGGTGACGGATCTCCACGGGTGGTGAGGCTACCCCGGGCCGGCGTTCGCTCAGGTGAGCCTGGCCGCCCTCCGCCGAGCCCGTGCCGCCGTCGCCGTGGCGTTCGACGCGGGGCTGGCGCCGTTGATCGCTGCCGCGGCGGCCTGCCCGTTGCCGCCGTTCTTGCCGGTCGACTTCGTCGCCGTACGGCCCGGTCCCGACGGTCGGCGAACCACACCGCTCGAGCCGCTCGGCCGCGCATCCCGGGCGGCGGACCGTACCGATCCGGCTGCGCCACCGGCGGCGAGGATGCGCCCGAGGTACCGGCCGGTGTAGGAATCCGGGTCGGCGGCGATGTCCTCCGGGGTGCCCTCGGCGATCACCAGTCCGCCGCCGGATCCGCCTTCTGGTCCCATGTCGATCACATGGTCGGCGGTCTTGATCACGTCCAGGTTGTGCTCGATGACGATGACCGTGTTTCCCTTGTCCACCAACCCGTTCACCACACCCAGCAGCTTCTCCACGTCCGCGAAATGCAGGCCGGTGGTCGGCTCGTCGAGGACATAGACCGTCCGGCCGGTCGACCTTTTCTGCAGTTCCGACGCGAGCTTGACGCGCTGCGCCTCTCCGCCGGACAGCGTCGGCGCCGGCTGGCCGAGCCGGACGTACCCCAGCCCGACCTCGACCAGCGTTTTGAGATGCCGGTGGATCGGGCCGATCGCCTCGAAGAACTCGGCGGCCTCTTCGATCGGAGTGTTCAGCACGTCCGCGATCGTCTTCCCCTTGTAGTGCACGTCAAGGGTCTCCCGGTTGTACCGGGCGCCCTTGCAGACCTCGCAGGGCACGTAGATGTCCGGCAGGAAGTTCATCTCGATCTTCAGGGTGCCATCGCCGGCGCAGGCCTCGCAGCGGCCGCCCTTGACGTTGAAGGAGAACCGGCCCTGCTGGTACCCGCGCACCTTCGCCTCGGTGGTGGCCGCGAACAGCTTGCGGATGTGGTCGAAAACCCCGGTGTACGTGGCCGGATTGGATCGTGGGGTGCGCCCGATCGGCGACTGATCGACCCCGACGACCTTGTCGACCAGGTCGACACCGGTGACCCTGGTGTGCCGCCCGGGCACCATCCGGGCGCCGTTGATCCGGTTGGCCAGCACCGCGTGCAGGATGTCGTTGACCAGCGTGGACTTGCCCGAACCGGAGACTCCGGTGACCGCGATGAGCGTGCCGAGGGGGAAGTCGACGGTCACGTCACGCAGATTGTGCTCCCGCGCGCCGACCACGGTGAGCTTGCGGTGCCGGTTGACCGGCCGGCGGGTCAACGGGATCGCGATCTCCCTGGCCCCGGACAGGAAGGCGCCGGTGATCGATTCGGCGGACGCCTCGAGGTCGGCGACCGTGCCGGACACCACCACGTTGCCACCGTGCTCCCCCGCGCCGGGCCCGATGTCGACGACCCAGTCGGCGGTGCGGATGGTGTCCTCGTCGTGTTCGACCACGATGAGGGTGTTGCCCAGGTCGCGCAGCCGGGTCAGGGTCTGGATCAACCGACGGTTGTCCCGTTGGTGCAGGCCGATCGACGGCTCGTCCAGGACATACAGCACCCCGACCAGACCCGAACCGATCTGGGTGGCCAGCCGGATCCGCTGGGCCTCGCCACCGGACAGGGTCGCGGCCGGACGCTCGAGCGACAGGTAGTCCAGCCCGACGTCGAGCAGGAAGCCGAGCCTGGCGTCGACCTCCTTGAGCACCCGCTCGGCGATCATCCGGTCGCGCTCGGACAGCTCCAGTCCGGGGAAGAAGGCCGACGCGTCCTTGATCGACATCGCGGCCAACTGGGCGATGTTCTTGTCCCCCAAGTCGGCGTGCCGGATGGTGACGTGCAGGATCTCCGGCTTCAGCCGGGTCCCCAGGCACACCGGGCACGGCACCTCGCGCATGTAACCCTCGTACTTCTCGCGCGCGAAGTCGGAATCCGTCTGCGACGCCCGTCGCTCCAGGTACGGGATGACGCCCTCGAACTCCGCGTAGTAGGACCGCTGACGGCCGTAGCGGTTGCGGTAGGTGACGTGGACCTGCTGGTCCGTGCCGTGCAGGACGGCCTTGCGCACCGCCGCCGGCAACCGGTCCCACGCGGTGTCCACCGAGAAACCCATGGACTCGCCGAGGCCCTGGAGCAGTCGGATGAAGTACTCGCTGGTGGTGCCGGCCGACCACGGGTGGATGGCGCCGCCGTTGAGCGACAGCGCCCCGTCGGGCACCACCAGCTCCGGGTCGACCTCCTTCCGGGTGCCGAGCCCGGTGCACTCCGGGCAGGCACCGAACGGCGAGTTGAAGGAGAACGACCGCGGCTCCAACTCGTCGAGGGCCAGCGGATGATCGTTCGGGCAGGCCAGCCGTTCGGAATACCGCCGCTCCCGTAGCGGGTCGTCCTCGTCGAGGTCGACGAAGTCCAGGATCAGCACGCCGTCGGCCAGGCCGAGCCCGGTCTCGACAGAATCGGTGATGCGCTGCTTGGCGGTCTCCCGATTGACCAGCCGGTCGACGACCACCTCGACGGAGTGCTTCTCCTGCTTCTTCAGCTTCGGCGCATCGGTCAGCGGATGGACCACCCCGTCGATCCTCGCCCGCGAGTAGCCCTTGGCCTGCAGATCGGCCAGCAGATCGACGTACTCACCCTTCCGTTCCCGGATGACCGGGGCCAGCACCTGGAAGCGGGTGCCCTCGGGCATCTCCAGCACCCGATCGACGATCTGCTGTGGTGTCTGCTTGGAGATCGGCTCGCCGCAGATCGGGCAATGCGGATGACCGATCCGGGCGTATAGCAGCCGCAGATAGTCGTAGATCTCGGTGATGGTGCCGACGGTCGAGCGCGGATTGCGGGAGGTCGACTTCTGGTCGATGGACACCGCCGGGGACAGGCCCTCGATGAAGTCGACGTCGGGCTTGTCCATCTGGCCCAGGAACTGCCGCGCGTAGGACGACAGCGACTCGACGTACCGCCGCTGGCCCTCCGCGAAGATGGTGTCGAAGGCGAGCGAGGACTTCCCCGACCCGGACAAACCGGTGAACACCACCAGCGAATCGCGCGGCAGCGAGATGTCGACGTTCCGCAGGTTGTGTTCGCGGGCGCCGCGCACGATGAGCTGATCTGTCACGTTGAACCATGCTAGGCGCGTGGTCCGACAGTCCGGCAATCTGCGACGGCGGTCACCGCACGGCAGGATGACGGCGTGAGCAAAGGCGCACCGATTCGCTGGGCCTTGGCCGGATATGGGGCGGGCGGCCAGCTGTTCCACCGCCCGCTGATCGTCTCGGCCACCCACCTCGAGCTGGTTGCCGTGGTCACCGCGTCGCAGCGGCGGCGGGCGCAGGTCCGTGACCAGGTGCCCGGCGCGCAGCCGGTCGCGGGTCTGGACGACCTCGCCGCCCTCGGAGTGGTGGGTGTCACCATCACCACCCCGACCGCCACCCACGCCGCGCTGGCCCACCGGGCGCTCGAGCTCGGGCTGCACGTGGTGGTGGACAAGCCGTTCGCGCTGACCGCGACGGAGGCGGAGCAGCTGGTCGCCCACGCCCAGGGGGCCGGGCGGCTGATCACGCCGTATCAGAACCGCCGATGGGACAGCGATTACCTCACCGTCCGCAGGCTGATCGACGAGGGATCGCTGGGCGCGGTGCACCGGTTCACGTCACGGATCGACCGTTTCCGACCGATCAAGGGCAGCTGGCACGGCGGGAGCATCGCCGACGGCGGCGGCACGCTGCTGGACCTCGGGCCGCACCTGGTCGACCAGGCCCTGCACCTGTTCGGACGCGCGGAGAGCGTGCACGCGGACCTGCGGACGCTGCGGCCGGGAGCTGGGGCCGAGGACGACATCGAACTGCACGTCAGCCACGCCGGCGGCGTTCGGTGCACGCTGGCTGCCGGGATGCAGTCCGCGGCGCCGGGCCCGCGATTCCAGGTCAACGGCAACCGCGCCGGTTTCGTGATCGACGGTTTCGACATCCAGGAGGAGCTGCTCAAGTCCGGTGCCTCGCCGGCGTCGCTCGGCGAGGCCTGGGGCGTCGAGCCGAGGTCGGCGTGGGGCCATCTGCACACCGAGGACGGCTCGGTGGCCGTGCCCAGCGAACGCGGGGCGTGGGATTCCTACTACCCGGCGGTGGTTCGCGCGATCCGCGGTGACGGACCACCGCCGGTCGACCCCGCCGATGCGGTCGCCACCGCGCGCGTGCTGGACGCGGCCCGGGAATCCGCCGCCGCCGGTGCGGTCGTCGGAGTCACCTGACGGGCGGTTGATCGGAAGCAGGTTCAACGGGTGGTGCCGAAATGCACCGTCGTCGCGCGGCGGCCGTTCGGGGTCACCGTGAGCGTGTAGTGCGAGGAACCGGCCAGCGAACCCGCCGCGAAGACGACGATCGAATGGTTCTCCCGCAGGATCGAACGCCCGGCGTCCTGCCAGTTGGGGTCCGAAAACTTGTAGTTGGACTCGGTGACCACGCAGAGCGTCGGTGACTGGCCGGTGGTGTCGTTGGTCAGCCTGGCCGACGCCGACGCCACCGCGGCGGCCGCCGGCCCGAGCGACACCAGCAGCGGCGCCGAGACGACGCCTTTCTGTAGCGTCTGAGAGCAGCCGAAGATCGGGTTCGGAATCTCGTTCTTCGAGTAGGTCCGGAACGGGAAGGCCGCGCGCGCGCTCGGGAACGACTTCGGCCAGTGACCGGGATCCGGACCGCGGGCGTCGGACCGCACGTCGAGGGCGGCGTAGGTGCCGTACCGCCCGGTCCCGGACGCGAAGCCGACGGTCTGCAACGTCGGCCGGAGCACCCCGATCTCATGGAACGGGCCGTTCATCCACAGGTTGATCCACCCGACATCGCCGATGTCGCCCCCGCCGCTGGCCACGTTCGAGCGGCCGGCCGCCGTATTGCCGGCGGCGGTGTAATAGGGACTGCGCGGATCCTCGGAGTGGCCGAGCACGCCGGTGGAGTACATGTAACGGACATGCAGGGCGTCCGCCTTACTCAACGCGGGGTTCTCCTGCACCGCGGGCACGCCGAAGGCGGACCGGTAGGAGTTCGTCACCGCCAACCACGGCTGCGCGATGCGGGTGAGCACGATCACCGAGGTGGCCCCGCCGGCCGTCGCGTAGTACCGGTAGTCGGCGTTCGCCACGTAGCTCGTCGACCAACGACCGCGGGCGTCGGTGCTCAGGTGACGCCGGAGCGAGTAGTGGCCGGGCGGCTCACCGGCCCGGTGGAAGTACACCAGCACCGGTGCGCCGGCCGGACGCGTCACCCCGGTGATGCGCACGGTGCCGCCCAGGCTGATGCTGCCCGGACCGCTGATCGAGACCGATCTGAGCTGCGTGAGCACGGTCGCGGAATTGCGCCCACCGGCCCGGGCGTAGTAGCGGTAGTCGGTGTCCGCGACGTACCTGGTGCCGTAGCCGCCGGCGCTGTCGGCGGTGAGCTGCCGGCGCAGAGCGTAGTGGCCGGCCGGCTCACCGGCCCTGTGGAACCAGATCTGCACCGCTTGGCGCGGCTGCGCCCGACCGGAAATCGAGACGGTCGCGGACTTGACCACCCAGGCCGGGCCGGAGATCGTCGGCGCGACCGCCGCGGAGGACGTCCCGGCGCCGACCAGCTGGGCCACCACCACGATCACCAGCAGCACGGCCGCACACCGCTTCGACATCGCTCCCCCTTGCCCGACCAGCTGCCATGCCATCAGCGCCGCTGACCCGCCCCGTCGGAACGTACCATCGCCGTCCCGAATGGCGACCTGCTCCCTGGGTTGACCCGCGGTCCCCGCGGCGACCCGGTGTCCGCCAGGATGGTGGGATGCTCCCATCGCCGATTCCCGACAAGCGTGACATCGCGGCCAGCATCGCCGCGGTGGATGACGCGACGACCCGCCTGAGCGCGGTCGTCGACACCGTCCGTGACGGCGGACCGGACGCCTTCACCGCGCCGTCGCTGCTGCCCGAGTGGTCGATCGGTCACATCGTGACCCACCTGGCCCGCAACGCGGACGGCCTGCGCGGCGTGCTGGACAGCGCCGTGGCGGGCGAGTTACGGACCGTCTATCCCTCACCGGCGGCGCGTGTCGCCGACATCGAGGCCGGCGCCCGCCGGGACACCGAGGAGATCGCGGCCGACTTCCGGAACGCGGTCCACCGGCTGGCCGACGCGGTCGCCGGGCTGCCGGACGAGACCTGGAGCGCGACGGTCGATCTCGGCCGTGGCGGCCCGACGACGGCGGACGTCATCCTCGCCGCCCGGCTCGGCGAGGTCGAACTGCACCACCACGACCTGGGCGTCGACGCCGGTCTTGCGCTGCTGGACGACGCGCGGGCGACCCGGCTGCTGGCGGCGCTGCAACGGTCCTACGTGCGCACCCGTCAGGTCGACGGCATGGTGCTGGAGCCGGACGGCGGTCGCCCGATCACCATTGGTGAGGGCGGTCCGCGGGTCGCCGGCCGGGCGATCGACCTGGCGGCCTGGCTCGCCGGGCGGACGGACGGTTCCCGGCTGAGGTCGCCGGCCGCGCTCCCGGCGCTGCCCAGCTGGTGACGTTCGACGCCGGCGGTCGGCCCTTCCCATGCCCGGCCCGGTCGGCCTCGCTACGGTGACGGGCATGAGCGAGTACACCGGCCATGTCGATCCGCACGGCGCCCCGGCCACCCGGGAGCTGCCGGACGTCACCATCACCAAGTTGTCGGTCGGCCCGATGGACAACAACGCGTACCTGCTGGTGTGCCGGAACACCGGCGACGCGGTGCTGATCGACGCCGCCAACGACAACCAGCGGATCAGCGACCTGCTCGGCGACGGACCCGACCGTCCCCGGCTGCGCAGCATCGTGACCACCCACAGCCACGCCGACCACTGGCAGGCGTTGGGCGCGGTGGCCGGCCAGACCGGTGCCAACCTGTACGCGGGAGCCGCCGACGCGGCCCAGCTTCCGGTGCCCACCGATGTCGCGCTCGACCAGGGCGACACCGTGCCGCTGGGCGATTGCCGGCTCGAGGTCATCGCGTTACGCGGCCACACCCCAGGTTCGGTGGCGGTGCTCTATCGGGATCCCGGCGGCTCCGCGCACCTGTTCACCGGCGACTCCCTCTTCCCCGGGGGACCGGGAAAGACCGTGACCCCGCAAGACTTCTCGTCGTTGATGAACGACCTCGAGGTCCGGGTGTTCGGCGAGTTGCCCGACGACACCTGGGTGTATCCCGGGCACGGCGACGACACCACCCTCGGCACGGAGCGACCGCGGCTGTCCGAATGGCGCGCCCGGGGGTGGTGAGCCGGACGTGATGCGGCGGGGAGCGCCGTCACACGTCA
>Ga0302321_100002697_pt1 | contig 15252 bp, 9 predicted proteins | sample Fen_T0_1_FD_202505 | JGI IMG/M metagenome (GOLD analysis project Ga0302321, IMG submission 202505) | Peat permafrost microbial communities from Stordalen Mire near Abisko, Sweden - Fen_T0_1 | ecosystem: Environmental > Terrestrial > Soil > Wetlands > Permafrost | place: Sweden: Abisko...
GGTCACGGAGAGACCCCGTGCCCGTAACTCGCGAAAGATCGTCGTCCCACGCTTCCATTGCTTCAGGTGGATTGCTCGGAGCCGGTGGCGGATCCATTGGTCAAGTTCCCACAAGGCCTTCGGCGTCAGCGGCGACAGCGGGCCGCCTTGTGGCGTGCCCTCGTGTCGCTCCGTCGCCACTCCATTGGCCAGCATTCCGGCCTCCAGATAGCGGCGGATGAGTCTCAGCACGCGACGATCACCGATACGTTTCTCCAACCTCCCCATCAGCACGTCGTGGTTCACGCGGTCGAAGAATTGCTCTAGGTCCACATCCACCACGATGCGACGACCCTCCTGGATGAAGCGTTGCGCTTGCACGACTGCGTCGTGGGCGCGTCGCCCCGGTCGGAAGCCGTAGCTGCGTTCAGAAAGTCGGGTCGAATATCGGCTGCAAAACCTGCAATAGGGCTTGCTGGATGAAGCGGTCGAGCACGGTCGGGATGCCAAGCTTTCGCATCCCACCATTGCCCTTCGGAATCAGCTGCTCTTTCACCATTGAGGGCCGGTACGCCCCCGAGAGCAAATGCTCGCGGAGCTCGGACCAGTGGGCTCGTAAGTGACCGGGCAACTCATCGACCGTCATCCCATCGATGCGGGGACTACCCTTGTTCTTCTTCACTCGCTTCAACGCGGCCTCAAGGTTCTCGCGCCTGAGCATGAGTTCCAAGAGGCCGCTCGTTCCTGAGCGCTCGTTTCCTTGAGTCGCCGTCGGCGCTTCCTCGCTCCGCTCTACCCTCGGGGCTTCACCCCTACTCGCCAGCGGCAGCTCCAGTTGCCTGGGCATCTGAGGCCTTTCACCTTCGAGACTCACGATCGTTTCGCTCTCCTCTTCGTTCAGTCCTTCGCGGCTCTCGCCGCTACTACGACCTCGGCTGACTTCTCGGCTCCGCGTGCGCGTCGCCCTTTCAGGCGCAAGGCGAGATCTCCCCAGGTAAGAACGCTGTCCTTCACCGCACGACCGCCGGATTTACGGCCTGAGCTTTGGTCATCGCAGCTTCGCGATCATTGGCTCGCTCGCCCCGCTCGACGCCGCCTCGGATTCCGGTTATTGTACATCGGCCCACGGTTTCGCTCCCCGCTTCCTTCCCACGCTCGGTCGCCCTCACGCAGTTGCGGTTCGCTTCGATCAGGATGACCTCCTTTCGGCGGGACTTGCACCCGCAAGACAGCGCCCATGCTGGGCGCACCAAAAGTAAAAAGGCCCTGATTTCTCAGGGCCTTTTCGTCAGTTGCGCGGGGAGGATTTGAACCTCCGACCTTCGGGTTATGAGGCGAAAATCGGGCCATTTTGAGCAACTTCGCAACGATCGAGAATCATTCGTAAGTAGTGAACAAGACGCGACAATCGGCGCTATCGCAGCATCATGGGTCGTCACGCGATATCACTTTGGTTCTGATCGGCATGGCAACGTCAGGTCAACGGCGCTGCGCGGGCAAGAGACCCGAAGGGTGAATGGCAATCGGTGGCCCGAATTTCAAACTTTGCAAAAGTGCAGCAGCCAAGATAATCGACCCTGCTGATGATAGCAGATTTGGTCATTTCTTCAGGAGTGGGGCGTCGGGAGGATCCCTGGTCGACACGCACACGTGAGCGGTCTATGAGTCGGCGATGAACAAGCCATGTTCAGACTTGCTACTCGGCTTGTTGCGGACGAGATCCTGAGAGGAGAGCAACATGGGACTGGGTGCACGCTTCGCCAAGTTAATGCGTCAAGAGCAACGAATGCATGCCGTGTGGCCACTGACTGCGAGCCTGGCAGCGGTCGGCGACTACGGAGCGTTCGATGACGGCGTCTTTGTTCCGCTCGGTAGGATCGACGAGTTTGGGGTGAAGTTCGGGAGCGCCGAGACTTCGGCTGACGATTTCATACAGGTCCGATCCAGCGGTACGACGATCATGAGGCTCGAGGCGGGTGCGCCTGTTGCGGCCTTCACCCCCGGCGCGAAGGTCGACGCGAAGCTCAGTATCCGTTGCGAGGACGAGTACTCTTTCTGGTTCCGCGCCAAGGGTGTCACGGCGCGAGAGATGTCGAACAAGAATGAGGTCGCGCGTGCACTTTCCAACGCGATCGGTTGGAAACGGGGGCTGTTCCGTTGGACAGTCGTGGGGAAAGTCTACAGCTGCAATCAGTACTTCTTGCTCGGGAGCCGCGAAGCCAAGACCACCTTCGAGCTTCGGGGCCGAGCGGACGTGCTATCTGCATTCGACTCCAATCAAGAGCTTGGGGCGACACTCGAGACGCAAACCAACAAGGCCATGGCCCTGGAGCAGCGCGGGCACGCTGGACCCATCGGGCTCGAGTTGTTCAGGGTCTCGCTGTTCGGCAGCGAAGCAGTTCATCGGCGCGGCACATCGGATGGCGAAGAGGTAACGGCTGAGGCCGTGCTCGAGGACGGTTGGTCGCACGACTATCCGACTGACTGGTCTTGAGGGGCAGACATGGGGCCCTCCGTGGAGATTTCGGAAAGGCGCGTTTCGTGAGCGCCGACGACCACGCGATCATCGTGGGTATCGATCACTATCACGGCGACGGTCTCAGGCCGCTCTGCGGCGCGCGCAACGATGCCGAATCTTTCCAGAAATGGCTGTTGAACGGCGGTCACGTCCCGCAACACCAGATCCGGTGTGTCTTGTCCAGTAAGGACGAGAATACGCCGAACAAGGAAATGATCGAGGACGAATTTCTCAAGTTCATCCGGGAATTCCAGAAAACGAAGAAGAGGGGTCGGCGCCTTTACATGTTCTTCTCCGGGCACGGCATCGAGCTCGCTGATGCGACGGAGGACAGTCATGTTCTCGTTCTCATGGCGAACGCGGCATCCGACGTGCTCGGTCGCAGCGTGGCACCGCTGCGGGCCGCACGCATTTTTCACCACTGCTCGATCTTCGAAGAGGTGCTCGTGTTCGCGGATTGCTGTCGTGAGCTGACGAGCGATCGTGTTCCGGTCGACTTCACCTTCGAGGCAATGCTGGCGGACCTCAAGAAGGTCGATGGAGGAAAGCTAGTCTTCGGATTCGGCGCGCGATGGTCCCGCGATGCGCGTGAGCAGCTCCTTCCGGACGACGCTGGCGAAGGGCAGATGCATCGAGGCCTCTTCACGTATGCGCTGATGGACGGCCTGAAAGTTGCTGAGGACCGGGCCAATCCCGGGTTTGTCACCGGCTCGAGTCTTAAGGCGTACCTCGATAGCAAGATGCCTCTGCTAAGTGGCCTCAGCGATCGACCACGCATCGACGGGGATCTGGATCTCATCATTGGACCCGCAAGGGCTCCGCACGTGAAGGTGAACGTCACTCTGACGAGACCAGTTGACGCGTTTCAGATCCGTCACGGTGCGGATCTGGAGTGCCCCATTGCCGTCAAGCTCACTGAGCTAGGTGGCAACCGCATTCAGGTTGAGCTGGCGCGAGGACTCTACCTCTTTGGATTCTTCGGCCCGGACGGTGCGGTCTCATATGGGAGGACGGTGGCATTGGACGCGGAGGGCCCGATCAATGTCGAAATCTAGCGCGGCTCGTCTTATCGTGAATGCCGCGCTGCCCACAACGCGCATCGGTGTTCTCGATTCCCGCCTCAGGCCAGTGGACTCGTCTCTGATGCCTGCAGGAGAAGAGTACGCCGCGGGGGCTCTGCAAGTCGATCTCCCGCGCGGGATCTATCGAGTTGTGTTCCACGAGGGGAGCGCCGCAGCGACAAGGGAGGTCTTGCTGCAGGAGGACACCGTGACCGTCGACCAGGGGTCGAGCTTGCCCTTCGTTTCGCCGGTGCCCATCCATGGGACGTCCACGACCCACCGCTGGCATGAAGACGGGTTGCAGAGTGCCTGGACTGCGAGGAAGATTCGCGTCTCTCGCTCCGGGTCGGCGGACATCTTTGTCTTCGTTCGCGAGGTTGGGCAGCGCGAATCCAATTGGACGTGGCCGCAAAGCGGGAAAGAACCGGTGCTCAACCCCGCCGCCGAACTTCGCCTCGTGGATACCCGCGGAGCTTGCGCCTACGACTTCGCTCAGCCATCCGTTGGGGGGAGCGCGAATCGGCGCTACGCCGCGGCCCGGTTCGCTGTCCAGCCGGCTCTGTGGCGCCTCCGCGCGGGCCCAGATGATGGAGGAATAGAGCTGGCGCTCCCGATGGCTGAGGGTTGGGTTACGCACGTCTATGCATTCGCTCGTCGAGAAACCCCGGAGCGGATCCGCGTCGACCTGGCTTCCGCGTCGGTCTGGATGACCCGGATCGAAGAAAGCCAGCTCGACCCCGAGCACGTGTGGCGAGTTCGGGAAACCGCCCTCGCGAGCTTGAGAGCGAACATCCCGTTGGTCGGCGCACGAGCTGACGCCGCACTGCGCACCGGCTTTGATGATCCGATTCTGGGCATCGTCGGCGGCTATCTCCACCTGATCGGTCACACCGACCGTGCCAAGAAGACACCCGATACGTCAATCCTCGTGCGGGTGGTCGAAAGACTTACCGAGCTCCTCGGCTCTCCCAGTCCAGAGACCCTGCCGGATGTTGCGGCGCTACGCTTCCTCGCCACCGGCGAGGTGAGCCAAACGTCGCAGCCTCCGCTCTTCGGCCGCAGCTTCGATACTATCCGCGTTGCGGCGCTAACGCGCTCGGAGTGGGTGAAGGCGGGCTCGCTGGCGAGCACCGTCGTGCCGGCCGTGCTGCACAAGAATCCGTGGTTGATTTGGTCGACCAAGCTTGCCGCCTGGAGACAGGAACCTGGCGGGGCCGAAAATACGAATTCGCCTATAGAACGAGGGCGTCCGCTCGACTCCATGACCGGGCATCCGGTGCCGCTGCCCCCGATCGAGCTCCTGTTTATCGCATTGAAACATCTGAGCCGAGAGAGCCTGGAGCACGTTCGAAGGCAGCTCCCCGTAGCGTCGCCGTTGCTCGACGCAGCCCGGCCGGAGCTGCACAGTGAGCTTCACCGCGCGCTCGCCGAACTCGGGATGGCGCTGCCTGCGCCTCACGTGGGCAACGTGGGCACAGCGGTCGAGCGTCTGGGGTGGCCCGCCACGGCCGTTGCGGAACTCGCGTCGGCGGCGCTCGAGTGCGCGACTCGAGAACTCAGGACCGTCGAAGCGTCTGGCAGTTACTTGTATCACGCACTCGATCGCTGGACGGAGTCTCAGACTGATCCCACGATCCTGTCGCAGGTCCTCGAACATGCCATCAGCTCCGACCTTGAACTCACTAAGGAGCTCGTTGCGTGGTTCAGTCGCTCTGACTCTAAGTTCAGCTGCGCGATCTATTCGGCGCCCCGCGGTCCGAAATCAGACGAGGACTTCTTTCTACGCGTGGCCCCGCTCGACGCCGAGTCGCGCCCTTCGCTTCAGCGTCTCAAAGTAAAGGTGTTTCGCGGGCTGAACCACCTGCCACAAAAGTTCGCGTCGCTTCACAGCTACGATCACTTGTCGGCGGACGACGCCTTCCAGGCTCTCCCCCAGGGGCCGCGCTCGTCATGAATCAGCTGCTGAAACACCAGACTTTCTTCTTGCGACAGGATCTGCAGCGACGGAGCGTGGCGCTGACAGCGCTCCTCGCGGACTTCGACTCTGAGCAACCGGGTTTCGAAAACGTGGTCGTTGCGGTCGACTGGTCCGAAATCCACTCGTACATCTGCGGCAGCGGGCCGCCGCGTTCCGATCCGCTCTTCGAGCTGAAGACGGACGAGGAGCGGGTCACGGGGGCTCACCAGGCGGCGTTGTCCTTCCTGTTCGAGGTCTTTCCCAATCAGGTGCTAGTCCTTCCGCCGCACGTCCGTGAGCTCATGTGGTTCGTTGAGACTGCGCAGAAATACGCCGACCTGCGCGAGGTCGACACGAAGCTCCTACACGAGCTCCACAACAAGCTGGACCCCGAGGCCGTCACAACCATTGGCAACCTGTACAAGGCGTGGCGCAAAGATCACGGTAAAGGCCCCAGCGATGAGGACCTCAGCGCATTGTTCGGGAAGCTCGAGAAAGGTCACGCCGACGAACTCCAGCGCTGGCTGAAGCAGACCTTCGCGCCGATGTTCTTGCTAGGACGCTGGTTGACGATTGATGCCGTCCGCGAACTCGGTCGGTTGCTCGACGATAAGTCGAGCGGCAAGCGACGCCTTGTGTTCCTTCGCGACTACGACGGCGACCTGAACCGGATGCTTTCTGAGGCGACCGCCGATGTGGATCCGTGGGAGAAGGAGCTCAAGGCGCCGATGAGCAAACATCGAGAGCTGGCTGTAAACGACGCTCGTGCACTCGGCTACTTGCAAGCGCTGAACGTCCATCTGCACCTGCGCGAAAAGAAACAGCTTCTGTTCATGACGCGTAGTGACGACATACTCTCCGTGATTCATAGACGGCCGGAATGGTTCTCGTGCCTAGCCGATCGCTACTCGACAGCGGGCACTAACGCCTCAATTGTTGGCTCGAGCCCCGTCCCCATTTCCCGCGATTGGATCTACTTCTTCGAACTCGGCGCCGTCTGGACGAGGGGGCAGGACCCGCGGCAGGAGTTGGAGCGACGGCTCGGCGCGGTGCGGGCTATCCTCGAATCCTTGCCCGAGAAGGCAACTCAAACTGTGAGCGCGCGCCAGGTGGCTCACACGGTTGCCGAATATCTTGAGTCCGATGCCGCGCTGCTCAATAACATCCAGGCGCTTTCTTCGGCGCAAGGCGCCAACCTGAAACGCGCGTCCCCGCGTCAAGGCGTTCAGGGCGATCGGTCGCTGATCGACTTCTTGCGCTTCGTGACAAATCCTGACCACTACGTCGCGGGGCGGCAGCGTCTACAGGACGACATGAAGGCTGCCGTCGATCGCGTCAACGCAGTGCTGCCGCCGCTGCGTGCCGTCGCAAGGCTCTGGCGCTACCGACCCCTGTTGAAATGCATGCTAGGAATAATTCCGCCAAGCACGCTGGCTGCCGATATTCCAGCACCAGCCGGGCCCGCAATCCAAAGCTTGCTCCGGCAGATCGCGGAAGAGAAGCCGAGTGCAGGAGACCAGGCCCAGACAGTCCGCGGCCTCATGGGGGCGGACGATGCGCCAGCGTGGCTCCTCAGCGCCCTGGACGCGTATTTGCATCAATGGCCAGGAAAGGCGCGGGGTCTCGTACTGCCCCTGGGCAAGAATCTCTCGGGACTTAGTCAGGTGGTCCGGCACTTGATCCTCGCCGACTACTTTCTGCTTGAGCATGAAAGCTTGCGGAAGGTCGACGAGCAATTCGCCTTATTACTGCGCTTGCCCGCGATCAGTAGGGCGAGCTCGGTGCGTCTCGCTCTCTTCAATCTGCGGGTGCAGCTAGACCTCGAGTCCTCATACGAGCACGGTGAAGACCCAACGAGCTTCCGCCGCAATGAATCAGAGCCTGGAGGGTGCTTGCAGGCCTATTCCCAGGAGTTGCGTGAGGAATACGAGTCGTTCAAGGGCAAGCTTGAGGAGTCGCTACGACGGGCCGTCGCGACTAGTCTTGTTCACGCATGCAGCCGGCTGACCTACTTTGACCAGGACGAGGAGTACGAAGATGTACAGGATGGCGAATTCGACGACGGCGAAGTCGAAAATCGTCGGGCGCCCACCTCCTTCGAGCTCGCCGTAGAAAAACTCAATCAAGCCCTGCCACTCGTGGCGGAGCTCGAGCGCTGGTGTGATGAGGACGCGCCGGAGGGCTTCGGCGCCGTCGAGGTCGCCTCTTGGCACGACGCCATCGGGTATCACTACTTCAAGCAAACCTGCGGTTGCATGGCGAAGCGGAAGTCCCCAGCCGTCGACGAAGCTTCTCGATACCTAAAGGCCGCGACAACCCACTTCGCGCAAGCGAAGGGGCTGCTCGATCAGAAGGACGGTTTCGAGCTCAGGACCGTCCAAGCCCACCTCGATCTGATCGAGCGCCAGGCGCAGACTCTCGGGGGGAGCTGATGGTTGACCGACCTGCACAAACCGCGCAGTTTTACGAGCACCTGGAAACGCAGATTCTTCGCTATTTTCGCCAAGTGACCGGCATCGGATCGGTTACGGGTACGGAGTATCGCGTCTTTGACTGGCTCCTACGCAAGGTATTTCCAGAGTTCACCGACCCCGCGACGCGGCGCTTCAACAAGCTCGACATCAGCTTCGTTCGCGGGAATCAGCTACTGGTGTCCTGGAATGGATCTTCGACGAGGAACGCCAAGCGGATCATCGTCGTTGCCCACACTGATCACGAAGGGTTTCTGGTACGCCAACAGTGGATCGATACCACGAATGGAACCAAGCAGCTCTGGGTCAGGGCGGAGGACCCGGGCGGTGGATCGGTTGAAGACTGGCACGCAGGGGCAGATGTTCAGATTGCGTTCGGATGGCGCGGGGAGGACGCGCGCCGGCGAGGCAAAATCACTGAGATTGTCAAGGCGGATGGGGTCCTGCCCGACTACGCCAAAGTCCAAGTGGAGTTGGAGAAAGACGAAGACCCCTCTCGTGTGCTCGCGGAGTTCAATGAGCACGCTTGGACGCTGGGCGTCTATCCGACGTTCGAGGAAGGGGCGGACTCCGGATCCGGAGTCCGCCCAAATGAGCCGCTGAGCGTCCCCTTCGTGGACAACTGTGCGGGAGTGGCGGTTGCCACAGCAGTCCTCCGGACCCTCGTGGACTCCGACGCGGATGTAAATTTGAGCGTCCTCTACACGACTGGCGAGGAGGCGGGGTTCGTGGGGCTGCTGCGGATGCTCGACGGCTCGCGCCTCGCAGGAGCGCTACTTGATGCAGTTTGGATCGTCCTGGATGCTTCATCCCACGCCGGTTCCACTCAGATCGGCATGCAGGAGTGGTACGGCCTTCGTGTGGAAGGAATCCAGAAACGCGAAGGTGTCGGGGGAGGCGTTTGCGACGAAGTCAAGGGTGGCGATCGCTGTCCGGAGAATGTGGCGGCAATCCGCCTCGAAGACCGCTGCACCATCTTCGACTATTCCGTGGCACTGCTCCTCTACCAGGCGAGTCTCCTCGTCAAATCGAAGCTCGGTGCGACGCAATTGCGTGAGAGATCTTGGTACAAGAACATCGGTGTCGCGGGCATCTTTGTTAGGGGCGAGTGCGAAGCTACCGTTCTCGCACACCACACTGCGTTCCATGAGGGTTACCCGAAGCCCCCCGGCCTCCGTATCGGTGCGCTCGCCATTCCGGTCGTGAACTATCGCAACTACGCGGGCTTCAACCTTGGCGCAATGAAACCCGAGGTGACGCGCATCGGTGCGCTCACCTCGGCAGGCTTCATCCTAGCCGAAGCGTGCGGTATCGTTTCTCGGACGCACCTCATTACTGCGGTCGAGCCACGACCGAGGGAAGCAAGGGCTCTACAAAAGTACGTCGAGGCGGAGTTCCCCGACCGCATCGCAGAGCTCATGGGTGACCCGATCGAACGAATGAAGGGGTACCTCGACTTGGCGACCAAAAAAAAACTTGCCGAGAAACTCGACGGCTGGGCGGAGGGCGAGGGACAGCGACTGCTCGAAACGCTCCACCCACCGCCTGTCGCTTCGTGACGCGCGACCCCAATGCTCGACAGGTCCGTTGACAGGTGTGGGCTCGTCGTCTCATCGGTCCTGATCGAGCTATCGAGCGTGTCCGTTGACGCGCCGTCGACGGGCAAGCTGCGAGCAACAGCCACACGCTAGCGCATTGGCAATCGGGCATCGGGCGAACTCCTTCGGATGGTAGCATGGCGGAGCCTTCTTGACGGCCGCGGCTTCCCTTGCCGCTTGTTGCCGCGACTTCCGTACTGGCTGGTGTACGTTGTCGCAACGGCGTTGAACGTTGTCGCCGTGGCCACGGCGCACTCATCGGCGATGGCTGCGATACTGGCTCTCCCGATTGTGAGCGTTGCCATGGCTACAATGATGCGATCAGGACTAGCCTCGCATGAGCGCCTAGACGCGCTTCATTCTTGCTAGCAGGCTTGTAGGGATCCGAACACCCGAAGCATCGGCTGCGCCGACCAGAAGGACAACGCAGGCTTCTTCGGCTGGCAATGCGGCAGCCGTATCGACTGCGCGTCGAATGGTACGAGGCTCGGTGAGGTGAAACGCCTGGCGTTGCGCCACGTTGGTCCAGAACTCGGTAAGGTAGGGCCGGATCACCCGTCGAGTGAATGCGGGGGCGATTGCCGCCGACCAGTATCCGTCGAGTAGGTGCAATTGCAATTGAATGGCAGCTGCTGGGGTGAGATCTTCGGCCAAGAGTGCTGATGCCCTACCGACGAGCGCCAGTAGTACGTTGCTGCCCGCATTGATCAGCGCGTTCGTACGTTCGGCAAGCGACCGAAAGGAACCGCCCCTAGCCGCGTGCCCAATCAAATCGGCTGCCTCCTGCCACGACGCTGGTCGCGGTACCTTTGCCGCGATTGCTCGACATTCTTCGGCCAGCGCCATGGCTCCTGCTAAAGCGGGTTCGCGAGCACGCACAGAGTCTCGAGCAAGCCGCTGAATCCAGAAAATTACCTCGAAAAGCAGCCCTTGCTGAAAGTGCTCGTCAGCGACGCCTGCCGCGGCCGCGAGCTCCCTGCAAAACACGCGGAACGTCTCCTCGGCGTCTGGGATCGTTAGATACTGGAGCGCTGTGAACACGAACATAGACATTCGTTCGCCGGGATTTTCGTAGGCTTCAGCGCAGGCTCGTACCGCCCAAACGGTAGCGTCGTCGTCTGCCCCAACGTAGTCGGCGATCGAGCTCAACCTGGCGCAGATGATCGCGGACAGCTCGGCGGCGATCGGGCTCGTTGCCTTCTGGTAGAACAAGTCGGGTTCCGGCTCGGGAAACTCAACGCCCAACTTGGCCGCGTCGGGGGGCGAACCCGTTCTGGCCAGGTGGTAGGTGTGCTCAACCAGCTTACCCAGCGGCGCCGAGAGCGTGCCACGACGACCAGATGGGTCGTCGAGGTAGCGGGTCGCGGCCTCAGAGAGGTACTTGTAGGCTGAGCTCGCGTCTCGCTGCAGATACGAGATAAGTGCGGCCTCGCCGAGATTCCTCACTAGCTCCGCTTCAGGAAGCTGTGCATCCCCCCGAATGATCGCGACGGCTTGGCTCGAAAATTGCGAAGCGGCGCCTGACTGCAGCTTCACCGCCGCGGAGGCTGCCGCTCTCAAAGTGAGAGCGAGCTCAAGGGCGTCGACCGCGCCGGATTCCTTACTCCAGTCGAGCGCCACCTTGAGCGATGCCGATGCGCGGTCAGCATGGCCCGCGTGAAGTTGAGCTCTGCCAAGGACCTCACCGATCAGATAGCGATGCTCAGGTGCTAGGTGCGCCCCCTGAAGAGAACGCGCGGCCAAGGATTCAGCGTCGCCTAGCGAGCCCAGATAGTCGGCGAGGACCGTAATCTCGGCACGAACGGCCCTAACGCAAAGATCGGGCGGCGTTCCTGGCACGCTGCCGACACGCCGAAGCGATCGCAAGACCGCTTGCCAATCTGGAGCCTGCTTGGTTGACTCGACCAACCAGATCCGATCCACGGGGAGGGCCAGCGCCGTTCGCGGGTTCAGTTCGTGCCCATTCCAAGCGATGAGATCCATCGAGAGCCCGGCCGCAAGGTCCACCCAGCTGTCGAAATGGTCGAGGCTCGCAACGTCCTGGACGCAGATCCAAACGAGTGCCTCGATCGCGGCAGTTTTCGAAATGGTGCCAGGGGTAGCGGCGAGTTGATCCGGGGCGTTGCAATCGGCGCGCGCTTTCCGCCACATCGACTGCGCAAGCTGAGGTTTCACCTTGAACACTGCTCTAAAGGCGAGGCAAGCGGCAGCTATGGAGCTCTTCGAGGTTGCATCGATCAGCGCTGGGCCGAGTTCGCGTAGCTGGTGTTCGATCGGTTCTCCGAATTTGTGGCGAGCATGGAGCTGCGCTGCGACGAGCATCAGGTAGGTGTCGGGTTGAAGGCCGGCTGGGGGCTCGTCTGCCCAGCAACTGAGAATTAGGCTTGCGCCAGGTGGCGGACGGTCGAACTTGGCCGCTTCGACCAGAGCATGGACTAGCAGAGTCGCCGCCCGATCGCGCTGCTTCGCGCCTACGTAGTGCGCGATGGCGGAAATCAGACCCCACTGGTCTCGATGCGTTTCGAGCTCCATCTCAGCGAGGACGGCGTGGCAGCCTTCCTTCTCTGCGCTTTCCAGATACTCGTCGCTGATTTCACGCACTAGTGGCGACACGACAAATTTCTCGTCGACCTCTGGTCTCAGCCACGGACCGATAAGGGAGTCGAAGCGCTCCCTGGCCCGATCAATCGGCGGTGCGACGGACGACAACTTCGCGATGTACTCAAACCCTAGCGGCGCGCTACTGAGCTTTGTTCGGTACAGTAGCCGCCTTGCCTCGGGATCCCGGATCGTTTTCCGTACGACTTCGGCGGTCTCCCGGCTTACTTCTCGGAGTTGCTCCTTCGAAAGCAAAGCGTTGAGGGTCTCGCCGTCGATCGCCCAGCCTTTCAGCTGCAGGAAACGGCACGTCGCGGCGAGCAATTGCGGATGCCCGTTGCACCATGAATTCAGAGTAGCGATCAGCCGGTCGTTGTCTTGAATTTCCTTGGGTGCTGCATACTTCGCAGCCAGCTCGCCCGTTTCTGATGCAGTAAATGGCGGCGCACAGATTTCGAACAGAAAATGTTGGGCCAGATCTGCCTTCAAGCGTGCCGATAGCGCCCTTTGACTCGTGCTCACCAGTCGAAAATCGGGCCAGGGCGGCCGGTTGATTACTCCGACCAGCAAGTCTTTCAACCGTGGACTGGGGTCGCGGGGAAGATCGTCGAGAATCAGCCATCCCCTTGTAGAGGCCGACGCGCGCCCCAATACTGCTTCTGCTCTGTGCGCAGCGTCGTCATCGCTGGCACCATCGAGTCGCACCCACTGTGTAGGAGCGTTCGTGAGATCGCATGCCAGCTGCGTCTTACCGGAGCCAGACATGCCGAACAGCGCAATCCAAGTAGCGCCTTTGCTCTTTGCAACGATGTCTCTAGCGACGTCCCTCCGTTGGATGGTCAACGCGGTGACTGGAGGCGGACTAGTATTGAGTCGCACCCCTGCCGCGACGTACTCGACCACCGATTCTAGCGGTGATCCGGGGCCCAGGAGTTGGCTCTGCTGCGCACCGAGTGCATCGATGGTGCGAGACAGCGCACCTATCGCATTTTGCTGCCCCTCGAGAAGCGCGATCACCTGGTGGAAGGACGTGGTCTCAACCGGTGGGCTGGACAGGTCCGCCAACTCATGCAGCAGCTGGTCGCGACGCAGCAACTTGCGGCCAACGCTAGAAAGCGTGACGAATACACGATGAAAGAGACGTTGATACGCAGCATCTTGCCGGCGCGTTGCGACAACAGGGAAGTCTTTGGCGAGCCGCTCCACAATCGCAGATCGCAGCTGCGTCGGCGTGCGAGCGGCAGTCGCCCATTCGAACACCGGTACTAGAGACAACAGTCCGTTCTGCTTCGGCCCAAGGAGGGTCGTGAGCGCTGACCAAGTGGAATCGGCCATGTTTGGCGGTCGCCGCCAGGTGGCGGCGATCGCGCAAAGTGTTGCTTCTGCATCAGCCGTGAGCTTACTTGGCGCGTTCTTCGAACGCAGGGCCTCCCAAAGATCGATCCCCGATCGCTTCTTCCTCTCATCAGGCCAGGGCGACGGCCGTTCCAGGCCGACACGCGCCGTCGTAGTGAAACGGAACTGGATACGCTCCGCTGGATTGGCCGCGATTGTTTCAGCAGCGTTAGCGAGTGCCTCGATCACCTCGGAGGCGCGCAGTGTTATCGAAGAGTTGCGGAGCTTGACCTGTTCGAGAATTCGATGTTGGTCGGGGCCGCTGTCCGCGACGGCGCGCCCGATTCGATCAATGTCTTCGCCTGCCTCTAATTCCAGCAGGTCCGAATCCGGAAGGTCCAACCAGCGGAGGATGGTCAAGTCAACCTGATAGACGTAGCCCGCTATTGCCGCCGAAGCGTCACGGTTCCGGGGCAAGTTCAATGACGGAGGCACATTGGCGGTTCGCTGCGAGTCCATTGGCTATGCTCCCCTTCGTCGCTGCGGCCGTCTGGCGTTCACGCGATTGTGGGCCGCGCGCGAATCGTTGTTGGCCTCGGCGTCTCCGGCCTGCGCCGTAGCCTGCCGTCTCACCGCCACCCGCGTTGCTTGCGTTGGTCCGTTGGGTTGGCGTGTCCCTGCCAACTGCGGCTTGCTTTCGGAACGCGGCGTGCTCGACACCCCTCGTGTATACACGACCGTGATCAAGCTGCTCAAGCTCGTTGATATGGAAGCGAAACGCTATCAGTGCACAGGGCGGTGCGGCTTCAGCCGGACGCTTGAGACACGCTTGCAAATCTGCTCGAAGAATCGCTTCACTCTCAGTAACAGGCTGATCCTCCGGTCGCCGGTGCACGTCCGGATACTAGCGAGCTTCTGATTGGCTAGCGTGCCGCTCTTCGAACCGACTTTGATGACGACGAATCCGCCCTGACGTGGTTCGATGGACCCACGGTATTCAATCACGCGAGCGTCTCGAAGACATTGTTCGGCACGGGAAAGGTATCATGGTCTCTCGACCGCCCTGGCATGATGGCTAACAAGCGATCCCGTAGGTGCATCAGAACGCGCGGGTCCCTCGAGAACAACGCGGCCACGTGATAGTCCGATGTGAAGTTCAACGTCTCGAGAACTCCGAAGCAAGTATTCACAAGTGAAGGCAGCAGTCGAGTGACCAGCGCCGCCAAGAAATGCTCTCGTTGATCTCGCTGCATGGCGTACGAAAAAAACGCGATGACCCCCGGCTGATCGTGGGCGGTGTACGCGCTCACCAGCGGCGCGAGACGAGCAAGATCCGAGACCGTCATCTTGTCGTGGTCTTGATCCGTACCGTTCGTGAATTTCATCGGGTCCATCGAGAAGAGCCACGGGGTCGCCAAATTCGCAGGCGGAAAGAGGTCGGCGAGGTGCTGACGCCAGCTCCCTGGGATCACTTTCACCAACGAGCCCTCGAACTCGGAGCGGAGGCTGGCGATCTTCGACGGTTCCGTCTCCGTCAGCGCCCCACTGAAGGTGGCGCGGTGGCGGCGCGCGACCCATTGAACAAACTTGGCGGAGTTCGGGTAACGCTTCTCGGAAGCGGCCAATCCCGAAAACGCCTGGACGATCAGTGGGTGCAACTGAGCTTCAGCCGCATCAGCGCCAACGCTAGTTGCCACGCGCAGCTTGCTGAGAAGGGCAGTAGAGGTCTTGGCCC
>Ga0302321_100002698_pt1 | contig 15250 bp, 16 predicted proteins | sample Fen_T0_1_FD_202505 | JGI IMG/M metagenome (GOLD analysis project Ga0302321, IMG submission 202505) | Peat permafrost microbial communities from Stordalen Mire near Abisko, Sweden - Fen_T0_1 | ecosystem: Environmental > Terrestrial > Soil > Wetlands > Permafrost | place: Sweden: Abisko...
CATGCTCGACGAGTAGTGGGGGAGGGGCCCGACGCACTGACGCCGAAGGAGCGGGTGGCGTCGGAATGCGCCCGACGCGGCGATCTGGCCGTTGTTGCGACGTGTCGCGACCTGGTCCGAGGTCGCTCGGTGGATCCGGACCTGCTCATCGCCCTGGCCGGACCAGGGGCCACCAAGTACTTCGACGGCAGACCGCACGACGACGTCTACTGGTGGCGCGTCTGGGGCGCGCGCGGGCTCCTGTGGACGTGGGATGCATCCGCCACCGACGACGTCCGCGTGGCGCTGACGGACGATGCCTGGCGGGTCCGCGAGATGGCGCTCAAGGTCGTGGCCCGACACCAGCTCGGCGATCTCGTCGACGACGCAGCCGCGCGACGCGAAGACCCGGTGCCGCGCGTGCGGGCCGCCGCCGATCGCGCGATCGCGGTCCTGACCGCCAGCGGCGCATAGCCGTGCGAGGGGCTGACGGGGCGCGGAGTTCGGCGTACCGTCGCCATCCATGGAACTCGGAACAGTCCTGGGGGTCTGGGCCCATCCCGACGACGAGGCTTACCTGTCCTCGGGGATCATGGCCCAAGCCGTTCGGGACGGGTCGCGCGTCGTCTGCGTCACCGCCACCCGTGGTGAAGGTGGGTCCATGGACGAGGAACGGTGGCCGACGGCCACACTCGGCGCGGTCCGCGAAGGCGAGCTGCTCGCCAGCCTCGCGCACCTCGGCGTCGCCGAGCACTACTTCCTCGACCTGCCCGACATCGACATGGACACTCCACTGCCCGAGCCCGAGGGTGCTCAGCGCGTCCTCGAGCTCGTCGAAGAGGTCCAGCCGCAGACGATCCTCACCTTCGGGCCCGAGGGGATGACCGGTCACGAGGCTCACAAGTCGGTCTGTCGGTGGGCCACCGACGCCTTCCACGCGACGGCGCCACCCGGTGCCCGGTTGTACTACGCGACCCACTCCCAGGAGTGGGCCGACGAGTGGGTGACGCGACTGAACGAGTTCGAGATCTTCCGTCCGGGAACGCCGGTCGTCGTCGCCCGCGCGGATCTCGACCTGGTCTACGACGCTCCGCCCGACATCCTCGAGCTGAAGGGCCGTGCGCTGGGCGAGCACGTGAGCCAGCTCGAGGGTCTGTTCACCGTGTTCGGGAAGGACCGACTGGTCGAGGCGATGGCCACCGAGTCGTTCCGCCTGGCCGCCACCCGTTGACCGAGTCCGCTCGACCGAGCACCTGCACCTGGTGGGCGCCCGGTCGGGTCAACCTGATCGGCGACCACACCGACTATAGCGACGGGCTCGTGCTGCCGTTCGCGATCCAGCGAGGCACGCGCGTGGTGGTGGCCCGCCGCGCAGATGGTGTGGTGCGGGTCGCGTCGGCCCAACGTCCCGGTGCCGTGGTCGAGCGGACCGCAGAGGTCCTTCCGTCAGCGCGTACTCACGGATGGGACGACTACGTCTTGGGCTGCGTCTGGGCGCTGCGCTCGTCGGGGATCGCGGTCGACGGCGTGCAGGTGCTGGTGGACGGCGATATCGCGTTGGGTGCCGGACTATCGTCGTCGGCGTCGCTGACGTGCGCAACGACGCTGGCGCTGCTCGACCTCGTCGGTGCCACCCGCTCGCCGCTCGAAGTGGCGCAACTGGCCCGGCTGGCCGAGGTCGAGTTCGTCGGCGCACCGGTGGGGCTGATGGACCAGCTCGTCTCGGTGTCGGCCACTGCCGGACACGTGACGTTCCTCGACACCCGCGACCTGACCGTGGAACAGGTTCCGTTCGACGTCGCGGCGGCCGGGCGCTGCGTCATGGTCGTCGACTCGCGGGTGCGACACCGGGTGCCTGATGGTGCGTACGCAGACCGGGTGGCCGCGTGTGGCAGTGCGGCGGCCGCGCTCGGGATGGGTTCCTTGCGCGACGTCGAGGGGGTGGAGCGCGTCGAGCGGCTGGCCGACCCGGTGCTCCGGGCGCGGGCCCGTCACGTGGTGACCGAGAACCAGCGGGTGCGCCGAACCGTGGAGCTGCTGAACGCCGGGAGGATCGACGAGGTGGGACCGTTGCTGCTCGCCTCGCACGCCTCGCTGCGCGACGACTTCGAGGTGAGCACGACGGAGCTCGACGTGGCGGTCGAATCCGTGATGTCGGCCGGCGCCGACGGAGCCCGGCTCACCGGCGCCGGGTTCGGGGGAAGCGTGATCGCCCTGCTGCCGGTCGATCGCTTCTCCGCAGCGGCGGCTGCGGTCGGGTCGGCCTACCTGGCGCGCGGGTGGTCGCCGCCGGACGTGTGGATGGCGCAGGCGGGACCCGGTGCCCGCCGCGTGGCGCCCCAACATTCCGGCGACGACTTGTCGAATCCACCCGCACCCGGTCGTCGGATGGGTGAAGGTTTCCCTGCGTACCCGTCCCCTGGAGGGCTGTCATGACCCGTTACCTGTTCCTGATCTACGGCAACGAGAGCCGGGAGGCAGCCGCCACGCCCGAGCAGTGGCAGGCGATGATGGACGCGCACCGCGCCTGGGGCGAGAAGGTCATGGCCAGCGGCGCGACGATGGTCGCGGGCGAAGCCCTGCAACCCACTAGCACCGCAACCACGGTCCGCGCCGGTGACAGCGGTTCCAGGCTGGTCACCGACGGGCCGTTCGCCGAGACCAAGGAAGCGCTCGGCGGCTTCTACCTGATCGACGCCGAAGACCTCGACGCGGCGCTCGCCCTGGCCGAGTCGTTGCCCGCCGAGACGGTGGAAGTGCGTCCGATCCTGGCGACGTGAGCCCAGCGCCCGGCGCCGAACCGGCAGCGGTCTCGGAGGCCGTCGCGCAGGCCCACCGTCACGAGTGGGGCCTCGTCCTCGCTGTGACGGCGCGCCTGGCCGGCGGTGATGTCGGGCTGGCCGAGGAGGCGACCCAGGAGGCGTTCATCGCTGCGCTGGAGACCTGGGGGGTGCGCGGCATCCCGTCGAACCCGGGTGCCTGGCTGACCCAGACGGCCAAGCGCCGACTCCTCGACCGGTTGCGCCGCGATGCCACCTTGCGTCGCAAGCTGCCGCTGCTGGTCGACTCCGAACCGACGCTGGACGACCCCGACTTCGGAGAGGAGGGCGAGGTGATCCCGGACGAGCGGCTGCGCCTGGTCTTCACGTGCTGCCACCCGGCATTGGCCATGGAAGCCCGTACGGCGCTGACGTTGCGTCTGGTCTGCGGGTTGACCACCGACGAGATCGCCCACGCCTTCCTGGTGTCCGAACCGACCATGGCCGCGCGGATCACGCGGGCGAAGAAGAAGATCACCGCCGCCGGGATCCCGTACCGGGTCCCGGGGCGCACCGATCTCGCCGAGCGGCTCGACGGTGTGCTGACCGTGATCCACCTGGTGTTCACCTCGGGACACACAGCACCTGGGGGCGACGAACTGGTGCGGCTCGACTTGGTGGAGCGCGCGCTCGACCTGGCGCGCGTTGTGGCCGCCCTGCTCCCCGTCGAACCCGAGGCGTTGGGGCTGCTGGCGTTGATGGAGCTCACCGACGCGCGACGGCTCGCCCGGGTCGACGAAGCGGGCGACCTGGTGCTGCTCGAGGACCAGGACCGGTCGCTGTGGGACCGCGTGGCCATGGTTCATGGCACCGCACTGCTCGACCGGGCCCTGGCGCTGACCAGCCCGCAACGTCCGCCCGGCCGGTTCGTGCTCCAAGCGGCGGCTGCGGCGGTCCATGCCGAGGCACCGACGTTCGGGGCCACCGACTGGTCGGCGCTCGTGGCGTTGTACGAACAGCTGCAGCGGGTCTGGCCGAGCCCGGTGGTCACGGTCAACCGGGCGGTGGCCGTCTCGTTCGCCGTGGGTCCCGACGCCGGTCTGGCCGTGCTCGACGAGCTCACCGACGATCGGCGTCTGGACGGCTACCACTACCTGCCGGCGGCGCGCGCCGACTTCCTGCGTCGGCTCGGTGACCACCGTGCTGCGGCCGAGCAGTACCGGGCGGCACTCGACCTGGCGACTGCTCCCGCCGAACGGCGGTTCCTGCAGTCGCGCATCGACGTGCTGAGCGAGTCTTGACGGCGTACGGCGGAAACGGGGCCTCGGCGGGGTTGAACCGACGATGCGGCGCACGTTCGGGCGGTCAGTCCGCGCTGGCCTACGTGCTGGGCAGGTGGGCGAGCCCAGGTGGTCCGAGAAGCGTTCCCCGCCAGGCCATCAGCCGGCCGAGGAACAGGCCGAAGAGCAGGCCGCCGACCAGGACCAGCTGTCGGTTCGGGCCACTCGGCGAAGTCGGAACGGTGGCCGGGTCCACGACGACGGCGCTCGGGACCGGCCCGTTCTGACGGGTCAGCCGGATCTGGTCGTGCAACGCGCTGATCTGCGCCCGCAGCAGCACAGCCCGCCGGACGCTCGCCGTGCCGAGTGCTGTCCGAGTCGCATCGATCCGGTGCTGGAGCGCGACCAGGTCTGCCTTGAGCTTGAGCGAGCTGGCCGCCACCACGTCCCCATCGTGCTGGTAGGCATCGGCATACGCGTTGGCCCCGGTCGTCGCGGTGTGGGGGTCATCGGCGGTGAATGCGATCCTCAGCAGCGAGGTGTCCGCCGGCACGCTCACCGCGACGTGGTCGGGCAGCCGGTCGGCCGGGATCGGCATTCCCTGCGAGGCCACCCGCCCGGTGACCGTGGGTGAGGTCACCCGCGTCGCTTCGTGGTCGACGTTGGTCGTCGACACGAAGACGGTTGTCGTCGCCGTCCACTGACTCGGCGTCACGTCGAGGTAGACCACTGCGACGGCGAGCCCGATCGCGGCGCCGGTCGCGATCTGCCGCCAGGGTCGGCTGGTCACCGACGGACTCGCGCGGAGACGCTGGTCATAGGGGCAATTATGACCCCCCACCGGGAACTGGGGGCAGGAATCGACACCCGAGGGCGGGGTCCTCCCACCTCAAGCCATGCCCGTGACCGAGTCGGCATTGAGCACGCAGAACTCGTTGCCTTCGGGGTCTTGCAGGACCGCCCACGTGTCGGGATTCGCCAGCGTCGCCGGGTCCTGGCGCATTTCCACCAGAGTCCCCCCAGCAGCGACCAGTCTGGCCACCTCGTCCGCGAGGGGTCCGTCGGTCGTGATATCGACATGCAGCCGGTTCTTCACTGTCTTCGCCTCGGGGACGTTCATGAAGTAGAGCGGAGTGCCCTCGCCCGAGGGATCGCTGACCTCGTACTCGTGGGGATTGCGCTCCGACACCTGGTGGCCCAGTGCGGCAGCCCAGAAGTTCGCCTGCGAGAGGGAGTCGTGGCAGTCGACGACGATTGCCAGAAGCGATGGTGGCATGGGCGCTCCTCGACTCATGCAGCGGTGCGCTCGTCACCGTAGCTCCGAGCCCGTGCTCGGCCAAGCACGAGCGCGGCGGTGCTGACTCGTCGTCAGCTGGTGAGCAGCGCGGCGACCCGCGAGGCCGTCTCGACGACGGCCGCGCCGAGCTCGGGGAGGCGAACGGGTGGGATCCGTCGCTCGGGTCCCCACACGTTGATCACGGCGATCGGCCGTTGCCGGGCGTCGAGGATCGCGGCAGACACGCCGTTGGTGAACTGCGCGTCCTCACCGATGCAGGTGGCATAGCCGATCGCGCGCGCATCGGACAGCTCGGCCTCGAGGGCGACGTGGTCGGTGATCGTCGACTCGGTGAACGACTCGAGGCGGCGGGGAAGCGCTGCCTCGCGCTCCTCGGCGGTCAGCCAGGCGAGGAAGATCTTGCCGCTCGACGTGGAGTGCAGCGAGAGCTGGTGCTCGGTCCACCGTTCGTAGGCCGGGCCGGGCAGCGACACGTGGTCGATGTACACCAGGCTGAACCGACGGACCACCGCGAGGCTCACGGTCTCACCCACGGCGTGCGCCAAAGCCTCGAGCTCCGGGCGCACACGGCGGGCCAACGAGTCCATGTCGGCCGCGGCCGACAGCCGCAGGGCCGCGTACCCCACCGAGTAGCCACCGGTCCGGGGGTCCCGTTCGACCAGCCCGTGGCACTCCAGGGTGGCCAGCAGGCGCCAGGCGGTGCTGCGGTTGAGGTCGCACTGGTGCGCCAGTTCTGCGACGGTGGGTGCGTGGTCGGCATCGGCCACGGCGGTCAGCAGGGTCATGGCCCGGTCGACGGACTGGACCGGTTGGGCCGGTCCTCGGGCCGGTGCCATGCCCATGCGTCCTCCCGTGCTCGGCCGTGTTCAGCTCGGGACCGACCGAACGGCTTGACAGGTCGCCGTCGGGATCCGGTAGCGTTGTGCACGATAGTAGCGCCGCGTTCACATCATGCAAACCCACGCTGGAGGCCCTTGTGCTCCCCGTCAGTTCCGCGTCCTTCATCACCTGCGCGGTCACCGGATCCGGTGACTCCACCGGGGTCAGCGACCAGGTGCCGGTCACGCCCGACGAGATCGCCGCGTCTGCCCTCGAGGCCGCCGCCGCGGGCGCCGCGGTGGTCCACATCCACGTGCGCAACCCCGACACCGGCAAGGGGGCGCGCGACCCCAAGCTCTACGCGCAGGTGGTCGAGCGGATCCGGGACTCCGGCGTCGACGTGGTCATCAACCTCACGACCGGCATGGGCGGCGACCTCGTGCTCGGCTCGCCGGCCGCGCCGTTGCCGCCGAACGCCGCCGGCACCGACATGGCCAGTGTCACCGACCGGCTGGCCCACGTTGCCGAGCTACGTCCCGAGATCTGCTCGCTCGACGCCGGCACCATGAACTTCGCCGCGGGCGGCGACTACATCATGGTCAACACGCCCACGATGGTGCGGGCCATGGCACAGGGCATCAAGGACCTCGGAGTGAAGCCCGAGGTCGAGGTCTTCGACACCGGCGACCTGGTGCTGCTCAACGAGCTCGTGAACGAGGGTCTGATCGACGACCCGGCTCTGGTGCAGCTGTGCATGGGCATCCCCTACGGCGCGCCGAATGACGTGCTCACGCTGCAGGCGATGGTCAACAACCTGCCGACCGGCGCGAACTTCTCGGCCTTCTCGATCAGCCGGTTCCAGCTGCCGTACGCCGCGCTGGCGCCGCTGATGGGCGGCAACGTCCGCGTCGGGCTCGAGGACAACCTGTACGTCTCCCGCGGTCAGCTGGCGACCAACGGTCAGCTCGTCTCGCGGGCCAAGACCCTGCTCGAGGCGATGAACGTGCGGGTGATGACGCCGGCCGAGGTGCGCGACAAGCTGGGCCTGGTCAAGCATGGCTGAACCCGTCCTCCCGACCGACCTCACGACCGCTGGATTGCTCGGCGGCGGGGTGATCGGTGGCGGCTGGGCAGCCCGGTTCGCGCTGAACGGGGTCGACGTGCGCCTGTTCGACCCGGACCCCCAGGCCGAGCGCAAGGTCGACGAGATGTTGGTCAACGCGCGGCGGGCGTGGGGGTCGTTGACCGACGCCCCCATGCCGCGCGAAGGCGAGATCCGGGTGGTGCGCTCGGTCGCCGAGGCGGCCGCCGACGTGCAGTTCATCCAGGAGAGCGCGCCGGAGCGCGAGGACCTGAAACGTCGACTACTGGCCGAGGCCAGTCGCACGGCCCCACCCCACGTCGTCATCGGGTCGTCGACATCGGGTCTGCTGCCGACCACGTTGCAGGCGGACATGGAGCACCCCGAGCGCCTCGTCGTCGGCCACCCGTTCAACCCCGTCTACCTGCTGCCGCTGGTCGAGGTCGTACCCGGCGCGCAGACCACGTCGGCGGCGGTCGAGCAGGCCGTCGCGGTCTACCGGCACATCGGCATGCGCCCGCTGACCGTTCGCAAGGAGATCGACGGGTTCGTCGCCGACCGGCTCCTGGAGGCGCTGTGGCGCGAAGCGCTCTGGCTGGTGGCCGACGGGGTCGCCACGGTCGAGGACGTGGACGACGCGATCCGGTTCGGTGCTGGCCTTCGGTGGGCCGCAATGGGCACGATGCTCACCTACCGGATCGCCGGCGGGGAAGGGGGCATGCGGCACTTCATGGCGCAGTTCGGGCCGGCCCTGCAGTGGCCGTGGAGCAAGCTCACCGACGTTCCCGAGCTCACCGACGACCTGCTGGACCGGATCGAGAAGCAGTCCGACGCGCAGGCGCGTGGCGCGTCGGTTCGTGACCTGGAGCGGCTTCGCGACGACTGCCTGGTGGCGATCATGTCCGGACTGCGCACCACCGACTACGCGGCCGGTGCGGTACTCGCCGCCTATGAGCGCGACCTCGAGGCTCGTGCCGCGGAGCCGGACCCGAAGCCGACCAGCAGCTAGCGCCGGGGCGCCCCGACCCCGGCACCGAGATGAGAAGGACGCTCGACGACGTCATGAACTCGTTGCACCTGCGCCAGCCTGGCCGACCGGTCCTCCGGGAACGGCGACACCTTGTCGGCCCCCTGGTCGACGTTCAGGTACAGCGACTCCCCGGTTGCGACGGCCGCACCCGTGGCGTCGACCAGCAGGGTGTGCAGCCGCACGCGCTTGGCGTCGTGGTCGACGAGGATCGTCCGCGCGGTCAGGACGTCGGAGCGAGACACCTCGCGGACGAATCGAATGTGGGTCTCCACCGTGTAGAGCCCGCAGCCGGTGGCCTCGCGGTAGCTGGCGCTCAGGCCCAGAGCGTCGAGGAAGCACTCGTTCGCGTCGGTCAGCACCTGTGCGTACGCCGCGTCGTTCATGTGCCCGTTGTAGTCGATCCACTCACTTCGGACCGTGGTCTGGTAGGCCGTGTAGGGCGCCACAGCCGTCGCGTCGTCGGGGTCGGCTGCAGTCGTCTCGTCTCGCGTCACCAGCCGATCGTGCCACGAGGAGTCTCGCGATGAGCCAGCCCCACGACGATCCGACGACCAAGCGGGTGACCACACCGCGCGAGGGCGTGCTGCACTCGGGCTGGGACCCGACAGCGCCGATCGACGCCCCGCTGCGGCTGCACGAGACTCCGGTCAAGCCGGATTGGGTCGACTACAACGGACACATGAGCGAGTCGTGCTACCTGCTCGCCTTCGGCGACAACGCCGACGCCTTCTTCCGGTACTTCGGGATCGACGAGACGTACCGGGCCGAGGGCGGTTCCCTGTACACGGCCGAGACCCATTTGCACCATCTGCGCGAGGTGTCCGAAGGTGATCCCCTCGCCATGACCCTGCAAGTGCTCGGCGTCGACGCCAAGCGGGTGCATCTCGTGCACGAGATGCGTCGCGGCGACACCGGCGAGCTCGTTGCAACCGCAGAGCAGATGCTGCTGCACGTGGACATGGCGGCCGGGCGGGTGGCGCCGATGCCCACGTACCTGCTCGAGCGGCTGCAGGCGATCCGTACGGCCCACGCCGCACTTGACGTGCCCGACTACGTCGGGCACGTCATGCACCTTCCCGAGCCGAGCCTGTAGGCCGGCGAGGTTCCTTTCCACCGACCCGACCGACTCGAGAGGCCTCCATGGACTTCGAACCCACCGACGAGCAGCGAATGGTCGTCGACAGCGTCAGCGACTTCGTGGCCAACGAGTTGATGCCGCACGAGGACGAGGTGGAGCGGCTCGACGAGGTTCCCGCCGAGCTGCGGGCGAGCATCCGGGCCAAGGCGCTGTCCTCGGGGCTGTACGCCGCGAACATGCCCGAGGAGCTCGGCGGCGGCGGACTCGACCCCGTCACCTTGACGCTGGTGGAGCGAGAGCTAGGGCGCACGTCGTTCGCCCTGCACCATCTGGTCGCGCGCCCGAGCAACATCCTGCTCGGGTGCACGGGCGAGCAGGTGGACCGCTACTTGCTCCCGGCGATCCGGGGCGAGCGGTTCGAGTGCCTCGCCATGACCGAGCCTGGAGCCGGGTCCGACGTCCGCGGCATGACCACGCGCGCGGAGCACGACGCCGACGGCTGGGTCATCAACGGCACCAAGCAGTTCATCAGTCACGCCGACATCAGCGACTTCATCATCTTGTTCGCCGCAACCGGTGACGAGGAGACGCCCCGCGGTCCGCGAAAGCTCATCAGCACGTTCCTCGTCGACACCGACGTGGCCGGTCTGACGATCACCAAGGGCTCGCCGAGCGTGTCCCACCGCGGGTACCACCACTGCGAGCTGCACTTCGAGAACGCTCGCGTGCCCGAGACCGCGCTGCTGGGTGCGGAGGGCCGGGGGTTCGATCTCATGGGTCAATGGCTGGGGGCGACCCGTCTGGCGGTGGCCGCCAACTGCGTGGGCCGAGCCCAACGCGTGCTTGCAGCAGCCCTGGACTGGGCTGCGACGCGTGAGCAGTTCGGTCAGCCGGTCGGCCGGTTCCAGGGCCTCGGCTTCCAGCTCGCCGACTCGGCTGTCGAGATCGAGGCAGCCCAGCTGCTCACCTTGCAGGCGGCGTCGCGGGCCGCATCGGGGAAGCTGACCGACACCGACGTGGCCATGGCCAAGCTCTATGCCACCGAGGCGCTCGGCCGCGTCACCGATCGAGCGGTGCAGGCGTTCGGGGGCATGGGGCTGGTGCGTGAGTACCAGATCGAGCGGTGGTGGCGTGATGCCCGGGTCGAACGGATCTGGGACGGCACCAGCGAGATCCAGCGGCACATCATCTCGCGCGCCCTGCTCCGGCCTTTGGAGGCGAAGACCCGATGAGCGTCATCACAGCAGTCGACGACGGCGTCCTCGTCGTGACTCTCGACAACCCCAAGGCGAATGCGATCAACGTCGGGGTGAGCAACGACCTCTACGCCGCCTTCGCCCGGCTCCGGGACGACCCGTCGCTTCGGGTGGCGGTCCTCACCGGCGCCGGCGAACGGTTCTTCAGCGCCGGCTGGGACCTGAAGGCGGCCGCTGCCGGGGAGGCGGTCGACGCCGACCACGGGCCGGGTGGATTCGCCGGGCTCACCGAGCTGTTCGACCTCGGCAAGCCGGTCATTGCGGCCGTCAACGGAATCGCCTTCGGGGGTGGCTTCGAGCTCGCGCTCGCCGCCGATCTGGTGGTCGCGGCCCACTCGGCTGAGTTCGCGCTGCCCGAGGTGGGGCTCGGGATCGTGCCCGACTCCGGAGGCCTGCTCCGCCTGCCGCAACGGCTGCCGCGGGCGATCGCCGTCGAGCTGCTGTTGACCGGACGCCGAATGTCGGCCGAAGAAGCTGCTCGTTGGGGTCTGGTCAACCGCGTGGTGCCCGGCGACGAGCTGCTGCCGTCCGCCATGCAGATGGCGCGGGCCATCGTCGCTGCCGCCCCGCTGGCCGTGGCTGCCGTTCTGGAGGTGCTCCGCGAGACGTCGTCGCTGGACGTGCGCTCCGGCTATGCCCGCATGCGATCCGGAGGTCTGTCCGCGTACGAGGCCATGCTGGGGTCGCAGGACGCCCTCGAAGGCCCGCGCGCGTTCGCCGCGGGGCGCCCCCCGGTCTGGCAGGGCCGCTGACCCGCCGACCCGCCCCAAACCCGCGTTGATCTTGGACTTCATGGGTAAGTTGATCACCTGAAGTCGACATCTTCTCCTTGATCAACACCGACGTCGTTGACCGCCGTCAAGTTCGCGGAGTCGGTGCGAGCTGCTCAGTGCGAGCTGCTCAGTGCGAGCTGCTCAGCTCGGTGAACGCCAACATCGACAGCGCCGTGTAGTCCAGGGACGGCTCGACCGTGGCCCACGACGACACGCGGTCGACGTAGCGCCACTTCGGTCGGTTGAAGGCCGCGAAGGCGTTGCCGCCGTGCTTCGGGCACTTGACCGCGTTACCGAAGAAGCCGGGGCCAGGGATGTAGTCGCTGGGACCGTCGACGGTGGCGCCGAGCAGCAACGGAGCCGAGCCATTGGTCGATCCGACCAGGTTGGCCACGGTGTGTTGCATGCAGTGGGGGAAGGTCGACCCCGCCCCGACCACGAACGACGACCCCCAGGCGTTCGCGCCCAGAGCCCAGTCGACCTGCGACCGGACCAGGTTCGCGTACCGGGTCGTCCCGGTCAGCCGGTCGTACGCCAGGGCCTCGGTGACCAGGCCGAACGCGTGCGGACTCGGGTCCCACGGGTAGGCGCCGAAGCCGAAGACGTCGTGCTGGGACTTGCGGTCGCGCGAGTCCAGCTGCTTGCGCAGGTCCGCAAGCAGCCCGTGGGGCCCGATGGCCAGCTTCGCCGCCCCACCCGCCGAGTGCCGGATGGCGTCGATCAGGTCGATGTGCGCCAGAGCCGAGACGTCGTACAGATTCAACGTGTCAGTACCGTCGAGCGGACTGCGTCGGTAGTTGACCGCCCACCGCGCCGCCCGTCCGAGGTAGTAGTGCTGGTTGCGCTGCACACCGGTCGACGACGGCGCGCGCCGCAAGGCGCGAAAGATCTCGATCGCTCCCCACTCGAGGTCGTCGCGCCATTGTGGCTCGCGGTAGTAGCTCACCGGTGACGCGGTCACCTGGACCCCGACGTGGGACTTGCGGGCCAGGTCGTAGACGTGCACTGCCGAGTGCAGACAACGCCGACCCAGTGGCCTTCTGGGCCATTCCTGGGCACAGAGCCCGAACGCAGCCGCCAAGCGGCCGGCCAGAGATGGTGCCACCGGGTGGCCCGGCCGGGCCGAGCGGAAGACCGGTCGGTGCGCCAGGTAGCGACGGCTGGGGGCCCTCATCGCGTCGTCGCGTTGGGGCAGTCGCCACACGTCGTGGTCGGCCACGATCTTGGGGTTCCCGCTGCCGATCCCCACTTGGTAGTAGACGACCCGGTGTTTGTCGTCGTACATCTTCAACAGCCACTTGATACCGCGGAGAGCCTCGGGCCCGAAGGCGGGGCCGGCACCGCCGAACAGCTTGGGGTGGTCACGCAGGGCGGTGAGCATCACGCCGACCGTGAACGCGGTGGTACCCGTGAACTTGACGTAGTCGCCCGCGTCGAACCAGCCGCCGGCCACGTTGACCCGGCCGCCCACGGCATGGAGGTCGTGCTTCAGTCGCTCTCCGCGGTACTTCGGCGTCCGGTAGACCCTCGCCCGGCGGTCGTTCAGGTGGGACGGCTTGCGTTGCAGCACGGAGCGGATCACGTCGCGACCGTCGCGCTGCGCCTGGTAGAAGACCAACGAGTTGGCGACCAGCCCGCGGTAGAGGTGCCGTGCGGTGCCAATCCGAAACGGTGCCGAGGTGGCACCCATGGTCCGCACCGTGTACAAGCCGGGATGGGTCCAGGTGAAGGGCAAGGCGCACACGTGGGTGAACGTCGAGTTCCACCGCCCCCGGTCGTGCCCGGCCGTACCGACGAGCACCTGCGTGGTGGCGTGCCACACGTGGAAGGTCGCGCCCGTGCACGGTGCCGAAGACATGACGAACGCCCGCTTGGCGCCGGACGTGGAGTACCCGACCTGGTTCACCCGCACCTCGGTGACGACGGCGGCCGCTACGACCCCCTTCGCGGTGGTCGGGCCGGCGAACGCGGGGCCGGCCGACTGGACGACGGTGACGAGTGCGACGACGGCGACCAGCCAGCGCAGGCGCGGCAGCTTCCGTCCGGAGTTCGACATGGCCCCATGGTGACCCATGGCACCCGGGCGCGTCAGGAAGTTACCCGAAGGAGGTCGAGCGCCTGTCGGACGACGGGCACCAGGGGATCGTCGGTCAGTCCCGCATCGTCTTCGGTCTCGGCAGCCACCGTCTCCAGCTCGTCGCGCATCACCGGACTCCAGAACGTGCGCAGATGTGCAGCTACCATCTCGGCGGCCTGATCTGTAGGCAGGTAACGGCTGTTCGCCGCGATCTGGTTGGCCATGAGGACCAGCTTCTCCGGGATCACACGCGTCCTTGACTCTTCGTCAGTGCCTCGGCCGTGTCCGGCACCGGGGTCACGGGTCGTACCTGCACGGCGGTCACCTTGTACTCGGGACAGTTTGTCGCCCAGTCGGAGTATTCGGTGGTCACCACGTTGGCGCCGCTGACCGGGTGGTGGAACGTGGTGTAGACCACTCCGTGCGGAACGCGGTCGGAGATCTTCGCGCGCAGCGTGGTCTCACCCACGCGGCTCGCGATGGACACCCACGTGCCGTCGGCCACTCCCCGCTCCTCGGCGTCGTAGGAGTGGATCTCCAGCACGTCCTCGGGGTGCCAGGCGACGTTGGCCGTTCGGCGCGTCTGGGCGCCCACGTTGTACTGGGACAGGATCCGGCCGGTCGTGAGGATCAGCGGGAACCTGCGGTTGGTGCGCTCGTCGGTGGGTACGTAGGGCGTCTCGACGAAGTGGCCGAGCCCTCGGACGAAGTGGTCCACGTGCATGATCGGGGTGCCTGTGGGGTGCTCCTCGTTGCAGGGCCACTGGATGCTGCCGAGCTCGTCGAGCCGGGCGAACGACACCCCTGCGAAGGTGGGGGTCACGGCAGCAACCTCGTCCATGATCTGTGACGAGCTGTCGTAGTGCATCGGATAACCCATCGCAGTCGCGAGCGCGCAGGTGACCTCCCACTCCTGCATCCCGGTGCGCGACGGCATCACCGGACGGACCCGGTTGATGCGGCGCTCGGCGTTGGTGAACGTGCCGTCCTTCTCCAGGAACGACGTGCCCGGCAAGAAGACGTGGGCGAACGCCGCCGTCTCGTTCAGGAACAGGTCTTGGACGACCACGAGCTCCATGGCGGCGAGTGCGGCCTTGACGTGCTTGGTGTTCGGGTCGCTCTGGGCCAGGTCCTCGCCTTGGATGTACATGCCCTTGAAGGTCCCCGAGAGCGCCTCGTCGAACATGTTCGGGATGCGTAGCCCGGGCTCGGACTGCAACGTGGTACCCCACATCGACTCGAACTGCGCGCGGACCACGTCGTCACCGACGTGTCGGTAGCCGGGCAGCTCGTGGGGGAACGACCCCATGTCGCACGAACCCTGCACGTTGTTCTGTCCGCGGAGCGGGTTGACGCCGACGCCCTCGCGGCCGACGTTCCCGGTGGCCATCGCCAGGTTTGCCATGCCCATGACCATGGTCGAACCCTGGCTGTGCTCGGTGACGCCGAGACCGTAGTAGATCGCCGCGTTCGGTGCCGACGCGTAGAGCCGCCCAGCCTCGCGCAGCATCTGGGCCGGGACCCCGGACACCGCCTCGACCGCCTCGGGACTGTTCTCGGGCAAGGAGATGAAGTCCGCCCAGGCGGCGAAAGCGTCGGCCTCGCACCGCTGCGCCACGTACTCGCGGTCGACGAGCCCCTCGGTGACGACCACGTGGGCCAAGGCGTTCACCACGGCGACGTTGGTTCCCGGCTGAAGTTGCAAGTGGTGTTTGGCCTCGATGTGCGGGGTGCGGACGAGGTCGATCCGGCGCGGGTCGATGACGATGAGCTCGGCGCCCTCGCGCAGCCGTCGCTTCATCCGCGATCCGAAGACCGGGT
>Ga0302321_100002699_pt1 | contig 15248 bp, 14 predicted proteins | sample Fen_T0_1_FD_202505 | JGI IMG/M metagenome (GOLD analysis project Ga0302321, IMG submission 202505) | Peat permafrost microbial communities from Stordalen Mire near Abisko, Sweden - Fen_T0_1 | ecosystem: Environmental > Terrestrial > Soil > Wetlands > Permafrost | place: Sweden: Abisko...
GCTGCTTCTTCCACTACATTCGTTTTCCGGACCGCGACACGATGGAGAAGATCGTGGACGTGCACTACCCGGGACTCAAGAAGGCACTGTTACAGGAGGCGCTGGAAGTGTTCTTCAACCTGCGCGAAGTGCCGGGCCTCAAGAAGAAGCCGTCGACATCGGAATTGCTCGATTGGCTCAAGATCCTGCTGGCGGAAGATATTTCGCCGGAGGCGTTGCGCAGTCCGGACAAGAAGGCGTTCATTCCACCGCTGCACGGGGCGCTCCTCAAGAACGAGCAGGATGTCCATCTGTTCGAACGCGTCGTGTTCATGGCCCGCGCGGGTCGGTGACGTGGCGTTCATCGATCCGGTCACGCTGAAGGGCGGCATCGCCACGCTGGAGCCGCTGGCGATCGGCCACGAAGCGATGCTGGCCAAAGCGGCTGCCGATGGCGAATTGTGGCGGCTCTGGTACACCAGCATTGCGCCGCCTGACCGGATGCACGAATACGTCGCGACCGCGCTCGACATGCGCGAGCGGCTGGGCGCGATGCCTTTTGTCGTGCGCGAGAACGCCACGGGCGATATCGTCGGCTGCACGCGTTATTTCAACGTGGACGCGACCAACCGGCGGCTCGAGATCGGTCATACGTGGTACGCGAAGCGCGTGCAGCGAACTGGCCTCAATACCGAGTGCAAGCTCATGCTGCTCGGCCACGCTTTCGAAGCTCTGAAATGCGTTGCGGTCGAGTTCCGCACGCACTGGTTCAATCAGGCTTCGCGCATGGCCATCGCGCGGCTGGGCGCGAAACAAGATGGCGTGCTGCGCAACCACCAGCTCATGCCGGATGGCGCGCGGCGTGACACTGTGGTGTTCAGCATCATCGACGGCGAATGGCCGGCGGTAAAGCAGCACCTGAAATTCCAGCTGGAGCGCCACGGCGCGAGTGCCGCGGCGACATGGGGGTAGAAATGGCCCGTTTCACCTAGGGGAGAACAAAATGTCAACTCTTCGCTTTGCGCAGGTTTCCATTCTTTGGCTGGCTGCACTGGTCCCGCCGATGGCGGCGCAGGCCCAATCCACGGCACGACCCGATTTGAAAATTGGCGATTCCTGGACGGTAGGAATCTCCGTCAACTCCGGCTTCGGCGCATCTACCCGGCGCGAGGAAGTCCGTGTGGTGAGGGAGGCTGGCGAAAGCGGCTATCAGATCGAAGCCACGCCCAAGGGCGACGGCCAGGCCCAGACATTCAGTCTTTCGCGCGATCTCAATTTCATCAGCCCTACGGGCGCCGGCGGAGGGCCGCAGGAGTTCAAGTGGCTGCAGTGGCCGCTCGAGCCGGGCCGCAGCTATCAGTTCGAAACCATGGCCGGAAACTCGGTTGCGACCTGGAAGGGGAAAGTGTCAGGGTGGGAGGAAATCGAGGTTCCCGCCGGAAAGTTCAAGGCGCTGCACGTGGAATTCGATCGAAGCGGACCCTTCCGTTACGGTGCGACGGAATCGGTATGGTTCGCGCCGGAGGCGAAGGCCGTCGTCAAGCGCATTCAGACGCGACCCGGCGCCGAACGGTCGAGGGACATCACGACCACGGAATTGCTCTCCTACAAGCTCAACTGACCTGCGGCAATTCCGTCGCACGCGCTACATGGCTTCGCCAACATGCTCACCGGCTTCTTCCTCCACCTGAAGGCGCACAAGCTGCCGGTTTCGACGCGGGAGCTGCTGACGCTGCTGGAGGCGCTGGACAAGCGCGTCGTCTCCAATTCGATCGATGATTTCTACATGCTGTCCCGTGCCTGCTTCGTCAAGGACGAGCAGCACTTCGATCGCTTCGATCTCGCGTTCGCCACATACTTCAGGAATGTGAATGCGATCTTCGACATCCGCGCTGAAATTCCCGAGGAGTGGCTGCGCAGGGAATTCCAGCGCTATCTTTCCGACGAGGACAAGAAGTTGGTGGAATCCTTGGGCGGCTGGGAAAAGCTGATGGAAACGCTGAAAAAGCGACTCGAAGAGCAGCGCGCGCGGCACCAGGGCGGGTCGAAATGGATCGGCACCGGCGGCACCAGCCCGTTCGGCGCCTATGGCTACAATCCGGAAGGCATCCGTATCGGACAGGACGGCGGCGGATCGCGCAGCGCGGTAAAGGTCTGGGACGAGCGGACGTTTCGCAACCTGGATGGCGACGTCGAACTCAATACGCGCAATATCAAGGTCGCGTTGCGCCGGCTGCGGCGCTTTGCGCGCGAAGGCGTGGCGGAGGAACTGGACCTGGACGGCACCATCGACGGCACCGCGAGGAATGCCGGCTGGCTCGACTTGAGGATGCAACCGGAGCGGCGCAACCGGGTGAAGGTCCTGCTGTTCCTCGATGTCGGTGGCTCGATGGACCCGCATGTGCAGGTTTGCGAGGAACTGTTCTCGGCCGCCAAGAGCGAATTCCGGCACCTCGAACATTTCTATTTTCACAATTGCGTCTACGACCATGTCTGGCACGACAATGCGCGCCGGCGCAACGAACGCATGGACACGCTGGAACTGCTCCGAACCTACGGCCCCGACTGGAAAGTGATCTTCGTCGGCGATGCGGCGATGAGTCCCTACGAACTCGTGCAGCAGGGCGGCAGCGTCGAATACATGAACGACGAATCCGGCATCGTGTGGCTGTCACGGATATTCGAGCATTTCCGCAAGGTCATCTGGTGGAACCCCGAGCCCGAGCGCGGCTGGGAATACACGCGTTCGACGCAGATTGTGCTGCAGAAGCTGGGCGCCAGGATGTTTCCGCTGACGCTTTCCGGGGTGGCGAAGGGCATCGACGCGTTGCGGCATTGATGTCCGATACGCATCAATTCCTGGAAACAATGCAATTCACAAGTGTCGTCATGTTCTCCAGAATGGGCTCGACGCTGCTGCCGAGCCCGTTCCGGAGAATCGATGCCGACCGTCATTTCATGCGTGCCGATGCGAGGAGGCGCCTCCGAGGGGCCGTGCTTTCCCGCATTCGACCGGCCGCAGGATGTGTCGGTGCGACGGCCAGCGCTTCGCGCGACGCGACGCCTTGATGGCGCTCCGTTTCGCTTGACGCTTGGGCCAGGGCCCGTTCCAGCAGCGTATAGACGGATCGCGCGGCGGCCGGCCGAAACAGTTGTGCATCCAAGGCGCGGGCAGTGCGCAACAACTTTCCGCAGTTCGAGGGCAACGCGATGGATCCGACGCATAACGAATTGAAGGCATTGATCGGCCGGACTGAGACCGTCGCCGATGTGATTTCCGCCACACCCTGTGCTGCGCTGTCCGCCACGCTGGACCACGCACCGGTGCGACCCTCTGCGGGAACGCCACTCCCTCCGCTGTGGCACTGGCTGTATTTCCTGCCCTTGCACGTGCAATCGGATATCGGCCCGGACGGACATGCGAAGCGTGGCGACTTCCTTCCTCCGGTTCCGCTGCCTCGCCGCATGTGGGCGGCTAGCCAGTTCGAATTCCGTCGTCAGCTGCGCGTTGGCGACAACGTCAGGCGCACGTCGACGATCGAGAATGTCGACGCGAAAACCGGCCGCACCGGGCCGCTCGTCTTTGTCCGCGTACGCCACGAAGTCTGCAGGAATGACGAGATCGAAATCGCGTTGCTGGAATTTCACGACATCGTCTACCGGGAAGCGGCGCGGGCAGGCGCTGTGCCGCCGCCACCCGCGTCGGCGCCGCGCGATGCCGCATGGGTGCGGGAGATCATCCCGGACGACGTGCTGCTGTTCCGCTATTCGGCGCTGACGTTCAACGGGCATCGCATCCACTACGACCGCCGGTATGTCACGCAAGTCGAGGGCTACCCCGGGCTCGTCGTCCACGGCCCGCTGATCGCCACGCTGCTGCTCGACCTCCTGCATCGCCAGCAGCCCGAGGTCCGGGTCGCACGCTTCGAGTTCAAGGCCGTGCGTCCGACCTTCGACGTGAATCGCTTCCACGTCTGCGGCACGCCAGCGCCGGATGGAGAGTCGGTGCACCTCTGGGCGCAGGACCACGACGGCTGGCTGACGATGGACGCCATCGCCACCATTGCCTAGGACGAAGATGCGACCGCTTTCAGGCATCACGGTCGTCACGCTCGAACACGCGATCGCCGCGCCGTTCGCTACGCGGCAGTTGGCCGACCTCGGCGCGCGCGTGATCAAGGTCGAGCGGCCGGGCGTAGGCGATTTTGCGCGCGGCTACGACGAACGCATGCGTGGTCTCGCGTCGCAGACCGCCGACGAGGTGCTGCGACGGCTCGACGACGCGCAGATCGCCAATGAGCAGGTCAACGACATGCACGATGTCTGGCAGCACCCGCAACTGCGCGCGCGCAAGCGCTGGCGCGAGATCGATTCGCCTTCGGGCAGGATTCCCGCGCTGCTGCCGCCAGGAGCCGAGAATGGACGGCGTGCCGGCGCTTGGCCAGCACACGAATTCCATTCTCGCGAGTCTCGGTTATTCCGCGGACGCGATCGCAGAACTGAGGCGGGCACATGCGATCTGATCCGAAACCTCGCGCCGCAGAGACAGCCATGAGCAGCCCAGCGACAACCTATCTGTTCGTGCCAGGCAATCGGCCGGAGCGATTCGACAAGGCGTTTGCGTCGGGTGCCGATGTTGTCATCCTGGATCTCGAAGACGCAGTGGCGCCGGACGAAAAATCCGACGCGCGGCGCGCGATCGCGCAGTGGTGTGCCGCCGGAACTGCGCACCGCGCACGGTTCGCGATCCGGGTCAACGATCCTACGACGTCATGGTTCGCGGACGATCTCCAGCTTCTGCGCACGACCGGAATCCCAGTAGCGATGCTGCCAAAAGCCGAGAGCCCCGAGTTCGTCGCGCAGGTCCTGCTTGCCATGGCCGCCGGCGGATTGGTGATTCCGATCATCGAATCGGCGCGGGGAGTTGCGAATGTCGAATCCATCGCATCGGCGGAGGGTGTGCTGCGCCTCGCGTTCGGTACGCTCGATTACGCGGTGGATCTCGACCTGTCCGGCGACGAGCGCGGGCTCGCCTACGCGGCAAGCCGCATGGCGATTGCGTCGAAATGCGCGGGGTTGGCGTCACCCATCGCTGGCGTCACTGCCGCGCTGGATGATGAAGGTCGGCTGGAGGCGGACGTCGCGTTTGCGCGCGCCTGCGGCTTCGGCGCCAAGCTCTGCATCCACCCGCGACAGGTCGAGGCCTTGCATCGCCTGTTCGCGCCATCGGCTATCGAAATCGAGTGGGCCGCGCGGGTCGTCGCGGCTGCCGAAGACCATCCGCGCGCGTTTGCGCTGGACGGGAGGATGGTCGATCGCCCGGTGCTGTTGAAGGCGCGATCCATCCTCGAACGGCGGTCGAAATGATGCGCAACACCGCGGTCTTTCCCGCGGCGCTGACATTGCCCGATGCGATGATCGCCGACCACGAGCGCTCCACCGGACCCCGGGAGATTGGGTGGATCGCGCGGCCGGAGGCATTCATGCTCACGGCGGGTGCGTTTGCACATTCGCGATTCCTGGTCGAGGGCCTGGAAGTCGACGAGGACCGCATGCGCGCCAATCTCGACATGACCAACGTCCTCGTCGTATCGGAGGCGGTGATGATGGGGCTGGCACCTTGCCTCGGCCGCGAGTATGCCCACGACCTGGTCTACGACATCTGTCGCGTCGCGTTGACCAAGAACCGGTCGCTTCTCGACCTGCTTTGCGAGAATGCGGAGACCGCGCAGCATCCTGACCGTACCGTACCGGCGAAGCTGTGCGATCCGGCGAACTATCGCGGCCTCGCCGGAGTGAGGGTCGACCGCGTGCTGGAACGACTTGTGCGCTGATCCGCGCGACCGTAACCGTCCCACAGCGGACAGTCGGGCTCGCCGAAAGCAGCGCGTTGTTGTTTACCGTCCCCGAATCGGCAATTCAAATCCACTCTGCGTGCACGGTCCTTCACCGACTTCGTCTTGTTGTGCTTGATACAGCATGTCCACCACACTCTAGGCACGAAGCGTCACGATTGCCCCCAGAGACCTGGAAATTGCTTTAGCATTGCTCGCGCACGCGAGTAAAGCGATGCTTGCGGTCAATCGAACAGCGAAATTCGCAATGCATATCATGGCCAACAGCCGATAGGCAAAGACCTTGCTTCAAGTGCTATTAACGATTGACACGGAGTTTTGGCCTAGTGGCGCACACCCATGGCCGGCACATCCCCTCGCGCGGCCCTTGACCACCATCCAAGATGACTACGCCCAGGACATTCTTGGACAAACAGCGACCGGGGACTATGGCTTGCCTTATCTGTTGGATTCGCTGACGTGTCATCAGCTCAACGCCGTCTTCTTCGTCGAATCGCTGCACGCATCGGCGCTGGGCGGACAACTCCTGGAGCGCACGGTTCGCACCATTCATGCCGCAGAGCAGGACATACAGCTCCACGTCCATACCGAGTGGCTCACAGAAATGATGTCAATCGATCTCCCAAGTCCGTACCGTCAAAATCTTGGCGACTTCAAACTCGCTGACCAGACGACCATCGTCCGGCAAGCGCTTCGCAATCTTCGCGCAGCTGGCGGGCAAAACGTTGTGGCGCTTCGCGCAGGGAACATGGGGGGCAGCGCCGAAACCGTGTACGCTGCGAAGGCGGCCGGATTGTTATGGGACATGAGTTTCGATCTTGCGCGCGGCCGAGCGGTCCATCATATGATTCAGGATTTGGCCAAACGCGATGACGTGGCAAGCGCGTGCCCATCAATTCCTTTGCCATGTGTCGAGGACTATCCGGGCCACTTCCGATCCATGCAGCTCACGGCCCTTTCGTTCGCTGAACTCCGACATGCGATGTTCTGCGCGGAACGGGAGGGGTGGCCAGTCTTTGTCATCATGCTGCATAGCTTCGAGCTGATCAAAAGAGATTCGACCCGCTCCTCGAGGACGCGCACACACAAAATCAACATTAGGCGATGGAAATTGTTGTGCGAGCTGCTCAATCGGCGCCGCGACATATTTCGTACGATTACGTGCCAAGATCTTGTGTTCCCCGACGGGAACGTGGGAGGTTCGCATGTCACGCGGACACGTCCGATTCACACGCTCTTGCGCTTCTTCGAGCAGCTTTCGTCGCGGGTTTTTTAGCGGATGATCGGTGATCCGCGCTGATCCGACTAGGTCGTGCTCGCCCCGCGTCGTACTGCCGTGACAAATGTTGGTCCCGAGGGCACGGCTGCGCGAAGCACGATGGGCGCTGTTAAAGACACAATGCCCGACAGTGCTGGCGCAATTGCCGACCGCTCTAAGCCCAACTCCGCGCCCCAAACCTCGCCGGACTCGGACTGAGAAGGCGCAAGAGGGCGTGAGTCCGGCAGCAACAACTACGACCGCGCTTCGGCCAGGTTTCTCACGATTTGGCGGCCGGCCGCTATCTGCCGATTGCGGTCGGTGGCGAGCGACTGCATGCGCACGTCGCCAGCAGGCAAAATCGCCAGAACATCTACGCTATACGGGTGCGCTCGCTGTGAAGCGTAGGGATCGCTGTGAACGTGGGTCAGGTCATGCGGCGGATTGGACCGGCGAGCGCTGGACGAGCGCATTCTGGTAGGCCGCTTCCTTCGCGGCTTGCGCTTCTGGCCCTTGCCAGCAGAGTCTGCAAGCCCTGCAACTCCACACCTGCAAGTGCAGCGCTAGCTCGAACGACCGGCCAAGGGAGTCGGCTGCGCGGAGGCGGTCGTTGACCGTCCGCGGGACCACATCGCTACTGCCACATTTTGGACATTGACAGTCATGCATCACGCGCTCCTTCGCATCGCGCCGAACGTACGTCTCCTCCAGGCCGCGCGTTCACCCGCATTGACGGTGCGACCCTCGCAGGTCACCCTTCGCATCATTCATGCCAATTGGCGTGCGCGGCATCAAGTCTTTGATTCCGCGCTACCTCGACGCGGCAGACTTGAAGTGAGAAGCGATCACCTGCAGTTTCCGGCACCTGTTCGGTGCGCATGCGCACCAGAAGTGCGCGCCTTGCCGAGCACGATCTCATGTTGATGAACATGCATGCTCCTCCGTAACAGTTTGGCGGCACAAGTTGTCCACGTCATGGCATGCTTGTCGACTGCATCGATCAATGTTTGTCTTGCGTCATGACAGAATGGCAACGACGGCACTAGGCTTTCGGGAGTCCTTGGCCCGTAGTCAGCCGCGCATGTCAGGGTGCTAATTGGCGCAGTCAAAGAAATGTACAAACACTACCTCTCCTCCCTCCTTGCGCCCGAGTCGATCGCGGTCTTCGCCGGGCAATCCGATGACGACGCAAGCCAGACAGTGCACGCCAGCGTGTTGCACGCGGCGCTGCGCGCACAGCGCTACGCCGGCAGGCTCTACTTTCTGGACATCCATACCAGCGGCACGCTGGCCGACCTGGCGCAGTCACGCGCTGATCTGGCCATCATCGCGCTGCCGACGCAGGATGTGGCGGCAGCGCTCGAGCTTGCCGGACGTATGGCTTGTCGCTCGGCGCTGGTGATCTCCAGCGGGATCGGTCCGGAGAAGGCAGCCGACCTGAAGCAGATCGCGCGTCGCGAGGGCATTCACCTGCTCGGCCCGAACAGCCTCGGCTTCCAGCGTCCTGCATTGCAGCTCAATGCCAGCGTGACCGGGCCGCTGGCCAAGGCGGGTCCGCTCGCGCTGGTCTCGCAATCCGGCGCGCTGACTTCGTCGATGCTCGACTGGGCTGCCGCCAACTCGGTGGGCTTTTCCTGTGTCGCATCCGTCGGGCGCAGCACGGCGGTGGACATCCCGCAGGTTCTCGACTTCCTCGCCCACGATGCGCAGACCCAGAGCATCATCGTCTATCTCGAGGGAATTTCCAGTGCACGTCGGTTCATGAGTGCGCTGCGTTCGGCTGCCATTGCCAAGCCTGTAGTCGTGCTCAAGTCGGGTCGCAAGCCGGCCGGCAACGAGGCCGCGCAGACGCACAGCGGCGCCATCGTCGGCAGCGACGACGTGTTCGATGCCGCCCTGCGCCGCGCGGGCGCGGTGCGCGTGCGTTCGTTCGTCGAGCTGTTCTCGGCCGCCAAGTGCCTTGCCTCCCGCTACCGTCCGGTCGGCCGGCGGCTGGCGATCGTCACCAATGGTGGCGGGCCCGGCGTGCTCGCGGCCGACTGGGTCAGCGAGATTGACCTGCAGCTTGGCAAGCTGTCGCCCGAGTCCATCAGCGCGCTACGGCCTCAGTTACCCGAGTACGCCTCGCTGTCGAATCTGATCGACCTGTCGGAATCCGCCGGCCCGGAGCACTACAAGGCTGCCATCGAGGCGGCCGGCAACGATAGTGCGATCGACGGCGTCCTTGCCATCCACTCGCCGAAGGCGCGCGGCGACGTCGAGTCGCTGGCGCGTGCACTGGTCGAGGTCAAGCATGCAATGGGCAAGCCCCTGCTGACATGCATGATGGGTGACGCTTCGGTTGGCGCGTCGCGCAGCATCCTCAACGAAGCGGCGATCCCCAGCTTTCGCACGCCGGAGGCCGCCGTCGGCGCATTCGGCAACATCGCATCCTATTATCGGAACCAGCTGCTGCTGCAGCAGACCCCGGCACCGCTGTCCACGCTGGCCAAGCCCGACATCGAAGCAGCGCGTCTCGTCATCGAAAGCGTGCTCGCAGAACGCCGCAAAGTATTGACGGAAATGGAGTCCAAGGCGCTGCTGTCGTCGTTCCACATTCCGGTGACGAACACCATCCTCGCGCGCAACGCCAACGAGGCGATGATGATTGCCACGCAGCTGGGCTTTCCGGTGGCGCTCAAGATCGATTCGCCCGATATCAGCCACAAATCGGACGCGCAAGGCGTCGCGCTCAATATCATCAACGGCACCGGCGCGCGCGACACCTACAGCGACATGGTGGAACGCGTAAAGCGCCTTCATCCGAATGCGCGCATCAACGGCGTGACAGTGCAGAAGATGGCAGGCGCGCGGCGCGGGCGCGAGATCTACATCGGTCTCGTGACCGACGATCCGTTCGGCCCGGTGATCGTCTTCGGCGCCGGCGGCACAATGATCGAGCTGCTAGATGACCGCGCGATGGAGTTACCGCCGCTCAACCAGTTTCTGGCGCGCCACCTCATCGAACGCTCTCGCGTCGCCGAGACGCTGGGCGAGTGGCGCGGCGCCAGCGCGGTGGACATGGATGCGCTAGAGCAGGTGCTGCTGCGAGTCTCGGAAATGGTGTGTGAGCTGCCCCAGTTGCGAGAGATGGACATCAACCCGATCATCGTGGATGAGCGCGGAGCAGTGGCCGTTGACGCACGCATCGTGATCGATAACGCACCGCAGGCCGTCAGCGGACAGTCGAACAACTACCACCACCTGGCCATCCTGCCCTACCCGGCACGCCACGAACAGGAGTGGCCGCTGCGCGGCGGCGGCCAGTACACCATACGGCCCATCCATCCAAACGATGCACAGATGTTGCAGGATCTGGTGCAACACCTTTCGCCCGAGAGTCGCTACTCCCGGTTCGTGTCGTCGATGCGTGAGCTGCCGCCGTCGATGCTTGCGCGCTTTACGCTGATCGACTATGACCGTGAGATGGCGCTGGTGGCGGTGTTGAAGGAACGAAGCGCGGCAACCGATGGCGAGATCGTGGAGACCAAGCGCGTTGTCGGCGTTTCGCAGTATGTAACCAATCTCGACCAATCCAGCTGCGAATTCTCGCTGGTGGTCGCCGACGACTTTGCCGGCAAAGGCCTGGGCTCGCGCCTGATGGAGAGCATCATGTACGTGGCACGGGAAAAGGGACTCACCGAGATCGAGGGTTTGGTCCTGGCGAAGAACCCAGGCATGTTGAAGCTCATGAAAAGTCTGGGCTTTTCAGTCAAGCCCTTTGCGGACGATCCCGACTTCATGCTCGTGACCCACACCTTGTGACGTCGCCGCAGTAGCGGCAGGGTTGAACTGGTCGATAGCGCTTGTGGGTCACCACGTCGATGAGCGCGACTTTATCTGACAGCCACGTTCACGAGGGAACGCCATCGACCCTCTCCGGCCATTCGCCGTATTCGAAAGTAGACGATCAGCGAACGACGCTGGTCGCCACCGAATCGAGTAGGCACGTCCCTGCATGCACGGTGATCCAGATGCCATGCGCAATCACTGAATCACCTCGTCCGCGCGCAGTAGCACGGACTGCGGAATCGTAAGGCCGAGCGCCTTCGCCGTCTTGAGGTTGATCACCAGCTCGAACTTTGTCGGCTGCTCGACCGGAATGTCGCCGGGCTTGATGCCCCTCACTTCGTCCCGGAACGCAATTGTGGCGCGTATGCGCGGCACAACATATCGATGGGGTCGCGCCGTCCGCCGTGACGTCCGGCAGCTCAGTTACCCCAAGCCTCGATGACCTGGTCCAGTCCGCCCCGGTAATCCGAAAACCTGGGCTTCCATCCCGGCACTCGCGGAGTAGGCGCCCGATGGGGCATTGGGAGTGCCGCTTGCTGCATGTGTTCCTCACGAACGATGACCTTGGCCAACGGCTTCGAGAACAACGGCAGATGCAGCGGGGTTCGCCGGCCGACCCGATGCGCGAACGCATCCATCAGCTTCATGAACGAGACCGCATGACCGTCCGTGGCATAGAGAATCTTGCCCTCGTTTCGTGGTCTGGCAGCGGCGAGCAATGCCGCGGCGGCATCGAACTGATGGAGGTGGTATTGCAGCGCCTTGCGCGGACCGGACCAGTATGGCCGGCCGAGACCAAAGGCGGTGCGATAAGCGCGCAGATCGGCGCTCTCCGGGCCGTACAGATAGCCGAGGCGCACGACGCACGCGGGTACCGGACCCGACAGGGCCAGCGCTTCGCATTCAAGGATGGCCTCGACCGACGAGCGCAGCGGCTCCGTCAGGCTGACTCCACGCTCCACGGCAAGCACGAAGGCGAAACTCGCATGGATGAGTATCGGCGCGCCGCCCGCTTGGGCCGAACGCATCGCGCGGCGCGTTCCGGCCAGCGCGGTTCGGGAGTAGTTTTTCCAGGCGTGCCCGTCGTGCAGCAGCGTGTTCGCCTGCTGCCCGGCAACGTTGATGTGGAAGCTCTCGGCGCCGCTCGCCGCTCGCCGCGCAAGGATGCCACCCAGTTCGGAGCGCGCTCCGGTGATCGACATTTTCATGGCGTCGCAGCGACGCTTGGATATTCGTCGCCGCGGTGTCCAACTGCTGGATCCATCAGCGTAAAGCGGCAAACCGATAACGGCGAATTTTGGGGTCCCTTGGAGGCGGCCCTTTGGTTCCCTTGCACGGTTACCAGACGCAATTTGCCGGACTCATGTCTTGCCGTCGCGTGGTCCGAGGAAATACCACAGGATCAAGCCCAGCACCGGCAGGAGCACCACGGCAAGGGTCCAAAGCAACTTCTTCTCATTGGAAGCGGAGCTTTGGAAAATATTGATAATTGCCCAGATGTCGCCAGCGAGGATCAGCACGCCCCAGAGGCTGTGGTATCCGAAGTTCATCATTCTTGATTCCTTCCGTCCTATGCCACGGTCACCAACCTGCGATCTGGCCCCCTGGCGCTGCCTTCCCGTCAGGGCGCGACGGATCTGCTCCCATTATCGAAGTACCGTCCTTGCGTCTCCACAACCACTTGCCCTCGGCGTCGAGGAGAACGTGATAGCGATTGTCAATCATAGGTCCGGACGGCTCACGAAACCAGAGGAAGTCCAGGCAGTCGCCACAATTGACGGAGCGCGTGAGTACAATGCAGTCGAATTTCCCGCCGTTCGACGCCGCGCGCAGGGGGCCGCAAGCTCATGAAAGTACGTTTCTGGGGAACCAGGGGGTCGATCGCCACCCCCGGACCGGGCACGAACCACTTCGGCGGCAACACCTCGTGCGTCGAATTGACCACTGACAGCGGCGACGTCCTGATTTTTGATTGCGGCACCGGCGCACGCCAACTGGCCGCCGAGTTGATGGCCCAAGGCAAGACCGCCTTGAGCTCGAACATTCTCCTCGGGCATACGCACTGGGATCACATCCAAGGCTTTCCGTTCTTCACTCCTGCCTTTGTCAAAGGGAACGCCGTTGCAATATACGGACCCGCAGGCAGCCGCGGTCCGCTGCATGAAGTGCTGGCCGGCCAGATGGAGTTCACCTACTTCCCCGTCGACCTGAACCAGCTGCCGGCGACGATCACCTATTTCGACTTGAACGAGGGCGTTCACACGATCGGCGGAGCTCGGGTCGCGACGCAATTTCTCAATCACCCGGCGATGACGGTGGGTTACCGAGTTGAAGTCGACGGCGCGGCGATGGTCTACCTGGTGGACCACGAGCCATTCTCGGATGAACTGTGGCGCGCCGGCACCGAACCGGGCCGCATCGAGTCTATCCTGCACAAGGGGGACCGCCGGCACGCCAATTTCATGGCCGACGCCGATCTCGTGATCCACGACGCCCAGTACACGCCCGAGGAGTATCCGTCAAAGAAAACCTGGGGACACAGCACGTACGACTACGTGGTTCAAATCGCCGCGGCGGCCGGCGTGCGGCGGGTCGCACTGACGCACCACGATCCGAGCCACGATGACCACTTCGTAGCGGACATTGAGCGCAGGGCCCGCAGCCTGGCCTTGCAGTGCGGGACCGGACTGGATGTCTTCTGCGCGTATGAAGGCTGCGAAATCTTCCTGGAGCCGCGCTCCACCTTGAAACCATTTATCACGGCGGCCCCTAACCAGGCATCTGTTGCGCAGCGCCAGTTTCGCATCCTGGTGGTCGATGACCAGCCGGACATGCTCACGATGATCGTTCGCGCGCTTGAGGAGGAGCAGTACATCGTCAGAACAGCGACTGGCGGGTCTGAGGCACTCCGGATGATCGACGAGCATATGCCGGATCTCCTGGTGCTTGATTACAAGATGATTGGCATGGACGGCATGGCAGTCATGAAAGCGCTCCGCGCCAAAACCCAGACGCGACCCCTTCCGGTGCTGATGCTTACCGCCATGACGGATGAGTCCAGCACCCGCGAAGCCTTCGAAGCGGGGGTGACGGACTATGTGACGAAGCCGTTTTCGATCCCGCAGCTCACTGCACGCGTCCGCGCCTGCCTCACCAGAGCCCAGCCCGTGTAATCGTGTGATTGGCTAGTGTCCTGTCCCATTAATTCTCTCGATAGTTCGCGGCGCTCATTTGCCACGATGCGCGGGCGCCATGCTGCGTTACTCGGCCTCAACGTAGCACGGGCTACGTAATCGGCCTCGCGCCTTGCCTGACTCCCGATTTCATCCGCTCCTTTATCTTCGGAACTAATGGGACAGGACACTAGTCGTAGACGATCTCGACACGGTCCAGGTACCTGGATAATTCGCCAACCCACTTACGTGACGCGTCAGTGTCGGCGATCTCGGCCGCCTGCTCGAGCGCGGCGCCGATATCGGTGATTCCCTGGAATCCCCAGCTGCCGCCGGCGCCCTTCATTCCGTGCCCCAGATTCTCCACGGTCTCAAAGTCACCTCGATCCAGGGCTGCAAGCATCGCAATGACATCATGCCTGCGATTCTGCAAGAACCCGGGAATCAGGTCTGTGAGTTTGGGATTGGCGCGCACAAGTATCATGTCCTTCTGGCTGCGCTCATCATTCGATGATGGAGGCGCGACCGTGGAATGCTCCTTGATCGCTTGCAACAGCACTTCCTGTTTGATTGGCTTCGTCAGGAACGCCGTGCAGCCTGCCGCCAAACACTTTTCTCGATCCCCCTTCAAGGCAGCGGCGGTCAGTGCAATGATCGGCGTCGGTGGCCGTTGGTTTGCCCGTTCCCATGCTCTGATCGCCCGCGTCGCGGTCAAGCCATCCATTACAGGCATTTGCCGGTCCATCAACACAAGGTCATAGTGCGCGGTAGTAAATTTTTGAAATGCGATGGCCCCGTTTTCGGCGATTTCGACCCGGTATGGCGTGTCCTGCAGAAATGCGATCGTGATCGTGCGGTTGTCAGCGGAGTCCTCCACCAGAAGAACATGCAGTGCCGGCAGGGGTGGTTCGGGGCCCGTGCCAACCGACAAGATCGCCTGCCGCGTAGCTCCAGCCCAGATCTCGAGCGGCACCGCAAACGAAAATACGCTGCCCTTTCCGACTCCGCTCTCGACCGAGATCCGTCCGCCCATCAGTTCCACCAAACGCTTCGAAATTGTGAGCCCCAGGCCCGAGCCGCCGTACCTGCGAGTGGTGGACGAGTCGGCTTGCGTGAATCGCTCAAATACCGCGCCTAATTTGTCACCCGAAA
>Ga0302321_100002700_pt1 | contig 15247 bp, 11 predicted proteins | sample Fen_T0_1_FD_202505 | JGI IMG/M metagenome (GOLD analysis project Ga0302321, IMG submission 202505) | Peat permafrost microbial communities from Stordalen Mire near Abisko, Sweden - Fen_T0_1 | ecosystem: Environmental > Terrestrial > Soil > Wetlands > Permafrost | place: Sweden: Abisko...
CCCCACGGGCTTAGGCAAAACCTATTCCCTGGAAGAGCTTGAATCCCTCCCCTATAAGCGGGATCTCAGCTCCATCGCCGACCTCACACCCGGCGTGAATGGGGGCGTCGCCTGGGGCGGAGATCGCCGAAATGCCAACGCCTACCTGATGGATGGCATGAATATCGGGGACCCTGGCCTGGGAACACCCTGGATCTATTCGAACCCGGAATGGTTCCAGGAAGTCCAAGTGGGCGGCATCGGTGCGCCGGCTGAGTTCGGCGGATTCACCGGCGGATTCATCAACGCCATCATCAAGCGCGGCGGAAACCAGACCGAAGGCGTCTTCAACGGCTACTACAGCACCTCCGACTGGCAGGCCAAGACGAGCAATCGCGCACCAGGCCTCGACCGGACCGTGCAGAAGGCCTATAGCTCTGATCTCTCCCTGAGCATGGGTGGACCCATCATCAAGGACAAGCTCTGGTATTTCCTCTCTGCCGAACAGATTGTGGATCAGCAGACGCCCATCGGCGCGCCTGTCCCCGTGGAACTGACCAATCCCCGTTATCTGTTGAAATTCACCTGGCAGGCCACCCCCACGGGGACGCTGGAGGTCTTCGCCGAATATGACAAGGTCGCGCGCGAACACCGGGGCATCGACAACGAAACAGCCATCGAGGCCACCCGCAAGCAGATCGCCCCTAACCACAGCTATGGCCTCACCTGGACCCAGGTCTTCGGATCCTCAGCCGTGTTCACGGCCCGCGCCACTGGGTTCGGCGGACGGGACGACTACAAGTCCTATGTGGGTGAAACACCTTCGGTTTATATCGCCTCTGGATACAACCCGACCAACCCTTCGAGTTCCAGTGGGCTTATCTACACTTTCCGCAACGCCTATACCCTCGAGTCCAACTACAAATCCAGAGCCAGCATCTCGGCCACCTTGGACCTCTTCAAGACGGGCCTGTTCAGTGCCATCGACTCCCATGCTTTCCGGATCGGCATCGAGCGGGAACAGGCGGGCGACGAAGAGAATTCCCGCTTCCCCGGTGGCATCAGCTACAACGGAGACACTGATTCTGGTGGCATCTACACCGACTTCGTCCAGCTCGGCGGCGGCTATGACATCCGCGCCCGGATGGATCGAACCGCTGCCTTCATCCAGGATACCTGGGTGGTGAACAATCGACTGACACTGCGACCGGGCCTTCGGTTTGAGCAGTTCAAGGGCCGCGGCTATGGCTCGTCTTCTTCGGTCTGGAACACCACCACCCTCGCCCCGCGTTTCGGCCTCACCTTCGCCCTCACCGACGATCAGAGGAGCCTTGTGAAGGCCAGCTGGGGGCGCTACTACGACGGGCTTACAGTGGCCTTCTTTGATCGTGCCATCCCGGGTGCCTACAAGGTCGAAACCCGGCACTACTGGGGCAATTTTGATTACTTCGATCTGAACAACCCCCAAGCCATTCCGTATGACACAACCCCGTACACCTCCATCAGCGATGTCACCACCCTCGATCCGAACGTCAAGCATCCGTACATCGACGAGGTCAGCGCCTCCTTCGAGCAAAAGCTTGGCGACCTCTGGTCCCTCACCTTCACCGGCGTCCACCGTCAATCGAAGGATCTCCTCATCCGCACCAACCGGGCGCTCACCGAAGACACCGACCCAGCGAACGCCTTGAACGCCTACAACCTGCTCACCGGCAGGGTCATGCACCTCTTCAATGCCCTGAACGATAATCAGGACTACTACATCACGAACAGTCCCGCGGCCAAGCGGGCCTACCAGGCCCTCAGCCTGAGCGCCGAGCGCAAGTTCGCGAACCACTGGAACCTGTTCACCAGCTACACCCGCGCCCTGCGGCACGGCAACCTGAACCGCTCGAACGGGTACGACGACGCTTTCGTGAACCCCAACTCCCAGATCAATTTCGACGGTCGTCTGCCAGGCTACAGCGACGATGAAGTGAAGGCCCGTTTCTCCTATGAGACCCCCTGGAAAACGCGCTTGAGCGCCAGTTTCACCTATCTCTCCGGTGAACGCTGGACCCCCACCATCAGCACGTTCAGGGACAACAACTCTTCCCGATGGAGCATCCTCGCCGAGCCCAGGGGCGCCGAGAAATACCCCGCCCGCCGCCTGCTGGATCTCCGGGCAAGCCAGATGATCGTGAAGAACAAGAGCCTCAGCGCCGAGGTCTTCCTGGATGTCTTCAATGCCCTGAATTCCGGATCCGCCCTCAGCTGGAACACGAGGGTGAACGCCCTCCGAACGGATGTCGCTAGCGATCCTGGCGCCAACGACCTGTACAGTGACTACAAGAGCCCGACCAGTGCCGAGACGCCCCGCAACTTGCGGCTAGGCTTGAGGGTCACCTTCTAGAATCAGGCAGCACCACCCACGGGCCGGTCCTCCGGCCCGTGGGCGTCCCGAACCACTGTTCGAAAGCCTCGCCATGTACCGATTCATTGCCTGCCTCACCCTATGTCTTGCCTCGGTCCTGGCCTTCACGGCCACACCGCCCAAGGGCACCCTGATCATCGTGGGGGGCGGCGGGATGCCGCAGGAGATCCTCGACGCCTTCCTGAGCGCCTCAGGGGGCAAGGGCGGGGTGGTGGGCATCATCCCCACCTCCACCAGCGATCCAGATGGCGCCCTCAAGGAGTGGAAGGAGGACCTCGACAAGGCCGGGCTCACCTGCGTCCCGCTCGATGTCCGCACGCGGGAGGATGCCTCCAAACCGGATCTGCTTGAACAAGCGAAACGATGCACCGGGTTCTGGTTCTCGGGGGGCGACCAGAGCCTGGTGGGCGACAAGATCGTAGGCACTCCGCTGCAGAAGGTCGTTCGCGAGCGGTACGAGGAGGGAGCCGCCGTTGGCGGAACCAGCGCTGGAGCCGCCATCATGTCGAAAGTCATGCTCACGGGAGACGACCGCCACGGCAAGGAGGCCCTCTCCGAATTCGGTCCCGGCGCCTATCGCACCCGCGAAGGCATGGGCTTCCTTCCCGAAGGCGTGGTGGTCGATCAGCATTTTCTCCGGCGCGCCAGGGAGAACCGCCTCTTCAGCCTGATCATGGAGCGACCCGATCATCTGGGACTCGGCATCGACGAAGCCACGGCCCTGGTGGTGAAGGACGGCCGGGCGCGGGTGCTGGGCCAGCGCTCCGTGATGGTCTTCGATCCCTCCGGCATGGTCCTCAACGGTGCCTCCTTCCAGAACCTTCGAATCCATGTCCTTCGCGTGGGCCAATCCATAGACCTGGCCACGCGCAAGGTTTCGCAGTGAGGCCAAGCACCCGGTTCACCCGCGCCAGCGGCTTGATCTTCCTCCTGGCCATGACCGGCCTAGCGGGACCGGTACAGGCCCCCTTCCCAGCCGATCACCGCGCCATGCGCCAGACGATTTCCTACGGGGAGATGTCGGCCTTCCTCGAAAGGGTGGCCCAGCCCGGCTTCATCACCGTCACGGAGGAGGGCCGCAGCACCCAGGGACGCAAGCTGTTCCTGGTGCATCTCAGCCGCGGTGGCGCCAAGGCGCGATTCCGGGTGCTCTACTACGCCCAACAACATGGGGATGAGGTGGCAGGCAAGGATGCCCAGCTCACCCTGATTCGTGACTTGGCCGAACACCCGGAACGGCTGCCTGAGGATGTCGACCTCTACCTGATGCCCATGCTCAACCCCGACGGCGCCGAAGCCCACCAGCGCCTCAATGGGATGGGTGCGGACCTGAACCGCGACCACCTGCTCCTGGCCCAGCCCGAAACCCAGGCCCTCCACCGCGTGGCCCGGCGCATCAGACCCCACCTGGCGGTGGATAGTCACGAATTCGGCCGGGATGGGGAAGACTACGCCAAGAAAGGCTGGGAGGCCTGGCCCATCATCACCATGGACGCCGCGAATCATCCCCTGATTCCCACGTACCTCAAGGTCGCGGGTCTTGAAGCTGTGGCCTCAGCGGCACCGCTCCAGGCAAAGGCCGGTCATGCGTATCGGCGCTACACCGTGGGTGGACCGCCACCGAACGAGGAGATCCGCCCCTCCACCTCGGAAGTGGATGATGGCCGCAATGGCATGGGCACCCTCGGCGCCCTGTCCTTCATCATCGAAGCCGGCGTCCATCACCACGCAGCCGAGCCCCAGGCGGACCTGGGCGAGCGGGTGGATGGGTACCGCATCCTCTACCGGCACCTGCTGGGAGACCGGGCCTGGCGTGACCGGATCCGGAAGCTGGCAGAACAGGCCCGCCGTGAGCCCCTGCCCCCCTTCATCGCCACCAACACGTTCTGGGCGAATGTCGGCGGCAAGGTCAGTGCCGTGAAGGTCAAAGAGGTCGCCACGGGTCGCGTGCTCGAGGTGCCGACCGCCATGGCGATGACGGACCTGGTGATGAAGAGCAGCGTGCCCACGCCGAAGGCTTATGCCATCGAGGCTGCTGCGGCCGCGCGCTTCATACCGGTACTCGAGGCCCAGGGCCTGCGCTGGGAGACGCTGACAGCGCCGCGTCGCGTCAAGCTCGAGCGCGTCACCTTCCTTCGGATGGAGGAACCCTACGACGAGCTGTACCAGCGCTACAAGGATCGGCAGATCGTCAAACGCCAGCCCCAGGCCGACCTGGACCTGCCTGCCGGGACCCTGATCGTCCCGCTGGATCAGGAGCTGGCCCGCCGCGCCATCCAGGTGATTGAACCCTGCCTGCTCTATGGGCTGTATGGTTACCCGGGGTTTCGTGACTGGGCCAAGCCCGGTGTCGACCTGCCTGTGTCCCGCCTCTTCTGAATCCGCTCCGGGCCCCATCGGGTCCGGCAGGAGATCCCATGCTGCTCTTGATCAAGAATGCCGATGTTTACGCCCCGGAGCCCGGGGGTCGCTGCGACCTGCTCATCGGAGGCGGAAAGATCCTCCGCATGGAACAAGACATCCGCCTCCCCCGCAAATACTGTGAGGTGATCGAAGCCCGGAATCTCAAGGCGGTCCCGGGCTTCATCGATGGTCACGTGCACATCATGGGCGGTGGCGGTGAGGGCGGCTTCGCCACCCGCACTCCGGATCTGCCCCTCACGGATGCCATCCAGGGCGGCGTCACCACCGTGGTCGGCTGCCTGGGCACGGATGGGTACACCCGAACCATGGCGGGCCTGCTGGCCAAGGCCAAAGGGTTGGACGAGGAGGGCCTCAGCACCTTCGTCTACTCGGGTTCCTACGGGCTTCCCCTGCGCACCCTCATGCCCAGCCTGGAGGAGGATCTGCTCTTCGTCGACAAGGTGATCGGCGCCGGGGAAGTGGCCCTGTCCGACCATCGCTCCAACCAGCCCACCTTCGAGGCCTTTGCCCAGATGGTGGCCACGGCGCGCCGGGGCGGCATGCTGTCGGGCAAGGCGGGGATCGTGAATGTCCACCTGGGCGACGGGCCGCGTGGACTCGACTTCCTGCGCCGCATCATCGCGGAAACCGAGCTGTCGGCCCACCAGATGCTGCCCACGCACATCAACCGCAATCCGCGCCTCTTCGAGGAGGGCATTGCCTACGCCAAGGGGGGCGGGTTCGTGGACTTCACCACCTCGACCCTGGCCTCGTACCTCGAAGAGGGCGAAATCCCCTGCGCCAAGGCGCTGCGTCTCATGCTGGAAGCGGGCGTGGATCCCGGCCAGATCACCTTCACCTCCGATGGCCAGGGCAGCCTGCCGGATTGGGATCGCAATGGCCGCCTGCAGGATATCTCCGTGGGCCGAGTGACGTCGCTCTACCCGGCGGTGCGTCAGGCCGTGCTGGAGGAGGGCCTTCCACTGGAAACCGCGCTGCGGGTGATCACCGCCAACCCGGCCCGGATCCTCAAACTGAAAGCTAAGGGTCGATTGGCACCGGGCATGGATGCGGATCTGGTCCTGCTTGATCCCCGGGATTTGGACATCCGCACCGTGATCGCCAAGGGGCGATTGCTGATGAAATCAGGCAAGCTGATGACCAAGGGGATGTTCCAGTGACGGATCCACGCCAGGCCACGGAAACCAAGCCCCCAGTCCCTTCAACGGGACTGAAGATGCCCCATACCCTGGTCATCGTGGGCGCGTTGATTGTCCTGGTGCTGATCCTCTCCTGGCTCGTTCCCTCTGGCGAGTTCCAGCGCATCGAGAAGGTGCTGCCGGATGGCAGCCGCTTGAAGGTGCCCGTCGACGGCACTTTCCAGCGGCTCCCCAAGACTTACCTGGGTCTTCAGACCCTCTTCCTGGCGCCCATCAAGGGCTTCCTGGATGGGGCCGGGCTCATTTCCTTCCTGCTCATCATCGGCGGCAGCTTCGGCATCTTCCAGGAGACCGGCGCCGTGGAGCAGGGCATCAAGCGCCTCACAGTGCACGTGCGGCGCCATCCGCTTCTGGAAATGCTCTTCATCCCCGTGCTGATGACCGTGTTCTCGCTGGCCGGAGCCGTGTTCGGCATGGCGGAAGAACTGATTCCTCTGGTCATGATCTTCATTGTCCTGTCGCGGGCCTTGGGCTATGACTCCATCGTCGGCATCGCCATCCCCTTTCTCGGAGCGGCGGCGGGCTTTGCCTGCGCCTTCTTCAATCCGTTCACGGTGGGTGTGGCCCAGGGCATCGCCGGCGTCCCCATCTACTCGGGTCTGGCCTACCGGGTGTGCGCCTGGGTGGTGGCCACCAGCGTGGTGGTCGCCTACGTGATGATCTATGCCGCCAAGATCAAGCGGAACCCAGAACTGAGCCCCGTCCGCGACATCGATCTGGCCCGCGAGTCCCATGTCGCCAGTGGCTCCGGCGACGACTGGAACACGTCCCACATCCTGGCGCTCCTCACCTTCTTGGGCGCGCTGATGCTGCTGGTGTACGGCGTGCTGAAGTTCCACTGGTACCTGGAGCCCATCGCGGCCCTGTTCCTCGGCATGGGCATCCTCATCGGCCTGCTTTCCCGCATGGGGCCCAGCACCATCGCCAAGCACTTCATCGCCGGGGCCAAGGACATGGTGGGCGTGGTCTTCATCGTGGCCTGCGCCCGGGCCCTGCTGGTCATCGCCAATAGCGCGCAGATCATGGACACCCTGCTGCTCTACGGTTCCACCGCCATCCGCGTGCTGCCCAAGGCCATGACCGCCCAGGTGATGTTCCTGGTGCAGTGCGTGATCAACTTCTTCATCCACTCGGGCACCTCCCAGGCGGCGCTCACCATGCCCGTGCTGGCGCCCCTTTCGGACCTGGTCGGCATCACCCGCCAGACCTGCGTCTACAGCTTCGCCCTGTCCGAACTCATCAACCCCATCCTGCCCACCAGTGCCGTCACCATGGGCGTGCTGGGCGCCGCCAAAATCCCCTGGGAACGCTGGGCCAAGTGGTTCCTGCCCCTGATGCTCATCCTCATGGTGCTGGCCTTCCTGCTGCTGGTGCCCCCGACCCTGTTCTTCCACTGGGGACCGGTGTGAACCGGAAGGCCCTGCCATTCCTCTTGACCGGCATCGCCTTGGCCCAGGGGGTGGGCGATGATTTCCTCCGAGCCACCCCGCCAGTGCCGCTGCCAGCACCTCTGGCGACTGTGGTGGATGGTCTGGATACGGCCCGCATCATCCGACACCTGACCTATCTCACGGATCCAAACCGTGAGGGCCGCGGCCTCGGCACCAAGGGCCTGGAGGCCACCGTCCACTACCTGGTGGAGCAGCTGAAGGCCGCAGGCATCCCCCCACTGGAGCCTTCCTACCTCCAGGCGGTACCGATGCGCGGGGTGCAACCCGGGAAGGGTTCCATCCACCTTCAAACCCCCAATGGCACCTTCGCCTTTCATGCGGGTCGGGATGCCGTTCTTCCGCCCATTGAGCCCGGCCTCCTTTCAGGTCCCATGGTCTTTGTCGGCTACGGCATCCAGGAACCCTCGCTTCAGCACGATGATTTTCACGGCGTTGAGGTGCGCGGAAAGATCGTGATCTTCCTGGATGGCTGTCCTGCGGGCGAGGCCTGGCGGAAACCTGCCCTGGTCGAAAAATACGCCTCCCCCCGACCGGCCGACCGCTATGACTCTCGCCTGGCCCAGCTGGAGAAGCTGGGGGCCAAGGCAGCCATCGCGCTGGAAGCAGGGCTTGACCGGCGCATCGCCGAAGGCAAGGAACCCCCTCTCCCATACTTTCTCGCAGCTCGCGGTGTTCCAGGTTCGGGTGAGCCCCCCCTGGCGCGAGTGGCCTTGACGCCCGCGTTGAGCCCCTTGTTGGCATCCAAGGTCGAAGGTTCGGCCAGGGTGGCCATTCGAGGTCGGACGCGGGTGCTTCAAGGATTCAACGTGATCGGAAAGGTGGTCGGCTCCGACCCGGCGCTGCGCCAGGAAGCCATCCTCCTCGGCGCCCACATGGACCACCTGGGCCTGCCCGGTGGGGTGCTGCATCCGGGGGCCGATGACAACGCCTCTGGGGTGGCGGCCCTATTGGAGATCGCCCGATCGATCGTCGCAAGTCCGAGGCCCCCCCGGCGCACGATCCTCTTCACCTTCTGGACCGGCGAAGAGGAAGGCAAGTTCGGCTCGGGCCACTACACGCGGCACCCCCGCTGGCCCCTGGCCACCACCATGGCCTATCTGAACTTGGACATGATCGGCCATCCCTGGACACCCGCAGACCTTCAGGCCCTGGCAACCGAGGCGAAGGCGCCGAAGGCTTTCCTCACGGGACTTGACCCGGCTCATTTCGCAGAGCCTGGCCTATCGACAGGCCACCGCGACCTCGGCCCCGTCCTCAAGCAGGCTGGGCAGGGCACGGGGATGTCCCTGCACCTGGACTGGACCGATGGCAAGAACGGCGGCAGCGACTATCGTGATTTCGCGCGACTCAACCTGCCCTTCGTGCGTTTCTTCGGCAGCTACTTCCCCGAGTACCACAAACCCGGCGACACCCTGGACAAGCTGGATCCCGAACAGGTAAAGCGCATGGCGAGGCTGGTGCTGGCCACCGCGTGGCTACTGGCAGATCGGTAGGAAGGTCGGCATGGTATTGCAAAAGCATTTTGAAAGCGGAGGACAGCAGAGCGGCTGAGGAAGGCGGAGAAAGAGAAGACCTGCCATTGTTTTTTCCGCTCTCCTCCGCTCCTCCGCAAGCCTCCGCTCATCTACGGCTTTTCTCAAAGTTTCCCGTTACAGCACCACTTCCGCATACCAGCCCTTGCTGATGATCTTCGTGCCGTAGGGTGCCGACAGCTTCTGCAGGAGGGCGATGATCTCGGCGCCCCGCTTGGTACCCGCCAGCTTCGGCACGCCGTAGAGGGAGCCTTCGTCATCGATGGTGACTGGCAGCAGCTGAATCCGCTTCAGCTTCCCCTGGTTCAGAGTCATGCGAACCATCACGGTCTCCATGACCTCGCGGGATTCACGGCGGTCCCACACGGAGACATTGGTGGGCCGGGGCATCTCGATGTCGCGTTGGTGGATGATGTCCGCAGGGATCTTGTCCGGTGTGCGGTACTGGTAGATGAAGTCGCCCAGGCTGTAAAAGATGGGCCGGCCCTTGTAGATTTCAATGCCCCGCAGCACGTGGGGCCCGGTACCGAGCACCATGTCGGCCCCGGCCTCGATGGCGCGATGAAACATGATCTCCTCGTTGGGTGGCGTGGTGTCCTGGATGCCGTGGGCACGGTGGTGGGTCACATCGTGGTTGTGCAGGGAGACCAGCAGCAGATCCGATTTCTTCCTGGCCAGGAGGATGTCGTCCTCCATGACGCTCACGTCGCCCTCCAAGGGGCCTTCCACTTTCTCCACCTTCCCCTCCTTGGCCACAAGAATCACGGCAGGATCGATGGTGGCGAGGGATGGGCCGTTCGGGTCCTTGCTGCGGTATTTGGCGGTCCAGTAGCGCATGTAAGAGAGCAACCCCACGGTGGTCTTGTGGCCCGCGAGTTCGGTCTTTCCCAGAGCATGGGCCTCAGCCAGAGTGGTACCGGCCCCTGCGTGTGTGATGTTGGCGTGATCCAGGGCCTGAAGACACTCCTTGAGTCCTTCCGGGCCGAAATCCAGGGCGTGATTGTTGGCTTGGCTGACCAGGTTGATGCCCGTGCGCGCCAGCTCCCATCGGAAGTCCCGCGGGGCCCGGAAATTGTAGAAGGGACGCTGGAGCTCCGGCCGATCATTCAGCGAGAACTCCATGTTCCCGTATGCAACGTCCGCTTCCTGCATGATGCGGAAGAGACCTGCGCGATCAGGCTCTGTGAGTTGAGTGATGGGCTGGTTGAAGATCAGGTCGCCCACGGCCGTGACGATCAGGTCCCCCGGTTCCTCCTTCAGGAGTTCCCCGATGCGGCCCGGCCAGTCGATGCGCTCAGAGGGTTCGGGTGGATGGACGCGACGCTGATAGATAGCTCTGGGGTCGTCCTTCATGGGGCCGGCAACGGTCTGGGCCCTACCGGGAAGGGCCAGCAGCGCCGCGATCAAGAGGAGGCTTCGATGGACCCATTCCGTCCCGTTCATGGTGTGCTCCTGATGATCGATGAGGGTCGTGCTCAATTTTGTTTCATATTCAATTTTGAAGCAAAGAATTTCGCGCATCGAGCCGCGTGAGGGCAGGCGCTCTATCCTCTAGCCATGACCACTCAGCCCGACTACTGGAACCGCCTCTACGAAGAGGAAGGACGCCCCGGCTGGGACATGGACCGGGCCACGCCCCTGGTGCAAGAGCTGTTGGACCTGACCCATCCTCACGGGCTGCGCACCCAAGGCGAACTCGTGGTGCCGGGCTGCGGCTATGGGCACGATGCCGCCGAACTGGAGGCCCGGGGCTTCACGGTCACCGGCCTGGATTTCGCGCCGCTGGCCATCCTGGGCGCCAGGCAGCGCTACGGTGACCGGGTCGCCTGGTCCCAGGGCGATTGGTTCACCACGCAGCTCGGTCCCTGGGATGCGATTTTCGATCACACCTGCTTCGTGGCCATGGATCCCCCGCGCCGTCCGGCCTATGTAGACGCCTGCGCAGAGCACCTGAAGCCCGGCGGATTCTGGATGGCCGCACTGTTCCATGATGTGAAGGGCCAGTCCGGCCCCCCGCACGCCATTGCCATGGCCGAGATGCGGATCTTGGTGGAACCGCGCCTTGAAGTCCTCCACCTCGGCGAGGCCACCCAGAGTCATCCCCGCCGGGCGGGACGGGAGTTCCTCCTGGTGGCTCGGAAGCGTTGATCTCCCGGCCTATTCAGGGGCTTCCAGCTGGATCGCGGCCAGGGCCTGCATGACTTGATCGGCGCAAGCTTGGTAGCGTTCGCGGCCGGTCAAGTCTTCGGCAAGGCCGGAGAAATCCACCGCGGGTCCGGCCACGACGGTGATGCGCCCGGGATGAGGCCATTTCGCCTTCCGTGGCCAACATTCGTGGGCGCCAAACAGGCGCACAGGCACCACGGGCACCTCGCCTTTGGCAATGATGAAGCCGATGCCAGCCTCAGCGGCTTGAAGGGTCCCATCGGGTGAGCGGGTGCCTTCAGGGAAAATGAGTACCCGATTCCCCTCCTTGAGCAGCTTCAGGATGCGCTTCATGCTGGCGAGATCGCCCTTGCCGAGGTCCACCGGCAGGACCTGAATGCGCGGCAGCAGCCAGCCCAGAAAGCCCTTGAAGAGGGACTTGCGGGCCAGGTAGTAGATGGGTTTGCGAAAGCAGGCTCCCACCATGGACGGATCCAGGAAACTCACATGGTTGGCCACGATGAGGGCGCCGCCCGATTCAGGGAGGTGTTCCCGATGCAGGGTCCGGTGCCGGAAGCAGATCCGGCCGACGATGCGCGCGAGCGTGTGGGCAATCCAATAGATCATGGGGGTGGCCATCAGAAAGGAACGACAGGACAGCCTTCCAGTCTAAGGTCTGTTTTCAAAACAAATCCCCGTTCCAATCAGACAATGCCGGGGTTCTCCTGGAGCGATTCGCCTAGAATGGCGTCACCCCTCCGGAGTCAACCCATGCGCGTGAAAGCCCTGCTCTCGCTGCTCGTCTTGTCAACCCTGGCCCTGTCTGCCCAGGATGTGGTGCGCCTGGGCAATCTGAAGTTCGCCCACTACGGGGCCGTGTCCTACATGAAGGAACTGGCCCCGAAGTACAGGCTCAAGATCGACGAACGGATGTTCGCCAAGGGCATCGACATCAATCCGGCCATCGTGGCCGGTGAGATCGACGCCAGCGCGGCGGCCCTGGATGCGGCCATCGCCGGCCGCGCCATGGGCGTACCCATCTACGTGGTGGCAGGCTTCGCCCGGGGCGGCGCCCGCCTGGTGGTGCGGCCCGATGCAGGCATCAAATCCCTCAAGGATCTCAAGGGCAAGAAGGTGGGCGTGGCCCGGGGCGGCGCCCAGGAGCTGCTGCTGCTGGCGGAGCTGGCCAAGGCCGGGCTTACCTGGGCGGACAAGCCCGGCAAGGACGTGCTGGTGCTCTACCTGCCCTTTGCCGATCTCAACCAGACCCTCATGGCCAAGAACATCGACGCCATGTGCCAGAGCGAGCCCTACAGCTCCCAGGCCATCAACAAGAAGTTCGGTGTCGAGCTGCTGAAGCCCTACGACACCCCCATCGGTGAGCCCATCCGCGCCCTGGTCATCACGGAGAAGCTCTACAAGGAGCGCCGCGATGTGGCCCAGCGCTTCCTGCTCTGCTTCGTGGAAGCCACCAAGAAGTTCATCGACGAGCCCAAGACCGCGGAGAAGTTCGTCCGCGAAGCGATGTTCAAGAATCAGATCAGCGCCGAGGACTACCAGGACGCCATCGGCAACTCACCCTTCAGCTACGACATCTCCGTGCCTCACGTACAGATCACCACGGATCTCATGGCCAAGTACGGCGTGGGCAAGATGGCCAACCCACCCAAGGCCGTCGACTGGGTGAAACTGGACCTGCTCACCGAGGCCAAGAAACAGCTGAAGGTGAAATAGGTATGAAGCGCTATCGTCACGCCGCCTCCGGCATCCTTGTTCCGCTGGCGGCCCTGGCTTTCTGGCAGCTGCTGTCCAGCATGGGTTGGGTGAACGCCACCATCCTGCCCTCGCCCATGCGGGTGCTCATCAAGTGGTGGGCCTACCTGCGGCCCCTGGAGGTCTTCGATCCCGCCCAGGGCTCGTACCTCAAGTGGTGCTTCTCCGGTGAGCTGATCCAGGATGCCCTCGGCAGCCTCTACCGCGTGCTCGTGGGCTTCTTCATCGGCGGCGGCCTGGCCCTGCCCCTGGGCCTGGCCATGGGCTACAGCCGCGTGATGTACGGCCTCTTCAACCCGCTGATCCAGGTGCTGCGACCCATTCCGCCCATCGCCTACATCCCGCTCTCGATCCTCTGGTTTGGCCTGGGCAATCCCCCGGCCGTGTTTCTCATCAGCATCGGGGCCTTCTTCCCCGTGCTCATGAACACCGTGGCCGGAGTACAGAATGTCGACAGCATCTACCTCCGCGTGGGCCGCAACCTGGGGGCCTCGCGGCTCACCCAGTTCACCCGCATCATCCTGCCCGCCGCCACGCCCTACATCTTCACCGGCGCCCGTATCGGCATGGGCACGGCCTTCATCGTGGTGATCGTCTCCGAGATGATCGCCGTGAACAACGGCCTGGGCTACCGCATCCTCGAGGCCCGCGAATACCTCTGGTCCGACAAGATCATCGCGGGCATGTTCACCATCGGCCTGCTGGGCCTCGGCATCGACACCCTCATGAGCGGCCTCAGCTCGTACCTGCTGAAGTGGCACCGCGGCCTGGAGCAGGGATGACGGAAAGCAGCCACATCTCGATCCAAGGCGTGCACAAGGTCTTCCAGAGCGGCGGCCAGGATGTCTACGCCCTCAAAGCCATCGACCTGGACATCACCCGGGGCGAATTCGTCTGCCTGCTGGGGCCCTCGGGCTGCGGGAAATCGACCCTGCTGAACGCGGTGGCGGGGTTCAGCCTGCCCAGTTCCGGCGCCATCACCGTGGAGGGCTCCACCATCACAGAGCCGGGCCCAGATCGCGGCATGGTGTTCCAGGAATACGCGCTGTTCCCCTGGATGACCGTGGAGCAGAACATCGCCTTCGGCCTCCAGATCAAGAAGGTGGCCAAGACCACCATCCAGGCGAAGGTGGACGAGCTGCTCGTCCTGCTCAACCTCCAGGATTTCCGCCGACGTTATCCCAAGGACCTCAGCGGCGGCATGCGCCAGCGCGTGGCCATCGCCCGGGTGCTGGCCATCGACTCGCCCATCATGCTCATGGACGAGCCCTTCGGCGCCCTGGACGCCCTCACCCGCCGTACCTTGCAGGATGAGCTGCTGCGCCTCTGGACGGAGCTGAAGAAGACCATCCTCTTCGTCACCCACAGCATCGAAGAGGCCCTCTACCTGGCGGACCGCACCGTGGTGATGACCTACCGCCCCGGCACCATCAAATGCGACCTGGCCATCGACCTGCCCCGCCCCCGGGATGTCTCCAGCCCCGCCTTCAATGCCCTGAAAAAGGAACTCTCCCAGCTGCTCATGGAAGAGCAGGACCGGCACCAACAGGACGAGTTCCGGGGCGCGGCGGTGGATTAGGGCTTTGGCCTGGAATTAAAAAGCAGGTTCATCCGGGAATTCAGAGCCAACCCTGGTGAATGACCACAAGCAAACGCCGACCGCAGAGGACGCAGAGAAAAAACAACAGACATTCGAGCCGCCGATGATCACCGATGAAAAGCGGATAAAGACCGGAAGGCGCTGAAGCAGGGTGGGGCCGCCCGATTCGTTGGCACAGGCTGCATCCCGGGGGCGCTGGGGTTGCGCTTCTTGGGACGCGGTCCCGGCGCCCCGGGATCACTTCCGGCTGTGCCGGAAGCCGCCTTCGGCGAGCCTGCGCGTGGATGGGTCGGTGCGCCTCTGCGCTCTCTGTGTCCTCTGCGGTGGAATGGCTTTCCGTTGCAACTTTCGCGGCGACACGCCAGAAAGCTACAATGCACGTACACAGGCTCCGACCCTTTCGATGACCGCCATCAGAACCACTCCCCAAGGAGGCCCTCATGCAGATCAAGCTCACCAGCATCACGGTGGACGACCAGGACAAAGCGCTGCACTTCTACACGGCCATCCTGGGCTTCGTGACGCAAGTGGACATTCCCATGGGGCCCTTCCGGTGGCTGACGGTGTCCTCGCCAGAGGGTGTGGCGGGCGTCGAGCTGGTGCTGGAGCCCATGGCCTTCCCGCCCTCCCAGGTCTACCAGAAGGCCCTGTTTGAGGCGGGCATTCCGGCCACGGCCTTCATGACCCAGGACATCGACGCCGAGTACCGCCGCCTCCTGGAACGGGGCGTC
>Ga0302321_100002701_pt1 | contig 15246 bp, 18 predicted proteins | sample Fen_T0_1_FD_202505 | JGI IMG/M metagenome (GOLD analysis project Ga0302321, IMG submission 202505) | Peat permafrost microbial communities from Stordalen Mire near Abisko, Sweden - Fen_T0_1 | ecosystem: Environmental > Terrestrial > Soil > Wetlands > Permafrost | place: Sweden: Abisko...
CCCGGCACCCACGCTCGACCTCAGCATGCACGTGTTCCGCACGCCGACCGCCGCCGATCTCTCGATGGAAGCCAAGCTCGTCAAGGTCGGCAAGCGGGTGATCGTGGGTGAGTGCTGGTTCACCGCCGACGGCGAGGACGATCCCTACGCCGTGTGTGTCGCGACGTTCTTCACCACCGCGGAGCCGTTGTCGGAGGAGTGGCGGACGCCGACCGCCGACAACCCGATGTTCTCACCCCGACAGGACCTCCCGGAGCCGATCGCCGACCGGGCGGGGATCCACACCCACGCGCCGGGCAGTGTCGAGGTGCAGCTCGCGCCGCACATCTCCAACGGCACCACCGTGCAGGGTGGGATCGTCGCGCTGCTGGCCGAGCGCGCGTGCGAGTCGGCGCTCGGCGACGACGGCCGTCACGCGGTCACCGGGATCGACCTGCGGTACCTGAGCGCGCTGCGCGCCGGTCCCGCCCGTGCCACCGCCGAGCCGTTGCGCAGCGACGACCAGGGCAGCCACTTCTGGGTCGAGATCACCGACGCCGGCGACGACGACCGGCTGATCGTGCACGGTCTCGTGACCGCCCGACCTCTGTAGGCCGACCTCTCTAGGCGGGCGCGAGGTCGATGCCGCGCGCGCCCTCGGGCAACACCTCGGTGCGGGCCCGGAGCCGGGCCACGAGGAACGCATGGCCGATCGCGATGATGGTGAACACCACCACCGTCTCGGTGAGGTGCACGAAGGGAATCGCCCACGACGCGCTGCCCGCCACGAGCACCGCCAGCGCCGTGAACACGCGTAGCCGCAGCAACGGACCGATCGGTCGGCGGCGCGTCGACCAACCGATCACCGCCATCGACGCGTAGAAGCCGGCGAGCAGCACCGTGACCTCGAGGATCTCGACGTCGCTGAGGTGAGTGAGCAGACCGAAGTCGACGAGCTTCGACACCACGATCGCGACGCCGGCGATGCACACCTGCGCGAGCAGGTGGAACCCGACCCACGGGCCGAGCCGCGAGTCCTCGATGCCCGCATGCGGGATGTCCTCGAAGTACGAGGCCCACAGTGCGAACGTGAGCACGAACTGGAATGTGAGGGTCACCGCATTGATGCCGTCGAGCGCCGTGCTCGACACGATGGCGACCTTCACGAAGGACTCACCGCACACGATGATCGTGAACTCCCCCATCCGGTGGACGAGGTGGTGCTGATCGAGGGGCGGGTAGTCGTCGGGCCGCGCCGCCCGTACCACTGCGGGCACGAGCAGCAGCGCGAACGCGATCCCGGTGATCACCAGCTGCACCGTCTCGTGGAACGGGACGCTCGCGAGCAGCACCAGGCCGGACGCGGCATGGAGAATGGCCATGCTGCGAGCGAAGGACCGGTGCTCGTCGGCGGTGCGGGCCGCGTGGCCGTACATCGCCGCGAGCAACAGGAGCAGCACGCCGAACGTCGCACCGAGCCAGTCCTGGTCGTGACGCGCGCCCGCGCCTGCTTCCAACGAGACGAACGCGACCACCAGCATCTGGGCGAGCAGCAGCACTCGGTGCAACGTGTCGCTGCTGTGGTACCGGTTCATGTAGAGCGTGGTGGAGAACCAGATCCACCAGAGGCCCACGAAGACGCCGATCAGCCAGAACGCGTGCGCGGCATCGGCAACGTGTGACACCGCGGTGCTGAGCACGAGGATCGCGGCGACGAACACGAGGTCGTAGAAGAGCTCGAGCCATCCGACGATCTGGGCCAGCGCGTGTGAGCGCGGCTCGGCCGTTCCGGCGCGGTTGGGCTGCGGTTCCGGCGTCGACACGACGGCGAGCGTAGCCATGGCAGACTGGGGCACCCGACCTTCGGGACCCCCCACGACAGGAGACCAACGGTGAGCGACGTCAACGAGACCCCCGAGGAACTCGAGGAGATCGAGGTGATCACCACCGTCGTCGGTGACGACGGCACCGTGGTGGTCGACGACCTGCGCGCCGTGGTCGACGCCGATGGCAACATCCTCGCCACCGACGAGACCATCGCCGCCGAAGCGCCCGACGGCACGATCATCATCGACGAGGTGATCTCGGTCGCCGACGACGACGGCGACCTGGTCCCGATCGAGGAGGACGTCGCCGTCATCGAGCCCGAAGCAGGCTGAGCCGGTCATGAGCGCCGGGCTCGTCGCCGCCCTGGCGATGGCCCTGGCGTTCGCCTTCACCAACGGCATCCACGACGCCGCCGACGCGATCGCGACCCTCGTCGTCACGCACGCGGCGACCCCGGTGGCCGCCGTCACTCTGGCCGCGGCCGGGAACATCATCGGCCCGCTCCTGCTCGGCGCCGCGGTCGCCGACACCGTGGCCGGGGTGGTCATCGTGCCCTCCGACCAGATGGTGTTCGTGCTGGGCGCCGCGCTCACCGGCGCGGTCGTGTGGAACCTGATGACCTGGTGGCGGGGCCTACCGTCCAGCTCGAGTCATGCACTCCTGGGCGGGCTCGTGGGCGCGGCCGTCGCCCAGGGCGGCACCGGCGCGGTGAACTGGGGCGGCTTCGACGGCATCAAGCCGGTGGGCGTGTTCGGCATCCTCGGCGTGCTCGCGCTCGCCCCCGTCTTCGGCTTCGCGGCCGGCGTGCTCGTGAACCGCGCGGCGCGGGTGAGCGCGGCGCGCGCGACCCGCAGGGTGCGCGGGCCCGTGCGCGGGGGTCAGTGGGTGATGTCCGGCGGGCTCGCCATCAGCCACGGCGCCAACGACGCTCAGAAGTCGGTGGGCATCGTCGCCCTGCTGCTGTTCGCGGCCGGGCAGACCTCGCACTTCGCGCCACCCACCTGGGTCCTGTTCGCATGCGGCTTCGCGCTCACTCTCGGCACCGCCTTCGGCGGCTGGCCGATCATCCGCACGCTCGGGCGGCGGATCATCCGGCTCCGCCCGCTCGATTCCCTCGCCAGCCAGACCGCGTCCACCGGGGTGCTGCTCGGCGCGTCGCTGATCGGCGCACCGGTGAGCACTTCCCAGGTCGTGGCGTCGTCGGTCGTGGGGGTCGGCGGCGGGCGTCGACGCTGGCGTCACATCCACTGGCCGCTGGTGCGCACCATGCTGCTCGCCTGGTTGGTGACCATCCCCGCGGCGGCGCTGATCGCCGCCGTCGCGCTGCTGCCCTGGAGGTGGCTCACGTGAGCACGAAACGCTGGTTCCTGCCCGAGAACCCCGACCTGTTCGGGATGCTGCAGGAGCAGGCCGCCATCACGATGGAGGGCATGCATGCCCTCGTGCGGTGGGCGGGGGGTGACGCCGGCAGCGCCGACGCGGTGCGCGACTGCGAGCACCGCGCCGACGAGAAGAAGCGCGAGTTGTGGCGCAAGCTCCGCGACGCGTTCTCGCCACCGATCGACGCCGAGGACCTCTACTCGTTGTCGGCCGACCTCGACGAGGTGCTCAACGCGGCGAAGGATCTCGTCCGCGAAGCCGAGATCGTGCAGACCGCGCCCGACGCGCCGACCGAGGAGATGGCCGGCTTCCTCGCGGAGTCCGTGGCGCACCTCGCCGACGCGTTCTCGCGGCTCACGACGAAGGACGGCGATCCCACGGTCGATGCCGACCTCGCGATCAAGAGCCAACGACACGTGGAGAAGGCCTATCGCGCCGCGATGTCGGCGTTGATGGATCGCGACGACCTGCGTCAGGTGATCGTGTACCGAGAGCTGTACCACCGGATGTTGCACATCGGCGACCTCACGCACGTCGTCGCCGAGCGCGTCTGGTACGCCGTGGTCAAAGAGGGCTGAGCGCGCTCAGGCCGGGGGCCTCGAGCGGGGGGCCTCAGGCGGGGGGCCTCAGGCGGGGATGGCGCGGAGCGCGGCGAGCGCGCGGTCGGCATGCACGTTCATGCGGATCTCGCTCTTGACCACTTCGACGATGCGCCGGTCGCGGTCGATCACGAACGTGGCGCGCTGGGGCGGGCCCTTCTTGCGGGCGACGTCGAAGAGGCGCGCCACCGTGCCGTCGGGGTCGGAGAGCAGCGGGTAGTCGAAGTCGTGCTTCCCCGAGAACTGCGCCTGCTTGTCCACGGAGTCGCGGCTGATGCCGACGCGCTGCCCGCCGGCCTCGGCGAACTCGGATGCGAGGTCGCGGAAGTGACAGCTCTCCCGCGTGCAGCCGGTGGTCATCGCCGCCGGGTAGAAGAAGAGCACGACCGGGCCGTCCTGGAGCAGCGTGCTCAGGCGGCGGGGGGTGCCCGTCTCGTCGGGCAGTTCGAAGTCGTCGACGACATCACCGGGTTGTAGGGCCATCGCGGAACGGTACCTCAGTAATGGCGCAGCTCGACGGTGTTGCCGTCGGGATCGAGCACGTAGAGCGAGGTACCCATCCCCTGGGCGCCGAAGCGCGCCGCCGGGCCGTCGACGAGGGTGAACCGACCGCTCGCCGCGACCGCGGCGAGATCGAGCGGCTCCACGACGAGACACAGGTGGTCGGTGTTCACGCCGGTGCGATCGGTCTCGAGCAGGTCGACGATGAAGGTGGGCGTCACCCGCACCGACGGGAACGGCACCTGGCCGCGGCGCCACTCCTCCACCCGCACGGGCGCGAGCCCGAGTGCTCCGGTGTAGAACGCGAGCGAGCGCTCGGCGTCGGCCACGTTCAGCACCACGTGGTCGACGTCGACGACGCGCAGCTCAGGCACGGCGAACTTCAGGCACTGGGCGTGTACCAGTCGGGGTAGTGCCCGTCGGCCGCGTCGTCGGCGAGCAGCGCGGGCACGCCGAGCAGTGCGCGCACGTCCTCCAACGGGTCGTGCACGTGCGCCCAGAAGTCCCAGTCGGGCGCCAGCGTGTCGCCGATCGTGCGGTCGCCGCGGTCCCAGGCAACCCAGAACTTGCGGGCATCGAGCTTGCCCGTGGCCGAGCCCGCGAACTCCGCCAACTCGATGCCGAGGTGCCAGCTCAGGATCACCGGCAGCACGTGCGCGGTCATCGCGTCGTCGGGGTGCATCCCTGCGGTGAACGTGGACACGAGCAACTCACCCTGCAGCGACGTGTCGTACCCCGACAGCACGTGCGCGGAGTCGTGCGGTGTCGTGAACGCCTCGTTCGCGGAATCTGCACGACCCGGGTAGTCGAACCCGTTCTTCGCGTAGAACTGGTGGAACTCGTGACCGAACGTGCCGGGCGCGCACGCGTCCAGACCCTCGTAGCGAACGTGGAGCGTTTCGTCGGGCGCGTCGCGGTACGGCATGAGCCAGGCGTCGATGTCATCGCCCATCCAGCGGCCGGTGAAGCTACGAATGTTGCGGGCGACGATGTCGGAGCGCGCCGCCGCGAGGTCGCCAACCTCGATCGAGTGCAGATCACGCAGGAACGGAGCGTCGATCGACAGCGCCGCGGCGAAGCCCTGCGCGGCATCGATGCGCGGCGGATCCACCACACCGTCGACCACCGCCATGACCGCGAGGATCTCGCATGCACGTTCACGGCTCTCCACGCCGACCGCGCCCGCGAGCTCGTCGCCGGTGACGCGCGGCAGGGCCGCGACATCGAGCGCGCCCCGCCCGCCGAACACCGTGGTGTAGGCGTGCACGATCGCGTCGCGTGCGACCTCGGAGAGGGGATGGCGGCCCTCACCGGTGGCGACGAGCCGCATGGCCCGCAGCACGGCATCGACGGCGTCGGGAGATCCGGTGAACAGCACGAGGTCACGCTAACCCGTGGGATCGGGCGTCCCGACGCTCGTCAGGTGGCCACGATCGCGGCACCCACGGGCATCTTCTTGTAGAGGCCCAGGCGACGACCGGCGACGACCGTGCCGAGGACCAACGAGATGAGCGCGGCGGCCGCGAGCGCGGTGCGTAGCGGCATCGAGATCTGGCCGGCCCACGCCGCGATCGTGGCGAGGTTGAGCAGCGCGTGGACCGTCGCGGCAGGCAGGAGGGCCCCCGTACGCAGCACCGCGTAGCCGAGCACGATGCCGAGCGCCACGAACGGGAGCGCGTGCAACGAGTCGCTCATCTGCGCGACGTGCCCGGGGAGCAGCGCGAACACGCCACCCGCCGCGAACACCGCAATGACGCCGGGACCGACGCCCCAGTCCTCGGTGTGACGCCAGTTGTGACCCGACAATTTGGCGCACAGGGCGCCCACGAGCACGAGGATCGCCAGGCGGTACACCATCTCCTCGTCGAACGCCGCGAGCACGAGGCCGAGCGCCTCGGTCACGCCGCCCACGTGCACCGAGTACTCGTAGACGCCGAAGACGATGACCGCGCCGGAGATGGCGAGGAACTCACGCCACGCCCAGATGTTCGCCCGGTCGAGACCCAGCCGACGGAAGCCGATCATCGAGACCAGCAGGATCTCGAGGGGCAACGTGGGCGACACCGGCACGCGGCCGAGGTTCCCGAGCGTGATGTCGAACCACGCGGTGCTGACGTCGAAGGCCACGGTCAGCGCGGCGACGAAGAGGATCGCCGGGCTGAGGGGCCAGCGCGTCCAGCGGCACCAACGCCACTCGTGCTGCGGCGCGTCGACCGATTGCTCGTCCTCCACGACGTCGGTTGCGACGCGTTCCACGTCGGTGCTCCGTTCTCTGCCAGCCTTCGAAGCCGATTCGCCCCTCACGGGACGTCATCGACCACTCCAGGTAGCAGATTAACCACTGATCGTGCTGGGGCTTCCGGAGCGAGACTCGCCTCGGTGCCGTGGCGCACCACGAACGTGCCCGCGAGCAGGTCGCCGACCCGCCGGTGCCCCGGTGTGAACCACGCCGCCCAGAGCGCGACGGGCACGAGCAACGAGATCCCGTCGATCACCCAGGCCATGGCCCGCACCGCCGAGCGGGCGAAGCCGGGCTTGCCGCCCCGGCGGTCGATCACCCGCACCCCGAGCAACGCCTTGCCCGGCGACGCGCCGGTCCGCCCCTGGACCACCACGAACACGAGCACGTAGCCGAGCGCGAACACCACCAGGAACCACACGATCGACCGGTTCTCCACCACCGCGCCGTTCCCCCGCCACACGAAACAGCTCCTGCCGGGAGCGAGGTGGTCGGGGCACTCGCGCACCGCGGTCGCGTGACCGACGACGAGGACCGTGAGCACCGGCAACACGGTGATGAGGAACGCGTCCACGAGCAGGCCGATCGCCCGGCGCGTGATCACCTGGGTGGGGTCGCGGCTGGTCGAGTACCGGGTCACAGCAGGTCGGGATCCCCTGCCGCTCGGGCCCGCCGGACGATGACGACCACCAGCACCGCGTTGGTGGCCCCGAACGCGACCATGAGCAGCCCGAACACCGTCTTGCCGGTGGCGACGACGACCAGGCCACCGAGGAAGAACACGATGGCCAGCGTGGCGCGCACGCGGATGATCGTGCGGAGCCGGCCCATCGCCCGAGCGTACCGTGGGCCCATGCCCGATCCCTCGCTCGTCTCGTCGACCACTGTCCCGCTGTCGGTGCTCGACGTGTGCCCGGTGCGCGCGGGTGAGAGCGCGTCGCAGGCCCTCGCCGAAACCGTCGCGCTCGCCCGCACGGTGGAGGCGCTCGGATTCCGTCGGTACTGGCTCGCCGAGCACCACAACACCGCAGGCATCGCGAGCTCGGCGCCCGAGGTGCTGATCACGTACGTGGCCGGCGCGACGTCGACGATCCGCGTGGGCTCCGGAGGGATCATGCTCCCGAACCACAGCCCCCTGAAGGTGGCGGAGACGTTCCGCACGCTCGGCGCGTTGTTCCCCGGCCGGATCGATCTCGGCATCGGCCGCGCGCCGGGCACCGATCTCACCACCGCGCTTGCGTTGCGGCGGTCACGCGAGGCGGTCACCACCGACCAGTTCCCGCAGTTGCTCGGCGAGCTGCTCGCGTTCTTCGAGGACGACTTCCCCGACAACCATCCGTTCCACAGCGTGCAGGCCGCGCCCGCGGGCGTGCCGACGCCGCCGATGTTCCTCCTGGGCTCGAGTGACTACAGCGCGAACGTCGCCGCGCAACTCGGGCTCGGATTCGCGTTCGCGCGGCACATCAATCCCGGTCCGGCCGTGCAGATGTTGCGCGCGTATCGCGACGGCTTCCAGGCGAGCGACTTCGGCACGGAGCCCTACGCGATCCTCGGCGTGTCGGCGTTGTGCGCGGACACCGCCGAAGAAGCCGAACACCTCGCAGCGCCGCTCGACCTCGCGTGGCTCCGCATCGGCCAGGGTCGCCGCGGGCCGTCGCCCACCTTCGAAGAGGCATTGGCCTACGAGTACACGCCGGCTGAAGAGGCGATGCGGCGCGCCAACCGGGCCCGCCACCTCGTCGGTGACGCGGTCAGCGTCGCCGAGCAGGTGCGCGCGCTCGCCGCCGGTGCGCACGCCGACGAGGTGATGGTCCTCACCATGGCGCCCGACGCGGCGACGCGCACGCGCTCCTACGAGTTGCTCGCGGCCGAACTCTCACCCTGAGGCAAGCGGCGGCCGCGAGCCGACTCGAGCTGACTCAGGCGGCCGCCTCGACCACGCGCACCTTGCGGGCGACGAGGCCACGGTCGTTGGTGATGACCTCGAACTCCACGTGCTGACCCTCTTCGAGGTTGCGGAAGCCGCCACCCTCGATGTCGGAGAAGTGCACGAACACGTCGCGGTCGCCCGGCACGGGCACCGTCTCGATGAAGCCGAAGCCCTTCTTCGTGTCGAACCACTTCACGACGCCGCGCGGCATGCCGCCACGCGCGGGGCTCGGCTCTTCCGCGAACTTCGGACGGAAACCTTCGGGCTGTTCGTCACGCGCTTCGCGCACGGACTCTGCGAGCTTCTTCTCCATGTGCTTGGAGACGTGCTCCTTCTTGCCCTTCTTCCCGTGCGTGTCCTGCTTGTCGTGCTTGTTCGGGCGCTCGTCGCGACCCGCACGCTCGACGCGCACCGGGCGCTCCTGGCGGGCAGGACGCTCGTCGACCGCGACCGGGGTGTCGCCCTTGAGCACGCCGAGCTGCACCGGCTGGAGGTGCTTGGACTGGCCGAGCTCCTGCTGGAAGCGATTGACCGCTCGCTTCTGGTCGGGCTGCACCAGCGACACGACGATGCCTTCCGCGCCGGCGCGCGCAGTGCGGCCGGAGCGGTGGGTGTAGTCCTTGAAGTCGGCCGGCGGATCGTGGTGCACGACGCACGCGACACCGTCGACGTGAATCCCACGCGCCGCGACGTCGGTGGCGACGAGCACGTCGACCTTGCCGTCGGCGAACGACTCGAGCGCGCGTTCGCGCTGACCCTGCGACCGGTTGCCGTGGATCGCGGTGGCGCGCACCCGGCGCTGCTCGAGCTTCTTGGCGAGTGCCTCCGCGCCGTGCTTGGTGCGGCAGAACACGATCGTCGGGCCCGCAGTACGCGCGATGTCGGCGATGACGTCGACACGGTCGTCCTTGCCGACCTTCCAGAAGAGGTGGGTGAGCATGGACACGTCGGCCTCGGGCAGACGGTGCACCGCCGGGTCGTGCTGGTACTCGCGCACCAGCGCGTCGACGGCGCCGTCGAGCGTGGCCGAGAACAGCAGCGTCTGACGGTCGGGCGACGTGAGGTCGAGCAGGGCGCGCACCTCGGGCAGGAAGCCCATGTCGGCCATGCGGTCGGCCTCGTCCACCACGACGAACTCGACCGCGTCGAGCTTCAGCTCCTTGCGCTCGAGCAGGTCCTTCAGTCGACCGGGGCAGGCGACGAGCACGTCGACGCCGCGTCGCAGCGCCGCCAACTGCTTGCCGAAGCCGGCACCGCCGTAGACCGCGGCCACGCGCAGCTTGCGCGAGCGGCCGAGCCACTCGAGCTCACCGCACACCTGTGCGGCGAGTTCGCGGGTGGGCACGAGCACAAGACCGCGCGGCTGGCGCGGCTTGGCCTTCTTGACCAGCACCGCGAGCGGCACGCCGAACGCGATGGTCTTGCCCGAGCCCGTGGGCGCGCGACCACAGAGGTCGCGGCCTGCGAGCGCGTCGGGGATGGTCATTTCCTGAATGGGGAACGCGGACTCGATGCCGCGCGCGTGAAGGGTGCCGACGACGTCAGCGGGTACGCCGAGATCGGCGAATTGATCGGACATGGGTTGGTAACTCCGTTTGGCTGGCTCTCCACGTCGATACGTGGAGGAGCAATCGACTCACGAGGGTTGACGAACCCCGTGACGCCGATCCGGAGATCCGGAGCTGCGAGAGAGCACGCTGACCCACTGCAAGACCCGCGCGCCATCAACCGTGCGCTGCGGGATTGGGCCTCATGATACCCGATGAGGGTGCGCGTCCCGCGCACGCGGCTGACGTAGCGTCTCCGGCAGCGGGAATTCCGCTCGCGCACTCCCCCGCGCGATCCCCTTCGAGGTGCAGAACCATGGAGCGACAGTCCGGGCTGGGACGCAGCCTCGGAGACGTGCTCGACTCGCTCACGCCCGTCGACCCCGATCCCGCAACTGCCGGTCGCGTGCTCTTCGAGCCCGAGGATCTCGAGCAGCAGCTCGACTCGCTCATGGGCGACATCCGCGACCTGCGTGACCGCGTGCAACACCTCGTCGCGCTGGTCCCCGACGCCGACGCTGAGACCGGAAAGCCGGCCAAGACCAAGAAGAAGCCCAAGAACAAGAAGAAGCACCACAAGAAGGCCAAGAAGACCAAGAAAGCGAAGAAGCACAAGCCCGCGCACCGCGAAGCCGCCTGAGCGAAACCCCCCTGACGGGAACACTCCCGCGTGTGGCAGGGTTGCCACGCTCGACGCAGGAGGAGACCCACCATGGGCTTGTTCGGAAACAGCCACAAGGGCGCGATGCCCTCCCCGGAGGACGCGCTCCCCGGGCGCACCCTGTCGATGCCGGTGCCGCTCACGCACTTCGTGAACGGCCACCCGCTCGCACCGCCCTTCCCCGAGGGGATGCAGACCGCTGTGTTCGCGCTGGGCTGCTTCTGGGGCGCCGAGCGCGCGTTCTGGCAGACCGAGGGCGTCTACAGCACCGCAGTGGGATACACCGCCGGATACACGGCGAACCCCACGTACGAGGAGGTGTGCTCCGGTCGCACGGGGCACACCGAGGCCGTGCTCGTGGTCTTCGACCCGCAGGTCATCACCTACGACGCGCTGTGCAAGGTGTTCTGGGAGAAGCACAACCCCACGCAGGGCATGCGCCAGGGCAACGACGTCGGCACGCAGTACCGCTCCGGCATCTACTGGAACAGTGACGAACAGCGCGCCGCCGCCGAGCAGTCACGCGCCATGTACCAGCAGGTGCTCAACGATTCGGGCTACGGCGAGATCACCACGGAGATCGCCGAGGCCGGGCCGTTCTTCTATGCCGAGGAGTACCACCAGCAGTACCTCGGCAAGAACCCCAACGGGTACTGCGGCCTCGGCGGCACCGGTGTCAGCTGCCCGATCGGGCTCGCCGGCGCCAGCTGACTAGGCGTCGGCCAACTCGACGCCCTCCACCGTGAGATCCAGTTCGTCGGCCGCAATGTCGTCGTCCACGTCGACCGCGCGCGCGGGGAGGAACCGCCACGCGAGGAGCGCGCCGACCACGGCGACCGCGGCAGTCACCATCGCGCCGCGCACCATGGCGTAGACGAACGCCTCGCGTGCCAGGCCTGCCAGCGGCGCACCGATGGCGCCGAGGCGGTGGCTCACCTCGATGGCGGCGCCGACCGACTGGTCGGCCGCCTCGCGCACCTGCGAAGGCACGTTGGCCGGCAGCTTCGAGTTGAGCTGCGTGGTGTACAGCGACGTGAGCATGCTCCCGAGCACGGCCACACCGACCGCGCCGCCGATCTCCCGGCTGGTGTCGTTCACCGCGGAACCCACACCGGCGTGTTCCTTCGGGAGTGAGCCCATGATCGACTCCGTCGCGGGCGGCATGGAGAAGCCCATGCCCACACCCATGAGGATCATCGCCACACCGACACGCGGATACCCCGTGCCGACGGTGGACGTGGCCGCGACGACCAGACCCGAGGCGAACAACAACATGCCCGACACGACCATTCGCTTCGTGCCGAACCACTCGACCGCCTTCGACGAGAGCGGCGCGGCGACCATCATCGCGATCGCGAACGGCAGGGTGCGCAAGCCGGCCTGGAATGCGGAGTATCCGAGCACGAACTGCAGGTACTGCGTGGCGAGGAAGATGAACCCGAAGAGCGCGAAGAACGTGATCGAGATGGTGAGCGTCGCGGAGGTGAACCGCGGGTTGCGGAAGAAGCGCACGTCGAGCATCGGCTCCCGTGCGTGCAGCTCCCAGAGGACGAAGCCCACGATGCCGACGATCGCGAGGGCGAAGCCACCCAGGATGAGCGGGTCGGTCCACCCGTATGTCGGCGCCTCGATGATCGAAGCAACCAGCGCACCCAGGCCGACGATCGACAGCAGTGCGCCGATCCAGTCGATCGGTGGGTGCTCGGGGTTGCGCGACGTGGGCACGAGGAACTTCCCGGCGATCAGCGCGACGATCACGACCGGCACGTTGATCAGGAACACCGAGCCCCACCAGAAGTGGTCGAGCAGGAAGCCACCGATCACCGGGCCGAGCGCGACCGCGAGCCCGGCGACCGCCGACCACAGGCCGATGGCGAGCGCGCGCTCCCGCGCGTCGGTGAAGACGTTGATGAGGATCGACAGGGTCGCCGGCATGATCAGCGCGGCGCCGATCCCCATCAGCGCGCGGGCGCCGATGAGCGGGGTCACGCCCCCGGCGAGCGCCGCAGCGGCGGACGCGAGGCCGAAGATCACCAGGCCCGCACTGAGCGCGCCCTGACGGCCGAAGCGGTCACCGAGGCTGCCCATGGTGAGCAGCAGGCCGGCGAACACGAGCGTGTACGCGTCGACGACCCACTGGAGGTCGGTGATGCTCGTCCCGAGATCACGGACGAGCGTGGGGAGCGCGACGTTCACGATCGTGTTGTCGAGCACGATGATCAGCAGGCTGGCGCACAGCACACCGAGGGTGAGCCAGCGGCGGGAATGGATGCGTTCGGCGCCGGAGAGGGGGGCCATGGGAACTTCCTCCGGGGGGAGAGTCGTTGTATCGTCGGATCTGACAGTGTTATTGCGGTGCAATCTACAACTACGTTATAACAGTGTCAACCCCTGATTTCCGAGCCCTCCCACCTGGGTGGTCGCACGGACCGGGGCAGAAGGGGAAGAATCGGCCGTGATGGCGAGACGAACCGACGAGACCGGGGCGGCGATCCTGCACGCCGCCAGCGAATTGCTGGCCACGGAAGGCCCCGGCGCGCTCAGCGTGCGGCGGATTGCCGCGGCGGCCGGCTGCTCCACGATGGGGCTGTACAGCCGCTTCGGCGGCAAGGACGGCGTGGTCGACGAGCTCTTCGCCGAAGGGTTCGACCACCTCAGGGCTTCGATGGAGGGCCTGCCGAGCACCGCATCGGCCGTCGAGGACTTCCGCGCCTGCGCGCGGGAGTACCGCCGGACCGCGCTCGACCACTCGACCCACTACATGGTGATGTTCGGCGGCGCCGTGCCCGGGTTCGAGCCCAGCCCGGAGAACCACCTGGTCGCGAAGCAGTCGTTCGACCATCTCGTCTCGAGCGTCCGCCGCTGCATCGACTCGGGCGACTTCGAGGGCGACTCCGTGCGCATCGCCGAGATCACATGGGGCGCGATGCACGGCATGGTGATGCTCGAGCTCATCGGACTCAACCCCCACCGCGACGACCCCAGTACGCGCTACGACGCGATGCTCGACGTGCTGGTCGCCGGACTGCGCCCGGGCGGCGGTGCGCCCGCGGCTGCCCCCGTCCTCGCCGCGGACGGAAGCCATGTCTGACGACAGCGCGTTCGACAAGGCTCGGGCACTCCCCCAACGCGCGGTCGAGTCGGTGCGGGGCGCGCTCGACGCGACGCTCGACAAGGTGTTCGCCGAGCCGTTCGACGTCCGCACACCCCAGGAACTCGAACGGCTCGTCGTCGAAGGACCGCACGGCACCGGCCCCGACGCACCGCCCACCGGGATGGGCGCGTTCGTGATCGCGGCCACGCCGATCGCGCAGCGCGCACTGCGCACCGCGGCGAAGTCGGGAAAGCTCGCGGGCAAGGTACCGCTGCCGTCGGCGCGCGCCGTGCGCATCACCGCGGCCACCATCCCGGTCGCGATGCGGGTGTCGCACACCAGCCGCCGCGGCTACCGCGAGATCCAACTGCTCGCCAGTTACCTGATCGCGCAGCTGCGCGAGGCCGGGGTCACGCCCGAGCGGGGTCTCGTGCGCGCGCTCACCATGTCGCTCTATGTCGACCCGGCGCGGCGACCCCGCTTCGACGTGCCGGTCTCGCGCTACGCCGGCACGGTGAGCCGCCAGTGGGCGCTGCGCTCACTCGGCGGCGACAGCGAGGACGCGTTGCGTTCGCGCGCCCGCAAGTGGGTCGACGCGATCGACCGCCTCGACCTCTCCACGGTGACCGCGGAGTGGCGCCACGGCGACGTCATCGACCTCTGATCACGCGCCTGATCATTGCGCCGGATCAGGTGCCGGAGCCGTCGTCGCCCTTCCGGCGTTTCGCGGCCCGGTCCGAGATCGCACCGACGATCATCCACCCGCCGAAGAACAGCACCATCAGCAGCGACGGGATGAAGACCACCGGATCGTGCGGCCACCCGCTCTCTGGCGTCGTGGGCGCCTCGGCCGCAATCGCGAGCACGATCACGGCGGTGAAGAACGCGGCGGCAATCCAAGCTTGTCGGCTCATGGACGAGAAGCTACCGGCCAGCGACCGCCCATCCGCAGGTTGCGTCACCAGAGCCGGCGATAGCCAGGTGTGATGACGCAACCTGCAATCCGGATCGGCCGCGTCAACCGAACCCGCGCGTCAGACGAAGGCGGCCAGGTCGGCCGCGAACATCACGTCGAGCCCGAACCACACCGACGACCCACCCTTGAGCTCGGCGTCGAGGAAGTCGACCGTGGTGCGGACGACCAGGTCGAAGTGCGGATCCGCGGGATCGGTGTAGGGCGGTGCGTGCGCGGCGTTCCACAGCGCGACGGTCCACGACGGTTGCGCGAGGTTCTCGTGATCCCACTCCACGGTCGTGCCGAAGTCGTTGTACTCGTCCTGGTCGCTGGCGAAGTGCAGGAACGCGCGTCCGTTCGGCTGGTAGGTCGTGCCGGGTTCGCGCAACAGCGCCGCGTAGGAGATCGCCGCGCGTACGCGTGGGTCGTTGCGCCACGCCTCGAAGCCGTCGCCGAACGCGACCAGTGCGCCGTCCGAGTGCCCGGCCACCGCGATGCGGTCACCGTCGACGAGCCCACCGATGTACGGGTCGC
>Ga0302321_100002702_pt1 | contig 15241 bp, 10 predicted proteins | sample Fen_T0_1_FD_202505 | JGI IMG/M metagenome (GOLD analysis project Ga0302321, IMG submission 202505) | Peat permafrost microbial communities from Stordalen Mire near Abisko, Sweden - Fen_T0_1 | ecosystem: Environmental > Terrestrial > Soil > Wetlands > Permafrost | place: Sweden: Abisko...
CCGGTTGCCGACCGCGTCGGTGCCGTCCTTCAGCGTCTCGATGCGGCGGACGTCGAGTCGGATCGACGCGTAGAACTTCAGCGCCTTGCCGCCCGTCGTGGTCTCGGGCGAGCCGAACATGACGCCGATCTTCTCCCGCAGCTGGTTGATGAAGATGCAGGTCGTGTTGGACTGGCTCAGGCCTGACGTCATCTTGCGCAGCGCCTGGGACATGAGACGGGCCTGCAGGCCGACGTGGCTGTCGCCCATCTCGCCCTCGATCTCCGCGCGGGGCACGAGTGCGGCGACGGAGTCGACGACGATGATGTCGAGCGCACCGGACCGCACGAGCATGTCGGCGATCTCCAGCGCCTGCTCGCCGGTGTCCGGCTGGGAGACCAGCAGGGCGTCGGTGTCGACGCCGAGGTTCTTGGCGTACTCGGGGTCGAGGGCGTGCTCGGCGTCGATGAACGCAGCGATCCCTCCCGCGCGCTGGGCGTTGGCGACGGAGTGCAGCGCGACCGTGGTCTTGCCGGACGACTCCGGGCCGTAGATCTCGACGACGCGACCGCGTGGCAACCCGCCGATGCCGAGCGCGAGGTCGAGCGCGATCGACCCGGTGGGGATCACCTCGACCGGGGCGCGCCCGTCGTCGCCGAGCCGCATGACCGAGCCCTTGCCGAACTGCCGCTCGATCTGGGCCAGCGCGGTGTCGAGCGCCTTGTCGCGGTCTGCCGATGCCATGGTCCCGCCTCGTGGTTCGAGGGCCCTGTCGGCCCGGATGGTCAAGTCCTGCGGTGACGCTAGGGGCCGGGTCCGACAGGTCCGCGTGGGGCGGTTGCCGATGTGGTCCCGTGCGTCGTGGGGATGACGGTAACCGAACACCTGTTCGATCCGGTTCGCGACACGCCGACCCTGCGCCCGCCGGTGTTGATCAAGGAGAAGATGTCGACTCCGGATGATCAACTTGCCCATCAAGTCCAAGATCAACGCGAGTTCTTCCGGAGCGCGGCGGGCGCAGGGTGAGAACCGTCAGGGGGACGAGCAGGAGGGCTGCGACCAGGTTGAGCCAGTGGTACGACGCCAGCCAGACGACGAGGCCGGCGACCACTCCGCCGAGCGCCCCGGCAAGGTTCATCAAGGTGTCCCCTGCGCCCTGGACGCCCGGGCGCTGCTCGTCGGGCACCGCCTCGGTGATCAGCGCCGAGCCGGCGACCAACGTGCACGACCACCCCAGTCCCAGCAGGAACAACCCGACCCCGAGCTGGAACACGGCCAGGTCGGGAGCGGTGCCGGCGAGTGTCGTCGCCAGCACGAAGATGCCGACGCCCACCAGCAGGACCGCACGGGGCGTCCAACGGTCGACCAGCCAGCCGACCACCGGACTGAAGGCGTACATGCCGAGCACGTGCACGCTGACCACCAAGCCGATCACCCGCAGCGCCATGTCCATGTGGCCCATGTGCACCGGCGTCATCACCATGACCATGACCATGACGGCGTGCCCGATGGCGATCGCCACCAGACCGACGACGGCCAACGGGTACTCACTGGCCACGCGGAGCCCCGCGCGGAACGACACGTGCGGGGGCACCTCGTGCTCGCCGCGCAGCCGTCGAGCGGTCACGAGCGGGTCGGGTCGCAGCAGCATGGCGACGACGGTCGCGCCGGCGAGCAGGCCCAGACCGGTCACGAGGTACGGGCCGGTCAGCCGAGGCAGGCCGATCGCGTCGGCGACGTCGGCGGCGGGCGCCATGAGGTTAGGCCCGAGGACGGCACCGACCGTGCTGGCCCACACCACGAGCGACAGCGAGAACCCCACGTGTTCGGGGGCAGCCAGGTCGGTGGCCGCGTAGCGCGCCTGATAGCTCGCCGCCGAGGCCGCGCCGACCAGGAACGTGCCGAGCAGGAGCAGCGGCAGCCACCCCGCCACCCCGGCCCCGACGACCACCGCCGCGCCCACGGCGCCCGTCGCGAGCCCCAGGGCCAGGCCCGGCCGTCGGCCGTGCCGGTTGGAGACCCGCGCCAACGGCACCGCGGCCGCAGCCGCGCCCAGCACGCCGAAGGTCTGGGCCAGACCGGCCCACGCCTCGCTGTTCGTGATCTGGACGACCAGCAGGCTCCCGGCCGCGACCCCGGCGGCGATCCCCACCCCGTCGAGCACCTGAGCGCTACCGAGCACGGCCAACGTGCGTCGTTGCGTCGCGGTCCGGCCGGTGCCGGCGAACACCATCAGCGCTCCGACGCGGGGAGCTCGAGGGCGGCGACCACCGCGCGCCAGACCGTCTTGGCATCCTCGCCCTGGTCGAGCGCCTGAACCACGGTCCGGCCACCGAGCTGGGTGATCACGACGTCGCGGGCATAGGAGTCGGCGTACGTGTCACCGAGGTGCTCGCGCATCCGTCGCCAGAACTCGGTCAGCCGCACGCCCGCGAAACTACCCGACCACACCCACCCGCATCCCGCCGGACAACCCCGCCCCCCTCCATGTTGATCTTGGACTTCATGGGCAAGTTGATCACCCGGAGTCGACATCTTCTCCTTGATCAACAGGGACTGCGGCGGCGGGCTAGCCTCGAATCGACGTCCGCAACCAGGAGGCAGGCATGACCGAGCCGCAGTTCGACGACCGACGCGACTTCGACGACGCAGACCGCGGGTTCATCGGCCGGCTCGACCCTGGCGTGGTTCACGCGGCCGACGGCCGTGTGGTCTGGGACAACGACGCGTACGCGTTCCTGGCCGACGACTGCCCCGAGACGGCGAACCCCAGCCTGTGGCGTCAGGGACAACTCTGCACGCGGCAGGGCCTGTACCAGGTGACCGACGGGATCTACCAGGTGCGTGGTCTAGACCTGTCCAACATGACGCTCGTCGAGGGCACCGACGGCGTCATCGTCATCGACCCGCTGATCAGTGCCGAGACCGCCGCCGCGGCACTGGCCCTGTACCGCGCTCACCGCGGCAACCGGCCCGTGACCGCCGTGATCTACACGCACTCCCACGTCGACCACTTCGGCGGCGTCGAGGGTGTCGTCACCGAACCCGTCCCGATCCTGGCCCCGGCCGGCTTCCTCGAGCACGCCGTGGCGGAGAACGTGTACGCGGGCAACGCCATGAACCGACGCGCCGTGTACATGTACGGGGCGGCGCTACCCAAGGGCGCCGACGCGCAGATCGGCGCAGGTCTGGGCATGACGACCTCCACCGGGTCGATCGGCCTGCTGCCACCGACGCTCGACGTCACGCACACTGGGCAGGAGGAGACCGTCGACGGCGTGCGCATCGTCTTCCAGCTCACGCCGGGCACCGAGGCCCCGGCGGAGATGAACTTCTTCTTCCCCGGCCACCGCGCGTTGTGCCTCGCGGAGAACGCCACCCACAACCTGCACAACATCCTGACGCTGCGCGGTGCTCTGGTCCGCGACGCGCGAACGTGGTCGCGCTACATCGACGAGGCCATCGAGATGTTCACCGACGACACCGACGTCGCCTTCGCCTCACACCACTGGCCGACGTGGGGCAAGAACCGGATCGTCGCCTTCTTGTCGGAGCAACGCGACCTGTACGGCTACCTGCACGACCAGACGTTGCGGCTGCTCAACGAGGGGTACACCGGCATCGAGATCGCCGAGCAGATCGAGCTGCCTCCGGCGCTTGCCACGGCCTGGCACGCGCGCGGCTACTACGGCTCGGTCAGCCACAACGTCAAGGCGATCTACCAACGCTACATGGGCTGGTTCGACGGAAACCCGGCCTCGCTGTGGGAGCTGCCGCCGCAGGAGTCGGCGACGCGCTACGTCGACTGCATGGGGGGTGTCGACGCCGTGGTGGCCAAGGCGCAGGAGTACGCAGACCGAGGCGACCTGCGGTTCGCAGTCCAGCTGCTCAAGCACGCCGTGTTCGCCAGCCCTGACGACGCCACGGCCAAGGAGCTGCTGGCCCAGACGTTCGACCGCCTGGGTCATGCGGCCGAGAACGGGACCTGGCGCAACTTCTACCTGACTGGCGCCACCGAGCTGCGTCACGGGATCGTGACGCCGCCGATCAGCTCGATCGGGGTCGGCATGGCCGGGGCGCTGACCGTGACCCAGCTGTTCGACTCGGTGGCGGTCCGCGTCAACGGCCCGAAGGCCTGGTCGCTCGCGCTGACGATCAGCTGGCGGTTCACCGACCTCGACGAGGACTACCGCATGAGCCTGTCGAACGGGTTGCTCGTGCACCACCGCGCGACGCGGCCCGCAGCCGCCGACCTCTCCCTCACACTCACCAAGCCGCAACTGCTGGGGCTGCTCGGCGGTGCCGGGCGCGAGGGCCTGACGCACGAGGGCGACCTCGGGGTGATCGACCAGCTGCTGGGAGTGCTGGACAACCCCGAGCCGAACTTCGCCATCGTCACGCCGTAAGGGCCCCGCGAGGCGGCAGTCCCCGTCCGCCCGGTCTGAGCCCGCTGTTGATCAAGGAGAATATGTCGACCCCGGGTGATCAACATGCACATGAAGTCCAAGATCAACGCGGTTTCGGGGGGCGGGGCGGGGGCGGGGCGGGGGCGGGGCGGGGGCGGGCAGAGAGTCGGAGGGGCCTGAGACCATGGGCCGGTGCCTGCGCTGGAGCAGTTCTCCCCCGCGACCCGGGCCTGGTTCCGGGGGGTGTTCGCCGCGCCCACCACGGTTCAGGAGCAGGCCTGGGCCACGATCGGTCGCGGTCGCCACGCCCTCGTCGTGGCACCCACCGGTTCGGGCAAGACGCTGGCCGCCTTCCTCTGGGCGCTCGACCGGCTCGCCCACACCCCGGTGCCCGACGACCCGCTCCGGCGCACCCGCGTCCTCTACGTCTCGCCGCTGAAGGCCCTGGCGGTCGATGTCGAACGCAACCTGCGGGCGCCGCTGTCCGGCATCGCCGACGCCGCGCACCGGGCGGGCACGGCGCAGCCCGACGTCACCGTCGGCATCCGCAGCGGCGACACCGCACCCGACGAGCGCCGACGTCTCGCGCGACGCCCGCCCGACATCCTCATCACCACGCCCGAGTCGCTGTACCTGATGCTCACCTCGCAGGCGCGCGAGACGTTGCGCGGCGTCGACACCGTGATCGTCGACGAGGTGCACGCGGTGGCCGGCAGCAAGCGCGGCAGCCACCTCGCGCTGAGCCTGGAGCGGCTCGACGCGCTGCTCGCCGTGCCGGCGCAGCGGATCGGGCTCTCGGCCACTGTGCGACCGGTGGCCGACGTCGCCCGCTTCCTCGGCGGCCGCCACGAGGTCGAGGTGGTCGCGCCCGCCTACCCCAAGCAGGTCGAGCTCGAGGTGGTGGTGCCGGTCCCAGACCTCGCCGAGCTCAGCCATAGTCGCGGGGCCGACTCCGGCGACGACGCTGATCCGCGCCCGGCCACGATCTGGCCCCACGTCGAGGAACGAATCGTCGACCTCGTCGAGGCACACCGGTCCACGCTCGTGTTCGCCAACTCGCGTCGCCTCGCCGAGCGGCTGTGCGCGCGCCTCAACGAGATCCACCACGAACGTACCCTCGGCACGACGCTGCCCTCTCCAGGGTCACTCGTTCCCGCGGTGGTCATGGCGTCGGGGAGCACCCGCGGCTGCGACCCGGCCGCCGAAATCGCCCGGGCCCACCACGGCTCGGTCTCGCGCGAGCAGCGGGCACAGATCGAGGACGCGCTGAAGTCGGGGCAGCTGCCGGCCGTGGTCGCCACGAGCAGCCTCGAGCTCGGCATCGACATGGGCGCGATCGACCTCGTGATCCAGGTCGAGCCACCGCCGTCGGTGGCGAGTGGCCTGCAGCGGGTCGGGCGTGCGGCGCACCACGTGGCCGGCGTCTCGCGCGGCGTGGTGTTCCCCAAGCATCGCGGCGACCTCGTGCCCACCGCGGTGATCGTCGAACGCATGCGCACCGGCGACATCGAGTCGGTCGCAATTCCCCGCAACACCCTCGACGTGCTCGCCCAGCAGGTGGTGGCCATGGTCGCCATGGACGACTGGAACGTGTCCGAGCTGCTCGCCGTGGTCCGGCGCGCGATGCCGTTCCAGGCGTTGCCCGACTCCGCCTTCGACGCGGTGCTCGACATGCTGGCCGGGCGCTACCCCTCCGACGCGTTCGCCTCGCTGCGACCGCGCCTGGTGTGGGACCGCGACGCCGGCGTGGTCACCGCGCGGCTGGGCGCGCAGCGACTCGCCGTCCAGAACCCGGGCACCATCCCCGACCGCGGTCTGTTCGGCGTGTTCATCGTCGGCAGCGAGCAGGCACCCGGCGCACGCGGCGGCCGACGCGTCGGCGAGCTCGACGAGGAGATGGTCTACGAGTCGCGCGTGGGCGACGTGTTCAGCCTCGGTGCCACATCGTGGCGGATCGAGGAGATCACTCACGACCAGGTCCGGGTGTCACCGGCACCCGGCCAGCCGGGCCGGCTTCCGTTCTGGCACGGCGACGCGGCCGGCCGCCCGGTCGAGCTCGGGCGGGCCATCGGGGCGTTCGTCCGCGAGCTGACGGCACTCGATCCCACCGCCGCAACCGCCCGGCTGCGCGCCGCCGGGCTCGACGACTGGGCTGCGTCGAACACCCTCGCGTACCTCGCCGAGCAGCGGCGAGCCACCGGGCACGTCAGCGACGACAAGACGATCGTCGTCGAACGCTTCCGCGACGAGCTCGGCGACTGGCGGGTGGCGATCCACTCACCGTTCGGCGCCCGCGTCCACACGCCGTGGGCCATGGCGCTGGCGCAACGGATGCGCGACGCCACCGGCATGGACGTGCAGGCCATGCCCAGCGACGACGGCATCGTGCTGCGCCTGCCCGACGTCGACACCCCCGACGGCCAGGCACCCGCCGTCGCCGAGCACGCGCTCCTGCCCGCCGACGAGGTCGAGGCATTGGCCACCCGCGCCGTCGGTGGTTCGGCGCTGTTCGCCTCGCGCTTCCGCGAGGCGGCGGGACGCGCGCTGCTCCTACCGCGACAACGTCCGGACAAGCGCGCAGCGCTGTGGCAGCAGCGGCAACGGTCTGCGCAGCTGCTGGCCGTCGCGGGCGAGTATCCGCAGTTCCCGATCGTGCTGGAGACCATGCGCGAGGTGTTGCAGGACGTGTTCGACGTGCCCGCGCTGCGCGAGCTGATGCGCGACATCGCCGACGGCACGGTGCGCCTCGTCGAGGTCGAGACCCAGCAACCCTCGCCGTATGCACGGTCGTTGCTGTTCTCCTACGTCGGCGCCTTCCTCTACGAGGGAGACACGCCGCTGGCCGAACGTCGGGCCGCAGCCCTCTCGCTGGACGCCACGCTGCTGGCCGAGTTGCTCGGCCAGGCCGAGCTGCGCGAGCTGCTCGACCCCGACGCGTTGGAGCAGGTCGAACGCGAGCTGCAGCGTCTGACCCCCGACCGGCTGGCCCGCGACGCCGAGGACGCCGCCGACCTGCTGCGGCTGCTCGGGCCGTTGACCACGACGGCGGCCGCTGAGCGCGGGGTGGAGCCGGGGTGGCTGACCCAGCTGCGCGACCAACGGCGCGCCGTGGTCGTCCGCATCGGCGGGGCCGACGTCTGGGCGGCGGTCGAAGACCTCGGCCGGCTCCGGGACGCCTTGGGAGTCCCGCCGCCGCCGGGAGTCGCAGCCGCGTTCCTCGAGCCGGTCGCCGACCCGGTCGGTGACCTCGTGGCGCGGTACGCCCGAACCCGCGGCCCCTTCTCCGTCGCCGGGGCAGGTGCGGCTCTGGGGCTGTCCGCGTCGGCGGTCGCCGCGGCCCTCGACCGCCTCGCCGCCGTCGGCCAGGTGGTCACCGGCGAGCTCCGACCCGGAGGCGCCGGCCAGGAGTGGTGCGACGCCCAGGTGCTGCGGCTGATCCGTCGCCGCTCGTTGGCCGCCCTGCGGCGCGAGGCGGAGCCGGTGCCCGCGGTCACGCTGGGTCGGTTCCTGCCCGACTGGCACGGCGTGGGCGGCCAGTGGCGCGGCGTCGACGGCGTGGCGGCGGTCGTCGAACAGCTGCGAGGTCTGGCCCTGCCGGCCTCGGTGTGGGAGTCGCTGGTGCTGCCGTCGCGAGTGGTCGACTACCGGCCCGCCCTCCTCGACGAGCTGACCGCCTCGGGTGAAGTGCTGTGGTGTGGGGCGGGGTCGCTGCCGGGGCAGGACGGGCGGCTGGTCCTCGCCCCGGTCGACGACGCGCCCCTGGTGCTGCCCACGCCTACGGCGGCGGCCTCGACCGACGTCCACCGGGCCCTGCTGGACTCCCTCGACGGCGGGGCCGCCTTGTTCTTCCGCGACCTCGTCGAACGCGTGCGACCGGGGCTCGAGGCCGACGGCCGGCCGGTCCCCGAAGCAGCCCTGGCCGAGGCGCTGTGGGACCTGCTGTGGTCGGGGCACCTCACCAACGACACGCTCGCACCGGTGCGCGCCCGGCTCGCGGGAGGGACCGCCGGTCGCCGCGGCGTGGCGCGGGCCACGCCCCGCGGGCGGTATGCCCGGCCGGGTCGACCGCGTCCCTCGCACGGGCTGCAGCCGCACCTGTCCGGCCGATGGTCACGTCGCGGACCGGTCGAGGCCGATCCGACCCGACGGGCCCACGCGCGCGCGGCCGCATTGCTGGAGCGGCACGGCGTGGTGACCCGGGGCAGCGTGGTCGGTGAGGACGTCGGCGGCTTCGGCGCCGTCTACCGCGTGCTCGCCTCGTTCGAGGAGGTGGGCCAGGCCCGACGCGGCTACTTCGTCGAGGGCCTCGGCGCCGCGCAGTTCGCCGTACCCAATGCCGTCGACCGCCTGCGCAGCCATGCCGCCGCCCGCCGAGTGACGGGTGCGGTCCAGGTGCTCGCCGCCACCGACCCGGCCAACCCGTACGGGGCCGCGCTCCCCTGGCCGACGTCGGCCGGCGGTCACCAGCCCGGCCGAGCCGCTGGCGCGGTCGTGGTGCTGGTCGACGGCGGGCTGACGCTCTACGTCGAGCGGGGCGGGAAGTCCCTGTTGTCGTGGTCGGACGACGTCGAGCCGCTGCGGGCCGCTGCCCGCGCCCTGGTGCAGGTCAGCCGCGACGGTGGGCTCGGCACGCTCAGCGTCCACCGGGCCGACGGCACCGAGCTGGCCGGTACCCTCGGCGGCCCACTGCACGACGCCCTGGTCGCGGCCGGGTTCGTGCCGACCCCCCGCGGACTTCGCCTGCGTCCGACGTTGCGGTGAGCGACGGTCGTCTCGGGTCAGCCGCGCAGCGTGGCGACGACGAGCTGGGCCTGGGCCCGGAGCAGGTCGTCGTCCGGCGGCGACACCGCCACGGCCGCGATCCAGCGCAGGACCAGATCGACGTTCACGGCCGAGGCGATCCGTTCGGCGGTCGCCAAGGCGTCCGCCACGAGCGCGGCGGCGTGATCGCGGCACGGACCTCCGGGTCCGGTCTGCACCGGGAACACCGTGGCAGCGACGGCCGGGTCGTGCTCGATCACCGCACGCACGACCGAGGACGAGGCCAGGGTCTGGACCGCTGTCACCAGGGCCTGGGCGAGATCGCGGGTCAGCCACGGCCACGCGGCCTCGGCGGCGTCGTCGATCTCAGCCATCGCCACGGCGGCGAGCACGTCCTGCTTGGTGCGGAAGTGGTTGTACACCGTCGCCTTGGCCACCCCGCCGCGGTCCGCGACGCCCGACATGGTGACCGCCTTGATCCCGCCGTCGACCAGCGCAGCCCGGGCCCCCTCGAGGATGCCGACGCGGGCCCGGGCCATGGCGTTGCCGGCCCGGGATCTGCGGGCCAGCACCGTGGCCTGATCCGTCACCTGCGTCACTGTGTTACGCGGCGGCGACGACGTCGGGGGCGACGCTCGGGCCGGCCGGGCCGTGGGGCACCGGCGCCGGACCAGGCAGGACGCCGCTGGCCAGCTCGGCGAGGGCGACGTCGTCGCTGACGTCGCGCAGCACCTGGGACAGCGGCACCTGCAGCGCTCCGCAGATGGCGGCCAGCAGCTCGGAGCTGGGTTCCTTCTGCCCCCGCTCGACCTCGGAGAGGTACCCGAGCGAGACCCGGGCGTCGGCCGAGACCTGGCGCAGGGTGCGGCCCTGGCGCAGTCGGCGTCGGCGCAGGGCGTCGCCGAGGTGACGTCGCAGCACGATCATGACTGCTCCTCTCGCCGGTCGGGGTCTGGGCACGGTACCGCGCCCGGCCGACACGGTCGCGTCAAGGGCGCCGGAGTCGGCCTCCGCCTCACCCGTTCCGCCGATTCTGTAACAGTGTAATCAAGAGGTCTGTTCCGCGCCTGCCAGCCGGTCGAGCAGGATCAGGGCGACGGTCGCGGCCTGGGCCCGGATCGTGTCGCGGTCGCCGGTCAGGTCCAGCGACTCCACCGTCACCGAGCGCGGCGTGGCCACGGCCACGTGGACCCGTCCCACCGGGGCACCGTCTTGCGGGTCCGGCCCCGCGACGCCGGTGGTGGCCACCCCGTAGGTGGCGCCCAGCCGCTCACGCACGCCCTCGGCCATCGCCGCAGCCACGTCGGGGTCCACCGCGCCGCGGTCGGCCAGCAGCTGCGCCGGGACGCCCAGGACGCTGTGCTTGACGTCGGTGGCGTAGGCGACCACGCCGCCGCGGACCACGCGCGACGCCCCGGGCACCTGCACCAGTGAGGCCACCACCAGCCCCCCGGTCAGTGACTCCGCCGTCGCCACCGTGGCACCGGCTGCGGCCAGGCGGTCGAGCAGCTCGGCGAGGTCGGTCACGTCCGGTGGTCGGCTCATGCGGGGTGGTCCACGGCTCTGGGGGCGGCGCGCAGGGCGAAGGCGCGGATCACGTAGTCGACGCCGGTCACCACCGTGGCGAGCACCGCCGCACCCATCACGACGTCGCGGACGGTCAGCCATCCGCCGGACAGCGGGAGCAGGTACAGGAGGATCGCGACGATCTGCAGCGCGGTCTTCACCTTGCCGCCGCGGCTGGCCGGAATGACGCCGCGCCGGATCACCCAGAACCGCAACATGGTGACGCCGATCTCGCGGACGAGGACGACGACGGTCACCCACCACGCGAGCTCGCCCATCAACGACAGTCCGACGAAGGCGGTTCCGGTCAGGGCCTTGTCGGCGATCGGGTCGGCCACCTTGCCGAAGTTGGTCACCTGCCCGCGCCGACGGGCAAGGTCGCCGTCGACGAAGTCGGTGAACGACGCGAACGCGAACACGAGTGCGGCAGCGACACCGGCCGACTCCACGCCGTCGTTGGACCGCCACAGCAACCAGGCGAACACCGGCACCAGGGCCAGTCGCAGTCCGGTCAGCGCGTTCGGCAGGTTCCATGCCGACACCGACTGCGGCGCGTCGCCCAGGTGGTCGGGCACGGCCGGGTTCATGCCGGCTCCACCACCAGGTCCACACCCTCACTGCCCACGACGACAGCCGGCACGACATCACCAACCGCGACCGAATGCAACGACGACGCGCCAGCACCGAGCAGCTGGCAGCTGCCGTCGACCTCCGGACCCTGGTGGGCCGCGCGTCCTTCGACGGTGCCCCCCTCGACGACCTCGACCAGCACCGACACCGGCTCGCCGATCCGGTCCGCGGCCCGCTGGCTGGTCAGCTCCTCGACGAGACGGCTGATCCGCTCGACGCGCTCACCCACCTCGGCCTCGGGCAGGTGGTCGGGCAGGTCGGCCGCCGTGGTCCCGTCCTCGTCGGAGTAGCCGAACACGCCGACCACGTCGAGCTGCGCCAGGGTGAGGAACCGTTCGAGCTCGGCGACGTCGTCCGCAGTCTCGCCCGGGAACCCGACGATGACGTTGGACCGAAGGCCGGCCCGAGGGTCGCGTTGCCGGATCGAGTCGACCAGGTCGAGGAACCGGTCGGTGTCGCCGAAGCGCCGCATCCGGCGCAGGACCGGGCCGCTGGCGTGCTGGAACGACAGGTCGAAGTACGGCACGACTCCGGGCGCGCTGGTCATCACCTCCACCAGCGACGGCCGCAGCTCGGCCGGCTGCAGGTAGCTCACCCGGACGCGTTCGATGCCGTCGACGGCGGCCAGCTCGGGCAACAGGGCCTCGAGCAGCTGGAGGTCGCCGAGGTCCTTGCCGTACGACGTGGAGTTCTCGCTGACCAGGAACACCTCGCGCACACCCTGGTCGGCCAGCCACCGGGCCTCGTCGAGGACGTCGCCGGGGCGACGCGAGACGAACGCGCCGCGAAACATCGGGATCGCGCAGAAGGAGCACCGCCGGTCGCAGCCGGAGGCGATCTTCAGCGGCGCCGTCGGGCCGTCGCCGAGCCGGTGGCGCGCGGTCGCATGGCCGGGAACCGCACCGGCGACCGGCGGACGGTGCGCCGGGGCGAGCGGCAGCAGGAGCCGACGGTCGGTCGGCGTCGGGGCCGGGGGTCGGTCTCCGTCGAGCACGGCCTGCACGCGCGCCGCGATCTCGGGGTAGTCGTCGAACCCCAGCACCGCATCGGCCTCCGGCAGTTCCTTGGCCAGCTCGGTGCCGTACCGCTGCGCCAGACAGCCCACCGCCACGACCGCCCTGGGACCGCCGGAGCCCTCGCGCAGGTCGGCCGCGGCCAACAGCGTGTCGATCGAGTCCTTCTTGGCGCTCGCGACGAACCCGCAGGTGTTGACCACCACCGCGTCGGCCGCTTCGGCGTCGTCGACCAGGGTCATGCCGGCAGCGGCGAAGCGGGCGGCGAGCTCCTCGGAGTCGACCTCGTTGCGCGCGCAGCCCAACGTGACCAGCGAGACGCGGGTCGACACGTCAGCCGGCGGAGCCGGACGGGTCGCCGGGTCGGAACGTGTGCCGGACCACCTCGCCGTCGCCACCCGCGGTACCGAGATCCTGTCCGTTGACCACGAGGTCGACGGCCGACGCGTTGCCGATCACGACCGACAACGACTGACTGTTGCGGAAGTCCTTGGTCTGCCCGTTCGTCAACGTCCCGCTGAAGAGCACCGCGCCGCTGGCGTCGCTGACCTGCACCCAGCTCGCCGTGCCGACGATCGACATCCGCAGACTGACCCCGTTGTTCGGAACCTGGGCGATGGCCGTGTCCGACGAACTCGGCGTTCCGGTCGGGGACCCGGTGGACGGCGACGACGTCACGGTCGGCACGCTCGCGGAGGGAGTCGGGCCGGCTTGGGTCGCCCCGGGAGTCGGCGTGTCCTGACCCCCACGGGTGACCAGCTGGAAGGCGAGCACGCCGATCGCCGCCACGAGTGCCGCAGCCATGGCCGCACTCCAGTTCGGTCCGCGACGTTCGCGTCGGCTGCGGGTCTCGGACTCGAACACCTCGGTGGCCGACGGCGCCGTCTCCACCTCGTGCTCGGCGTCGAACTGCGCGACGAGAGCCTCGCTGTCGGCACCGACGGCGCGGGCGATCGAGCGGATGTGGCCGCGGGCGTACACGTCGCCCGCGGCTCCGCTGAAGTCGTCGTGCTCCATGGCGGAGATGACGCTGGCCCGGATGCGGGTGACGTCGCTGACCTGCTGCAAGGTCAAGCCACGCTGCTCGCGCGCAGCCGCCAGGGCCTCGCCGATGCTCACACCCGCCTCCTTCCATGCGACCACGACGACACGCAGGGGCGCGCCGACACAAGGTGGAGTGCAGGTTCAGTCTAGGGCGGCCCGGACGACGAGCCCAACCCGCCGAACGGCCCTTCCTCAGCCGCGAGCCGGGTCAGTCGGCCCCGAGTGTGGCCAAGATCTCGGGAAGCTCCTCCGGCTTGACCAGCACGTCTCGCGCCTTGGACCCCTCGGACGGACCGACGATGCCGCGGCTCTCCATCAGGTCCATGAGCCGCCCGGCCTTGGCGAACCCGACCCGCAGCTTGCGCTGCAGCATCGACGTGGAGCCGAACTGGGTGCCCACGACCAGCTCGATCGCCTGAAGGAGGACGTCGAGATCGTCGCCGATCTCCTCGTCGATCTCCTTCTTGGGAGCAGCTGCGCCGATGTCCTCGCGGTACACCGGCTGCAGCTGCGCCTTGCAGTGGGCCACGACCGCGTGCACCTCGGACTCGTTGACCCACGACCCCTGGATCCGCATCGGCTTGCTCGCACCCATGGGCAGGAACAGCCCGTCGCCCTGGCCCACGAGCTTCTCCGCGCCCGGCTGGTCGAGGATCACTCGGCTGTCGGCGAGCGACGACGTGGCGAACGCCAGCCGGCTCGGCACGTTGGCCTTGATCAGACCGGTCACGACGTCGACCGACGGTCGCTGGGTGGCCAGCAGGAGATGGATCCCGGCAGCGCGCGCCAGCTGGGTGATCCGCACGATCGCGTCCTCCACGTCGCGCGGCGCAACCATCATCAGGTCGGCCAGCTCGTCGACGACCACCAGCAGGTACGGGTACGGGCGCAGCACCCGTTCGCTGCCCAGCGGCGGCGTGACGGTGCCGGCCTTCACCGCCTTGTTGAAGTCGTCCACGTGGCGGAACCCGTACGCCGCGAGGTCGTCGTAGCGCATCTCCATCTCGCGCACGACCCACTGCAGCGCTTCGGCCGCCTTCTTCGGGCTGGTGATGATCGGAGTGATCAGGTGCGGGATGCCCTCGTAGTGGTTGAGCTCGACCCGCTTGGGGTCGACGAGCACCATGCGCACCTCATCGGGCGTGGAGCGCATGAGGATGCTCGTGATCAGGCTGTTGATGCAGCCGGACTTCCCCGCGCCGGTCGCGCCGGCCACGAGGACGTGCGGCATCTTCGCGAGGTTGGCGCAGACGAATCCGCCCTCCACGTCCTTGCCGAGTCCGACCAGCATCGGGTGATGGTCGCTGCGGGCGTTGCCCGAGCGCAGCACGTCGCCGAGGCTGACGATCTCGCGGTCGGTGTTGGGGATCTCGATCCCGATCGCCGAGCGTCCTGGGATCGGCGACAGGATCCGCACGTCCGCGCTGGCGACGGCGTAGGCGATGTTCTTGCTCAGCGCCGTGATCCGCTCCACCTTGACCGCAGGCCCGAGCTCCACCTCGTAGCGGGTGACCGTGGGACCACGGCTGAAGCCGGTCACCTGGGCGTCGATGCCGAACTGGTCGAGCACCTCGGTGAGCGCCGCGATCACGGTGTCGTTCGCGGCGCTGCGGCTCTTGTGCGGACTCCCGTCGCGCAGCAACGACGGGTCGGGCAGCGTGTACGTGACGTCGCCGGCAAGCGCCAGCTGCTCCGTGCGCGTCGGGAGCGCTTCCGGGTGCGGGAGGTCGGGCGTGGTCTCGCCGGCGACGACGAGCACCGGCGACTCGTACGGCGCCGAACCCACGGGGAGATCGTCGTCGGCGTCGTCATCAGCGTCGTCGTCCGCGGCGACCGACACAC
>Ga0302321_100002704_pt1 | contig 15231 bp, 11 predicted proteins | sample Fen_T0_1_FD_202505 | JGI IMG/M metagenome (GOLD analysis project Ga0302321, IMG submission 202505) | Peat permafrost microbial communities from Stordalen Mire near Abisko, Sweden - Fen_T0_1 | ecosystem: Environmental > Terrestrial > Soil > Wetlands > Permafrost | place: Sweden: Abisko...
CATTATTGTTCCCGTCCGCTGTGGGCGCCCTCGTCTACGCCGGGTGGGGTGTGGGGCGAAAGTCTTGGGAGCGCCACCTTTAGGTCGCTTCAATGAACAGATGGCGGCGCGCACTTGCAAGTATTAGTGCGCCCATGCCGGCGTCACCGTCGCTGCGGCAGCGCGGGCGGCCAATATATCTTGTTGCTTGGTTGCACCCTGACGGAGGCGATTACTGGTAAAAGTCTTGCGCCAATATTCGTATTCCCATTGGCGGATAAGGCTTTGCTCAACTGGCGCACTAAGTGCGTTTTTTTCAAACTTATTTGCAGATGGTGGCAATGACAAATACAAAGGAGGTGTTAAGGTAGGGTTGTCCCATGAAACTCATGAAATTTACCCAACCGTCCCGTCGTGGACTTATCGCGGGCTTCACGCTGATTGAGCTCCTTGTGGTCATCGCCATCATCGCCATTCTGGCGGCCATGTTGCTCCCCGCGCTCGCCAGCGCCAAGGAGCGGGCCAAGCGAATCAGTTGTGTTAACGATCTCCGCCAGCTCGCGGTGAGCATCAATGTTTTCTGCGGTGACAATAATGACATCATGCCGCCATTGAAATGGCGTGATGGCAATCCCCAATATCCCTATGAGCTGATGCGCCTTTCGTCCGGCAACTCATCAACGCCTGCCTATGACGCCGATGGGGGCCCGTACAATCTCGGCGTGCTTTGGGAAACAAAAGTCATTGCCGACGGTCGCATCCTCTATTGCCCGAGCAACGCCAAAGGTGACAATTTGACCTACGAAAATTACACAGCTCTGAACGTTTGGCCCTTTGGCGCGGATGCCAGCGCCCCGGCTAATGCGCTCAATCCCGGCTATGTGCGTTCGGGGTATATGTATTACCCGCAATCTTTAAAGACCGAGCAAATCGCCATCAATTCGGGCTTGCGCGATGTACCGTTTTGGCCGGCTTATAGCACCGCTCCCACTCCCTACAAGACTTGGGTTTGCGTTCCTCCTTTCAAACAATCGGCCATTGACCAAAAGCGAAGCATGGTAGTGGATGTCATGTATAAAGGGGTTGATTCCCTGTCTCACCGGGGCGGCGGTACGGCGGGCGGTCTCAATGCGGTGTTTGGCGACAGCCACGTTAACTGGCAGGGTGTGAAGAAGCAGCCGGACGCTTTCAATACCACGGTTTGGACTGCCATTAAGAACGGCGATGGGGCGAGTGCAAGATACGCCATGTCCTTGTTTCAGCCCTGACTTGTTCCTCTTGCTGACGCTTTACTTTCCTCACCCACTCGCGCATTTTTTCTTCCGATGAAAAAATGCGTGATTTTGTTTCTCGCCCTGGCGTTCGCCGCCGGCGCTGCCGAACTGCCGCTGAAGCTTTCCCTGTTGGAGAATGACATTCTTTGGGTCCGTGCCAGTTCCGTGACGGGAAACTTCACCGAACAGCTCCGCTCAGGTCAGCCCACCAACAAACTTTCCGGCCTCGTGCTGGATCTGCGCTTCGCCGATGGCACCAATGTAGTGGCCGGCGATTATTTTACTAATCGCAAACCGGCACTGGTGATTTTGGTGGGCCGCCAGACACGCGGAGCCGCTCTTGCATTGGCTGGGCAGTTGCGCCAGGCGGGTGACGGTATCGTTATTGGTGCCCCCAATGAGGCTGGAACACTCTCGCCGGATCTCATGGTCTCCGTACCGGCTGATGAGGAAAAGCTGTTTTGGGAAAACCCCTTTGCCCAAACGGCCACCAATGCCGCCGCCGTCTCCAGTACGAATAATCTGTTGGCCTTGGTGGATCACACCAGCGAAGCCGAGCTCGTTCGCAAGCGTGTGAAGGATGGTGATGATGATGAAGTATTTACACCGACACCGCGCGCCCCTATGGCGAAGCCCGTCATCCGCGATCCGGCGTTGGCACGGGCGGTGGATTTGCTCAAGGCGCTCGCCGCATTGCGGCCGTCTCAGGGCTAAGAACTTGCTGTACTCCATGTGTTTGGCCTCGTTGGTGGCCATTTGTTTGGTTTAACCACCACAAAGGTGCCTTCCTGAAAATACGACGGAAAATGTGGCCACGCCGACCGCGCGAATCCTTCCACCGTTTCCGGAGCGCGAGTTGTCTCAACTCGCAGCGCATGGCCAATCCGGGCGCAAGTGCATAAACCAAGCACCACTGACCTGCTTGCGCTGCCTCGTCCGCCGCCTCTCGAGCGTGGTTAAATCCCGTGTGTGTATTGATTCCCCGTCAACCAGCGCGGATCCTGATGCTGGGCGATTTAGTTTGGCCAACCGAGGTACGCGGTTGGCTTGACTGTACGCTTGTGTGACGATCATAAGCGCAAACCACTAGCCCGCTGTAGTTTATGATTTTTCCAATGGTTTGGTCCAAGCCGCCCGCTTCACTCCCCCTTGTAATCAAGCCACACAAAGCGGTTCTTGGCAGGAAGCATAGACGATCACGGTGTCTCGTCGTGTGTTGTCCCAGTCGGTGGTCGCAACTGAACCCAGTGATGGTCACGAGTCATGGTGTTCATTCTTTTTTGGGTATCCTCGAGCTGACCGCCCACCGCCAGTGGGGGGGGCAGCGGTCAACCAGCCGGACTCTTCGCGGGCAGTATCGAATAGCTAAACCATTCCCCGATAATAGCCTGCACCGACTTTGACCACTACCCGGCAAATACCGTGGTATTTGCCGGTCTTCCACCAACGGCGGGTCTTCTGGTAATATCCGCCCTTGATGCAGACGATCCTATCCCCAGTTCAGGCCCCCGACCATGGGCGCTGCGACCGCAGTCGCAACCCGTCGACTTTCCGCGCTGGGGCCGATTTGCCCGCCAGTCGGGGAGAATCACCCCCAGCGCAGCCCCTTGGAGGTCGCCGTCGAAAGATTAAAAATTACGAAACGAACCCAAATTAAAATTGATATAAAAACATACAGATGCGTGAGATATGAGTGTTTTAGCGTTTTTGAAAATGTGAAAACGAACCCAATAAGCCCCGTTTTTACCCCGTCGGGCTGGCCCTCCGGTGCTGGCCGCGCTCCGCCGCACACCCCCGCAGAACGCACGTCCGTCGCATACTGGATTGCGATGCCCAGTTACGCCCCCAGTCGGTGGGCGCAACTGGACATCGTGATTGTCACCGGCCATGCGACCACCTTTTTTGGTTTTCCTCTGGGTGCCGGGCCGCTCAAAAAATGGACTCATTTTCATACCGTGAAAACCCAAGGCCGATAGCTTGGGCATAATCAGAAGGAAGCTGAATCCGAATTGCCGACCACAAGCGCAGGTGGCCAACTGGCCGACCTCCCGCCGCGCAGTCTGTAATCTATCAGCCATTTCCCAAGCATAGCTGCCACTGGATTCCCTGCTACCCGGCAAATACCGCGGTATTTCCCGGCTAGCCGCCAAATGCCGTGGTATTTGCCGGTCTTCCCTCCACGCTGGAGCCGATGTTATAATCCGCCGTTTATGAGGACGATCCGATCCAACTCAGGCCGCAGCCCCGGCTCGCACTCAGCCGTCTGTCGTGCTGAAGCCGATTCACCCGCAGACCGGGGAATATCGCCCAGCGCAGAGCCCAGAACCTTGGTGCGCTCCGAAAAAATGTAAATTTGGCGAAACGAACCCAAATTGAATTATGTCTAACAACTTACAAATACGTATTTTGTGACAAATTCAGCTTTTTTTAACCTGTCAAAACGAACCCAAAACGAACCCAAACAAACCCAAAACGAACCCATTTTATGGATACTTGTTGGCTTGAATTTGTCCCAATGGCGGTGGTTTCAGGCCTTGTTTTGCTTGCCATGGGGCCGACCATTTCCAGCGGGATGGTCATTTTTGACCAACTTCGAGCTCATTCGTTTGCATTGGTGGTCGCCCGCCCCAGTTTCAATGGCGACACTAGTTGGGCTCAAAATGAATACGGTGCCAAGGTGCGCCCCCAGTCGGTAAATCCGGTGGTTTCGGATTGACGATTTGCCTCCGGCAACCCACCTTTTCTGTCCGCGTTTCTGAATGAAGACGATCCTTTTTCTCTGTACCGGTAATGTTTGTCGCAGCCCCATGGCTGAGGGGCTGTTCCGCCATGCCGTCAAGGGGCGGGGCGAGTTCCGGGTTATCTCCGCCGGCTTGGGTGCGCTGGATGGCCAGGCACCCACGCATCATTCCGTGCAGGCCATGAAAGACATCGGCATTGATATCTCCGGCCAGCGCAGCCAGATGCTCACCTCCGAACTGGTTCGCGATGCCGATTACATTTTTGGCATGACCCACAGCCACGTGGACACCGTGCAACTGCTGTATCCCCAGGCGGCGGAAAAAACTTTTTTGGTGCGTGAATTTGACGAGACGCTGGAGGTCTACGAAAAGGATATCAGCGATCCCATCGGCGGCTCGTATCACGTTTATGTGGAATGCCGGGACCAGATTGAGCAAGGCGTCGCCACGATTTTAAAATTTATGGAACAGCAACATGTTTTGAAAGCCACCGCCACCACCACCACCGGCAGCCTGGTTAACTTCGCCTTGGGCGCGGATCATGGCGGATTTGAACTCAAGGAAGTCCTCAAGGCGCATCTGCGCGGCCTTGGCCTCTCCGTCACCGATTTTGGCACGGATTCCAAGGAAGCTTGCGATTATCCGGATATCGCGCTGCCCGTCGCCCGCGCCGTGGCCGCCGGTCACGCGGAACTCGGTTTGCTGATCTGCACCACCGGCATTGGCGTGAGCATGACCGCCAACAAGGTCGGCGGCATTCGCGCCGCGCTCGTCAGCGATGTTGCCACGGCCGCCATGGCCCGTCAGCACAACGATGCGAACGTCCTTTGCCTCGCCGGCAAAACCACCACCCCCGAGCTCGGTCAGAAAATCCTCGACGCCTTCATCGGCGCAAAATTCGAAGGCGGCCGCCACGAGCGCCGTGTGCTCAAGCTGGATGCCCGCTTCGCCCCGGCCGGTCTCCGGCTCGTCAATGTGGATTCCGCCGTCGCCGATTCCATCGCGCACGAACGCCGTCGCCAGCAGGAAAACATCGAGCTGATTGCCTCGGAAAACTTCACCAGCCCGGCCATCATGGAGGCGCAGGGCTCCGTCCTGACCAACAAATACGCCGAGGGCTATCCCAAGAAACGCTGGTATGGCGGCTGCGAATATATCGACGTCGTGGAGCAGCTCGCCATTGACCGCGCCAAACAGTTGTTTGGTGCGGAACATGCCAACGTCCAGCCCCACTCCGGTTCCGGCGCCAACATGGCCGTCTATTTCGCCATGCTCAAGCCCGGCGACAAGATGCTCACCATGGATCTGAGCCATGGCGGCCATCTGACCCACGGCAACAAGGCCAATTTCTCCGGCAAGTTCTTCGAGATCGTCCACTACGGCGTGAACCTCCAGACCGAGCTGATTGATTACGATCAGATCGCCGCCATGGCGCGCGAACACAAGCCGAAGATGATCACCATCGGCGCCAGCGCCTATCCGCGCGTCATCGATTTCAAACGCATGGGCGAGATCGCCCGCGAAGTCGGCTCCCTGTTGCTCGCTGACATCGCCCACATCGCCGGCCTCGTCGCCGCCGGGATTCACCCCAGCCCCGTGGGCCATGCCGATTTCGTCACCACCACCACGCACAAAACCCTGCGCGGACCGCGTGGCGGCTTGATCCTCTGCCCGGAAAAATACGCCAAGGCCATTGATTCTCAGGTATTTCCCGGCATCCAGGGCGGCCCGCTGGAACACGTCATCGCTGGCAAGGCGGTTTGCTTCCACGAAGCGTTGCAACCGACCTTCAAAGCGTACCAGCAGCAGATCGTCACCAACGCCGTCGCGCTCGCCGACGGCATGAAGCGCAACGGCTACCGCCTCATCAGCGGCGGCACCGACAATCATCTCATGCTCGTGGACGTGGGCGCCAAGGACGTCACCGGCAAGGATGCCCAGATCGCGCTCGACGAGGCCGGCATCACGGTGAACAAAAACACCATCCCGAACGAAACCCGCTCGCCGTTCCAAGCCAGCGGCATCCGCCTCGGCACGCCCGCCTGCACCACGCGTGGCATGAAGGAAGCCGAAATGGCCGCCATCGCCGACATGATTTCCGAAGTGCTCATGGACGTCAAAAATGTGGAAGCGGCACACAAGGTTCGCGAACGGGTCCGGGCCTTGACCGCTAGGTTTCCGCTGCCATATTGAACCATGTTCAGCGTCGGACAAAAAGTTGTGTTGGTGGATGATAAGTGGCCCGAGACGGTCAAGCAGCTATACCTGCAACTGCCCGTGCTGGAGACCATCTATGTCGTCCGGGCCGTGCGCGTCGGCGTGCGGGCGGACGAGCTCATCATGGACATGCGCCGCGTGTTGGAGTCCTCGCTGCTGCTCGTCAGCATCTATAACCCCACCAACAATCTGGGGGTGGAAGCTGGCTTTGCCGCCAGCCGTTTCCGCGCGCTCGACGAACTCAAGCAGGAAGCGGTCGAGGAAAAAGAAGCGGTGGTTTAAGGCGATTTCACCGCGAACGATTTTTTGGCGGTCACTGATAAGGCGTTGGCATGGATTATAAAGCAGGAGGACCCGCCAAACTGGCGGAATAGCTGGATTTATGTTTTGAGCCTTTTGAGCGTTTTTGCGGCCATTTCCTTTCCCCGTTTGTAATCCAAGTTGCGGCCTTCTCAGTCAATCAAACGTTGGAACATTGACAGAAATGAGACGGTGCGCTGCATTGATGCCGCTTCACCATCCGTTGGTTTCGCGCTGTGCGCCCGGCATCGGCCCGCCCGATCCTTTCAACGCCCGCACCGCGTATCGCCATACAATTTCTGGAAACGCTCCTAACGCAAATTAGTGACCACCAGTTCGTGCTGGAAGAAGGCGATGTAATCGCGGGCGTTGGCGCGGTCCTCAGGCGTGCCGCCAATGAGTTCATGCTGGCCGGCGGGCTGGCGGATCAGTTTTGCCTGGCCGAATTGCTGGATGATTTTGCCGCCGTGGTTCAGCCGGTTTTGGAGTCGTTGCATCAATTTCATGGCCTGATGCTGACAGACGATGTGGGACACTGGCGGTCCCAGTCGAAATTTTTTACAAAAAAAGACCGGAGCCGCCTCGCAGCGGATCCGGTCTCAGTTGAAAAATGACGGTGACGGCCCTTATTCGATGCCGAGGAGTTCGACTTCAAAAACCAGCGTGCTGTTCGGCGGAATCGCCGGACTGGGGCTGGCCGGTCCGTAAGCCAGGTTCGCTGGGATCTCGAATTTGAACTTGTCGCCGACCTTCATGAGCTGAACCCCTTCAGTCCAGCCGGGGATGACCCGGTTAAGCGGGAAACTGATCGGCTCGCCGCGTTGAACTGAGCTGTCAAATACGGTGCCGTTGAGCAAGGTGCCGTGGTAATGCACCTTGACGGTGTCGGTGGCCTTGGGAAAAACGGTGCCGGTGCCGTGTTTCATTATTTGATACTTCAAGCCGCTGCCGGTCGTGGTCCAGTCAGAACTGGGATTGGTTGCCGCCGTCGCTTCCGTGGCTGTCGGGGCGGCGGAGGGCGTCATGGCGACGGGGGTTTCTTTGCCGCAACCAACCAGACAGAGGGCGGCCGCGAGGGCGGAGAAGAGATGGATTTTCATATGAATAAAAGTGCGCGGCAGCTTGCTCGACAAATCGTTTGCGGTCAAGTCGCCGCATTAGAAAAGCCGTTAACCCGACACAACTGCCACGGCCATGGTCCCCGGCTACGGCGGCCGACCACGAGTGAGTCGCTGCGGCCAACCCGGCCGGACTCCCTGCGTGAAGTGTGGAACATCCAAACCATTCCCGTTCCTGCCCCAAGCCGAAATTTCTCTGACTTGGCTGCTACCCGGCAAATACCACGGCGTTTCTCAGGTACCCTTTAAATACCGTGGTATTTGCCGGTCTACCATCACTGACGGGTCGTATGGTATAGTCCTCCCTTTATCAGTACGATCCTAGCTACAACTTCTTCCGCCGACCGTGATGCCGCCAACCGGAGGAAGACCGCCCCGTTCCTTCAATCTGGGAAATCTCCGCCAAAAGATTAAAAACGGCGAAACAAACCCAAATTATTTTTTATGCAAGTTGCTATATTTAAATAATATGCAGTGATTTTGTGAAAAACGCAAAATTTGAAAACAAACCCAATAAGCCACAGATTTTAACCCGGCTAGGCCGGTCTGTTGGCGCAGGTCGTCGCCTGTTGCAGTATCGCTTGGAAGGCACTTTCGTCCCGTGATTAAGTTGCTCCACCCCGTTAACCTGGGCGCGAACCAAACCGGGGTCGCTGCGCGACTGCGGTGGAAAACTCAATGCGGAATGGTCACTGAGACTTCGGGCTGAAAAAAGCAGATGAAATCCCGACAATTGGCCCAGTCTTCGGCGCTGCCATCAACCAGTTGATGTCGGCCATTGGGGAGCCGGATCAGCTTGGCCTGGCCGAATTGCTGGATGATTTGACCGGCACTGGCCAGCCGATGTTGGGGGCGACGACTTGGTTTCATATGGTGGCTCTTATTAACCCCATCGGCTGAATATGCCTGGCAGATAAATGATTCTTGAAGAATTAGCTGACGAGATGCGTCGGGGTGATTACATTTTTACCGGCATTCGCTGGTTTTCGCCACTCTTTAACGGTAGTTTGTCCCTAACCATTGAACGTCGAGATGAATATTGCCGAGCAGCCCAATTCGGACGAGACCAAACCGTCCGCCCGGCACCAGCCGACGCTGGAGGAATTGCGGGAAAAGGGATGCAATGGCACCGGGTGCAAAGAGGCTGCGCCCATAATCAAACAGCCACCATTCGCGATCGCCCAGGCGCCGGGGCAGCCAGAAAGGGTCGAATTTGAAGCGCTGTTTAATTTGGCAGACCTGCAAAGGATTCAGGATGAGTTTGCTGCCGCCACGGGGGTGGCCTCGCTCATCACCCGGCCGGATGGCACCCCCATCACCCAGCCCAGTAACTTCTGTCGGCTGTGCCGCGATCTCATCCGGGGTACCGAACTCGGTCGCTGCAACTGTTATCATTCCGACGCGCTCATTGGGCGGCATCACGCCGATGGCCCGATCATTCAACCATGCCTGAGTGGCGGATTATGGGACGCCGGAGCCAGTATCACCGTTGGGGGGGAGCATGTGGGGAATTGGCTGATTGGGCAGGTGCGCGATGAGCAGCAGAGTGAGGCAAAGATGAGGGAGTATGCTCAAGCCATTGGAGCGGATGAAGATGAGGTTGTACGTGCTTTTCGGGAGGTGCCGGCGATGTCGGCGGCACGGTTTCAGCAGATCGCCCAGGCGCTGTTCACCCTGGCCAACCAGCTTTCCACGAGCGCTTTCCAGAATGTCCAGCAGCGCCGGATTATTGCCGAACTGCAGCGCACGGAGGCGGCGCTGAAACGGTCGGAACAGCGGTTTCGCATCGTCGCCCGACTCAGTTCCAGCTTTGCCTACTCGTGCAGCCAGACGGCGGCCGGAGATTATGTGGTGGACTGGATCACGGACACGTTTTACGCCCTGACGGGGCTGGTCGAAGCCGAGCTCAGGGAACTGGGGTGCTGGCTGGCTTTGGCCCACACTGAGGACCGGGCCCTGGCCATGGAGCCGGTGCACCGCTTGCGCCCCGGGGAAAGCGACACCCGGGAGTTTCGCATTGTGGCCAAAGATGGCCGGATGCTTTTCATCATCAATCACTTGGAGTGCGAAGCGGATCCCGGCGTCCCGGGGCATTTCCTGCTCTATGGGGCGGTGCAGGATATCACGGAGCGGAAGCGGGCGGAAGTGGTTCGCACCCAACTGGCGACGGCGGTGGAGCAGGCGGCCGAGGCAATCGTGATCACGGACACCCGCGCCATCATTCTCTATGTCAATCCGGCGTTTGAAAAAACGAGCGGCTATTCCCGGGCCGAAGCGCTGGGGCGGAACTCCAACGTGCTGAAGAGCGGCCGGCAGGATGTGGCATTTTACCGCGAGATGTGGGGGGTCCTGACGCGGGGCAGGGTGTGGACCGGGCATTTCATCAACCGGCGCAAGGATGGGACGTTGTTCGAGGAAGAAGCCACGATTTCGCCGGTGCGGAATGCGGCCGGCAAGCTGGTCAACTATGTGGCGGTGAAGCGCGACGTGACGCATGAGGTGCAATTGCAGGCGCAGTTGCGCCAGTCGCAAAAGATGGAAGCCATCGGCCAGCTGGCCGGGGGGGTGGCGCACGATTTTAACAACATTCTTTCCTCCGTGCTCATGCAGACGGAGCTGGTGGGCATGGTCGAGGGGCTGCCGGAGGAGGCGCGGGAGGGGTTGGAGCAAATCAGTGCGGATGCCCGCCGGGCGGCGGACCTGACGCGGCAGTTGTTGTTGTTCAGCCGCCGGCAGGTGATGCAGTCGCGCCAGTTTGATTTGAACGACGTGGTGACGCATCTGGCGAAGATGCTGCAGCGGATCATTGGCGAGGATGTGCAATTGCACCTGCATCTCCATTGCGCGCCGCTCCTGATTCAGGCCGACGCGGGCATGCTGGACCAGGTGTTGTTGAACCTGGCGGTGAATGCGCGCGACGCGATGCCCGAAGGCGGCCGGGTGGTGGTGGAAACAACGGAAGTGATCATTGACGAGGAGGTGGCGCGCTTGAATCCGGATGCGACGCCGGGACGGTTCGCCTGTCTGAGCGTGAGCGATACGGGCGGGGGCATTCCGCCGGAAATCCTGCCGCGCATTTTTGAACCGTTTTTTACAACCAAAGAAGTGGGCAAGGGCACGGGTTTGGGGCTGGCCACGGTTTTTGGCATTGTGAAGCAGCACGGGGGCTGGATCAAACTGGTCAATCAACTGGGGCAGGGGGCGACGTTCAAGATTTTTCTCCCCGCCAGGGCGGTGCTGACGGCGGCGGGCGCGCCGGCGGCGTCGACCAAGCCGACGGGGGGCAGGGAAACGATCCTGTGGGTGGAGGATGAGGCGACGGTGCGCCTGGTTACGCGGCGGATTTTGGAGCGTTACGGCTACACGGTGCTGGAAGCGGACTGTGGCGCCGCCGCGCTCAAGCTGTGGCCGGAGCAGCGCGCGGCGGTGACGCTGTTGCTGACGGATCTGGTCATGCCGGGCGGCTTGAGCGGACGGGAGCTGGCGCGGCAATTGCAGGCGGACCGGCCGCAACTCAAGGTCATTTATACGAGCGGGTATAGCGCGGAGATTGCCGGCCGGGAACTGGAGTTGCGCAGCGGGGAAAACTTCATCCAAAAGCCGTTCACGCCGGAGCAACTGCTGAAAACGATCCGCCTGAGTTTGGAGACCAAATGAGGAATGGCCGATCAATTAAAAATGTAAAATTTTAAATTAAAAAAGGAAGGGACGGGGGTAAGGATGAATGACGAATGACAAATGCCTAATGACGAAAGAATGACAAAGCACGAATGACGAATAGGTGGTGACGCGGGTGGTGTAAAAACTGTTAACTCGTTTAGGGACAAACAATTGTACTCCTCTCCCCGGCCCTCTCCTCCTTTGAGGGAGGCGAGGGAGGCGAAGAGTGGGCGCGGGGTGCGCTCTGGGGGCGCTCGGTCGATCGGCAGGCGGGAATGCCGGACACGGACGGACACGGGATTTGAACAATCAGCAAAGCCGGAGTTAACCACGGATTACGCGGATGACACGGATGGGAGGGGAATGACGAATGACAAATGCCTAATGACGAAAGAATGACGAATGGGCGGTGGCGCGCGTGGCAAAAACTTGTGGGGTTCGCGCGGGGGGGCGGTGGATTTACATCAGAGGTAACGTAGCGATTCAGGAATAAAGCTGGCGGGAGAAAGCACGCGCGAAGTTAAGACCGGCCCGAGAGACTGCGGACGACTTGCCGCAAGCGGGACAGGCGGTTTGAATTATGCCGTGTGCGCGGATTGGCCACGCGCTGCGAGTTGAGACAACTCGCGGTCCGGGGCCGGGACGGGCGGTGCGCTTTTGGGCAAAGTGGGTATTCGGCGGGGATTTCCAAAAACGAAACATGTTTCGTTTTTGAAGCACGACGGGATTTGAACAAGAAAGGCGCGAAGGCGCGATGTTGAGCCGGGTGCGGGTGGCGGATTACAAACTGCTGTCCGAAAGTGCCTATTGCTGGGACGCTGTGGCGCGAATTGTAGACAGTTAAGACAATACTACCATGAAGCGAGGGAAACCGCTAATCCGCTTATAAAGGCCATGGATAAACGACATTTGCTACAGTTGCTTAAGCCAAGGTGCGCTTGAGATTTGATGGCATAAGGCATGCTTTTTGGTGTCGATCTCAAATGTCTGATAGGCAGTCGCTTATCGTTAAAGTTTGTTGTTTATTGGGCGTTTTAATGTGGGCTAATTGGATCAGGACAGGACTTATGGCTAGGTTGGACAACATATTTGGGCAATTTGGGCAAACGGCTGATAAACTTATCAGACTGGCAGGGGTGGATCGTTTTCAGGTGGTGAGTTCTTTGGCGCAAAAACCTTTTCGGATATTTTCTTTTATGAACACTTCACGTTTGATGGCGGCAGGTCTGGCTTTAACGATGGCGGCGGTGGCTGCCAGGGCGGCGGACAACACAGCCGTGGCCAGCCAGGCGTCGGTGCCGGCGGCGACGGCCTACCGGGAGGTGGAGCGCGGGGCGAATCATAAGGTGTGGCAGCGGGAAACCTACGAGCAGGGGCCGGATGGCAAGGTGGTGGCGCGGATTCACAAATACACGGAACTGGCGAGCGGACTTCATTATAAAAACAGCCAGGGCGAATGGGTGGAAGCCAAGGAGGAGATTGAGACGGCTCCGGGCGGGGCGGTGGCGCGGCAGGGGCAGCATCAGGTGATTTTTGCGAACAATTTGAATTCCTACGGGGCGATTGATTTGCAGACGCCGGATGGGAAAAGGCTGCGCAGCAATGTTTTGGGTCTTGGCTATATGGACAAGGCGACCGGCCAGAGTGTGTTGATTGCGGAGATTCAGGATTCGCAAGGGCAATTGATTTCGGCGAATCAGGTGCTTTATCCCGATGCGTTCAAAGGGGTAAAGGCATCGATTAGATATTCTTATAAAAAATCAAGTTTTGAGCAGGATGTCATTTTGGAGGAACAGCCGTTGGCTCCGGAGGCGTATGGAATGAGTTCTGAGACGACTGAATTGGTTGTGATGACAGAATTTCTCAATGCGCCCGCAGCGACGGTGAAAGAGCGTAAAGCCCAGAAAGCGGGTCTGGTGAGGTCGGAGGCGGATCAAGCGGATCAAGAGGTATCCTGGGGTGCGATGCGGTTGGGGCGCGGCAAGGCGTTTGATTTGAATGAAGCGCAAGATTCCCAGCAGCCGGTATCGGTTCAGCGGCGCTACGAAAAAATGAACGGCCGGGATATTCTGCTGGAAATCGTGCCGGTCAAAAATGTTCAGGCCAATCTCGAAAAATTGCCGCTCCAATCCAGCCGCAAGACCAAGTTGCCCGCCCTGGCCGCCAAAACCTTAGCCCTGCCAGCAACGCCGCTGGCGGCAACCGAACAAAAACCGATCCATCTGGCGGCGACTACGCCCGCAAATCAAGGTTATGTGCTGGATTATATTCAGCTAAATACAGCTACAAATGATTACACTTTTCAAGGCGACACAACGTACAAAATATCCGCCATCCTTAACCTCTCGGGTGTGGTTACCTTTGAAGGCGGCACCGTTCTAAAATACAGTCCAGTCGCCTCGATATACATGCGGCTTTTGGGAACCGTCATTTGCAATACGTCCGCTTATCGGCCTGCCATCTTTACCGCGCTGGATGACAACACGGTGGGTGAACCCATTGGTTCGGGAACACCCATAAATTATCATGAGGCGTTGGCGGGCGACAGGTGCAACGCGGCTTGGCACGATTTAACCGTTAAATATGCAAATTATGCGATCCAAGGGATGAATAGTCTGCAAGTTAGCGACAGTAAATTTTTCAATTGCTTGCATCCCATTTTGATTGAGTTTGGACCTGCTTGCTTGACGAATCTATTAATGGCGAACGTGGGGAGCACGTTTTACGGGGCTGGTTACCAGGTGACGGCGTATCAGGTGACGATTGTTGGTGCCACCAACAATCCGTTGACGACGGAATATCAGAGTGCCGGGTCGAGCACGGTGACCTTCATAAACAGTCTGCTGGTGAATGCCGGGGCAAACGGAACGGCAACGGTTACGACCAATCACACGGCGCGCGTCACCGGTGATGCCTCGCAAATTTTTCAAACCGTGGGCGGTGGTCATTATTATCTGCCGACCAACAGCCCCTACCGGGGGGCTGGCAGCGCCAATGTCGGTCAGGCGGTCCTGGCCAATCTGGCGACCAAAACCACGAGCGCCCCCATTTATGTTTACACGCCCGGGATTTATTTTGGCACGAGCACCAATCTGTTCCCGCTGGTGCCACGCGACACGAACGCCGTGCCCGACCTGGGCTATCATTATACGCCGCTGGACTATATTTTCAGTCCGATTTTCGTGACGAACGCCACGATCACCATTCATCCTGGTACGGCCGTGGGATTTTACGGTACGAACAGCAGTGGGGCCAATTACACGTACGGCATCGCCTTGTCAGATGGTGGTAATCTTAATTGCCTGGGGGAAGCTGACCGGCGGGTGCAGATGTTGGTTTACAATTTGGTGCAAGAACAAGCGCCAACGAACTGGCTTACGCCATCTTATGGTTTGATGGCCCGTTTTTATGGCACGGCGTTGTGTCAGCTCAACAGCCGTTTCACAGATTGGTCGTGTTTTGCGCATGACGCTATGCTGATTGAGGCAGGCGATAGCGTCGGGTTAAATTTGCAGCATTGTCAGTTTAATGGTGGGGCAGTGCAAAGTTATGGGACCACGTCGAGTTCGAGCTTGAATATTGTCAACTGTTTTCTGGACCGGGTGCCGTTTCTTTTGGTTTCCGAAAACACCAATGTTCCGGTTTTTCGGAATAATTCAATCCATGGAGGGGAATTTGGTTATTACTTATCGGCGGTTAACAACGCGCTTATCGCAGACAATTTGTTTGACCAGACAACAATTAACTTCGCCTTGGGGAGTGATGGCTTAACCTATGTGGGCGGACACAATGCGTATGTTACGAACTGCTCGCGGCTGCCGGCTTTTGCGAGTGATGTCATTCTCAGTGCTTCGCCGGTTTATCAGACGGGAACGCTTGGGCGTTATTATTTGCCCGCCAACAGCACGCTTGTGAATGCCGGCAGCACGACCGCCGATCAGG
>Ga0302321_100002705_pt1 | contig 15230 bp, 11 predicted proteins | sample Fen_T0_1_FD_202505 | JGI IMG/M metagenome (GOLD analysis project Ga0302321, IMG submission 202505) | Peat permafrost microbial communities from Stordalen Mire near Abisko, Sweden - Fen_T0_1 | ecosystem: Environmental > Terrestrial > Soil > Wetlands > Permafrost | place: Sweden: Abisko...
GCACCATCTTCGGTGCAGGCCAAGGAATCGGCAATGGTTGGGCGAACACGGGCGGCCGAGACTTGACCCTTGTAGACGACCTAATCAAGCTCATCGAGGGTGACCTTTGCATCGATACAACGCAGCTCTTCTCCGTGGGTTTTAGCTACGGCGGCGGCATGACGTATGAACTCGCATGCTCTCGCGCAACTGTGTTTCGCGCAGCTGCAGTCTATTCGGGCGCACAACTTAGCGGATGCGATGGCGGCAAGCAGCCCATTGCATACCTCGGAATTCACGGCGTGAGCGACGGCACTTGCGGTATCGCTGGTGGCCGCTCACTGCGTGATACCTTCGTCAAGAACAACGGTTGCACCTCACAGAGCCCATCCGAACCGGCAGCGGGCAGTGGGACGCACATTTGCACGAAGTACCAAGGTTGTAAGGCGGGCTATCCCGTTGAATGGTGCGCGTTCGATGGCGGCCACACGCCGGGCAACGTCGACGGTGGTGGCGACGATGGTGCCAAGACTTGGACCAAGGGAGAAGTGTGGAAATTCTTCACGCAGTTCACCAGCACCCCGTAGTTTGGGTCGGGTTGTTGCGGGTAATCGATCTGGGTTTCGCTCGGTTTTGAAACGATCTTTCTGGGACACTCTATGAAGAAGTCTAACGTTGCAATGTTCGTCGTAAGCGTTGCTTGTGCTGCCTGTTCCAGTTCGGGAAATGGAACGGTAGCGGGCAGCGGGAACGATGCCGGTGGCAACACGACGACCTTGCCGGGCGGAACGTCATGGGGTGGTGCAACCCAGTCAGGAGCGGGTGGCCGCAGCAACACAGGTGGAGCAACAATCCCAGGAGCTACCGGTGGGGGTGTGCTGAGCACGACAGGCGGCACGTCCGCGGGTGGGGTCCCAGCGGGTGGAAGTTCAGCTATCGCTGGAGGAGCCGCAATTGGCGGAACGCCCAATACGGGCGGCGCGTCATCGCGCGGTGGCAGTAGCGCAAGCGGCAGTACCGGTGGAGCCACGAATGGCGTTGGCGGCAAGGCAACGACCGGCGGGAACTCGGCAACTGGAGGCGCCTCCGCGCGGGGTGGAAGCGGCGGCGCAACCGGTGGAAGTTCTTCGAGCGGTAGCAATCCAAGCGGCGATCTCTATGTGTCACCAACGGGCGACGATACCAACCCCGGCACGCTCGCCGCGCCCTTGAAGACAATCGCCAAGGCCCGGGACTTGGTGCGCACGATGACAAGCGGGATGAAGTCGGACATCACCGTGTATTTGCGCGGCGGCACGTACCCTCAACCGAGCACTCTGACTTTCACCAATGCCGACTCCGGCACGGGCGGATTTAACGTCAAGTATTTGGCCTACGTAGGTGAGCGCCCGCTCATCACTGGCGGCAAGGCCATTACGGGCTTTACGCTGACCGATACCGCTAACAACATCTATTCGGCAAGTGCGGGGACGACTGCGTTCCGACAGCTCTACGTCAACGGCAAGAAAGCCATTCGGGCTCGCAGCCCGAACCTTGGCGCAAACAACGCACCCGCTTTCAATCGACTTACCGGATGGGACAAAGCAGCCCACAACCTCCAGGTCTCAAGCTCGGCGGTTGCAGCTTGGAAGAATCTCACGAAAGTCGAGATGCACGTCAATATCGCTTGGGGCGATAGCACCATGCGCATTGCATCCATCACCACCACCGGCAACACGGCCTACGTGAAGTTCCAGACCGAAGAGGACGCGCTTGTCTTCGTGAGGCCGAACCCGCGTATGGATCAGTTGGGCTGGGGGCAAGGTCGTGCCTATTACTTCGAAAATGCCCTTGAGTTCCTGGACCAAGGGGGTGAGTGGTACCTGGATGAGACTACGCACACCGTGTACTACAAGCCGCGAACCGGCGAAGACATGTCGACCGCCACGGTGGTAGCTCCGATGGTGGAAACCCTCATGAGCATCAATGGGGCGAGTACATCGAATCAGGCAAGCTATCTTTGGTTCCAAGGCTTGACCTTCGCGCACGCTACCTACATGCGCCCGAGCGAACATGGCTTTTTGGATGCACAAGCGGGCCAATACAACATAACGGCCGACGCCAGCAACAACCAGACGATAGGCAGGCCCGCCGCTGGCGTTAGCGTCATCAACGCGAACCACATCCACTTCGAGAGAAACCTGTTCACTCAAATGGGCGGAACAGCTCTCGACTTTATCTCGGGCACTCACGATGACATAATTGTCGGTAACGCTGTCACGGACATCGCCGGAAATGGCATCTCGATCGGGAAATTCACGGCGAGCGAGACAACCGAATTTCACGTTGCCTACAACCCAGCGGACAAGAACGAGATCTGCACCCGGGATACAATCAAGGACAACTACGTCGATAACGTGACCACGGAGTTCCTAGGAGGCGTCGGTATTGGAGCCGGCTACCCAGCTTACCTCGATATCGAGCACAACGAAGTGTCGCACACGAACTACAGTGGAATCTCCGTCGGCTGGGGGTGGACAGCGACGGCAAATGCCATGACGAGCAACAAGATCAATTACAACAACATCCATCACGTCAATCAGATCATGACTGACGGGGGTGCCATCTACACGCTGTCGAATCAAGCCACGGCCGACGAGATGCAGTATAACTACATCCACGACTACGCGTGCAGCCAGTGGGCTGACTACGGCTGCAATGGGCTCTACATGGATGAGAAAACGTCAGGATACACCGTGTCGCACAATGTGATGGTCAGCTGCCCAACGAACGTCGCACAAAACCAAATTGGGGCGAATACGATTAGCGATAACGGAGCAAATCCGCAGGGCGCCCAGAACACTATCGCAACGGCGGGAATTGAATCAACTTACGCGGATATTAAGAACCTCACCGTCCCTGTCGCAAAGTTCTAAGCGCGTGCACGCAATCGCCGCGACTAAGCCATGCCGATAAGCCATTCTCCCGCGCCTCTCTCGTTGGTGGTCAGCCCAGACCATCGAAACGCGAGCGATGGTGATCTCGCGCGCGAGCTCATGGCTGGTGACGCCCGGGCCCTAGCCGAGACGTGGCGTCGGTATGCGCCAATGGTGCTGCTTTTGACGAAGCGAGCCTTGGGATCGTCGTCAGAAGCTGAAGACGTGACACAAGAGGTGTTCCTTCGCTTATTTCGCAGGGCCAAGCGCATCCAAGAACCTGAGAGCTTGCGGAGCTTCATTTATGCGATCGCAGTCCACGCGCTAAAGAGCGAACTATACCGAAGGAAATTGCGCTCATGGTTGTTCTTCGAGTCGCCTCACGAGCTTTCAGGCCGAGGCTGGAAAACTACGGACATGGAATCACGTGATCTAATTCGCAAATTTCATGCGTTGCTCGAACGGCTGCCAACACGCGACAGACTGGTCTTCATTCTCAGGCGGATGGAGTCAATGACGGTCCAGGAGGTTGCCACAGCCATGGAGATCTCCGAGTCGACCGCGAAGCGATCGATGACTCGCGCTTCGGACCGTTTGTCGCGCTGGATCGAGGCTGATCCCGGCCTTGCCAGCGTTTTCGATGTCGAAAGGTGGAGACGATGACAACGACTCCGAGCGAATCCAATGAAGCCCGAGCACTCGCGCCACTCACTGGGCTTTACAGTGATAGCGCGGAGCCCGCGAGCGCGACGGAAATTGATCACGGGCTCAAATCGCTTCTTTTGCGCGTTTCCGCAGGCAACGGGCGACGGGTTCGTCGCGGTTGGCCAATCGCAGTCGCGGCGCTCACGTTGTGCGCGGTTCTCGCTGTTTCGGTGGCGTCACGGATGCGACAGCGCGTCCTGACTCCCGAGCTTTCGATGCTCACGTACCACATTGACGGGGGGCGCGTGCTCGAAGGTGGCTACCTGCGTGAATCTGGGCACGCTGGCATGAATGTTACATTCAACGAAGGAAGCCAATTCGTGCTCACCCCGGGGACGCGCGGGCGGATCCATGAAGCGGCCAGGGAAGGTGCGCGGGTTGCCATTGAACATGGAACCGCGACCTTTAGCATCACGCCAGGTACTGGCCGGCGGTGGTTGGTCGAGGTGGGCCCGTTTTTGGTAACGGTCAAGGGGACTGTATTTACCGTCTCTTGGGACCCCTTGAGCGAACAATTCGCGCTAAGGTTGCAACACGGCCGCATCACTGTCAGCGGCCCAGTATCTGCAGGGGAAATTGCATTGCGTACCGGACAGCGCCTGTCCGTCAATTTGGCAAAAGCGGAGACGGTGATAACCGAAGACGAAAGCGAAGCCACAAGTCCTGCTGCCGTAAGCACTTCCGTGTCGCAACCAACCGATGCGACCGAGCCCAGTCCCGCAGAGCTGAATCACGACCCCACGGAGGCGGCTTCACCGCATGCCGCAAGCGTCAAAGCGGGAGGTGAACACCGGTGGGCTGACGAGTTGGCGCACGGGCAATGGGATCGCATTTTGGACGACGTCAAGCGAGTGGGTGTCGGCGCAACACTTGCTGAGGCGTCGAGCGACGACTTATTCGCGGTGGCCGACGCAGCTCGCTATCGGCGCCAGCCAGATCTCGCGCGGTCGGCATTGCTGGCTCTGCGTCGTCGCTTTCCGAAATCTGCGCGTGCGCTGGACGCAATCTTCCTCTTGGGCCGCGTAGAAGAAACCCGAGCGAACGGAAAGGCCCAAGCCATCTCACGCTACGACGAGTACTTGGCCCACGCACCGAGCGGCCCGTTCGCCGCTGAGGCTCTGGGGCGCAAAATGACACTGACGGAAGGGCTCGAAGGGCCAACCCGCGCACGGCCCTTTGCCGAAGAATACCTCCGCCGGTTTCCGCATGGTAGCTATGCCGGATCGGCACGCGCGCTGATTCGTGTACAGTCACCGAGCCCTTGAAACGCCCGCCCGCCCTCGTCCTTCTCACCTTGCTCGCCTGGACACAAGCGGTGTCCGCCGCGACGGTTGTCGTCGTATATCCGACGGACCCGTCTGCCCAAACGACAGGAGCACTCACTTTACTCCACGGTGAGTTGGCATCCGTTGGACTCGAAGATTCCACGATTGAGCGCCCTGCGCCGAGCAGTCCCGATGGTGCGGATTTGAGGCCCTGGCTCGAGCAGCTCGCGGCAGAGCGCGACGCGATTGCGGTTATCGATATCTTGAGCAACGACCAAGTGAGCGCTATCGACGTATGGGTTCGAAAGTCTCCCGGGCGATTCGAAGTCACACGAGTTACCGTTGACCCGGACATGCCGAACGCAACGGCGAGGCTTGCCATTCGAACTCTTGAGGCTTTGCGCGCCAGCCTGCTCGAGTCAGACTTAGCCACGCGCTACCATCGGGATGAACCACCTGCGAAACCAGTCAGCCCTGCCGCGCCACTGCTACCCCAGCCGCGCGAACCGGCGAGGGAGCGCCGACCGGCAAGCGAGCACGAACCGGCGAGCGAGCACGAACACATTCGGCTCGAGCTTGGTGCGTCAGTGCTCATGAGCCCAGGTGGGGTTGGCCCCTCGATTCTGCCGACCGTACGCGGCGGTTGGGCGCTTCGCCCATCGCTACTTGTGGAAGTCGCGTTCGCCGGGCTGGGCCACAACCCCGAGGTTACGACCGCAACTGGCTCTGCACGCGTTGCCCGCTCGACGATGCTCCTTGGTGGCTGCTATCGGATGTGGACTGACCGTGCCATTTGGCCCTACTTCTCGCTTTCGGCCGGTGCCCAGCACACTACCGTTGAGGGCCTTGGGGGTTTGGGGATGGATACGCATGTAGCCCAAAAATGGTCGTTTCTGGCGGACGCGGGCTTGGGCACTGCGATGCGCCTCTACCGCTCCTATCACCTGACGCTGTCTGGCCACGCGCAGATGGCGTACCCCTATGTCGCCATTCACTTCGGCGAGCCGGTAGCCGCCACTACCGGGCAAGTGAACGTACTACTATCCCTTGGCGTCGGCGCGTGGTTATGAATTCAACGGCAATTAGCACGGGTCTACTCGGCCTGCTTGGCGCACTGACCAACCTTGCGTGTTCGCCTACGGATCTGTACCCACTGACGGATCACCTCACTTCCGGCGAGATTCTCTACGTGGCACCGGACGGCGATGATTCCAATCCCGGAACAGTCACCCAACCGCTTCGAACAATTGCCCGCGCGCGCGATCTTGTGCGCGCCAAAAACACCTCGATGCCGGGTAACATTACCGTTTACCTGAGGGGCGGGAATTACGTTCAATCGAAGACCTTGGAGTTCGTTAACGCTGACTCCGGCAGCGGGGGATACTTTGTCAAGTACGCGGCGTACCCAGGTGAGCGCCCGCTTATCACGGGAGGAAAACTCATCACGGGCTTTAACCTGATTGATGCGAACAACAGTATCTATGTGGCAAGCTCTGGAACAACCGTCTTCCGGCAGCTTTACGTCAATGGTGTCAAAGCCACTCGCGCGCGCAGCCCCAACCTCGGTCCGAATGGCGAGGCGAACTTCAGCCGTCTCTCGGGTTGGGATAAGGCAGGGCACAACGTGCAACTGCCCGCAGCAGAGGTTGGCAACTGGGGCAACATTAACCGCGTCGAGATGCACCTAATGGCTGCCTGGGCGGACACAACGCTTCGCCTTGCCACCATCACGACCTCCGGGAGTACCGCATCCGTCACGTTCCAAAATACCGAAGACGCAATCCTGTTCGTGCGTCCCAATCCGCGACTCGATCAATTTGGGTGGGGCGCTGGTAGGGCGTTTTACTTTGAGAACGCACTCGAATTGCTCGACCAGCCTGGCGAGTGGTACCTCGATGAATCCACGAACCTCATCTACTACAAACCGCGTAGCGGCGAAGAGATATCAACAGCAATTGTTGTCGCGCCCATGCTGGAAACCCTGATGAGTATCCGCGGCACAAGCCCATCGGATCAAGCAAGTTACCTTTGGTTCCAGGGCCTCACGTTCGCGCATTCAACGTACCTGCGGCCGAGCCAATTTGGCTACCTTGATGCACAGGCGGGCCAGTACAATTTGACCGCCGATACAAACAACAATCAGACCATTGGGCGGCCAGCTGCGGGTGTCAGCGTGACCAACGCCAATCACATCCACTTCGAGAGAAACCTGTTTACGCAGATGGCAGCGACCGGGCTCGACCTTGTCTCGGGGACACACGACGACCTGATTCTCGGGAACGCGTTTACCGACATCGGTGGAAGCGCGATATCGCTAGGAAAGTTTGTCGCAAGCGATACCACCGAATATCACACTGTCTACAAGCCTTCGGACCCGAACGAGGTCTGCACCCGCGACACGATCCAGAACAATTACATCAGCAATGTGACCACGGAAATTCAGGGCGCTTGCGGGATCGCAGCGGGGTACCCGGCCTACGTCGACATTGAGCACAATGAAGTGACGCGAACCAACTTTACCGGCATCTCCGTCGGGTATGGGTGGACCTCCTCGACGACGGCGATGAGCCACAATAAAATCAACTACAACGACATTCACGGCATTGCCAACATTCTGGGGAGCAGCGCTGGCATCAGCACCTTGTCAAATCAGGGGCCCGAGTCCGAAATTCAATACAACTACCTTCACGACTTTGGCCAATCGCAATGGGCCGACTACGGTGTAAATGGGCTCTATCTGGACGAGGGAACCACTGGATACACGGTGGCGCACAACCTGATGGTCAACACGCCGGGTTCGTTCATCTCACAGAGTGCTGGTTCAAATACGCTCACCGACAATGGCGCGAGCCCCGCGGGAGCCGACGACACGCTAAATTCAGCCGGGATCGAGCCAAGCTACGCGGACGTAAAAAAGTTCGCAAGTTCGCTCGTGACTTACTAAACGCGGCACCGCCTCGGAGCTTGCCCCCGAGGCGGCCGTTTGCTGATGTCTCATGCTGCGTGCCAACTGACGCAGACCAAGTTAGGCTTGTGCCTTAGCGCCAACGCTCAATTCTGATCGATCGCGATCCCCAGCTGTCGACGCAGCTTGAAATAGCGGTCGCTCGTGACGAATGCCACGAGGTCACGGCCGAGCTCACCGAGGCGTCCCTCCTCGGATTCAAGGCGTCCGAGGGCGGTTTCGAGGTCGTTGCACAAAAGTAGCCCGGCTCGGCAAGCCGTCTTGTCCGTGGACTGACTAAAACGCTGTAGGTTGGTACGCCCGCCCTCCTCGGCAAAGCGCAGGAAGCAACCGCGCAGAGCGTCGACCTGCGTCGAATCGAGCAATGGTTCGATAGCGTGCGCAATGGGCGCGACGCGTTGTTTGAGATTGTCTGCGATGGGCAATCCCGGGCTGCCAATGGTGAGGGCCGCAAGGAATAAATCCTCGAGATCCGCCACGGCGCCAAATAGCACCTTGATGTAGTGCTCCTGACGGTACATCGCTACGTGGCGTCCCACCAAGAACGCATGGTCAGACTGCGAGAGACCCGTAAGGACGCGCTTGCCGATTACACTGAAGGGCGGGATAGATGGGATGTGGGCGTAGCCAAGATCGCGATCCTTTTCGACGTAGATGGCAGGGCAGGCCAAGCCCAGTATGGCAGCGGCCCAGGGCATGGCGCGTACGGCCGTGATGGTGGCGTTGGTTGGATCTTGTTTCAACGCCGGATCCGGAAGGTACAATTTACCGTCGCGCCGCAGCGCTGTCACGCGGCCGAGTAATACGGCTGGCGCGATAAGCCCGAAGATTTGCCCCGTCAAGGGTTCCTCTTCGGGGTGGAACAGCAAGTCGTGCCACGCGGCCGTTGATACGCTGCCGCGTGGAGCGATAAGTGTGTGTGAACGGTGCTTGGCGAACAATGCGCTCTGCTCTGCATTGGCCGCTCCGAGAGCCGCCAACGCTTGCGCGGTGCACCAGCGCTTGTCGAGTTCGCCGCGCGCAGCATAGATTCGGTACAGCTGTTGCAGTGGTTCGGGGCTCGTTGGGTTGCGGCGCACACGTCGCCAGATCTCCTCGGGATCTTCCCCCGCGTCCGCAACGGCCTCCTCAAGGTCACTCAGGTTCACTTCCACGTTGATTGCGGCCTCAGCGCGCCTGAGGGCTTCCTCAAGCTCACGCACTCGAGCCTCCAAGTACTCAACCCGTTTGAGCAGAAGCGCACGCCCCGCATCCCCATCGGCTTCTACTTTGAGTGGAACGAGCGAAGCTGCTGGTTCTTCGTACTGTTCCACAATCTGAACGCGGTGATGGGATTGATAGGCCGCAACCATAGCTTGCTCAAGGCGGAGCAGGCGCTTCGGATCGAGGCCCATGTTGTCGGCAGCCTTCTCCAATTGAGCGCGCTCTTCCGCCGTAATCACGCCGTCGGCAAGCGCCTCAGCGAAGAGTTCCTCGTAGGCAGCCTCAAGCGGGCCAAGCCCTAGACCCCCGGAAATCTCTCCGGGTGTGAAACCCTTGCCGTGGTCAAACCCACCGATCTCGGTCGTCTCATCACTCATGTTCAATCCCTCCGTTTGCAATCCTTCCGGTCAGAATGCCCGTGCCTCAGACGCGACTTCAACAGATTTCTTCGCGCGAGGCGGTGGTGGGCCTGATTGCCTTGAAACAATCCCCTTTGCCGGACCGTTTGATCCAAGAAAGCACCAGGTGTAAGCGATGCCGTTTTTGGCTGGTGCGGCGCGGTGACGGACGTGGCATTTTGCGAATGCTGCCATTTTCAACGATTTGTTCAGCGCTCCCCCGCGTGAAAAGTAGGAAAATTACCGAGTGTTGAGCTCAACGCACGACAATTAGCGCCCGAGTTGATGCAACTTAGGATAACGTCACGCCTGGAGCATCACCATGCGAATATCGTCAATTATTACTGCGTTCTTGAGCCTTTCTGCGATCCATTGTTCCAAGTCTGCCGATGCGCCGAAGTACCCCGACGCCTCAGCGTTCTGTACGGGTTGGGCGCAAGCGGAATGCAGCGACACCGTGGTTCAGAACTGTGCGGCATCCACCAAAGATGTCTGTCTGTCAAAGCGCACGACCTATTGCGAGGAGCAAGTCGTGAAACCGGCACAAGACGCGGGCTTTGCCTACGACTACCGGCAGGCTGAAGGTTGTGTAAGCCAAATAGGCGGAGCTTACTCGGATGCGAAGGTGACAAGCGTCGAAGCGTTGGCAATTGCCGAGAAATGCGGTCTTGTATTTAGCGGTTCTGGGACTGAGAACTCGGCTTGCGACGTTGACGCTGACTGTAAGCAGGGCGACGGTCTGCGTTGCGTAGCGCATGCGGCACCTAGCGAGCTGGACGCCGGTTCGTCGGCAGCGGGCACCTGCCAAGTACCGCAAGTGGTGCAAGCCGGGCAGTCCTGTAGTGCCACGGATGCGAAATGCACAAGTGGCTATCACTGTGGGTCAAGTTCACATTGCGATGCCGATGGCAAAGTGACGGAAGCTTGCAGTGCGGCCGCACCATGTGAATCCACGCTCAAGTGCTCAACATCGAACACCTGCGTCGCAAAACTTGCGGATGGAGCCGTCTGCAAAGGCCCCAGCGACTGCACCGGCGGGATGTGCCTTGAGGGCAACAGTTCATCCCTGTGCGCTAGCGTCGAGATCCTTTCACCCAATGAGCCATTCTGCACGCCGTTACACCCGTAATTGGGCGGACCGCCGTCAGTCGCCGTATTTTCAAGCTAAGGGAACCAAATGGAGTCTTGCCCGGTAGGTGGTCGATAATGACGCAGCCAGAGAGAGGCTTCATAGCCATGTCCCAAAAATTCGCAGGCAGCGCGTTACTCGTTCTAGTGGGCGCAGCCCTACTTTCTTGCAGGGGACAGGGTACACAAGCCGCGAACAGTGGTGGCGACGGTCTGAGGGTGAAAGCGGTGCTTCCTTCGGGCTTTGCGCTGTGGAAGTCCCTTTCGCTAGCAAGGCCGAAAGACGGCATCGACGGTCGCCTTGAGTTATTGGTTGATGCGCGAATACAATCCCCAGGCGGTCCCGCTAAGGGTGTTTTACCAAGCTGCAACCCCTGCGCTCCGCTTGATGAGTCACCGGTTCCGCAATGGTGTACGACACTTGCGCCAAGCTCCCTTGCGCGGGCGAAGGTTCGACTCGTTGCGCATTCGGGTGAAGTAATCGCGCTTCGCGAACTTGAGTGCCCGCTGGCGCAAATCACTCAAGAAACGCTTCGCGCCGACACAGGTCAAGCCTACGCAGTTACTGTCGACCTTAGTACGGAAGAGGGCGCCTACACGGGTCCTTTGACTCGATTTGCCGAGGTGGTAAACGGCAAGCTTGAATGGCTTACTGCGACGGACTCACAGACGAAAGAAACCAGGGAAGTGGAACTCACGTCTACTGGAAAATCCGCTTGGACGCTGAGCCCGCACAAAGGCGGCACGGACATTTTGGTTGCCGCAGGCGATATTGATTCGACTTCGCCGCCGTCCGAGGGCGGTGCGCCGCAGGTTACCCTGCTCATCCGTTACCACTTTGACAAAAACCGCTGGGTCCGCGTTTCTCGAACCGAGCCAGGCTTTTGGGAGTCAGGCAATGAGTTCCCAGAGCGCAAGCGCTTTCCGTGAGCTATCGAAACACTTGAGTTCGTCACATCGTACAAAGGACGGAACCCGCGGAATTTCGATTTGAAGCAAGGGAAAGCAGCGCTTCGGCAGTAGGTTTGTTGCGGCGCGGCGGACGTCAAGGCCCGCCGTTGCTTCATCGTCAAATTCACGCGCCGGCAAATTGCGGCAACGAGTCTCGTCGCTTTCCGCTGTTCACGCGTAGTGACACTGAAGAGTCAAAGTGGAACGAAGGACGGTTTTCCGATTTGGGGGCACCAAACCGATTGGTCTTTCTTCTTCACGCAGGGTCCCGGATAGACGCTGACTAGTTCAGTCACGTCACCCAGATACCCGTAATCCGTTGGCTGGCCAAGGCTTTCTTCCGTTTTATCGGCTGCTGCAGGGGGCGGAGAATCGATGCTCAAACACATAACATCCTTCGAATTGCCCGTGCACAATTGGGAGCCAATGGATACGACAGTTGCGTCGGAAACTCCGGCAATCTTCGTTGGCTTCAAATGGGTCTCCCCCTCCTTCCAGAAGTAGACACTTCCCGTTATGCCCACTGCCGCCGCAAGCTTGCTGTTGTCGCCGGCCGATGCCAAATACTTCACCCGCGGGAGGCCAGACGGAACGTGCGGTCCCTTGGGTATGCAATTGGATTTGTTCCCAGTGATCTCACCCGTGGTGCTCGCGCAGGGACCGCCTTTCCAAGGACCAGACTGGCTTTCGTTTCCCCAGCACCTCACGGTGCCGCCGGGCTGAATTAGTGCGCAAGCCCCGTCACCAACAGCGACAAGTTGTATAGCACCCTTCGTACCGGGCACCAAGACTGGGGTTTTTGACATTGCAAGCTGGATCATTCCGTCGACAAACACGTCCTGCGTCGGGGCGCCCAGCGCACCGGAATCATTCATGCCCGAACAGTACACTGCACCGCGAAGGAGCGCACATACAACCCAGCCAGCGCTTACGCTAACGACCCAAGGTGATTCGTCATAACCGTCAAGGTACCCGACGTTGCCAAGATCCGGGGACTTGGGACGCATTGCCGGGGGACCAAACAGATTCGGCCGCGCAAGCCTCGTACATTGCCACCTCCCCGAGGGTTCACGCATGCAGTCGCCAGAGAGCTGGCGAGCGGCAATGTCTGTGCCCAACAGGTCTTCGGGGTTTTCCGAGCCGCTCATGAAGCGCGTCCCCCAAAGTCCCTCTGATTTCTTCCAATGAAGGCAGGCGCCCAATCGCCCACAGATTTTCGACTCAACAAGCGATGGAACTATCAACGCGGTAATGTCCACGTGAGGTGGAGCTACGCTCGCAGTTTCTGAGTGCGCGGTAATGTCCACGTGAGGTGGAGCTACGCTCGAAGTATCTGAGTGCGTGGATGGGCCCGGTGCGGAGCTGCTTTCACGGGGCTCCGCTTTTCGTCTGCAGGCCATCGTAGCTAGGACAACACACAAGCAACATGAGCCAACTCGACCAACGTTCTGCACACTGCCAGGACTAATGCAATCAGTAGACGCGCGTCAAGGCCTAGCGCCTGTTTGCGGTCTTAACCCAACGGCGCAGTGCGCGCGGAACGGAGGAATGCCGCTTGTGTGTTCGAACTTTAGTCGGTTCGCTAGTGACGGGCGCAGCTTTGACGGCGGGTGGGGGCGGTGTAATGCTCTTATACGCTTGCGAATCAGCAATTGGGAGTTTTGCGCAATAGGCCACATTTGCGCCCAAGGAACCGTCGGAAGTGACGTGCAGCTTCTTGGCCTCACATTGAGGCCAAGCCCCCGGTCCGTCGGCGTCATTTCGCTGATCGACAACAAGGACGGAATCATCATGATTAGGATCGATTGCGACGGTTCGCTGCTCCCAACCGGCGTCGGACTGTTCCACGGGCTTTCCGCAACTGAGCGGGCAGGGAGCGCCGGGATCGTCGGAACAATTACTGCTGACGGCGGCAGTCCAATAGAAGTCATTGACAAGAAAACTCGCGGTGTCGCGTGGTGTGGTACCTCCGCATCGACTCCCCTTGGGCGGCAAGAGGCCGGGAAAAACGTAGAAGGCCCCTGCAGAAGCGCGCCGAACTGCCGCGTCTTCCTCAAATCGACACAATCGCCTGCAAGACCTGAGTTCCTTCGGGTCGTTGTCGGTGGCGCTTGAAGTTTCCCAATCTGGATGAATGGCTTTCAGTACTTCACCCGAGTTCGCAGCGGCAATTCCCCGGACGCGGAACGCCTGCAGCGCACAAGACTTCAGCCGCGTCAACGCGTTCCGGGCCACCTGATCCTTGCAATCGGCTCGAACCATCAAACGATAGTAGTAGGCGGCGCGAACTGGTTCCTTCTTTAGCTCCTCGAGTTCGGCCCGCGCCAGCACGCACATTGCGGAATCCGCAGTGGAACCGGACTCAAGCTCGGTTGCTATTGGGTCGATGTCGAAAGCCAAGTCGCGGGTAGCCTCATCGAGTTGCCCGAGTTTGATATAGGCGCTTGCACGCGGACAAATGTATCTCCAGGCGGACTTCCGATCACCCTCCGGAAGGAGCTCAAGGAGCTTTGTATACTCTAGAACAGCCCACCGCCAATCCGCCCTGCCCTCGGCCCATTTTGCGACCTCCTCCATATCAGACCTTGCGTCGCCAAACGCCGAAGGGCTGATAGCGAATGTACCGAGCAACAACGGGAGTATTCGTAGTAATCGCACATTTTCCAGCGTAACAGGTAGCGGCACTACGTCAACTTGGGACCAAGATCGCCCAGCGCTCACGGCCGCAGCGGTAAACCACGCCGTATTGGGAATACCTTAGAGAAATTCGCTTGGCGCATTGAAACTTGGCGTATGCTCCATCAGTTCACAATTCAAGGAATTCACAGCTAGAATCATCTATTCTGAAACCAAAGCTGTGAACCAGATCGTCAAAGGGAGCAATAGCGTCATGGAAGACCAGCAAGTCGGCACGCGCAACGCAAACTCGGTAAGTCATCCGGCGATCCAGGAGATCCGAGCGAAAGCTGAGTCCCTGCCGCCCGAAAAGCGTGAAGCCGTTGGATCGGTATTGGACCACGTAGAGACGTTGATCGAAAAGGGTCCCAAGACGTTCAAAATTATCGAGGCCACAATCGCTGGTCTTTGCACCTACTGGCCTACGGAGCTTCCGTGGTTAGTTAGCCAGGCGGAGCAGATAGGGCACTTCCTAGGTAGCTGAAGCCGCGTGGCTGTGCAGCGACTACTGATCGAGCGAGGATGCAGTGCGCTCGTGTTTCCAAGTAGTAAGGGGTCCCGCGACGACAGCGCCAAGCCCCCATGTTGAAGGCGTCTAATTTCTTCTTCGACACACCGAAGATTTGTCGCGCACAAACCACTAACTCCGTGAACCGAATGAAACGGAGAATCAACATGAATCGATCTGTCTATTGGCTCGCGTTTGCCTTGTTCAGCGGCCTGGTTGGGTGCGGGGCGACTGATCCCACTGAAGACGGCAGTGAGGGGCTTACCCAGCCCTTGACGTCATTCACTCTAAGTGGGCGACTTCTGACGTCGGACAGTTTACCGCTTGCGGGAGTTACCGTAAAACTGACCGGGAAGGCCAGCAAACAAGTGACCTCGGACGCGAACGGGGCCTACAGTTTCGCGGGGCTTGCTTCCGGGAGCTACACCGTTACGTCGAGCAAGACCAGCTGTGCCTTCGCGCCCTCGAGCAAGGCGCTCACGTTGTCGGCTAACGCGACCGCAGACTTTGTTGGCTCAGGTAGCGGCTGCGTCGTCA
>Ga0302321_100002707_pt1 | contig 15225 bp, 11 predicted proteins | sample Fen_T0_1_FD_202505 | JGI IMG/M metagenome (GOLD analysis project Ga0302321, IMG submission 202505) | Peat permafrost microbial communities from Stordalen Mire near Abisko, Sweden - Fen_T0_1 | ecosystem: Environmental > Terrestrial > Soil > Wetlands > Permafrost | place: Sweden: Abisko...
CCGCTCATGGCCGCCAGTACCCGCACGTCCCGCTCCTGTCTCGTTGGCCTGTCTCGTTGGCCTGTCTCGTTGGCCTGTCTCATTGGCCTGTCTCATTGGCCTGTCTCATTGGCCGCGCCCCGACGGCACGCGACGGTGGGCCGCCGGGTCAGCGCACGCTGCCCGGCGCGGCCAGGCCCGCCCGCCGGGCCCGGGTGACGGCCGGGCCGATCGCCGCGGCGAGCGCGTCGACGTCCGCCGACCGGGACGAGTGGCCGAACGAGAACCGCAGCGCCCCGCGCGCCACCCCCGGACCGACCCCCATCGCCACGAGCACGTGGCTGGGCTGGGGCACCCCCGCCTGGCACGCCGAGCCGGTGGAGCACTCCACCCCCCGCGCGTCCAGCAGGTACAGCAGGGAGTCGCCCTCGCACCCGGGGAACGTGAAGTGGGCGTTGCCCGGCAGCCGGCCGGCGGGATCGGGGTCACCGCACAGGACGGCGTCCGGCACGGCGGCCAGGACGGCGGCCACCGCGCCGTCGCGCAGGGCCGCCAGCCGCAGGGCCGACTCCGGCCGGCGCTCGGCGGCGAGGCGGGCGGCCACGGAGAAGGCACGGACGGCGGGCGCGTCCATGGTGCCCGACCGCACTCCCCGCTCCTGCCCGCCGCCGTGCTGGACCGGGACCAGCTCCAGGCCGCGGCGGGCGATCAGGGCGCCGGCCCCGATCGGGCCACCGATCTTGTGCGCGCTGACGGTGAGGCAGTCGGCCCCGCTCGCCGCGAAGTCCAACGGGAGCTGGCCGAGGGCCTGGACGGCGTCGGTGTGGACGGGCACCCCGTGCCGGTGCGCCGCCGCCACCACCTCGGCGATCGGCTGGACGGTGCCCACCTCGTTGTTGGCCCACATGACCGAGACGAGCGCGACGCCGTCCGGGTCCTCGGCGAGCGCCGCCTCCAGCTCGCGCAGGCGCAGCCGGCCCAGCTCGTCGACGCCGATCCAGTGGACGTCGGCCCCGGCCTCCTTGGCGAGCCACTCCACCGGGTCGATGACGGCGTGGTGCTCGACGGACGACACGATGATCCGGCGCCGGGGGCGCCCCGCCTGCCGAGCCCAGAACAGGCCCTTGACGGCCAGGTTGTCGGCCTCGGTACCGCCGGAGGTGAAGATCACTTCGCTCGGGCCGGCGCCCACGGCCGCAGCGATCGTCTCCCGCGCCTCCTCCACCACCCGGCGGGCCCGGCGGCCGGACGTGTGGAGCGACGAGGCGTTGCCCACCCGCCCGAGCTCCTCGGTCATCGCCTCGACGGCTTCCGGGAGCATCGGCGTGGTCGCCGCGTGGTCCAGGTAGGCACTCACGTCCCGGAGTGTAGGCCGCACCGGCGCCCATCGGCTCGGCCGAACGCGTCGCGGGTCCGGCGCCCCCTCCCTCGCCGACGTGGCACCGGTGCCCCGACCGGCCGGTTCGCCGTGGCGAACCGGCGGTCGGCCCGGTCGTCGCGCGTCACCCCTTGCGCTGCAGGATCTCCTCCGTGGCCTGGGGCAGGACGGCGAAGAGGTCACCGACCACGCCGAAGTCCGCGAGCTCGAAGATCGGGGCCTCCGGGTCCTTGTTGATCGCCACGATCATCTTGGAGGTCTGCATCCCAGCCCGGTGCTGGATCGCCCCGGAGATGCCCGCCGCCACGTAGAGCTGCGGCGACACCTGCTTGCCGGTCTGGCCGATCTGGGTGCTGTGCGGGTACCAGCCGGCGTCGACGGCGGCCCGGGAGGCGCCGACGGCGGCCCCGAGCGCATCCGCGAGCGCCTCGACGGCCGAGAAGTCACCGTTGGTGCCGCGACCGCCGGAGACGATGTACGCGGCCTCGGACAGGTCGGGCCGGCCGCTCTTGGCCTTCGGGCGGCGCTCGACGACGCGGGCGGCGGTGGCCAGCGCGGACGGCGTCGCCGTGATGGTTGTCACCTCGGGCGCGGTCGGCGTCGCGACGGGCTCGGGCGTCGCCGAGTTGGGCTTGACGGTGATGATCGGGACGCCGCGGGTGACCCGCGCGGTGACCGAGAAGCCGCCGGCGAAGGCGGTCTGCCGGGTGACGGGCGCGCCGTCCGGACCGGCCTGGACGTCCACGGCGTCCGTGATGACGCCCGAGGACAGCTTGACCGCGAGGCGACCCGCGATCTCCTTCCCCTCGGCGGAGGAGGCGATCAGGATCGCACCGAGCGCGCCGGCACCGCCGGCCGCCTCGACGGCGGCCGCCAGGGCCTCCGCCTTGGCGAGCACCAGGTAGTCGTCGAGGTCACCCTCCACGACGATCTCGGCGGTGGCGCCGAACTCGGCGAGCGTGCCGGCGGCCTTGTCGTGGCCGGCGCCGAGGAAGACGGTCACCGGGTCGCCGAGACGGCGGGCGATCGTCAGCAGCTCCGTCGTCGTCTTGCGCACCGACCCCTCGACGTGGTCGACGAGAACGAGGATCGAGGACATGGCACCTACTTCCGCAAAGGGTGGGTCGGGTGGGTCGGTGGGTCGGTCGGACGGGTCGATCGAGTCGGAGACATCGCGTCAGACGAGCTTCGCGCCGGCCAGGAACGCGACGAGCTTGCGGCCGCCGTCCCCGTCGGAGGCGGACACCACCTCGCCGGCCTGGCGCGGGGGCCGGGCGACGACGTCGTCCACGACGGTCCAGGCGGCGGCCGCCCCGACCTCCTCGGCGGCGACGCCGAGGTCGCCCAGGGACCAGGTCTGCACCGGCTTCTTCTTCGCCGCCATGATCAGCTTGAAGGAGGGGTAGCGCGGGTCGTTGATCTGGTCGGTCACGCTGACGACGGCGGGCAGCGCGGCCTCGATCACCTCGGTGCTCGCGTCGCCGTCGCGCTCGATCCGGACTGTGCCGCCCTCCACCGCGACGGAGCCGGCGAAGGTCAGCTGCGGCAGGGACAGCCGCTCGGCGAGCATGGCCGGGACGACGCTCATCGCGCCGTCCGTCGAGGCCATCCCGGTGAGCACCAGGTCGGGCTCGAGCTTCGCCACTGCCTTCGCCAGCACCAGGGAGGTGGCGAGGGCGTCGGAGCCGTGCAGCGCGGCGTCGACCACGTGGACGCCGGCGTCGGCGCCCATCTGGAGCGCCTTGCGGATTGCGTCGGACGCCCCCTCGGGGCCGACGGTGACCACCGTGACCGTGCTGCCGCCCTGCGCCTCGGAGATCTTCAGCGCCTCCTCGACCGCGTACTCGTCGAGCTCGGAGAGGATCCCGTCGACCCCCGCGCGATCGGTCGTGTGATCGGCGGCGAACCGCGGGCCTGCTTGGGCGTCCGGCACGTACTTCACACAGACGACGATCTTCATACCGGGGTCGACCTCCTGCGTCGATGTCTCATGGTCGATGGCTCGACCGCTGGCTCGCAGTCGCGGGCGGGCACCGAGCGGCAGGCGCCACGGCCACCACGTTACCCGCCGGTATCAAGCCCTGCCCCCACGCGCGTGTGACCCGGGGCACGCGTCGCGTCAGGCGCCGTCCGAAGCGGTCGGCCCGCGCACGCGGCCGATGTCGGCCGCCAGGGTCAGGCGCCTTCAAAAACAGCCTTGCCCGGGCCGTGCTCGACGAACGAGGTCATCCCGACGGCCCGGTCGCGGGTGGCGAAGAGGCCGGCGAACAGCATCCGCTCGATCTCCAGCCCGGTCGCCAGGTCGGTCTCCAGGCCGCGGTCGATCGCCTCCTTGGCGGCCCGCAACGCGTACGCCGGACCGCCGACGTACCGCGCCAGGCGGCGACGGGCGGCGGCGAGGACGTCGTCGTCCGGCACGACCTCGTCGACCAGGCCGATGGCCAGCGCCTCGGGGGCGGCCACGAACCGGCCGGAGAAGATCAGGTCCTTGGCGCGGGCGGGCCCCACCAGCCGGGCCAGGCGCTGGGTGCCGCCGGCACCAGGGATGATCCCGAGCAGGATCTCCGGCTGGCCCAGCACGGCGCCGGCGCCGGCGACCCGGAAGTCGCAGCACAACGCCAACTCGCAGCCGCCGCCCAGGGCGTACCCCGTGATCGCGGCCAGGGTCGGCTTGCCGATCGCGGCGACCGCGCCGAACGAGGACTGCAGGGCCGCCGAGCGGTCGACCATGTCCGTGTAGGACATCGCCTGCATCTCCTTGACGTCCGCCCCGGCGGCGAACACCTTCTCGCCGCCGTACACGATCACGGCGGCGACGTCCTTGCGGTCGGCGGCCTCGACGGCGGCCTGCCGGATCTCCTCCTGGACGGCCGCGTTCAGCGCGTTCATCTTCGGCCGGTCCAGCCGGATCGTCGCGATGCCGCCGTCCACCTCGAGCCGTACGTGTTCACCCACCGTGCATCCTCGCGCAGTGTCGCCCGGCACCGGCCCGACGCCGTCCGGCGGTCGTGGCGAGCCTACGTCGCGCCACCGGCACCGGGCGGGTCGCGGGCGTCACATCCGGCGGGGCAACCCGCCTGGGCCGTCGGCGTCCCACGGCGTGCCGGTGGCGGCCGCGTAGAGCTCGAGCACGGTGGCGTGCCACATCTGCACGCTGCCGAGCACCGCCTCGATGCTGGCCGACAGCAGGGACCGCAGGTCCGTGGCGTCGTTCACGACCAGGTCGACGGCGACGACGAGGCGGTTCTCCACCACGGTCGCCTTGATCAGGTTGAGCGCGCCCACGACGCTGTTCGTGGCGCGCAGCCGGGTCAGCTCGTCGCCGGGGACGTCCTCGCCGATCATCCACTGGCCGAACACGCGCATCAGCGGGGGCATCGTCTCCAGGCAGCGGACGAACAGCTGCTGGCCCTGGACCCGGACGGCGACGTCGCCGTCCTCGTCTATGTCGGGCCGGAAACCCTCGTCGAGCAGCGCGTCCAGGACCCGGCCGCGCAGCAGCCCGGAGACGGCGCCCGGCCCGAGCCCGGCGGCGCCCGCCTCCGGCGCGAAGTCGGGCATCGGGGGCAGGGAGGTGGGGTCGGTCACCGCGCAAACGTAGCCTGTCGACGCGCCTCGTCGGCCGCTCGACCATCTGTCGGACCCGTCGGGCAGACTCTCCCCCATGTCAGATCGTCCGGCCCGTCCGCATCCCCTCGGCGTCCACCTGCGATCCGGCGGCGTCGACGTCGCCGTCCTGGCCGCCCACGCGGACGCGGTCGAGGTCGCCCTGCTCGCCCCGGCCGGTGGCGGCGGCCCCGGCGGGCACCCCCCGGAGGAGCGTGTCGCGCTGACCCGGCACACCCACGGCGTGTGGCACGGCCACCTGCCGGGGGTCGGCGCCGGGCAGGAGTACGGGCTGCGGGTGCACGGCCCGTGGGACCCGGTGCGCGGGCACCGGCACAACCCGGCGAAGCTCCTGCTCGACCCCTACGCGCGGGCGGTCGTCCCGCCGGCGGCGCTGCGCCCCGAGCTGTTCGGGCACGCCGTCGACGACCGCTGGCGCGGGGAGACGTCCGTGCGCGACCTGCGCGACTCGGCCCCGTGGGCGGCCCGCGGGGTCGTCGTCGACGACCGGGCCTTCGACTGGGGCGACGACCGCCGCCCGTACGTGCCGCTGTCCGACACGGTGCTCTACGAGGCGCACGTCAAGGGGTTGACGCGCCGGTTGCCGGGGGTCCCCGAGCCCCTGCGCGGCACCTACGCCGGGCTGGGGCACCCCGCCGCGATCGAGCACCTGAGGTCGCTGGGCGTCACGACCGTCGAGCTGCTGCCGGTCCACGCGATCAATGCCGAAGGGTCGCTGGCGGCCCGGGGCCGGCCCAACTACTGGGGCTACAGCACGCTCGGCTTCTTCGCCCCGCACCCCGGCTACGCCGCCGCGACCGACCCACTGGGGGTGGTGGCCGAGTTCAAAGCCATGGTCAGGGCGCTGCACGCGGCCGGCCTCGAGGTCGTGCTGGACGTCGTCTACAACCACACCTGCGAGAGCGGGGTCGACGGGCCGACGCTGTCCTGGCGCGGGCTGGACGCCGCGACGTACTACCGGCTCGACGGCCACGGGGACGACGTCGACTACACCGGGTGCGGCAACAGCCTGGACGCGCGGGAGCCCCGGGTGATCCAGCAGGTGCTGGACTCGCTGCGGTACTGGGTGACCGAGATGCACGTCGACGGGTTCCGGTTCGACCTGGCGACCACCCTGGCGCGCGGGCGCGACGGGTACGACCCGGGCCACCCCTTCCTGGTGGCCGCCGGGATCGACCCGGTCCTGGCCGACGTCAAGCTGATCGCCGAGCCGTGGGACGTCGGCGCGCACGGCTGGCGGACGGGCCAGTTCCCGGTGCCGTTCTCGGAATGGAACGACCGCTTCCGGGACACCGTGCGCGACTTCTGGCTGATCGGCTCGGCGCGGGCCGCCGCCGGCGAGCCCGCGGGCGGCGTCCGCGACCTGGCCACCCGGTTCGCCGGGTCGGCCGACGTCTTCGCGACCCACCGCGGGCCGCTGGCCTCGATCAATTTCATCTCCGCCCACGACGGGTTCACCCTCGCCGACCTCACCGCGTACAACACCAAGCACAACGAGGCCAACGGCGAGGGCAACCGGGACGGGTCGGACAACAACCGTTCCTGGAACCACGGCGTCGAGGGCCCGACGGACGACCCGGCGATCCAGGCGGCCCGCCGACGCACCCTGCGCAACCTGACGGCCACCCTCCTGCTGGCCACCGGCGTCCCGATGCTCGTCGCCGGGGACGAGTTCGGGCGCAGCCAGGGCGGCAACAACAACGCCTACTGCCTGGACGACGAGACGTCCTGGATCGACTGGGAACTGGAGCCCTGGCAGGAGGACCTGCGCACCACCACGGCGTACCTGCTCGCGCTGCGCCGGCGGTACCCGGTGCTGCGGCAGGACCGCTTCTTCGCCGGCCGGCCGGTCCACCCGGACGGCACGAAGGACATCGCCTGGTTCGGTCCCGAAGGCCAGGAGATGGACCACGGGCGCTGGCACGACCCCGCCCTGCGCACCCTGCAGATGTACCTGCACGCCGTCCGGGCCGACAGCTCGGGCCACCACGTGGACGGCTCGCTGCTGGTGGTGGTCCAGGGGCAGGCCGTCGAGGCCTCGGTGCGGCTGCCCGGCCGGCCGTGGGCCTCGCGGTACTCGCTGCTGTGGGACAGCGGGTACGAGCAGCCGCCCGGCGGCCCGCGCGGGCCGAGCGGGGTGGCGGTGACGGCGGGAGCCGTCGTCCAGGTGCCGGCCGGCGTCGTCCGGGTCTACGGCGCTCCCCCGCCGAGCCGCCGGCGCTGACCGGCGGCGTGGCCGGTCAGGAGCCGGCCGGCGGCGGGGTGGTCGTCGCGGCGAGGGCCGTGGTCAGCAGGCGCACGGCGTAGGCGAAGTCGGCGTCCGCGCGCTCGACGTCCGCGAACCGGCCGCTCGCCTCGGAGGCGGCGAAGCCGATGACGAAGGTCGACAGGATCCGCTCCAGCCGACCGACGTCGTCGCGCGCCACGCCCGCCTCGACGAGCGCGGCCAGCACCGCGTCGCGGGCATCGAGCGCGCCGGGCGTCGCCGCGCGCCGCGCCAGCAGGAGCCCGAACGCCTCGGGATGACGGCGGGCCACGGCCCGCAACGACGCGGCGGACGCCAGCAGGCGGTCGACGGGCGCCTGCTCCGGCCCGGGCACGTCCACCTCGGTCAGAAGCCGCTCGACCAGGCCGTCGAGGAGGGCCTCCTTGTCACCGACGTGCCGGTACAGCGCCATCGGCGTGACGCCGAGCCGCTGTGCGACGGCCCGCATGCCCACCGCCGCGAGCCCGTCGTCGTCCGCGAGCGCGAGCGCGGTGTCGAGGATCTCGGCCCGGGTGAGACCACGGCGGGAAGGCATGGCCCGAGCCTAGTATATGGTGTATATATACGCTGTATACCAATCGGGGAGGGACAGCCGTGCTGGACGCCGAGGATCTACGGGCGAGCTTCGGGCGGGTGCGCGCCCTCGACGGGTTCACGCTGGCCGTCGGGGCGGGCGAGGTGGTCGGGCTGATCGGGCCGAACGGCGCGGGCAAGTCCACGTTCGACCGGGTGGTCGCGGGGATCGTGCGCCCGGACGGCGGGTCGGTGCGGGTCGCGGGGGTGGATTCGGCGCGCGAGCCCTACCGGGCGCGGGCCCGGTTGGGCCTGGCCGGGCAGGACCTGGCCCTCTACCCCACCGCCACCGTGCGCGAGAACCTGCGCCTGTTCGCCGGGCTCGCCGGCCTCGGCCGCCGGGCCGGGGCGCAGGCCCTGGAGCGCACCTGCACCGAGCTCGACCTGCTCGACCTGCTCGGACGCCGGGTGGCCACGCTCTCGGGCGGCCAGCAACGCCGCGTCCACGCCGCCGCGGCGATGCTGCCGCGGCCCGCCGTCCTGCTGCTGGACGAGCCCACCGTCGGGGCGGACCCCACCAGCCGGCTCGCGCTCCTCGGAGCCGTCCGCACCCACGCGCAGGAGGGCGCCGCGGTCTGCTACACCACGCACTACCTGCCCGAGCTCGACGTGCTCGGAGCCACGCTCGCGATCGCCGTGGCGGGCCGGGTGGTGGCCCGCGGCACCCGGGAACGGCTCCTGGCGGAGGCGGGCACCGACGACCTGGACAGCGTCTACCGCGCCTGGACCGCGGCCTCGCCCGGACCCGGCGCGGCGCTCGCCGGCACCCGGGAGGCGTGACATGGGGGCGTCCGCACGCCGGATCGGCGCGCTGGCCCGGCACCGGGTCGTGCTGCTGCGGCGCTCCCCCGGCCAGGTCGTCGTCTACACGGTGATGGCGTGCCTGCTCACCCTGGTGGTCGAGCCGATGGCCGAACTGCTGCCCACGGCCGGCGTCGCCGCGCCGCCGGGCGCGCGGGCGGCGGCCGGGATGCTGGTCTTCTGCTCGCTCTTCATGGCGGGCGTCGCCGGGGCCGCCGTCGTCGACGAGCGGGTCTGGCGGACGGCGGAACGGCTGCGCTCCACCCCGGCCCGGCCCGCGGAACTGTTGGCCGGCACCGCACTGCCGCTGCTGGGCCTGCTCCTCGTCCAGCAGGTCGTCGTCCTGGTGGTGGCGTCGACGCTGTACCCGACCGGGCTGGGCCCGCACTGGCCCCGGCTGCTGGGCGTGGGCACCGCCTGGGCGGCCTGCGTGCTGGGGATCGGCCTGCTGCTCGCAGCGGTCACGACGACGTCGGCGCAGCTGTCGACGGTGAAGGACCTCACCGCGCTGGCCCTGTCGACGACCGGCGGCGCCGTGGTCCCGCTGGCCGCGCTGCCGTCGTGGCTGGCGCCCGCGGGCCGGTTCTCCCCCGCCTACTGGGCGGTGGCGGGGTACCTGGGCGGGCCGGCGCCGGCCGGGACGGCGGTCGCCGTCCTGGCGGGCGTCGCGGTGGTCACGTTCGCGACGGCGACCGTGCTGCTCGGCCGCCGCCGTCCGTGACCACTCGCGCGCCGCGCACTCCCACGCACCAGGACGTCCGCACGGCCCCGTCGTCAGGCGTTGGCGACCAGGCCGAGCTCGGCCGGGTTCGCCAGGTGCGCGGCCCGGGGCAGGACGCGGACCGTGTACCCGAACGGGCCGGTGCGCCGCAGGCGCAGGGACCCCTCGTAGCGGTGCCGCCCGCTCTCGTACTCCTCGGCGTGCACCAGCGGCGCGGCGTGGGAGTCGACCAGGGTGTCGGACGGCGTGACCCGCCCGTACACGACCTGCACCTCGACGTCGTCCGGCGTGAGCATCCCGAGGGAGACGAACGCCCGGACCTCGACGAGGTCACCCACCTGCGGGGAGTCGCTGGCGCCGGCGGAGTCGACATGGTCCACCCGCACGCCCGGCCAGCCCGCGCGCAGCCGGGCCCGGAAGCCCGCCATCTCGCGCGCCGCCCCGGGCGTGACGGACCGGCCCGAGGCCGCGGCCGGCACGTAGAGCTGAGTCACGTAGTCCTGGACCATGCGGCTGGCCAGCACCTTCGGGCCGAGCGAGGAGAAGGTGTGCCGCACCATCTCCAGCCAGCGGGTGGGCAGGCCGCGCTCGTCCCGGTCGTAGAACCGCGGCGCGACCGACCCCTCGACGAGGTCGTAGAGCGCCGAGGCCTCCAGGTCGTCGCGGTGGTCCGGCTCGTCGACGCCGTCCGCGGTGGGGATGGCCCAGCCGTTCTCGCCGTCGAACCACTCGTCCCACCACCCGTCGAGGATCGACAGGTTGAGCCCGCCGTTGAGCGCGGCCTTCATGCCCGACGTCCCGCAGGCCTCGAAGGGCCGCAGCGGGTTGTTGAGCCAGACGTCGCAGCCGGGGTAGAGCGTCAGCGCCATCGCGATGTCGTAGTTCGGCAGGAAGGCGATCCGGTGCCGCACGGCCTGGTCGTCCGCGAACTTGATCACCTGCTGGATCAGTCGCTTGCCGTTGTCGTCGGCGGGGTGCGACTTGCCCGCGATCACGAGCTGCACCGGCCGGGACGGGTGCAGCAAGAGGCGGCGCAGCCGCTCCGGGTCGCGCAGCATCAGGGTGAGCCGCTTGTACGTCGGCACCCGGCGGGCGAAGCCGATCGTCAGGACATCGGGATCGAGGACGCCGTCGATCCAGCCCAGCTCGGCCGGGCTGGCCCCGCGCTTGATCCAGGACGAGCGGACGCGCGCCCGGGCGTCCTGCACGAGGGACAGGCGCATCGCCCGGCGGGCGGCCCAGATCTCGTCGTCCGGGATGCTGTCGAGCTGCTCCCAGCCCGACGGGTCGGCGACCAGCGACGCCCCGACGTGCTTGTCGGCCAGATCGAGCAGGCGCCGGTCCACCCAGGTCGGGGCGTGGACGCCGTTGGTGATCGACCCGATCGGGACCTCGGGCGGGTCGAAGCCCGGCCACAGCCCGTCGAACATCTCCCGGCTGACGATGCCGTGCAGCTGCGAGACGCCGTTCGCGCGCTGCGCCAGGCGCAGGCCCATCACGGCCATGTTGAAGATCGCGGGGTCGCCGCCGGGGTAGTCCTCGGCGCCCAACGAGAGGATCTTGTCGACCGGCAGGCCGGGGACGCCGTCGAAGAACGTCTCGATCTGGTCCCGGCCGAACCGGTCGATGCCCGCCGGGACGGGGGTGTGCGTGGTGAAGACGGTGCCCGCCCGGACGGCCTCCAACGCCGCCTCGAACGACATCCCGGAGTCGGTGACGAGCTCGCGGATGCGCTCCAGGCCGAGGAACCCGGCGTGGCCCTCGTTGGTGTGGTAGACGTCCGGGGCCGGGTCGCCGGAGAGGCGGCACCACACGCGGATCGCCCGGACGCCGCCGATCCCCAGCAGCATCTCCTGCTGGAGCCGGTGCTCCCCGCCGCCGCCGTACAGCCGGTCGGTGATCGTGCGCGCGGCCTCGTCGTTGCTCTCGATCTGCGAGTCGAGCAGCAGCAGCGGGACGCGCCCGACCTGCGCCTTCCAGATGTGCGCGGACAGGGTGCGGCCGCCCGGCAGGCCGATGGTCACCGTGGCCGGCGTCCCGTCGGGCTCGTGGAGCAGGGCGATCGGCAGCTCGTTGGGGTCGAGCACCGGGTAGGTCTCCTGCTGCCACCCGTCGCGCGACAGCGACTGCTTGAAGTACCCGTACTGGTAGAGCAGGCCGACCCCGATGATCGGGACGCCGAGGTCGCTCGCGGACTTGAGGTGGTCGCCCGCGAGGATCCCCAGCCCGCCGGAGTACTGCGGCAGCACCGCGGTGATGCCGAACTCCGGCGAGAAGTACCCGATGGCCGCCGGCTTGGGCCCCTCGAGCTTCTGGAACCAGCGCGGCTGCGTCACGTAGTCGTCGAGGTCGGCGGCGGCGGCCGCCACCCGGGCGACGAACACCGCGTCCGTCGCGAGGGCGTCGAGCTCGTCCGGCGTGAGCGCCGCGAGCATCGCGACGGGGTCGTGACGGACGGCCGCCCACCGCTTGGCGTCGAGCGAGGCGAACAGATCACGCGTGGCCGGGTGCCAGGACCACCGCAGATTGCTGGCGAGGTCACCCAGGGCCGCGATCGGCGCGGGCAGGACCGTGCGAACGGTGAATCGGCGGATTGCTCTCACAGCGCGAGATTACGGCACTCCTGGTGGCGACACGCCGTTCCGTGTCGGACGCTTGCAGTGACCGCAAGTGTTTTCAGTGACGTTCCGGGGTACAGGAAAACGCGACCGTCCCGATAGTTTTGACTTCTGCACACGCGCCCGCCGGCGAGGTCGCCGACAGGCGGGAAGCCGCCACCGGCGAGCCGTCACGGACACGCGCGGATGAAGCTGCATCGGGGCACCACGGATGGTGAGGTGGGCACATGGCCGAGTTGCCGCACTCGTTCCACGACATCCCGGACGACGCGACGAGCCGCGCCGAGCACGCCCCGGCACAGGTCTCCGGCACGGCCGGCACGCTTCCCTCCAGCTATACACAGAGTGGCAGTCCGAACACGCAGCGCACATCCGCTGAACAGGTGATCGGCACCGATCTCAAGGGGCCCCCGGGCGCCGTCGAGACGACCGACACCACTGGCACGGCGTCCTCGCCGGCCACTCGCACCGACGACCTCGCCGAGACCGCCGCGAACGCAAGGACGGACCAGACCCCCGTGACCGCCATGATCAGCGCTCCTGCCTCCTACTCCACGGACCACTCCACGGACCACTCCACCGACGACCACGCCCCCGACGACCGGCCCACCGACGTCGATCCCGCTCCGGCCGAGGGCTCCGCACCCGTCGACGCGGCGACCGTCACCGAGGATGCTGGAGCGGTGGCCCAGAGCGTGCCCGAGGACACCGACGATGTCGGCGACACCGCGGAGCCGGCGGTTCCCGTGACGGGGTCGTTCGTGCCGTCCGTCGGGCGGATCCCGGTTCTGGCGGTGGGCCCGGTCGTGGACGGCGGCCGCTGGCCGGCCAAGGCGGTCGTCGGGGAGCCGGTCCCGATCACGGCGACGGTGTTCCGCGAGGGTCACGACGCCGTCGCGGCGGAGGCGGTGCTCGTCGCCCCCGACGGCACCGAGAGCGCGCGCGTCCGGATGGTCCTCACGCAGCCCGGCACCGACCGGTACGCCGCGACCGTCGTCCCCACCGCCGAGGGCCACTGGACCTTCCGGGTGGAGGGCTGGAGCGACGTCTACGGCACCTGGGAGCACGACGCGACGATCAAGGTCGCGGCGGGGGTCGACGTCGAGCTGATGCTCGAGGAGGGGGCCCGGGTCCTGGAGCGGTCCCTGGCCACCGGGGCGCACGCCGAGACCCACGCCGCCGTCCTGCGCGACGCCGTCCACGCCCTGCGCGACACCTCCCGCCCGGCCGGCGCGCGACTGGCGGCCGGCACCTCCCCCGAGGTCGTCGCCGTCCTGGCCCGGACGCCGTTGCGCGACCTGGTGACGCCGTCGGCCGACCACCGGCTCACGGTGCGGCGGCAGCGCGCGCTGTTCAGCTCCTGGTACGAGCTGTTCCCCCGGTCCGAGGGCGCGCATGTCGACCCCGAGACCGGGCGCTGGGTGTCCGGCACGTTCGCGCAGGCGGCCGAGCGGCTGCCCGCCGTCGCCGGGATGGGCTTCGACATCGTCTACCTGCCCCCGATCCACCCGGTGGGGCGGATCAACCGCAAGGGCCGCAACAACACCCTCACCCCGGCCCCGGACGACCCGGGCTCGCCGTGGGCGATCGGCTCGGACGAGGGCGGGCACGACGCCGTCCACCCCGACCTGGGCACCATCGAGGACTTCGACGCCTTCGTCGCCGCCGCCCGCAGCAACTCCCTCGAGGTGGCGCTCGACCTGGCGCTGCAGTGCGCGCCGGACCACCCGTGGGCCCGCGAGCACCCGGAGTGGTTCACCACCCGCCTCGACGGGACGATCGCGTACGCCGAGAACCCGCCGAAGAAGTACCAGGACATCTACCCCATCAACTTCGACAACGACCCAGGGGGTCTGGCGGCGGAGGTGCTGCGCGTCGTCGAGCACTGGATCTCGCACGGCGTCACGATCTTCCGGGTGGACAACCCGCACACCAAGCCGGTCTGGTTCTGGGAATGGCTCATCGGGACCGTCAATGGCAGCCACCCCGAGGTGCTCTTCCTCGCGGAGGCGTTCACCCGCCCGGCGATGATGCACACCCTGGGCAAGGTGGGCTTCCACCAGTCGTACACGTACTTCACCTGGCGGACGGCGCGGTGGGAGCTCGTCGAGTACCTCACCGAACTGTCGGGCGAGGCGGCGAACTACATGACGCCGAGCTTCTGGCCGAACACCCCGGACATCCTGCACGAGTTCCTGCAGTACGGCGGGCCGGCCGCGTTCCGGCTGCGGGCCGTGCTGGCGGCGACGGCGTCGCCGTCGTGGGGGATGTACTCGGGCTACGAGCTGTGCGAGCACGCCGCGGTCCGGGCGGGCAGCGAGGAGTACCTCGACAGCGAGAAGTACCAGTACCGGCCGCGCAACTGGGCCGCCTTCGAGCCGGGCGCGCCCGAGGCGGGCCGGTCGATCGCCGGCGAGATCACGGCGCTGAACCGGATCCGGCGCGAGCACCCGGCACTGCACACGCTGCGCAACATCGCCTTCCACAGCGCCGACGACGAGAACATCATCGTGTACTCCCGCCGGTTGCCCGCCGAGTTCGCCGCCGACGGTCACGATGACACGATCATCGTGGTGATCAACCTCGACCCGCACGCCACACGGGAGTCGACCGTTCACCTGAACATGCCCGCACTGGGCCTGGACTGGCAGGACACTTTCACGGTCCACGATCTGCTGAGCGGTGACACCTTCGCGTGGGGCGAGCACAACTACGTCCGGCTCGACCCCCACAGCGCGCCCGCTCATGTGCTCCACGTCAGGAGGCTGTGAGAGTGCAGGGGCTCGATCTGTCCGGTCCGGGACTGAAGAACGACCCGAACTGGTACCGCAAGGCCGTCTTCTACGAGGTGCTCGTGCGCGCCTTCGCCGACTCCACCGGGTCGGGCTCGGGGGACTTCAACGGCCTGATCTCCAAGCTGGACTACCTGCAGTGGCTGGGGGTCGACTGCCTCTGGCTGCCACCGTTCTACGCGTCGCCGCTGCGGGACGGCGGGTACGACATCAGCGACTACTGCGCCGTCCTGCCCGAGTTCGGGACGCTGCCGGAGTTCTCCGAGCTGGTGTCGGCCGCGCACGCCCGGGGGCTGCGGGTCATCACCGACCTCGCCGTCAACCACACCTCGGACGCGCACCCGTGGTTCCAGGCGAGCCGGGCCGACCCCGAGGGGCCCTACGGCGACTTCTACGTCTGGAGCGACACCGACACCCGCTACCCCGACGCGCGGATCATCTTCGTCGACACCGAGACGTCCAACTGGACG
>Ga0302321_100002708_pt1 | contig 15221 bp, 17 predicted proteins | sample Fen_T0_1_FD_202505 | JGI IMG/M metagenome (GOLD analysis project Ga0302321, IMG submission 202505) | Peat permafrost microbial communities from Stordalen Mire near Abisko, Sweden - Fen_T0_1 | ecosystem: Environmental > Terrestrial > Soil > Wetlands > Permafrost | place: Sweden: Abisko...
ACCATTATTGCGGATTTTAATGCGAAGGCGGGAGATGTGGGAGTTAATGATGTGATCTGTTCCCGGGCCTTCTCTAATTCCGATAATTTCTAAAATTTGCTCTCTGGTAAAAACTCTTTTCGGATGTTTCATAAATTGACGGATGATCATAAATTCAGTTGCTGTTAACATGACAACGTTCTCTCCAACTGTAAATTTGTGTGTTACCAAACCGAGTGTCAGATTTTGAAAATGCGCATATTGCTCAACTTTCGTGCTCACTTTTCCACTGCGATCAAGTTGTTGTGCGATACGCATTAACATTATTTTTTTTGTAAGAGGTCGTACGATGTAATCGTCAGCGCCCGCTTCAATTGCCATTTCTTCTGTAACCGACTCGTTGCGATCAGTTAACATGACGATAGGAATTATTGAATGTCGTCTCACCCACGTACAAAATTTCAAACCCTGACTCGGTAATTTCGCAACGTGTATAAAAAGAACGTGAAACTCTTCGGCATTAAATAATTCTTTTGCTTCATCAATACTGTCGGTTACATGCATCGCGTAACCTTCTTGGAAGAGAATCTCGCGGCAACGATTTAACGTGACTGGGTCATCCTCAAGTAGGAGAATTGAAATCTGGGCCGGATCCAAGCCGTGCATCGCTTCACCACACTCCTTGTAGGTAATTCACCTTACTCTCGCCTGAGCTACTTTCGTCTCGTTAGGTGATCAAAGGAGTGCCTGCCCGCCGAAAACCATAAAAAACCCGACAAAACGGACATAATTGAGAGTTTTGATAGTCAGCGAATAGGTTGCCGAGAGGTTCGCGTGAGAATAGGCCTTTAAGTTCCTCTCATGACACACACCGCGTTAGAAATGATCGAACCGAAGGTCTTCAAAAAGGAATCTAACAACATCCTCTTTGGAGTCCTAACCTTCTCATTTCTCTTCTTCCCCGTCGTTCTCCACGCCGTACTAGGAATCGCCTTCTCCCCTGTGCTCTCAAACTCGATGAAGCCAGGAATGAGCGCCGGAGACCTCCTCATAACCAAAGAGGTTCCAGCCAGCCTGCTGAAGGTCGGAGATGTCGTCGTACTCCGCAACGGAATCAGCTATGACCTCTTCTCTCACAGAATCGTCTCCATCAAGCTCGTTGGGCAAGATATGGAGATAGTGACCAAGGGAGATGCCAACCCTGCCGCTGACGCCGGCGTAGCTAAGGTCAACCCGCGAGAGATGATCCCGCGCGCAATCACCCACACCCCATGGGCTGGTCGTCCCATCGTCTATTTCTCCAACCACAAAGGCAGCCTTATCGGAGGATTTCTCCTCCTGACCGGCCTTGCTTTTGGCCTCCTACGTTTCCTAGCTCGCCGATCGCTCTCGGATGAAGCAGGGAAGAAAAAAGACCACATCCCTGCCTCAGGCGAAGTGGCCACCTTCCAATCGCTTCAAGCTCAAAAGAGCAAGAAGAAGGATAAGAAGAGCAAACCAGCCAAGAACCAAAAAAAGGCAAAGAGCGATAAAAAGAAGAAGAAAAGCAAGAAATAACTCAAACCACAAACCCATGCACCATCAACCTAAAGGAATAAATATATGAAGCTCGGAATCTCACCAGTGCTAGCATCAAAGCTCAGCTCAAAAGTTGTAAAGGTTGCAATTCTTGCAACTGCCGTCACCGGTGGCGTAACACTGATCTCAACATCAGTATTTGCCTCACTCTCTGCGACCGCTTTCAATACCTCCGGTCAATCTGTAACAACCGGAACATTGAAGCTGACTCAAGCAGCATCAGGCCAAACGGGCCTCACCGGTGGATTCACCACTCCAATCTCTGGAATGGCTCCTGGCGATCAGGTCAACCGTTTCATAGATATCACTCAAGCAGGAACACTGAATGCTACAAACATGACCTTCAAGGTCGCAGATGCAAACACCACAACCTTGACAACTGATGCCACAAATGGCTTACAGATCACTGTTAAAGAATGCTCTGTTGCCTATACCGCAACCACAGGCGTCTGCTCAGGTACTGAAACGACAGCTCTTGCAAAGGGTTCAGCTAACGCTCTCTTGGTTGATAAGGCATTGACATTGAACGCTGCTGACCTCGTTGGTAGTGCAAATAATGTCGCCCACCTCAAGATCGTTGCAGATCTTCCAGCAGGTTCAGAAGTAACCGCTAACGGAACATTGCCATCAGGCACAGTTCAAGGCGTCACTTCATCACTTACTTGGACCTTCACCGAGGCACAACGTACGGCTACAACAGTCCAGGGATAATTTAACCTCTGGTTAAACCTAGCTAGTTCGCAGTACCCAAGTAGAAAAGATGTATAAACCTAGATGAATAAGAAGCGGCTAGTACTCGCAGGGCTCGTACTTGGGGCGTTATTTATAACGCCCCAAGTCACCGACCTTGCTAGTGCTGCCGCTTCTGCATTGGCTGGAAATTCTCAAACTCAGGGGATCACAACAGCCACTTATTTAGCCGCCGCGGTATCAAGCACTGGAGCTTCAAATCCCAAAGTAGCTCTGCAGATCGTGACTGGCGGTAACACAAATGCTCAGTATTTCTACGTCAAGAACTTTGGTTCAAATGCCCTCATAGGCTTTGGATTTACCGGAAACGTAACAAGCGGGACCTTGACCTACAAAAAATGCCCCGTCGGAACTACCTTCTCCACAGCAACCAGGTGTTCAGACTCTTCAACTCCCACCACCGCCTCCGCTGGTGCTGTCACCACATCCTTGGCTGCCGGATCGTACCTACCTATGTCAGTCACCCCGAGCAAAACTAACGTAACTATCACCATCGCTACCTCGGTCAACAATACTCAAGACAGAGCCCCAGTCATTTCAATTAGCTAACAACTAGAGCCACCCCGATTTCTTAAAAGTCCTAAAGAGGAAAGTCGTAAGAGTCACCATAACTCCGAGCACTGCGTAATAGCCGTACTTTGTACTGAGCTCGGGCATGTGGCGAAAGTTCATTCCATAAATTCCAGCAAGCATCGTAGGCCCTGAAGCCAATGCAACCCAGGCGGAAATACGTCTAACATCAATATTTTGTTGCACTTGAATATGCGCAAGATCTGCTTGTAAAACCGACGTGATGAGCGAATCCAATCCAGCTGCTTGCTCACAAGCTTGCAACAAGTGGTCTGAAGTATCCCGAAAGAATGGTTTCAATAAATCGGGAACGGAACTCACGAAGCCGCTAAATAATCGACTAATTGGTGCCACTAACGGTTCTATCGCATGTTTGAACTCAATTATTTCGCGCTTCAAAAAATAGATCTCTTCGGAATAAGTTTGCCGTTTGCCAGTGAAAACTTTATTTTCGACGGTTACGACCTCTTGCTCCAATTGAGTTGCTATATTCTTATAACCATCAATGATGCGATCTACAACTGCATGCAATACTGAAAATGGTCCTTCTGCTAGTAACTCGGGTTTTTGCTCCAATTCATGACGAATCATTGACAGGGGATGACCTTCACCATGTCTTACTGTCACAATGAAATGAGCATCGATAAAGCACATTACTTCACCGGTTGTGATTTCCTGCGCCTGTTGATCAAAGAATACGGTCTTCAAAACGAAGAAAGTTAAGCCATCATAATCTTCAATTTTTGGCCGTTGATTAGCGCCGATTGCGTCATCAATTGCCAAAGGGTGAAAATTGAGTTCACCAACGACCATGTCGAACTCGGCGCGCGAAGGTTCGGCTAGGCCAAGCCAAACGAACCCGCCATCGCGTCGGGCTATATCCACAAGGTCGGATATATCTTCTGGACCTTCAACTCTGATTCCACCTTGGTAGAGCGCAACATCGACAATCATTGAGAGGACCTCCGGTTAAACTTGGCGGAGACGCTTATACGTCCCGCCCAATTTTGATACTCAGGAGATAACTCTTCCACCGCCGCAATTGCATCAATCCTTTCGCGAGCTCCCGCCCGTGCGGCAAAAACATCAGCGATGGTGATGCCGTGTCCTGGGCGATGAGTGATTTCGATAATTTCACCTTTTTCAATCGCCGCTCCTTGAATGATGCGCAGGTACGCTCCGGAACGATTTGCCTCTGTAAATTCCTTAATAAGGCTTGGGCGATCCCAGAACCCAGCAAATATCCTGCAGGGGATTCGGGGCTCGGCAACTTCAAGAAGAAGATCGCCAATTCTCCATTGCTCGCCGATCACCGCACCCGAAAGATCTAAATCCTTTGTCGTTAGATTCTCGCCAAATTGGCCAGCTGCGATTGGCTTTCCGATCTCCGCTTCCCACCACTGGGCGTCTTCTCGTGCATACGCGTAAACGGCTTTGTTATAGCCGCCGTGATTTATTCGATCAACAACTGTGTCACCAACGACGCCCTCACCGCTGAAAAGGACTGGCCCTTCGACTCCAACTTTGTTGATTCCAGTTCGGTTGCCAGAGTTAGACCAGCTCTGCTCTTGGCTTTCACGAGCAATGTTGATAGATAGCACCCGCCCGACCGCTAATTTCATTTAGGGAGTTTATCTTCTCTCCTATTGGCTGGGTAGGTCAGACCCAATTAGGCTGGTACAGCAACGTTGCTTCGAGTAGTGGAGATGAAAGTGAAAGAATTAGAAAATAGGGTCGCACTCGTCACGGGGGCAGGTAGAGGAATCGGCCGCGCTATAGGTCTGGTTCTGGCACAGGAAGGCGCTCAACTTATTTTGACGGGTCGCGATATTCCGGCACTGAACGAAACGGCGGAGCTGATTTCCACATTAAAGGCCGGACCAACGCCACTCATCTGTCGCATCGATGTTCTTGATCCCTTTACAATTCAAAACTCAGTTGACCAATCTTTACAAGTCTTCGGCCATATAGACATCCTGGTGAATAACAGCGGGATTGCCGGCAAAGCAGCACCGCTCTGGGAGTTGGAAGATTCCGAGTGGGATGAAGCCCTGGACACAAATCTCAAAGGTCCTTTTCTACTTTCAAAAGCTGTTATCCCTTCCATGATTTCTCGAAAATCTGGATCAATTATCTTTATCGGTTCAATAACGGGAAAACGACCTCTGATAAATCGCAGTGTCTACGCCGCATCCAAACTGGGCTTGGTGGGATTGATGCGCTCCCTTGCTCTCGATTTAGGAAGGTATGGGATAAGAGCAAACCTGATCTCACCTGGATTCGTCGCCGGCCCGCGTTTGGACAGTGTGATAGCGGGGGTCGCTGACCGAGAACAAACAACACCCGAAGAATTAACTGCCAAGTGGCTGGAAATGGTACCCACTGGCAGATTTGTAACGGCAGAGGAGATCGCGCAAGGAGTTCTATTTCTCGCATCCGATCGGTCTAGGTCCACAACAGGCGAAGATCTAAATATTTCGGGTGGACTGGTGATGTACTAGAAGTGCCCCGAGTGGGGGTCGAACCCACACTTGGAGGATTTTAAGTCCTCTGCCTCTGCCATTGGGCTATCGGGGCGCAATGGAGAGCAGAGTCTACAGGCTCGTTACTGGGGGTCTCCCACGTAAAGTTCTTCAATGATCTTGCCCTGAGCTCTACCGCCCAAATGCAACTCTCCAATGTGGCAGACCACACTGCCTTCAATTGGATGGCGAGATTCGTAAAGGACAACGTTGGGATTGTCGGTTCGAATTTGACCCGATACTTGGGTGCACAAAAGAGGTTGATTCTTAGCGGGATAGATCAGCAAATCTGCAAATCTGGAGGTGAAAACCTTCTTGTTCGTTATCACAGATTGCTTCAAATCCGCATGATTATTAAGGGTGTGGAACAGGGATTGAATCGCATGATAGGCACCGGTGGTTCGCTTGTTAGCGTGAGTTCCCAATTTCATGTAGAAATTCTTCGGTTCAAAAGTCGGCTCACTATTGTGAGCGATAAAACTGCCCCCGGTAAGCCCGAATAAGCCCTTGCACGAGCTAAAAGTTACTACCTCAGCTAATTCGTGACCCTCTTCAAGTCCTATCGATGCGGTGGCATCTAGAAATAATTTCGCCCCACACTTCTTGGCGAACTGATTCAATTCTGAAATAGGAACCAGCAATCCAACGCTTGTCTCAGTTGGACAAGCCAATACCCAGTCAAAAGTGCCGATAAAAGTATCCAGTTCCTTCCAATCCACCTCTACTACTTCTGAAACGACCCCGTAAAGCTCCATGAACGAACGAGCGAGATCGGCGACTCGATTGGAGTAAAAGCCAGTTGAAACCACAAGTACTTTTCCAGAAACGAAGTTATTGATCGCGATTTCAATGGCGAGCGTCCCAGAACCTTGAAAAGAGGCAACGAGTTTCTGCCCTGATAAGGCAAGTATCTTCTTATGTACATGCTCCATGGTTGCCAGGTAATCAGAATCATTGCGAGAGAAGCAAGGACCTAAACCCATCATGTTCTCTTCAGTGAGCGAACCTGGGCCTGGCGTGAAGACGATCTTCTCAGAATTCTTCTGAGTTACGAATTCTTTGATGTTCTGCTCAGCATTCATATCTATCCCCTTAAGCGCGCAGGTTGAATCTCAATAATTGAATATTTTGGAGGTTATCAATGGCCGTCAGGATTAACATGAAGGTAAACCAAAATTCAAGCAAACAACAAGTAACCTTTTACTAGAACCCCCGCTCAAATGGCTGGTAGTTAAACCGTGAACATAATAGTCATCAGTGCACTCATCATGATCGCGCCGGCCTGCGCAGAAGTGAGGACTCCATTTGCGGTGCCGAGAGTTACCGCGGCGGTTGGGATTCCCAATTGCGCGCTGGTCAACAAGATATTTCGCCTTGGCTGGTTAAAGAGAGCCGAGGGTGTGTGTGCAACTAACGACCCAAGGCACAGCAAGAGAGCGAGGAGGATTGCGTCCCGTGAATGGAAAGTCTGCCTGATATTTATTGAAGCGCCTAGCGAAATAAAGTAAAGCGGTACAAAGAAACCTTCACTCACTCCAAATAATTGTCGGGACAATCGATGTGGAACTCCGATGCTTGCGATAGCTACTCCGAGAGTGAAACCGGCGATCATCACAGAGGCGTGAAAACGTAAAGCAAGGGCTGCCACTAGTAGTAGCAGAGCCAAACTGATGCGAAGTTCTAAACCTAAATGATCTGCCTTTGAAATATCATGAGTGCGGGCTAGCCACCCTTTTGATTTCGCAAAGCGCAGCGCGAAATAGATGGCAATTGCAGCGATAATGACCAGGATGGCACCTTTAGTGGCTTGAAGTTGTCCGCTCCTCTGCGTGAAGAAGGGAAGGGCGATAAAAGCTGTGGCATCGGCGAGCGTGATCTGGGTGATCAAAATACTTTTGGACTCCGAGGGGGCAACCTTTTCAACGAGTGGGATGACCAAGGCAGCTGAACTTGAAAATGAAATGACGGCTACTAACTTCCAATTGGAAAAGTAGGCCACATTTTCGATGATGACTCCGATAAGAATCGCCAGGAATAAATTGACCGCAAGGATCCAGGCCGCTTTCTCAAATGACTTTCGAGTGACAGAGCGATAGTCGATGTGGGTACCAACGGTAAACATCAAAAGTGCAAAGCCAACCGTTGCTAGTAACTTCAGTGACGGATCTTGATACGGAATCTTATTGAAACCGCTCACTCCAAAGAGCGTTCCAATCAAAAGTTCACCAACGGCGACCGGGACTCCCCAACGATGAGGTGCGCGTAGCAACGGGCCAGCCAACCCGGCGACGACGAGGATTCCAAGCATTTGGATGCTCATAACCGAAGGCTAATAGACTCCTGCCTGTGACCACGATCAATAGAGAGCATTTAAAGGAGTTAATAGCGCTCGAGGAAGATCGTTTCCTGGCGCTCCACCCCAAGAGCGGCGCGCTATTCCAGCGGGCGAAAGAGGTAATGCCAGGCGGCGTACCAATGTCATGGATGGCTAAATGGCCAGGTGCCTACCCAATATTTGTTGATAGCGCCCAGGGAGCTCACTTCACCGATGTCGATGGCCACGATTATATAGACCTCTGCTTGGGCGATACGGGCTCGATGACGGGCCATTCGCCAAAGGCAACAGTTGAAGCTATAAATGCGCAGTTGAAGCGCGGCTTGACTTCGATGCTGCCTACCGAAGATGCAGTCACTGTCGCAGCAGAACTCGCTCGTCGGTTCGGTTTACCGCTCTGGCAATTTACCGTCACTGCAACCGATGCAAACCGTCACGTGATTCGTTACTCACGATTGATAACTGAGCGCTCGAAAATTATCGTGATCGATAAGTGCTATCACGGATCGGTCGATGAAACTTTTGCAACATTAGATGATGCTGGTAACACAATCAAGCGTCCAGGAAATCTCGGCGCGCCAGTGGACTTGGCCGAAACAACTCGAGTCGTTGAATTCAATAACCTGGCGGCGATGGAAGCGGCACTAGCCCACGGAGATGTTGCTGCAATTCTCATGGAGCCGGCAATGACAAATATTGGAATCGTTCTCCCGGATGATGGTTATTTGCAAGCAGTGGGTGAACTTGCGAAGAAATACGGCACCGTTTGGATTATTGATGAGACTCATACAATCTCGGTTGGACCTGGCGGAATGACGGCCCTTTATGGATTGAAACCCGATGTACTCACAATCGGCAAGGCAATCGCTGGCGGAATACCAACAGGAACCTTTGGCATGACCCAAGAGATTGCCGCCCGCATTAAGGCAAAGGTGGAGCGCGAACTCATTGATACCGGCGGAATCGGAAGCACTTTGGCTGGTAACGCACTCAGTTTGGCTGCAATGCGCGCGACGCTCACACATGTCCTTACCGATGAAGCCTTTGCTCGGATGGTGAATTTAGGTTCCCTCTGGTGTGACGGTGTTGATGCTGCTATCCAGGAGTTCGACCTCCCATGGTCTTGCTCGCGTTTAGGTGCTCGTGGTGAATATCTATTTCAGCCAACAGCTCCCAAGACCGGGCGTGAAGCTGCAGATGCCGGTGACTTTGAACTAGAGCAATATGTCCATCTACGCTTGCTTAACGATGGATTCCTAATTACACCTTTCCACAACATGGCTCTAGTCTCCCCTGACACAACGCAGGCTGATATTGAGGCCCATACGCTGGCCTTTCGCGCGATGTGCGCAGATTTGGTCTCTGCGTAGTGGATCTAAAGAACTTACTTCGGCCGCATAGAACGATCCCCAGGACTAGTTGGACCGCTTCCTCGCCCTGGTCGCTTAGTATTTCGCGCGTCCTAATCCTGACCTTTGGTTTAACTATCTTTGGTTTTGGAGAAGCTCTCCTCATTCAATCGACGCTTGGTAACGCACCGTGGAGCGTTCTGTCTCAAGGAATTAGCCGACACTCCTCACTCTCGTTGGGTTGGGCTACTTTCTTCTTGAGCATCGTTGTATTGCTGGGATGGATACCTCTGAAACAGCGACCTGGATTTGGAACCCTTGCCAATATCGTGGTCATTGCCTTCTCGCTACAAATGGGAACAGATATCTTTCCAATCCAACATCACACGCTATGGATTCGATTGGCATATGTATTTGGTGGAATCGCTTTTATCGGTTGTGGCTCATCCTTCTACATTACCTGCGGCCTTGGTCCTGGCCCGCGCGACGGATTGATGACAGGAATTCATCGCGTCACTGGAATCAGAGTCGGCCGAGTTCGCCTATTTATTGAAATCATTGTTTTAAGTGTTGGCTGGGCAGCTGGTGGTCGAGTGGGCATCGGGACCCTCTGCTTTGCGCTCTTTATCGGAAACTCAGTGGCGATTTGGCTCGGCCTGGTTCGCCATCTTGAAAATGCCATCCAACATCGCCGGAGTTAATTTCTTGGTAAAGGTATTTTGCTGACTGGGGTGATAACTCCCGATCACTTTCAAAATTTGCCCATCCGCCGACTTCGTCATGAATGTTGAACCATGGCCAAATTTTGGGCGGGGAGATGGAATCTCAAAATCCACCGCCAACAACTGCGCAATCAGGCCGGTCCATGCGAAGTTGCCCAACGCTACAAAAACTTTAGCGTTGGGCAGCAGCAGTTCAATCTCGTTCGCCATAAAGGGAGCGCAGGTGGCTTTCTCTTCATTGGTGGGTTTGTTTCCAGGAGGTGCACAACGCACCGCGCAAAGAATGCGGGTTTTATAAAGTTCTTGCCCATCCTCGCGGGATTCACTTATGGGTAGTTTTGCTAAACCGGAACGATGCAAAGATGAGAAGAGAAAGTCACCAGAACTATCACCGGTAAATATGCGGCCGGTTCTATTAGCCCCATGGGCTCCTGGGGCCAGCCCAACAATAATTATTTCAGCCTTGGGATCTCCAAATCCCGTGACTGGTTTTCCCCAATAATCGTGGCCGGAATAAGATTTTCGTTTGGTGATAGCAACCTCTTCGCGCCATTCAACCAGGCGGGGGCAGAGCGTGCAGGTGGTGATCGCTTTATCCAAAGCTGCGATCGACTTATATCGTGGCAAGGCCCCACGCGATTCCATCGAGAATATCGGTTTCAGATGCCACTAACTCTTTTGCCCCGGTGAGCGTCATAACACGGGATAAGACCAATGAGCCAGCGGTAATGACATCAACCCGGCCTGGGTGCATATAACCGAGCGCGGCAATCTCCTCGCGGGTCATACCAGCGAACATCTCAGCCACTTCATGAACTTTTGCCGCTGGAATTCTAGAGAGATGGATCGCATAACGATCGTAATCGACTAGGTCCAAGGCAGCGGCGGCAACCGTAGTCGCGGTACCAGCGACAGCGATAAGCGTCTGTGCCGCGCTGAAGTCGACCTGTGAATTGGCATCGTGAATCGCGGAATCAATATCGACGATCGCTTCGGCAATCTGCATTGCAGTAGGTGGTTGAGAGGTGAGGTGGCGCTCTGACATGCGCACGCACCCAATATTTACCGAGCGCGCCGCGATTACTTCAGTATCGCCCAATACAAATTCAGTGGACCCACCACCAATATCTACGACTAAGAATGGCGACAATTCTTGACCTAACTCTTTGGTCGCTCCCAGAAACGAGAGCGCCGCCTCTTCGCTACCAGGAATAACTTCAGGCGCAATTCCTAAAATTTCTCGTACGCCATCAATAAAAATTTCGCGGTTACTTGCATCGCGCGTTGCGCTCGTCGCACAGAATCGAATCTTCTCGACACCTTTTGAGCGAAGGACCGCGGCATATTCAGCGGTGACCGCCAAGGTGCGTTCGATCGCTTCGGGGGCAAATGCCCTATTTTTATCAACGCCCTGCCCTAAACGCACAACACGCATATCTCGATGAACTTCTCGGAAGTTGAATCCGTCGATATCTGCAATAAGCAGACGCAATGAGTTCGTCCCGCAATCTATGGCCGCTACTCGCATGGGTTGGCCTTCCACCAATCTGGAAGGGCGGCGAGAGCTTCATCCCCAAGTGGATTCACGCCTGGACCTGCCGCGAGTGAGTGCGCTATCAACGAATGCAGACACTTCACGCGATCTGGCATTCCGCCAGCAGATATCCCAGCCACTTCTGGAACATTGATTCCAAGGGCGGCTCGAGCCGCCATGTAGTCGTCATGCGCAGCGTGATATTCACCGGCGAGATCGTGATCGGTTTCTAGGCGAACTTGCATCTCGCCCATCATTCCTGAACTCTCTAAAGTTGAAATTGCGCCAGTAAGTCTGGGGCAAGTGGCGTAATAAAAAGTTGGGAATGGAGTTCCATCGGATAGGCGTGGCGGAGTCTCAACTACGTCGGGTTTTCCACATGGACAGCGGTGAGCGATTGCATGCACATCTCGCGGAGTTCTCCCTAATTGCCATCCGATGGCAATGAGATCTTGCTCGGTGGGTTTATCAGTCATTTATTTTGCGTTGTACTTTGATTGGTACTTGTAATAGTTGTGACCAAGCGTGAATACCAAGGAGTCCCACCGGGAACCACGCCTTCAATAGGAGCAACTGGTACGTTCTGTACCGCGCCTGGATCGGTATTGGTGAGCACTACGTACTCACGCTCTCCGGGAAATACATAATGTAAACGAATTCTCGCCTGCGTAGCGACATACGTTGGATCGTTCCAGAGAGTTAACTCTTTTTCGGCTGCTTGCAACGTCGCCTGTGACGCTGCAAGTTGGGCACGATAGGCGCTGATCTGCGCGCGTTGCGTGAAATAACTATGGAGCGGTGGTGCGAGGGTGATTGCTAAAACTAAAAGCACCGTGGCGAAGGCTAAGCTCCGCCCCGATATGCTTCTAAACATTTATATCCTTGTGGAATCAGCCATTAAAACGTGGGAATGCCCCGCGTCCTGCGAAGAAAGCCGAATCGTCTAGTTCTTCCTCAATGCGAAGAAGTTGGTTGTATTTAGCAACGCGCTCAGTACGCGCAGGTGCGCCGGTCTTAATCTGACCGCATTCAAGGGCGACAGCTAAGTCAGCGATAGTGGTGTCTTCGGTCTCACCAGAACGGTGTGACATCATCGTGCGATATGCATTGCGGTGAGCCAGCGCAACAGCATCAAGAGTCTCAGTCAGCGTACCGATCTGGTTGACTTTCACGAGAAGTGCGTTTGCGGCGTGCTCTTTGATACCACGCGAAAGCCGCTCAGGATTTGTCACGAACAAATCATCGCCAACGATCTGAATCTTGTTGCCGAGTTCTGCCGTCATCTTTGACCAACCAGCCCAGTCATCTTCATCGAGTGGATCTTCAATGGAGACAATTGGATATGCACTGACGAGATCCGCATAGTAAGCGATCATTTCATCGCTGCTCTTCTGCTTTCCCTCGAAGGCATATGTGCCATCTTTAAAGAACTCGGTAGCGGCAACGTCCATAGCTAGACCAATATCTTTACCGGGCTTGAATCCTGCGGCCTCGATCGCTTCCAAAATCAGATCAAGTGCGGCACGGTTGCTATCGAGATTTGGTGCAAAGCCGCCTTCATCGCCAACGCTGGTAACAAGCCCACGCTTCTTCAACACGGCTTTTAGCGCGTGATAAATCTCAGTGCCCCAACGCAGGGATTCCCGAAAGGACTCGGCCCCAATGGGAGCAATCATGAACTCTTGCACATCAACGTTGGTGTCGGCGTGAGCGCCGCCATTGAGAATATTCATCATAGGAACTGGCAAGGTATGCGCTGTTGGGCCACCGATGTAGCGGAAGAACGAGAGATCAGCGCTTTCAGCTGCAGCGCGCGCAGTTGCTAGCGAAACTCCCAAAATTGCATTTGCACCTAAGCGCGATTTGTTCTTGGTGCCGTCGAGAGCGAGCATCTCAGCATCTACAAAGCGTTGATCTTGGGCGTCATATCCAGTCACGGCAGGTGCGATCTCATCGTTTACGAAATTAACAGCTTTCTCAACACCTTTACCGCCGTACCGCTTTCCGCCATCGCGAAGTTCGGCTGCTTCAAAGGCTCCGGTCGAAGCCCCACTTGGAACTGCTGCGCGAGCAGTTGTTCCATCCTCAAGAAGCACTTCCACTTCTACTGTCGGGTTTCCACGAGAGTCAAGAATTTCGCGAGCGTGTACCGCATCAATAAGTGCCACTGAGTTCTCCTTTTAGTTGTTATCTTAAAAAGTCGGTTGTTTATGGGTTTAATTCTAGCGAGTCGGTTCCCAAGGCTTCGCCTCAGCTTCGTACTCATGAATCGCTGAGATATAACTCTTGGTAGCTGCTCGAAGCGCTATTTCGGCGTCAATTCCCAGTTTCTGTGCCTGATCAATAATTCCAAGGAGTACGGCTCCAAGTTGCGTCTCATCAGTATCGCTCTCGATTGTGACGGGATGGGCAACGGGAAGTGAATAGCCGTATTTATCTGCGCGATAGATCAATTTGGCGGCGAGCGCCATGGCCGGCTGGGCCAGTGGGACTCCATCGGTCGCCGATTGGCGCCCTTTCTCTTCACGCTTCTGCTTCTCCCAATTCTCTAAAACATCATCGAATGTCACGTCGGAGTCGCTAAAGACATGGGGGTGGCGGCGGATTAATTTATCGGAAATCCCACGAGCGACGTCATCGATGGTAAATGGATCATGCACATCCTCTTGCGCGATTGCAGCATGAAAATAAACCTGGAGCAAGACATCGCCCAACTCTTCGCGCATTGCTACGCGATCTCTCTCATCCACCGCTTCAGAAAATTCGTACGATTCTTCCAGTAAGTATTTCAGAAGTGATTCATGCGTCTGCTCTGCGTCCCACGGGCAGCCTCCAGGGGAACGTAATCGATGCATGACCTCTTGTAGTCGAACTAACTCAGAGGTCATGATCGCTAAAGCGCTACTTTGTTGGAGCTGGTGTTGGGGTAGTCGATGACGCAGCTCCTGGTGCAACAACAGTCACTTGAGTGGAATCCCATGTACCGTACTTTGGATTCACTGTTACGCCATCTTTATTCGCCACTGTTCGAACCAAAGACTGAACAGCTGTGCCTGAATTCGCAACCGCTGTGCCTTGCTTCTCGACGAGACTTGTTAACGCTTCAACATAAAGAATTTCGCGCACATAGCCGGGAAAATCTTTGCTGGCGATGCTCGATGAAACTTCACCGAGCTTTAATTTAGCTGCGCCACCTTGTTGCTTCAAAATTGTCGCCGAACGCGTTGCGACCTGTGCATCTGTAACAGTAATGTGATTTGCAGCAGCGGTTTGAGCCAAGAGCGTTGAGATTATGTAATAGTTAAGCGCCTCAGCGCTCAGTGCTGAACCAAAGGCGAGTTGCATGCCAGTCGTCGAGACTCCCTTGCGCTCCGCAATAATCGCTTTCACCGTTCCATCAACTTGGCTGGCGCTGATCTTGACCTTACCAATTGTTGCCGCCGCGGCGGATGAATCTAAAATGAACCACAAGCCCACCCCAGCGCCTGCTACGACCAATGCGCCAACGACGCCAGCAACTATCTTCTTCACTCGGATCTCCCTAGAGATTGTGCAGGACTTCTATAGTCCATGACAGGACAGAAGTATCGCCTACCGAGGCATTTTCTAGCCAATTTGGGGCGGAGCTACGGGCCACAAGTAGGCTCGATGTTGCCTGCTTCACAAGACTGCCGGGATAAATACGCAGCAAACGGAGTTGGGCAGACTCAGGAAGGACTATGGGGGCCACTTTAAGGAATTTTCCTTGCCAGACAACCTCGGTCAAATTCTTGGCTTTAGCCAAGGTTCGCACCCGCGTCACCTCGATCAAACTGCGAGCGGGTTCAGGAAGTGCACCGAAACGGTCCTGTAATTCATCAACGATCGTGCTCAAGCCAGCGT
>Ga0302321_100002709_pt1 | contig 15218 bp, 14 predicted proteins | sample Fen_T0_1_FD_202505 | JGI IMG/M metagenome (GOLD analysis project Ga0302321, IMG submission 202505) | Peat permafrost microbial communities from Stordalen Mire near Abisko, Sweden - Fen_T0_1 | ecosystem: Environmental > Terrestrial > Soil > Wetlands > Permafrost | place: Sweden: Abisko...
ATATCGAGGTTATATTTTTGCTGAATACCTGCTGCTGTATAATTGTTGTTTTGGGTTAACACCACCACGGCAAAATTTATAGCATTGCCGTATTGCTTTACCAGTGTTTTAAAATGGGTAATATTAAAACGTGAGCAGGGGCAGTCAGGATTAAAAAAGTGCAGAAATAATGGTTTGTTTTGATGGGAACCCGGTATTCCTGTAACATTAATAGTTGTACCGGGGCTTACAGGGTGATAATTAGCGGGTACAGGCGTGGGTAAACTGTATTTCCATTCGTTATGCCAGAACAAAAAAGCAATTGACCCCAAAATAATAGTTAACCAAATTATAAGCAGCCCGGTTTTCATAGTATTTGAATGGGGGGTTTTATACAAGGCACAATTTTTTCAGGCAAGCTGGTAAGCTGCAGGTCTCTTCTGATAAAACTTATATAGCCCGGCCCTTGTTGGATTGGTTTTGTACAGACTTTGGATATAAAACGGGATAACATAGGGTATAGGTTTTGTACAGGATTGGTTATTATTAACAATACAAATATCAGTTACTAATCTCTCTTGATTATTAGTAGAAAGAATTGACTTTGTGTAGAATAGTTCCTATATTTAGTAACAGTTACACCTGCTATGAAAAAATTTCTTTTAGTTGATGACCATATTGTAGTTCGTTCAGGCATTCATGGCCTTTTATCCGAGCTATTTAACCCCTGTGAAGTTGACGAAGCGGGTGATAGTGAAAGTGCTACCGAAAAATTAAAACAAAACAGTTACGACCTTATTATGATGGATATCCAGATGCCCAACAGCGATACGCTTGGGTTAATGGAGTATATACGGGTAAGATACCCCGATGCAAAAGTGCTGATCTTTTCGATGAGTGCAGAGAATATTTATGCCAAAAGGTTTTTTAATGCCGGCGCCAAAGGATTTTTGTCTAAAGACTCTTCGCTGGATGAAATAAAAAAAGCGGTAACCCTTATTTTAAACAACCGTAAATATATAAGCGAGTCATTTGCCGAGTCGCTGGCTGATGCCTCTTTTGCAGGCACCCCCGATAACCCTTTTGAAAAACTTTCGCCCAGGGAGTTTGAAATTGTTGCATTGCTTTTAAAAGGCCAAACGGTAAGTGAGATCTCAAAAACATTACACCTGCAAATATCTACGGTGGGTACCCACAAATCAAGGGTTTTTGAAAAGCTGGCAGTTACCAATATACTGGAACTGAAAGAGCTGGCCACCAGTTATAAATTATGATCGGGTAAGCTTATTTCATTAACCGGCAGCATGGCATATACTGTTGTTCCTTTTCCCGGTTCGCTTGTAATTTGATATTTTCCGCCAATCATTACCGAGCGTTCCCTCATGCCCAGCAAACCTAAAGAATGCAACTGCTCTGTTACAGCTACATCAAACCCTTTACCATCATCTGTTATAGTAAACTGCAGATCTTCCTTATCTTTTTTTAAACTGCAAAAAACATTTGATGCACCAGAATGCCTGGCAACATTGGTAAGCGATTCCTGGTAAATACGAAAAAGCGCTATATTGGTTTTGCTTGAAATGTCTTTCAGCTCTTCGGGTAGGCTTAGTGTTACTTTTATTCCCGACCTCTTTTCAAATTCCCTGCTTTGCCACTTTATGGCTTCAATAAGGCCCAGTTTGTCCAGCAAGGCAGGGTGAAGTTCTGAAGCCAGTTTTTTTACAGTTATAAGTGCTGTACTCAGCAGTTTTTCCATACCCTGTATCTTTTCAACAATGGGTGGTAATGCTTCTTTAAGCCTTAGTGATAGCCATCCCACATCCAGTTTAAGCGCTGTTAAATACTGGCCTAACTCGTCATGTATCTCTCTTGCCATTGAAGCCCTTTCTTCTTCCCTTATATTTTGTAAGTGAGAGGCCAGTTTTCGTATTTGCAGGTAAGAATATTTTAATTCCTCTTCGGCCTGCTCTTTTTCACGTATCATCCGGCTTTTTTCCACCACTTTTTGTACCGCAGACGGGAGACGGTTAAGATTGGTTTTTAAAATGTAATCTGCTGCGCCCTGTTGCAAAATGTTTACGGCAAACTCTTCCGATACCGTTGCTGTAACCAGTATCACCGGGGTTTGCGGGCATTTTAGTTTTACAAGTTCCAGAGCTCTGGTAGAATCAAATGTGGGTAAAGAATGGTCTGATAAAATTATGTCTGGTGCAAAAGTATCCAGTGCGTTTTCAAAATCCCTGGCATTATCAACTACTATTTTTTCAAATAGTACGCCTCCTTTTTTTAATTCCCTTTCCACCAGTTCTGCATCTGTTGCAGCATCTTCCAGGTGTAGTATTTTTAGTTTTGTTTGCATAGGTTTATTTTGAAATTTAAAAAGGATTTTGGTTGAGGAGCAGCCAGTAAAACCCCAGGTCAGTTATTGCTTTGGCAAATCCGTCAAAATCAACCGGCTTAACAATATAGCTATTGGCACCAAGTGCGTAGGCCTTTTCTATATCGGGGTTTTCTTTTGAAGAAGTGAGTATAACAACAGGAATTTTTTTAGTATGGTCATTTGATTTTATAGTTTTCAATACCTCCAGGCCATCAACCTTTGGCATTTTTAGATCAAGCAATATAACCTTCGGTTTGTTATTGGTATCTCTTTGTGCAAATTCCTTCTGGCCAAAAAGAAAATCTATTGCCAGTGCCCCATTTTGTAAATGAACAATACTGTTGGCAAGCTTACCCTTGTTAAGGGCCCGTATGGTTAATTCCGCATCGCTTCGGTTATCTTCCACCAGCAAAATTTCGATGTCTGTATTTTCCATTGGGTTATTGTTTACGTTATCATATTGTTTCGGGTAATGAAAAATAAAAAGTTGCGCCTTCTCCGGGTTTGCCTTCTGCCCAAATTTTTCCGTTGTGTTTTTTAATAATTCGCTGGGCAATAGCCAGGCCAACGCCCGTGCCTGGAAAATCATCGGCTGAATGCAGCCGCTGAAACACCCCAAATAATTTATGCTGGTATTCCATTTCAAAACCTACACCATTATCGCTTACCGAGTATATTAACTCCCGGTTTCCGCGTTTTGATTTTATTACCACCACCGGATTTTCTTTTTTTGAAGAATATTTGATAGCATTGGAGATAAGGTTATTCATTACGTGTTCCAGCAAAGCATGATCTGCCTTTACAGAAAGTAGTTTGCTTATTTTTATTTGTGCGTGGTGGTCTGTTGTCTGGTTAATATCCCTGATAGCCGTTGCCGTTAGTTTATTCATATCAATCTTCGAGCCCTGTACCTCCTTTCTTCCCAATCTTGCAAAGGCAAGCAGGTCGTCAATCAATACGCCCATTTTCAGGGCATTATATTGTATTTCGTTCAATAACCTTTTGCCTTCTGCATCAAGAACACTGTTATAATCTTCTTCCAGTATTTTAGCATACCCGTTTACGGCTCTCAACGGGCCACGCAAGTCGTGCGATACAGAATAAGAAAACGATTCAATCTCCTCAGTTCTTTCCTTTACCCTTTTTTCCAGCTCTTCATTTAAAATTATTATTTCCTCTTCTGCCTGTTTGCGCTGGGTAATATCAGCCCTTATGGCAACATACTGGTAGGGTTTACCATTCTCATCCAAAAATGGAATGATAGTAGTGTCCACCCAATAAAAAGAGCCATCCTTGGCCTTGTTTTTAAGTTCGCCCCGCCATATTTTTCCATTGGCAATGGTTATCCAAAGGTTGCGGATAAATTCTTTGGGGTGGTGGCCGGAGTTAATTATCCTGTGGTCTTTACCAATTAATTCTTCATAACTGAATTTTGATATTTTGCAAAAATTATAATTGGCATATTTAATACTTCCCTTTTGATCTGTAATGGCAACAATAGATGATTCATCAAGGGCATATTTATAGTCCGATGTTTCTTTCAGGCTCATTTCCAGGTTTTCTTCCACCGCTTTTCTTGATGTGATATCGGCTCTTATGGCAAGGTATTTATAAGGTTTGCTTTCACTATTTAAAAAAGGAACAATAGTAGTGTCTACCCAGTAGTAAGAACCATCTTTGGCTTTATTCTTTAATTCTCCGCGCCATATTTTTCCGTTAGCTATGGTTACCCAAAGATTGCGGATAAATGCCTTGGGGTGGTAGCCGGAGTTTATAATGCGATGGTCTTGCCCAATCAATTGGCTACGATGGTATTTTGAAATAGTACAAAAATTATCATTCACATAAGTAATGGTGCCCTTCTGATCGGTAATAGCTACTATAGAAGATTCATCCAGGGCATACTTATAATCAGCTATTTCTTTTAGTATCTTTTTAAACCTGTCTTCTTCAGTTTCTGGCAGCGATGCAATGGCAAATATTGTTTTTTGTTGTTTGCCGGCATCTGCAAAACAAAAAGCACTTAGTACAAAATTTTTTTTATTCTCTCCTTTTTCCGCCACAAAACTTAGTTGAAAATTACTGATTGCTCCTTCGGTTATAGCCCTGTGCAACATTTCTTCTGCCTTTTTGGGCTCGGTAAACAAGGTTTTAAAATAGCAGTCATTTAATTCGCTCAACACTTTACCCAAAACCTTTTCGGCAGCAAGGTTTACCCCAATAATATTACCAACAGCATTGATGCTGAAAAATGGTTCTCTGCCAAAGTGCCCGGGAACTATGGTCATGTTTTGTTTCATACGTTAGCAGGCATAACAACAGTAGCTCTTATTACAAGTATTTTCATTTGATACAGGCTGTAGCTGGAAAATAGCGTGATTTTAAAACGGGTTGAGGTTTTTTACAATAATACTTCAACAAAAGTTGTGATAAAAAACAACAAAACGAAATTTATTTTGCTTTATCCTCCCATATGGTGATTTTATTTTACCGGGACTGATTTTTATCAGCAAGTATGATGACAATTGTCCTTTATGACATCAATGTATCCCTATATCTTTCCTTTTTTTGTAAAAACTGGTTAACATGGGTGATAACAAGTTGCTGATCAAGTTGGGCGAAAAAATTAAAAAGATTAGAATTAGTAAAAACATGACTCAAAATGAACTGGCTATGGAGTGCGATTTTGAAAAAGCAAGCCTTTCCAGGATTGAATCAGGGCATTCCAATCCCACAATAAGAACCCTGTTTAAGATCAGCAAAGCCCTTGATATTCCTATGGAAGAATTATTTAAAGATTGAGTCGATTAATCTCGCCATTTTTGAAATATAGTTATCTTACTACAAGGCTATAGAAAGATAACTACATGTTGATGCTGCTTTTACAAACTTTTACATTTTTAACCTGGCGTTTGCCATTATTCAAAAACGTTATTTATGAACGAAGTTAGGGTGCTGAAACAATTAGGTTCTAAAATCAGGAACATTCGCATGAGCAAAAACATCAAGCAAAATGACCTTGCTAAAGTATGTGACTTTGAAAAAGCCAGTATGTCAAGAATTGAATCGGGGCAATCTAATATCACTATGCGCTCCTTATACAAAATATCCAAGGCGCTTCAAGTTGAAATTGTTGAGTTGCTAAAAGTTGATGCCGACGAATCGTCAATTAGTTTTTAAAATTACTTTTCAAAAAAAGTTTGTTTAATTAAGACGCTGTTCTTACGGCAGCGTGCATTTTATTATTTACTGAAACAGGGTGTTGAAAATATTCTGTAAATTGTTTTTTAATTGCACGCCATGTTTGAACACAGTAAAAAATATTTTTCCTATATCTTAAATCCGCTGGAGTTGCTGCGTACCAAAAAAGTGCTGCAGGTAAATCCTACCGTTGCTTCGCCAAGGATAGAGCCGGATGCAATAAAAATTTTTGTTTACGATTATAATGCCACGCAGGCCGATATCCGGGAGCTTAAAAATGTACCCGATTGTTTTCCCTTTTTAGAATCTCCAAAAATAACCTGGTTAAATGTAGATGGCTTGCGAAAAGTTGATGTAGAGAAAATATGCACCCACTACGGCATACACTATTTAATTTCCGAAGATATTTTAAGCATAGGCCAACGGCCCAAGATGGATGAAATAGAAGGCCTGGTATTTTGCCTGCTTAACATGATGTATTTTAATGAAAAGGATTCGGCAGTGGAAGTTGAACAAATAAGTATTGTACTGGGTAAAAACTTTGTTATCAGCTTTCAGGAAGATGCTGCAAAAGATGTATTTAACCCGCTGAGAGAACGCTTAAAAATTGCCGGAAGCAAAGTGCGGCAAAACGGTGCCGACTACCTGTATTATTGTTTAATTGATATGATAGTGGATAATTATTTTGTGGTAATGGAAAAATTGGGCGAAAAAATTGAAGTTCTGGAAGAAGATATTGTACGCAACCCCAATAATCGTACACTTGCCAAAATAAATATGTTGCGTAAAGAAATGATCGTTTTAAAAAGAAGCATTGCACCTGTAAGGGAATTGGTGAATGGTATTTTACGCAGCGAAAGTGAATTGATTGAAGAACGTACAGAAAAATATTTTAAAGATGTGTACGATCATATTTTACAGGCAAACGAGCTTGCAGAAAATTACAGGGATATGATGATGAACTTAAATGACCTGTATTTAAGCAATGTAAATTTAAAAATGAACGAGGTAATGAAGGTGATGGCGGTAGTAACCTGCCTGCTGGCACCCGCAACAGTTATTGGCGGCATTTTTGGGATGAATTTTGAAAGTATCCCTTTACTGCATAACAGGTGGGGGTTTTTTATTTCGGTAGGCTTAATGTTATGTATCCCCCTGGCAATGATAAGGATGTTTAGAAAACGGGGATGGTTTTAGGTCGTGAGTGGTGAATACGTGTGTTGGGTTCACACTGTTCGCTAAAAATAAGACAGACTACAACCGAATATTCAATTCACGTGACGACTCACCAATTATGTATTACAGCTTCTTTTTATAAATAGGAACCGTGCTGCATGGCTCTCCATACATAATACTTTTTACCACAGGCCTTAATAAATTAGTGATCTCTACGTAAGCCGATTCGGATATGGGCAAATCGCCACATCCTTTTATCACCACTCTTTTATCGGTATAATCTTCAGGTTTTATGGTGTAAAGATTTTTTAAAAACAAGGTTTTTTGTAAAATGTCTTCGTTGCCAAAAACCACTTCGTTGGCAACCGGCTGCAGGTAACTGGCCACCAGCATATAGGCCCACATAGGTATAATAGCATCTGCGGTACAGGTAAGAGCAACATTTTTACCGGCATATGGCGCCAGGTCCAAATTCTTTAATGCCTCTCTGAAATCTTTTTCTTTTAGTATCAAACCCATAAACAAATATCCCTTCAGATCAAACACAGCAATCTCTTCTTTAGGATAATAATCCTCCAGGTTTAAAGTAATGATACCGCTCTCTGCAACTTTATTGCCCATTATTTCTTCCATACTGTAAAGTTATAGCAATAATTTGCCGGCAAGGCCCGCCAATTGAAAAAATTCTTTTTCTCGTAAATACAACAAACCCCGCTATGATTGCGGGGTTTGTAATAAATTAGCATTCTTATAAATTATTAATAGTATTTGGCTCGGCTATCGGTAATTTTTGCCTGCTCTTTAAGTCCCTCAAACCAGCCAGCTCCTGCTTTTGCACGAAGTGCTGTAATCTGTTGGCTTTTTTTGTCGGCTATCGCTTCAGTGGCGCCGGCATTTTTTGCAGCCACGCTGTTTACTTTAATTAAATAAACACCATTGTTTCCTTCAATAGGGGCTGATACTTTTGCCTGATTGTCTTTATTAAACGCCGCGCCAATCACTTTGGGTTCCTGCCCTATACCCGGTATTATCTGGCTGTTGAAAGTAAGATTACTGTCTGCCCCTGCAGTTAAAACCTGTTGTTTATAAAATGTAGCTGCTGCTTCTAAAGTTGGGTTTGCAACAAGGTTCTTGGTTATAATTTCAGCTTTCTTTTGATTCCGTATCACACCTTCCACCATTTGTCTTGCAGCCTTAGCATCCTGTGTACCTTCGCCTTGGATCTTATCAACTGTAGCCACCACAAACTGGTTACCAATATTAAAAGGCTCGCTGATATCGCCTTGTTTTGCATCAAACACCCATTTAATAAGCTGCCTTGCACTACCTTCCTGTAATTGACCAACAGCAAAATCGTTTTCTTTTACTATTTGTGGCCAGCTTATTTTTTGCAAACCGTTTTTAGCAATATAGGCTTCAAACTCTTTGCTATCTTTTTGACCGGATAGTTTAGTAGCACTTAAATTAGCATTACTTATTGTTGCTTCGCTGGGTAAAATTTCTTTTGCCATAAAAGCAATTTTATATACCGGGCTATTTCCTTTTTGACCCATGGCTTCCATTACATGATAACCAAATTGTGTTTTAACCACACCCAGGGTACCCGCTGGTTTTGTGAAGGCAAATTCGTTAAACTCGGGCATCATTTTACCATATTCAAAGAAATCATAAACGCCACCCTTGTCTTTGCTACCCGGATCGCTGGAGAATTGTTTTGCTAAAGCAGCAAAATCAGCCCCACCCTTAATAGCATTTAAAATACTATCCGCTTGTTTTTTTGCAATGCTATCTACTGCAATTGGCTGACCAGTTTGAGGGTCAATAGTTGGTATTAATATATGTCTTGCTTTTGCACTGTCGGGATAATTTTTAACACCCACAACTTTTGCAAGTACAAAATCACCACGATCAACGTATGGACCATATACGGTTCCTATCGATTGTTTTATAATGGTATCAATTGCTGAAGAAGAAATTTTTGACTTTGGAAGATAAGTTGTGTCAAAAGCAATTGTAGAAGTATTTCTTGTTATAAAAGCTGCTGTATTAGGATCTGTTTCAAAATTTTCTTTTAACCCTGCTACAAGTTCTTTTGTTCTGGCACTGTCTGCAGCATTGGGCAATTGGCTAAATGCCACATAAGATATCATACGGCCTTCTTCCTGCTTAAATTGATTTTTATGCTTTTCAACATAGGCATTTATTTCGTCATCACTAACTTTAATTGTACTGTCGCTAACTACACCATAAGGTACCGCTACATATGATATACTTGCAAAATTGCCCGCTTCTGCCTTATCCTTTTCCTGCATCCAGGTTGGGTAGTAGACGCTGGCATTAAGTAATGCAAAATATTTAGATGATGTGCTGGTTAATTTCTGTGGCTCCAGTAATTGTGCATCTATCATATCCCTTCTTTCGCCTTTTGCTTTTTTAAGATCGTTTAAAGCCATGCTTACCTTAGACTGGTCTAATTTACCTGTAGTAGGGTCAATCATATTTTTATCCTGCAATAAAGGGTTTCCTTGATCATTACTTGATAAAATTGCAGATAATTCTTTTGAGGTAAAATCTATACCCAGTTTATCGGCCTCTGCGTAAAACACATTTTCGGCAACCATTTGGTTCCAAACTTGTTCTCTTACCTGTCCTGCATCAGGGGCTGGTCTTCCGGATTGCTGTGATTGTTGTTTAGCCATGTCATAAGAAGTGTTATACTTCTTGTCAAAATCGGCCTTTTCAATAGCAACTCCATTAACTTTACCTACATTATTGGATAAAGAGGTGAAAAAACCGTTTCCACCTTTACTTCCCGATTTGGCGTCCATTAATAAAAAGCCAATTAAACTTAAAGCAATTACTGCAATTACAACTGCAGCGCCTTTATCACGGATTGTTTGAATTACTTGCATATTTTTCCTGTAATTAAAATGGACGGCAAAAATAGGGGAAAATAAGATATTAACACTTAAATTTTAGCTGCTGATAAGGCTAAAAATTGAGTATTGGCAGGGTTCTCAGGAGGGGTAGGCAATTTTATTGGTGGATTTTATTAACATACATTGATTTTTGGGTTTTAAACATCCATTTGTTAATAAGACGGTTTTACTGTTAATAACCGGGGTTTTGGTAATTAAAATGTCTTTGTAAAATGAGGTTAAGTTGACGGACCGTATTTTAAATAAAATTTTATGTTAGAAGATGACAATTTATACCAGTGATATTAACAGCGATTATTTTTATAAGCCGTAGCATATTTTCCCCCTGGTTTTTTATTAACCGGTGTTTATAATAAATCCTGCAACAATTTATAAAGCAGCAGTAACAACACTTAATGAGGTATATAAATTTTTATTTTGATGTTAATTACCTGTGGATGCAGGTGGATAAGTAAAAGGTTTTAATTTTACATCATAGAGAAAAAAATTTCTTTACACTTATTAACACACATAGTAGTAGTAGGTGATTATATAAATAATAAGTATTAATACATATTATGGCAGATATTAACAACGCAAAAAAAAATATGGAGGCCGTCGGTTTTTTAGATTTGAACATTAACCCCGACATCGATTTGTTTGCAGAAATTGAAAGGCTGAAAAAAGAAAAGAACGCCATTATACTGGCGCATTACTACCAGGAGCCTGATATACAGGATGTAGCGGATTTTATTGGAGACAGTTTGGGCCTTGCTCAGGCGGCTGAAAAAACTAAAGCTGATATTATTGTTTTTGCCGGGGTTCATTTTATGGCAGAAACAGCTAAAATATTAAACCCGGCAAAAAAAGTTTTATTACCCGATTTAAAAGCCGGTTGTTCTTTAAGCGATAGTGCACCGCCGGCACTGTTTAAATTATTTAAAGATAAACACCCCGATCATCTGGTGATTACATACATTAATTGCTCTGCCGGAATGAAAGCATTAAGCGATATCATCTGCACCTCTTCTAATGCCCAAAAAATCGTTGAAAGTTTACCGGCAGACCAACTGATCATTTTTGCACCAGACAGGAACCTTGGGGCTTATATTAACAAACAGACCGGTAGAAATATGCTGCTTTGGAATGGTGCATGTATGGTGCATGAAATATTTAGTTTAGAAAAGATCACCAAATTAAAGATCCGTCACCCTAAAGCTAAAGTAATTGCTCATCCGGAATGTGAAGCACCTGTGTTAGCAATTGCAGATTATATTGGCAGTACTACCGGCTTATTAAAATTTACTCAAAAAGACAATGCACAGGAATTTATTGTGGTAACGGAAACCGGTATTTTACACCAGATGCAAAAAAATAATCCAGGTAAAACTTTTATTCCTGCGCCACCAAATAATAGTTGTGCTTGTAATGATTGTCCGCATATGAAATTGAATACTTTGGAAAAATTGTATTTGTGTATGGAATATGAGTTGCCGGAAATTATTATGGACGAAGAGCTGCGACTGGCATCAAAAAAACCTATTGACAAAATGCTGGAGATTAGTGCAAAGTACGGTTTGTAAGCGCCTGACAGCTCTTATTGTCTCCAAAAGGCACTGATCCTCGTTTTTACATTTTGCCTGATGTTCATGTAAAACAGATTAATATCGCCAATATGATAATTTTTTTTGGTGATAAATAGCTTTCCAAATATATTTGGTTTACTGGTCCATAATACGTTATTGTGAATATTAGCATTAACGGTGTGCGGAATAATTTTATTAAATTTTAATAGTACCCCGCCATAATTTTTGGAAGAGGGGACAAGTAATGTATCAGTAGTCCAACTTAAAGGATTAACAACAATAGCCTTAAAATTTTCTTTGGCCACATAATTGGATTCTGTGTAACCCCTTTTAAAAGTTCGCCAACTTACAACACACCCTGTGGCGCCAGAATCGGTACATGGTTTTAAAGTAGTAAAGTAATTCTCGGGAACCGGCAACCCAATAATATAAGCACAGATCAGTTTGTTTTGTAAAGGCCTGTTTTCAAAAAATTCTTTCAATAATCTTGCGGCATGTTTTGTACCCTGGCTGTGAGAAGCAATAATAATTGGCCTGCCACCATTATAATGCTGCAGGTAATAGACAAATGCATTTCTGATATCCTCATAGGCTGTATCAAAATATTTTTCCGATTCTTTTTCAGGAATAAAAAATGCCCTTATGTGCGCCTGACGGTAGCGCGGGGCAAAAATTCTGCAGCTTTCGTTAAATACACTTGCCTGGTACAATATGGTAGAATTATCAGTTTTGGCATTTATAGAAGCATCGTCGATAGGTGCATTCCAACGTTGATCTTTTTTTGAGGTTAATGTGGTGGGATAAATAAAAAATACATCAGCTGATGAGTCTTTTTTATAAGTAGCTCGTAATGGTTTAGGAATACTGTCACTGGTATTTTTTTTCCAGGGATGAGCGGCCCAATAATACAGATGACTGTAGTCTGGTAATTTATCTGCAGCATTAAATTGATAAGCTGCCTTTGATGAATAGTTTTTTTTAGTGCATGAGAAAAATACAAATGGAATTAAAATAAACAAAAAATTCTGCCTGTTAGTACGCCATAAAGAATAAGTTTTGTAATTTTTCATAAACAAATCTACATTCGTTAACGATAAAAGTAAACTATATGGCAATTCCTTCAGTTGATTTGGCAGAATTTTTGTGTGGCGACCCTGTTCGTAAAGCGGCGTTTGTACAGCAACTGGGTAAAGCTTATGAAGATGTTGGGTTTGTGGCAGTCAAGAATCATGGTGTACCTGATGAATTGATTAGCGACTTGTATAAATATGTTCAGGAGTTTTTTTCATTGCCCTCAGATCATAAAAAGAAATATGAAATAGCAGGTTTAGCCGGGCAAAGAGGTTATACCAGTTTTGGCAAGGAACATGCTAAAGGAAGTGAAGCGCCGGATTTAAAGGAGTTTTTTCAATATGGCCAGGTACCAAGAGATAATTTTAAAGAAGAAGAATATCCTCCTAATGTTAGTGTAAACGAGATCAAGGGCTTTAACCCCACACTTGAAAATGCTTACAGAGCATTTGAAAAATCAGGTACCGCGTTATTACAGGCTATTGCTTTATATCTGGGGTTAGAGGAACATTATTTTGATGATTATGTGCATAATGGTAACTCTATTCTACGGTCAATACATTATCCACCTATAACGAGCGAACCAAAAAGTGCTATACGGGCTGAACAGCACGAAGATATAAACCTGATAACATTGCTGGTAGGAGCGTCGGCCGACGGCTTACAAATATTAACGAAGCAAAACGAATGGGTGGGAGTTACTTCTTTACCGGAACAAATTGTGGTTAATGTGGGTGATATGTTGCAAAGGCTTACTAATAATAAATTGCGTAGCACTACCCACAGGGTGGTAAACCCTGCACGTGAATTATGGCACACCTCCAGGTTTTCAATACCTTTTTTTCTTCATCCTAAAAGTAGTATGAGTTTAAAATGTTTAGATAGCTGTATTGATACAAGCCATCCAAAAGCATATCCTGACGCATCAGCAGGGGAATACTTAGATGAAAGATTAAGGGAAATAGGATTGAAAAAATAAGTAGCCACCTAAATTGATACTACTCCGGCATATTTCGTTTTTAAAGTCTGTGTTCCTACACAGCGTAACTGCTTTTGGCGGGCCCCAGGGTCATATGGGAATGATGATGAAAACATTTGTGGATAGAAGAAAGGATGTAACAAAAGAAGAGTTAATGGAATACAATTCCTTTTGCCAGCTTTTGCCGGGCGCTTCTTCAACACAAATTTTAACACTGATTGGTTACAAACGGGGAGGCGTACCCTTAGCAGTTTTAACTTTGATCATCTGGATATTGCCTGCCTGTTTTTTAATGGGTGGGTTGTCCTTCCTGGTGTCGGGGATTGGTGTTGGTAAATTGAACACGGGCACTTTTCAGTTTATTCAACCCATGGCAATAGGTTTTTTGGCCTATGCTGCATTCAAAGCATTCAAGATTTCTATTCATAATTTTATTACACAGGTAATAATGCTGGTTGCTATGATAGCAACCTATTTTTTGTTTAAAACACCCTGGGTTTTTCCGGGGTTAATAGTGGCAGGGGGTATTGCAACCAATTTCAGTAGTAAACGTATTCCCGAAAAAGAGGTGATTAGACCGAGGCATATCCGGTGGACGAATATCTGGTTATTTGTACTCATCTTTCTGATAGCGGGGGCACTTAGTGAAACTGCAAGAAAACAGAATTGGGAAAATAGAAAAGCATTCAACTTATTTGAGAACTTTTACAGGTTTGGCAGCTTTGTATTTGGTGGAGGGGATGTATTGATTCCTTTGATGCTGGACCAGTATGTTGCCCGTCCCAGCTCGGAAAGAATCCTGCAAAAAAATGATAAAAATATAATTAGAATTGAAAGGGATGAATTATTAACAGGTGCCGGAATGGTAAGGGCAATACCCGGCCCTGTTTTTTCAATTGCTTCCTTTACCGGTGGTATGGCAATGAAAAAGGAAGGAAGGGATATGCAGTTTTTAGGCTGCTTAATTGGCGCAGTAGCGATATTTTTACCCAGCGCTTTGCTGGTATTATTTTTCTTTCCGGTATGGCAGTACCTTAAAAAGTATGTGGTGGTATATAGAGCACTGGAAGGTATTAATGCTATCGTGGTGGGAATTATGTGGGCTGCAACTTTGTACCTTTTAAAAGACGTTTCTATTATATCCTTTACTACTTTAAGCTTTTTGAATATTGGAGTAATTACCGGCACTTTTTTATTGCTTCAACTAACCAAAATACCAGCTCCGTTCATTGTGCTTTTTTGCCTGTTGTTAGGATTGATATTTTAAAGAGAATAAATTTTTAACTCCTGTAATAGGCATTTCTTTCAATCTCTTCTTTAACAGCATCGGGTACTAAAAAGCGAATCGATTTCTTTTCTTTAACCATATTGCGAATTTCGGTACTTGAAATATCAAGTAACGGCGCGTTTAAAATGGTGACGTTTGCTCCAAATGTTTCTGTTACTTCAAACCCCGGTCTTTTATAAATGTAAAAGGGATAGTTTTTTACAAGCAATTGATAGTTCTTCCACTTATCTAAATTTTGAAAGCCATCGCTGCCCATTATTATAGCAAACTCATATTCTGGATATTTTTCTTTAAGGTAAGTAAGGGTGTCAATGGTGTAGGAAGGCTTGGGAAGTTTAAATTCAACATTACTCGCTCTAAGCCTGTTTTCACCATCAATTGCAATATTTACCATGTGCAGCCGGTGATATTCATTAAGCAGGGAGGCTGAATTTTTAAAAGGATTTTGAGGAGAAACCACAAACCAAACCTGTGTAAGGTCAGTATTATTGATAATATGGTTAGCAATAATTAAATGGCCTACGTGCACAGGGTTAAAGGAGCCAAAATATAAGCCTACTTTCATTAATTATTTAATAATCAATTATTTATAATTTATTTGGTTAGAACAGAAATCTCTTCAACCCAGATATTTTCTGCT
>Ga0302321_100002711_pt1 | contig 15215 bp, 12 predicted proteins | sample Fen_T0_1_FD_202505 | JGI IMG/M metagenome (GOLD analysis project Ga0302321, IMG submission 202505) | Peat permafrost microbial communities from Stordalen Mire near Abisko, Sweden - Fen_T0_1 | ecosystem: Environmental > Terrestrial > Soil > Wetlands > Permafrost | place: Sweden: Abisko...
ACGGCGCGAGAAACTTTTTTGCGGCTTCAAGGACACGATCTTCACCGGCGCAGTCGATGGCGCGGGCGGCGACGCCAAATGAAAGCAGTCCCCGCAGGGCGGTTTCTTCGTCGGGATAATCCCAGATGGTGAGGGCCTGAGTTTCGAGGAGTTTGGCGAAGCCAGCGCGTGCCACGAGCTTGCTGATGACACCATCTGATGAGAAAGAAAAAGCGGCCGGAGTGTTGGCGGACTCGATGGGAAGTAGTTCGTCAAGAGCGCGGAAGTAGTTGGCTACCTGGCATTGCTCGGGCCGGGCCCAGGCGGCGATGGCTACGCGGCCGCCGGGTTGTAGGACGCGCCGGGCTTCGTTCAGTACCGCGAGTGGTGTGGTCGCGTGCTGGAGCGAGTTGAGCACGGTGACGAAGTCGAAGGTTTTTTCGACGAAAGGCAGCGTCTCCATTTCGCCTTCAAAGAAGGTGGCGCGAAGGGTGCGTTGGCGGGCGAGATCGAGCAGGTTGTTGCTGGCGTCGAGGCCCATGACGCTGGTGCCGTTTAAGGTGGCGAGTTCGCAAAATAATCCTGCACCGCACCCGACGTCGAGCAGCGCAGCGTCGCGGGTGGGTGCGAGGGCCTTGAGCACGATATTATATAGTGCGCGAGATTGGGGCTCCTGGATTTTTAGCCAGTCGGGGGCGCGGCGTCCCCAAAGGGAACCCTGCACCGGCGATGAGCCGCGGGTGATGGCGGAAGAAGAGAGCATGGAATAGCTGGAGGGATGGAATCGCGCTCCTGCGAACGAAGCGCGGCTGTCTAGGTATTCCGAAAAAACCGAAAGATGTTACAGAATTTCTCCCGCGTTCTTTAATAAAGTCCCCATTTATTGAAATATAGCCGGATGCGCTGCTTGCGGACAGGTGGATTAGCTCTCTCTGAGCAGCATCTCGGGAGAAGGGATCACGCAGGTGTAGTCTTCGCGGGCGAGATGAGCGAATAGCCTGGTAAACACTTCTGCTTGGAGGGCGGTATTGGTTCCATTTTCGTGGAGGAGAATAATGGCACCAGGGTGAAGGTCGGCTGCGATGCGGGCGGTCACTTCGGCAGGATTCCGCCAGACGGTGTCGTAGCCACGGGCGCTCCAGAGTACGAGATCGAGGCCGCGTTGGGTGAGTTGGCCCTGGAGTGTGGGGTTTCTCAGTCCGGCGGGTGAGCGGAACCATCGGGTATCGGGCGCGCCAGCTGCGCTCAATGTGGCGGTGCAGGCATCGATTTCGGCGCCAGTTTTCTTTCCCGAGGCGAACCAGAACCAGCTGCAAGGATGGGTTTGTGTGTGGTTGCCGAGGGTGTGCCCGCGCCGCAGGATTTCGGTGACGAGTTCGGGGTGGCGTTGGATTTTTTCGCCGATGAGAAAAAACGTGGCTCGTGCGCCGTGGGTATCCAACAAGTCGAGAACTTTAGGTGTGCTTTCTGGGTCGGGTCCGTCATCGATGGTCAACCAGATTTCACGTCGCGCGGTCTTGAAATGGGTCACGGCAGGGCCCAGTCCGCGGGCGGAGGCGTTTAATATCTGGAACGTGTACCATGGCGCCGGTAGAAAAAAGGCAACCAGCGCCCAGACGTAATGCTGGAGCCCGAGCAGTACCAGGGTGGCGAGATTGGCTCCGAAAAACAGGACGACCCAGAGGTGAAAAGCGAGGGTCTGGCGGACAGGCGGGGCCTTCCCTGCGGTGGGAGGAATCGTGGCGGTTGAAAAGGGTTCCGTAGTCCGGGAGTGGGACATGGCTGCAGGGCAATGGATCGGTGCGGAGCGGAGGGCGATGAGCTGCGCAGGATCAGAATTTCAGATGTTTAACGGTGAGCCCTTTGTTGATGAGCTGCTTGAGTGAATCGATGCCGATTTTTAGGTGGCTGGTCACGTAGGTAACGTCGACTTCGTGGTCGCTTTCGGCGGTTTTTATGCCTTCGGGAACCATCGGCTGGTCGCTGACGAGGAGCAGCGCACCGGTGGGGGTTTCGTTGAAAAAGCCGGTCATAAAAATCGTCGCGGTTTCCATGTCGACGGCCATGACGCGGATTTTTTTAAGGTACTTTTTGAAGGCGTTGTCGTGTTCCCACACGCGGCGGTTGGTCGTGTAAACGGTGCCGGTCCAATAATCGCGTTTGTGGTCGCGGATGGTGGTTGAGATGGCTTTTTGCAGAGCGAACGCGGGGAGCGCGGGCACCTCGGGCGGGAAATAATCGTTGCTGGTGCCTTCGCCGCGAACGGCTGCGATTGGGAGGATCAGGTCGCCTAGTTCGGCACGGTGTTTGATGCCGCCGCATTTGCCGAGGAAGAGCACGGCTTTCGGTTGAATCGCGCTGAGCAGGTCCATGATCGTAGCGGCGGTGGCGCTGCCCATGCCGAAATTGATGATAGTGATGCGGCCGGCGGTGGCGCTGGTCATGGGCCGGTCTTTGCCTTGAACGGGGACGCGGTGCCACTGGGCGAAGAGCTTCACGTAGTGGTCGAAATTCGTGAGAAGGATATGGTCGCCGAAATCCTTTAACTGCACGCCGGTGTACCGAGGGAGCCAGTTTTCGACAATGTCATGGCGGGATTTCATGGTGCGAGGTTCGGCGTTTCCCGGGCAAAGTTCAATGGAGAACCCTGAGCTGCGCTCTGTACTGCGAACGTGCTGGCCGGCACTCCGGCCTGCTTAGCTGCTGGCGAGGGCGTTCTGCGTGTTCAGGTGTTCGATGCCGGTGTACTTCTTCGACTGTTCGTCGGCGTGGTAGCTGGAGCGAACGAGGGCGCCGCTTTCGATGACACCGATGCCAATGCCGAGACCGAACTCTTTCCAATGGATAAACTCTTCCGGCGTGGCCCAGCGCGAGATCGGCAGGTGCTTGGCGGTGGGTTGCAGGTATTGGCCGATGGTGACAATATCGGTTTTGTCGGCGGCGATGTCGCGGAGTGTTTGCTCGATTTCGTGCTGTTCCTCGCCGAGGCCGAGCATGATGCCGGTCTTGGTGGTGAAGCCGCGACTCTTGGCGTGTTGGAGGACGCTGCGGCTGCGGTCGTAGCGGGCTTGCACGCGAACGGGTCTTTGGAGGCGTTCGACGGTTTCGAGATTGTGGTTGAAGATGTCGGGTTTCGCGTCGAGGACGATGTCGATGTGTTCGGTGTTTCCCTTGAAATCGGGCACAAGGACTTCGATCGCGGTGTGCGGATTGCGGTAGCGGATGGCGCGGATCGTCGCGGCCCAGACGCTGGCACCGCCGTCGTTGAGTTCGTCGCGGGCGACACTCGTGACGACGCAATGGCGTAGGTTCATCTTGGATACGGCTTCGGCGACGCGGCCGGGTTCACCGAGGTCGAGTTCGGTCGGGCGACCGGTGGCGATGGCGCAAAAGTTACAGGAGCGCGTGCAGATGTTGCCGAGGATCATCACGGTGGCGGTGCCGCGGGACCAGCATTCGCCGAGGTTGGGGCATTGCGCGCTTTGGCAAACGGTGTGGAGCTGGGTGTTGTCCACGAGCTGGCGGACGGCGGCATAGCCGGGGCCGGAAGGCAGTTTGGCACGGAGCCAGGAAGGTTTGCGCGTGGTGTCCATCGGGGCGGACAGCAAAAGGAAAACGGGCGGATTTGCACACCCTTTTTGCCGGATTAAGCCGCGCTGAAGCTGCGGGTGGCGGTTATTAGCCGGAGCGGAAACGGTGGGCGGGCTTTTGAGGTTTAGCGCGAAGCGTTTAGGTAAGCGTGGGCGCGTTCGAGGATTTCACGTGCGCTGGTGTGATTCGGGTTGAGACGTAAAACTTGTTCGTAGTGCGGCACGGCTTCGGCGACGCGGTCCTGTTCGATCAAGACGTTGCCAAGATTGTAGTGGGCGTCGACGTCGTCGGGGCTGAGGCGGAGGGCCTCGGTGAGTTCGCGCTGGGCCTCGGCGAAATTTCCTTGGGAGGCGAGCGCGGTTCCGAGGCCGGCATGGACTTCGGTGCGGGCGGGTGCGACGCGAATGAGTTCGCGAAACTGGTCGATGGCGGCGGCGGTGTCGCGAGCGCGGAAGAGCGCCTGGGCGAGTTTCAAGCGGAAGTCGATGGCGTGTGGTTGGAGGCGGACAGCCTCGCGATAGTGGGCAATGCCTTCGGCGAGTTGGTTGTTTGAGGCGAGGGCGAAACCGAGGCCGTAGTGGGCGTCGGCGTTGGCCGGTTCGATTTGGAGGGCGACGGTGAAACTTTCGATGGAAGCGAAGGTCTGGCCTTCTTGGAGGAGCATCCGGCCGAGGTTGACGCGGGCGCTGACGTAGTGGGGGTCAAGGCCGATGGCTGTTTTGTATTCGGCGATGGACTCGGCGTTGCGGCCTTCGACTGAGAGCGCGGTGGCGAGGTTGTTGTGTGCGCGCTTGGCCGTTGGGAGGTGAGTTGCGTTATGTGTCCAGAGGGCGACGGCGGAGCAATAATCGGTATTGCGATGGAAGGTGAGCCCACCGAACAGGGCGGCAGTGCCAAGAAAAATCCAGAGGCAGCGCGGCCCGAACTTAGCCGTAGCGACAGTTGTTAGCAGGACGATGATGGCGGCGAGCGGCAGGTACAGGCGGTGCTCGGCCATGGTCTGGGTGATAACGGGCACCACGCTCGAACTCGGTGCCAGAATCGCAAAGAAACAGGCGCCGGCGAGCCCGAGTGGTGAACGTTTCCAGAGAGCGAAACCTGTCGCACCAGCCAACGCGACGAGCAGGAACGCCTGAGGCCAGACGGCGGTGAGCGAGCTGATGGTGGTTGTGCCGTAATCGAAAATCAGCGGCGTTGGCCACACGACGAGGCGCAGGTAATGAACGATGGCCTGGCACTGGGTGAGCGCATAGGTCCAGGGGGTGATGGCATCGTCGATGGCGACTGAGCCACCACGGCCTTGGGTGCTAAAGATCAGGGTGGCGAGCAGCAGCCAGGTGCTGGCGAGGGCGGCGTAGTAGCCGCGACGCTGGCGCCAGGCGGCCGCGAACGAACCACTTACGAGCGTGCGGTCGTAGAGCAAGATGAAGAGCGGGGCGGAGACGACGATCTCCTTGCTCGCCATGCCGAACAGACAGCTCGTGACAGAAATGATTTTCCAGCGCAACGGTGTGGCCGCGTCAGTGGCGCGGATGAAGCCGTAGAGCGTCAGCAGGTAGAAGAGCGAGGCGAGTGATTCGGCGCGTTGAACCACATACGTCACTGCGGCGGTTTGCAGCGGGTGCAGCAACCAGAGTGCGGCGCTGGTGAAGGCGATGGGTAATGCGACCGAACCAAACTGTCCGCGCAAGGGCTTGCTGAGGAGCGTTCGCCGAACCGCGCCGAAGAGGGTGAGTCCGGCGGCGAGGTGAATCGCGAGGTTGAAGGCGTGGTAGCCGCGTACATTGAAACCGCCGAGCGCGTAGTTGATCGCGAGCGACAGATTGACGATAGGGCGTCCGCTGGAGGTGCTGCCGCCGGACAGTCCGGTGAGTGCGTCGCGGGGCGGCCAGAGTTTTAGGATCGTGGGATTGTTGAGAATCGTACCGACATCGTCGAAGATGAACGGGCCGTTGAAACTGTTGGCGTAGGCAATGACGGTGGCTGCGGCGAGAAGCAGGCCGGCGACGATGATCGTGCGCCGGGAGCATTCCGGCGCGCTGGGAGCGGCGTTCGTGGCGGCTGGTTTCACAGACGACCGGCGAGAAATTCCGGCCAGAGGGCCCAGAATTCTTTGGCGAGGACGGCTTTGACTTCGGCGAGGTTTACTTCGCGGCCGAGCTCGGTTTGCAACGAGGTGACGGTTCCTTCCTGGGCGCCGATGCCGCACGGTACGATACCGCCAAAGTGAGCGAGGTTGGAATTTACGTTGAGCGCGAAGCCGTGGTAGGTGACCCAGCGTTTCACCGCAACGCCGATGGCGGCGACTTTGCGTTTGCCGAGCCAGATGCCTGTTTTGCCTTCGCGGCGCGAGGCGGCGAGGCCGATGCAACCGACGGAGTTGATGAGAACTTGTTCGAGGAAGCGCAGGTATTCGTGCAGGTCCTGGCGCGCGGCGAGACTGACGATCGGGTAGCCGACGATCTGGCCGGGGCCATGGTAAGTGATGTCGCCGCCGCGATTGGTTTTGACGACTTCGACGCCTTCGCGTGTGAGTTGTTCGTCGTTCCATACGAGATTTGTTTCGGCGCCGCTGCGTAGTCCGATGGTGAATACAGCTTCGTGTTCGGTGAAGATGAGCGTGTCACCGATCGTGCCGGCGATGCGTTGGGCAACGAGTTCTTCTTGCTGGCGCCAGGCGGCTTCGTAACGGGTGCGGCCCCAGTCGGTGGTGGCAGGCGGTGGTGTTTGAGCGAACAACGACATGGTCACAGGGGAATTGCTCCCGTCGTCCGGGTCAAGCCGGGTGGAATTGGCTGTTTGTGCTGCGCATGCTGGTCATTGCGCCTTAAGCGAAGTGATTTACGGCCGATGGGATAGGGTGTTTCGCGAAAAGGAAGTAATGTCCTCTGAATCACCATGTCGTTGCATTAACGATCCCGCACCAAGCCTGCCGGAAGCGTTGCAACAGGCATTGCCGTTGATCGATTCGCTCCTCGAAAATGTACTGATCGTTGATGCTGAACGCCGGATTGTGCACGCGAATCCGTCGTTTCTGCAAATGATCAAAACGCAACGCGTGGAAGATTTGAACGGGCAACGTTTTGGCAACGCCGTCGGTTGCTGCCATGCCGAGGAAATGCCGGGAGGCTGCGGCTCGACGAAGTTCTGCCAGGAATGTGGAGCCTACCGTGCGCAAATCGCCGCGTTTGCCGGTGAGCCGATGGTTGAGGAATGCCGCATTATCCGCTCCGATGGCGACGCGCTTAGTTTTCGAATTCGGGCAAACCCGTGGGGCACGGCCGGAAAGCCGCTTCTGATCATAACGGCGCTCGACACGAGTGGTGAGGAGCGCCGACGCCTGCTTGAAAGGCTCTTTTTTCATGACGTTCGAAATACCGTGGGTGGCGTGACAGGGCTCGCGGAATATCTCGGTCGAACCCCGCAACCCGGCGCCGATATCACTCACACCGCGCTCATCGCTTCGATGGCTAGGCTGACCCGCCAGCTCTTGGACGAAATCGATTCGTTTGCCTGCCTCACCGAGGCCGAAAGTGGTGAACTCATGCCTAAAATCGAGCCGTGTGATCCGGCCGTGCTGCTCAATGTATTGCAGGAACTTTACGCCCGTCAAAAATTAGGCGAGCGCCGAACCATCGCTTTGGATTGCGCGCCGTCACTGCCCCTCATCCAAGTTGATCACGTGTTGTTGTCCCGAGTCGTTGGCAACTTCATCAAGAATGCCCTGGAGGCTTCCAAGATCGGCGAAACCATCACAGTCGGCGCCCGCTGGAAGGAGTACGCTTTTGAGTTTTATGTTCACAACCAGGCGGTGATTCCAGAAAAAGAACAGCTGCATATATTTCAGCGGTCATTTTCCACCAAAGGACCGGGTCGTGGTTTGGGCACTCATGGCGCCCAGTTGATTGGCGAACGGGTATTGGGCGGAAAGGTTGGATTCTCTTCAAACAGCGAAGGAGGAACTGTCTTCTGGATACGCCTTCCGGAATCTGTTCTTACCGGGTAGAGGATTTCCTCAACCTGAGGTGCCCGGCAACTCAACCGAATGAAGTGCGGCGTTCCTGGTTCGTTTCAAGGCCAGTAAAAACCGAACCTTATATTAGGTGCTTTTGCACAACCAAGGGTAATGTGTTTGTCGGCGGAGGGCGAGTTCGTCCTGCAAAGATGATTTCACCAAGCAGTATTCCCACTCGACTGCCTGCCCTAGTTCTTGGAGTAGACGGATGTCGTGCCACCGAGCAACGCGCTGGCAGGATTGTAGAACGCCCGTAAACTCTTGGGATTCCAGCAAAGGAGTCAGCGAGAGCAGTCGATGAATGACGGCCCGGGCAACGGTAGGTTCCCCTTTTTTGCAGGCAGTAACCAAGGCAGGCACCTCAATCTCGAGCTGCACGTAGATTCTTTCGAGATAGGATTTAAAGCGATCGCTGTCCCCATGGGCCATGAGGTGGATATTGTTGAAATCCAGTTTTTGCCGGACCGGCTTCTCACACACCGCTTCGGCATCGATGAGTTTACATTTGCGCAGGCTCTCGCAAATCAGGTCGAAGCTGATGGGTTTCCGGATGAAACCTTCTGCGCCTGCCGAAAAATAACGTAACATCACCTCGCTGTCATCGCTGGAGGTCATGCCGATGATCGCCGGTGTTTGTTCCATCCCCATTTCACGGATTTCCGAAGCGAACGCGTAGCCAAAACCGTCAGGAAGTTCGCAATCCAGAAACACAACGTCAAAGGACATGTGTGATAATGTCTTTTTCGCCTCGGCGATATTCAACGCGAAGGTCGAATCGAAACCGAGGGTGCGTAGCATCTCGGAAATCCATTCCAAATTATAAACAACATCATCCACCAACAGAGCCCGCCTTTTTAGGGGCGGGTTGTTGGTTTGAGGAAGTGGAGCCTCAGTGGGGTGAATGAAGCTCATCTTACCAAAAGAAGAAATTCTTGTTTCGATCGAGAAAGTCACCGCACGGCATTTCCACACAGTGACGCCAGACGGTCGCCCATTGTGACCACGGGCCGGGGATCTCGCCATCGAAAATGGTTCTCCATTTTGGTGCGGGTTTGTTGGTATCGGCGCGGGCCCGTTCACGAAACGCCGCAAACCCCTCGGGGGTGGAGAAGTAAAGGCAGCGCTTTTCGAAGGCATCAGTGACATCCGCTAGTCCTCCCAAGGAGCGATAGCGGGAAATGACCATCTCGCAGCGCATGAGCTCGATCACCGCGCGGCTGGTGGCGGTGGCGAGGGTGCTGCCGGCGGCGTGTCCATAGGCGACAAATCCAGTGGGCGCTCGGTGGTAAAGGATGACGACTTCGCCGAAGTCCTGGCCGTGTTGTATCCGCACCAAACCTACGTCAGGGTAGGGTGCGCATTGAATTGAAGCGTTCAACTGGCGATCCCACCAACCGATCAGAGCGTAACGCTCTAAAGATTCGAGATGGGCGCGCCGACGGGCCTGCCACTTGAAACCGGGGAAAGCCGACATTCCGTTTGAGCTGCGATCCACCAGAAACCCGTATTTGCGCCGATCCGAGGAATCGTGGGTTTCGTGATAGGCCCAATGTTCCAATGCTTCTGAGATCGCGTTGTGTTTTGCTTGGGCCGGATTTTCAGCCGAACCCGTTCCGTCAGCCAAACCCCAGATCATCGGGGTGTTTTTGTTGCTCAAAAGTTCGGGCCGCAGGAACGCACCCACCTGATACGTGGGTTGATCGAAGATCTGAAATTTTGCCGACTGGGTACGGGCAATGGGCCCGCCCTCATCAGCAAAGACGTTTCGATACAAGAGTGGTGCTAACGAAAACATCTATTTAATCCCCCCCGCAAAAAACCGTCGTGAGCTTTCCTTTAAAAACTTTCGCCGCCGTCCGATGTGCCTTCACCGGGAACGGTGACCTTCGGCGCTTGATTATCTAAAGCATGGATGACCTGCGCCGAGGCATTCCCAACAATGAGTGCGAAGAGTGTGACGGCCAGGAGGTGCTTGATTAGTTTTGTGGGGTAGTTTGTTTTCATAGTTGAGTTGAATCACCTTGATGGTGGCATGGTATTGTCATAATATCAGGACTGCATTTCCCCCTCTTTGCGTGGTCCAATCCGTCAAATTATGGGTGACGCTTTTCGTCGCCAGCTTTGTCCAGCTTCTGGCCGCTTCTCAGGCACCGAAGCTTGTGCCTTTGGCTGGGCTTCCCGCAGGAGTACGTCAATACGCGTCAATCGCTGAGACAGCCCGTGGATGGGTTGCGGCTACCGCTGACGGCATACTTTGTCAGAATGGTGATTCATGGATGATGGTTCGCGTTCCGGGAGGGAGTGAGGCTGCGGTTGTCGTGCCGTGGGCGGATACGTTTTTGGCGGCTGGACGTGGGTTTTGCAACGCGTACACGGCACGTGGTTGGCAATCCTTGGCGCTGAACGATGAAATTTATGCGGGCGTCGCCTTTGAAGAGTCAGCCTTTCTTTCTGGGAGGCATGGGATTTACCGGGTGTCTCGGGAGGGAAACGTCGAGCTGATATTATCCGCGACAGCCGAAAGAAATATATACCTACATGTTATCGGGAAACGTTTGTACGCGTTTGCCGTAGATCGCGGTCCGCACCTATGGACTGGTTCTAAATTTGAGCCGGCCGAGAATATGGAATGGGCGAATAATGTCACGGTTGTGTCGGTTCAAGAAATTGATCACGGACGATTATTCGCTGTTACGAGTGACGGCATGATTATGGTGGAAGGGAGAAAGACGTTTTTGGTGTGTGCTAATCAGTTCAAAAAAATTCTGCGGGGCAACGTTGTGAACGGGACGCTTTTTGGCGATCATCTCATTGCTACCATGTATTATGGCGGATTGGTTAGTATTTCGATTTCATCGGGTGAGGTTGAGTGGCAGCTGGACCGGGACGCCATAGGTGGAAATGTGTATTTTGCGCATGAATACCGCGGCGGGTTGTTGATAGGGCATTCAGGCGGCATTTACGTTTTTCATGAACCGGATCACGTGCAAGTTAGCCCCATGCCGGCGGGAGATGTTCTTTTTGTCGCAGGTCTTACCGATGGTGTAAGGGTAGGCCTCACGACAGGAATTTTTTCCAACTCGGGCGAGCCGATTTTGAAGTCGAATCAAGCGCATCGAGACCCCGTTTACAGCATGGCCGAAAGTGGCGTTGGTGAGTTGATTTCCGGCTATTACGGAAAGATTGAGATCGACGGCAAAGTGCTGCCGCTCGACGGGAGGGAGGTGAGTGCGATAGCGGTTTCGCAGAGTGGAAAAATCGCGGCCATGCAGCCGCATGGCATGTCGTTGATCAGCGAAAATAAGGCACCGCGTCTGCTCCCTATCGAGTCGTTCACCACTTCGCTTGTCGCGTATCGGGATGAATTTCTGGTCGGTACTTCCAATGGAATTGTTCGGCTGTCGGCCGAGGGTATCCCGCTGGCGCGTTTCGGTCACGGGATCAGCAAGGTCTTTTCGAGCGAGTCGAGTGTGGTAGGCATCGACGCTGACGGGCAGATCTTCGATGCCTTTGGCCGGGTACTGGGCACCACACCGCCTGCGGAAACGATGGGCGCAGTCGAATGGCGGGGGAACCTTCATCTGTTGGTCCGACTTGCGGACGGTACAAATTGGTTGGGGAAAGTAGATCCCAAAACGAAAAAATGGCAGGCACTGGATGTTCCTTTGCCGGATTCACCGCGTGCACTTGCGGTCGAGGGGAAGAGCTTGCTCGTGATCGCGCCCGAGACGGTCTTCTCTATCAAATCGGCCGAACCATTGCCTGCGCCTTCATTGAATATTAAGTTATTGCATGTCGATGGGCGGAGTCTCGATGGGCGAAATCTTTTGGCGCCCTCAGAGGGCAGCGTCGAGATGCGGTTCCCGACGCCTCGTTTGGGTGGGTGGAAAAACCCGCAGTATGAGATCCGGGTCGGCGATGGCCCGTGGGAATCCGTGACTCAGGGTGTGATTCAAGTTCCCCGTTTGACTTGGGGGCAGAATAAAATCGAAGTCCGTGCGGCTTGGGCAGGCCTTCGCGCTTCTACCGTATTTAATGTGCAGCGGGCGTGGCCCTGGTGGGCTGGCTTTCCGATGCTGATGGTTTATCTGTTGGCGTTGGTTGGAGTGAGCTATGGCGCCATCCGCTGGCGTACGCGGGCGCTCGAAAGTCGCGCTCGAAAACTCAGCCGTATGGTTGATGAACGCACGGCGGAGTTGCTGAAAGCGCAGCAGGCGAGGGAGGAATTCTTCAGCACGGTCAGTCATGAAATCCGCAATCCTTTGAATGGCGTCGTCGGCCTTTGCGAAATTCTCAACGAGGCTCCGCAGGGCGCGGTGGCGCCGCGTGAGCGCATGTTTGTGCGAACCTTGCGGGATTGCGCGGACCAGCTTCGCACGATTTTGGACGATGTGCTTGATTTTACCCGAATCGACCGTGGTGAGATTCAATTTAACGAAGAGGTTTTTGACGTCCGCTCGGCGATCGAAGGCGCGGTGCGCACGGTGGATGTCAGTTTGGAGCGCTGCACGGTCGAAGCGGCGCGCGTTGAAGGATGGCTTCTTGGTGACGTTGGAAAAGTTCGTCAGATCGTCATCAATCTCGTCACCAACGCGCTCAAGTATGGTGTGCCCTCCGCCGCAAAAGTGATCGGTGCGACCGAGATGCAGGCAAACGGGAAGGTGCGCCTGACGGTTTCAGTGTTCAATACCGGCCACACGATCCCGGAGGCCGAGGTTATGCGAATCTTCGAAGGCTTCACGCGTGGACGCGATGCACTGGCACGCCGCATTCCTGGTTCGGGGATTGGGTTGGCGGTTTCTAAACGTTTCGCTACGGCGATGGGTGGCAATCTGACGGTGACGAGTCGGGATGGCCTGACCCAATTCACTTTCGTGATCGAACTTGTGCCGGGAGTTGCCCCGCGTTTGAGCGAGAAACGATCGCCTTCGAAAAAGACCGGTTCGAAGGCCCTCGCGATTGAGGACGAGCCTTACAATCGCCTCGTGCTCGGGAGCATCCTCGAACAACTGGGATACGAAGTGGATTGGGCCGCCGACGGAGGTACCGCGCTTCGAAAAGCTCAAGCTTCCGCCTACGATTTGGTTTTGACCGACTTCATGTTGCCCGACATTGATGGCGCGACCCTGGCAAGAAAGCTCCTGGCAATCATGCGGGAACCAAAACCACCGATTATCGCTGTCACGGCCTATTCCACACCGGAGAAAATTGCCGAAGCCAAAGCGGCCGGCATCACCGGCTATGTGGTGAAACCGGTTTCCCTGCGAAAAATTGAGAGTGCCATCATGTCATCGACGCCGGTGGTGCAGATTCATAAGACGCACACGCCGACGAATCCCGGGCATTGTGATTTCTCCACGCTCATGAGTTTGAGTAACGGTCGTCAGCTCATTGCAGAATATGGCCCGGGGCTGATCAGTTCATGGAATGCGATTCTAAAACTAATCGAAATCGACCCGTTTCCGGGCGACGACGTGGCGCGCGCGAGCCATGCGTTGCGTTCGCGTCTTTTTGCGGTGAACGCCGAAGATGTCGCCGAGCAGGTTGAAGTGCTCGAAGCAGCGGCGCGCCGTGGGGATCGCGCAACCAGTCTTCAAATGGCCGGCGTCATCGGCGGACTCATCGACGAAGTGGCCCAAGCCGCAAAGCAGCAGGCTCTCGTTTCTAGTTGAATCCCTTGTCTTGCGCGTAGCGGATGAGATCCGCTTCACGGTGGAGCTTGAGCTTGGCCATGATCCTTTTTCTGTGATCGGCGACCGTCGATTCCGACAGCGGAGGATTCACCAGCTGCGCCACCTCAGCGTTGCGCAAACCACGGCCGATGTATTTGAGGATTTCCTGCTCCCGGTCGGAAAGGATTTTGGCGAAGAAGAGTGGATCGGTCTGCATCCGTGATCGCATTTTTTGAACCGTAGCCGAGAAAAATATGTCGCCAGCCAGCACCGCCCGGATCGCGGCAAGGAGTGTTTCCGTGCTGTCGTTTTTATGGACGAACCCCGGAATGTTCGAATGCAGCGCGCGATAAAGGACGTAGTCTTCGTCGCTGGACGACAGGATGAGCACGCGTGGGTCGGTGGGCTGTTTGACGTGTTCGATCACCCAATCCATCGAGTTTCCATCGGGGAGTTCCAAATCGATGATGGTGAGGTCAAAAACCGAACTACTGCTTATCTTTTTTAAACTGTCCAGGGATTCGACTTCAACGATCTTGCAGCCCGGGAATTCCTTCTGAAGGTGGGAACGCAGCAGCTCTCTCAACAACTGTTGATCTTCAACAAGGAGAAACTGGAGTACCGTATTCTTCTGCACTTCTTCAAGCCAACGGTTTGCGACGCCAAAGCGATACGAAAGAATTTTAAAACATCTGGATTCAAGTAAAGCGGTGAGGATCTAAGGATCGGAACGATGGGTGCAGCAACGCGGGCCCGCGCGTTCAAGATCGGTCAAAAATTGTAAGGTTAAAGCCACTACAAGGTTAGTAACACGGCCCGCTCGTGTCTCAGCTTTTTGAACACTTTGCAGGCGCTGAAGTCTAAATGACGATGTCAGCCGAATTTCGTGGGCCCGCTTTCAAATGCTTTGGTTTGGCGGTTTTTGTATTTTCCTCAGTGGTCGCTCAGGGGGAGACAGAAAATCACTCCGATCTGCGGAGGGTTATTCGTGATAGCTTTCAATATGACCCCGCGGTGCGGGCGAAGAGCCAGGAGCAGCCCATACCGGAACTGGCGGCCTACGTCGAAGGCGAACCGGAAATTATCGTCTTACCCAAATTCGAGGTTAAGTCGCGCCCACTTCCCCGGGGCCTTGTCGAAGCGGTTGCAGCGTCGCGGCCCCTGGAGCCACAAAACCAGAGCAAATTGGGTACAGGGGTTCACGAAAAGGACTTTGGCAAGGTGCGTGCCTATGCCGTGACGGTCCTCTACGTTCCGATTATGTTCGGATTGAGGTGGTGATGATAGTGCCCTTCGCGCTTTTATGATTTGAAAAATGCGCGGCGGGCGTGGCCACCTCCGGTTGTTAAGCGGAGGTGCACAGGCCGAAACCTGTATTTACATGCGTCCGATGGTTCGGGGGAAGTCGATTGCGACCAGCGTAGCCGAGGCGATTTCGAGCGGGACAACCGGTGTTTCGACCACCGCCACCGGTTCAGGTGAGATGGTTCGGTTCAGCGCCAACATGATTGAATTGGCGTAGTAGCGCACGGCGTGTGGTTCGTCTTGCGCGGGCGTGGGGACTGGGTTGGAAGCGACCATCGCGGCGGGTGTGACGGCCGGGACCGGAGTCGAAACGGGTTCGAGCGCCGGGATCGGGTTCGTTTTGGTCGGCGTTTCATCCACGGCGAGGGCTGGTTCTTGCGCCGCCGGGGTGGGGATTTCGTCGGGAAGGGTGGAGGCGATGTTGAGGACGCGGTTGGCGTAGTCGTGGGCGACGGCCGGGGCGTTGCCTCGGATCACGGCGTTCACACCGGCATTCCAGGCGAGGGCCACGTTGTAGGATGAGGGCTCGCAGCCATTGGCTTGGAGTTGAGCCTGAATCCAGGCGTAATGACGTGTCGCGACGGTGTTGGCGACTTCCCGGTTTTCGGCGAGATCGAAATTGGAAGAAGTATGCATGCGCCACGTGCTGCGTC